>TBL_comb48_EPIDRAFT_1000384_pt1 | contig 34987 bp, 38 predicted proteins | sample TroBogEpilimnion_37_FD_10681 | JGI IMG/M metagenome (IMG submission 10681) | reverse complement strand
TCTCGTAGCAAATAAACGCATGCTGAAACAAACAGCGTCACAAATAATGCTACTAGCGGTGACATTGTCCATAATAGGTATGCAGCAGCTCCAAGTACTGCGATCGATGCTCCAATTAAACATGTAAATACAAATACAATACAGATTTTTTCTAACCAGTTGAATTCGTTAAGGAATTCGGATCCTTTTTTTCCAGTCTTTCTCATGTTTAATTTTTTAGTGTGTATAATATCTAAAGTGATAGTTGACGCAGCCCATTTTAAAAGGACCTCTACCACCCTCAGAATCCACTTCAACATACAAGTAAAATCTAATCTTATATTGATTCTCCTCTAAAAGTTGTTTTACAACTTTACGAGTGACCATAATTAATTCGTAAGGTCCGTTTAGGTAACTTTCACCATTCAAAGTAACCTTAATTTCTTTAGTGTATGGTAAAGAATAACGATCGGTTTTGACCATTGCTCCAATACCTACAGCAGCGAGTGTTTTAATCAAACTCTTTTCAGCTTTGATTTCAAACTCTTCTATCCTTTCAACGTATATTTCTGGAGTTCTAACCGTTTTAATTGGCATTGCTCCGCCGTCTTTTACGTCTTTAAAGTCCCATCCAATCAATGGTAATAGTATGGATGCGTCCAATCTGGTTGGAATCTTTCTTTCTAATGTGTTTGTCATATTATTTGATTAAAAAATAATAGGTTAAAAATAATTGCAAGAAGTGTAGAAACTGATCGAATCCAACACTTACAAAAAAGTTATGAACGTCTCCCTTTGCCCAAAGTTTTGAATTCAATCTACTGGTAAAATAATCAGTTATTGTATGTGCTACAAACGTGATTAGGGCAAACAATAAAATGTTTATGTGACCTTCAATCGTTTGAAAAGGGTGAAGCATATTAAAGTAGCATGGTATCAAAGCCATCCAAAGGAACGAGGTTATGATCGTGTACTTAATTGTGTGTCTTAACAACATCTTGTTGCTTGAGCTCTTGCCCTTTGCCTCCGCGTCGTTTTGAAATAAAAAATCTGCAACCCAATGTGTAAAAAGGATGCAAAGAAAAGTAATTGTTTGTGCTGTAAATTGACTCATATTTTATATTTAGTTTTTAAAATATTCTTTCATTTGATCGATTTGATTTTTGTAATGCATCAACTACATTTTGTAATTTATTGGCATCTGATTTTTTCAGAACGATTTCGTCAAAGTGACCATATCTGCATCTATAACCAAAAATGTACATAACCGCATGTTTGATTCTTTTCCAGATCGAACGCTCAGGATTTAAATGAATGGTAACAAACACGAAATCTTCTTCGTCGGTTCCGTCCCAATCGTCCCATCTAATAATCATTTGATGTTCTGCTGAGCTACATTCGCAGATAAAAAGTTCAGTATTATTATACATTGTCTTCTTGATTTATAGTGTGTTCAATTCTAACCCGTATGCAACTTTGAGGTTGTCCTTCATTCATGTAAAAATTGTTGACATATCCAATGATGTTTGCGCTTCCGATTGGATTCGCAGAGTGTACGTACACCATTGGAAAATTAAAGGGCTCAGATCTTTTTTCTTGACGACTCAATTCCAATCTGTTTGGATTCTTATCGTAGTACTCATTGATTAAATACTTCGCGCAATCAAGTCCCGTCTTCTCTCTGATGTTATCATAGTTTAATTCATAGTTTGGGCTTACATTGTTGAAGTACTCTTTCATTGCAGTGTCTCCCAAATCGTGGTCCAATGAAACAATTCCCAATGAATCGATACCATTTTGCGTTACTACATCTACAAATTCATCGTAGTTTCTAACCACGGTCCAATCTTCAGTGTTTGTTGGAGTTCTTACGTCGTCTAAATATATGTTCATATCTTATTGTTTTGTAAATCTTTTATCAAATTGTGTTAAACACTCATCAGCCCATTCTGCTGTAATGCTTTTTGAACCAGCATTAATTGCAACTGCGCACCACGCGCTTAACCAAGCCTGCTCTCTTTTGGTTAATTGATCTTTGTATTCTTCTATTTTATCAACCCGTAAAGATATTGAAGAATCCTCGACTCTGTCGGTTCTGTCTTCTACTGAAATTAAATTTGTCATATTAATTATATTAAAATTCTGTGGTTGGTTTCAACCAAAGCTTTGTTTTAGTAAAAATGTAATCTCTTAAAGTTGGGTACTGCGCTAAAATATTCAAAGTCAATAGCGTATCATGTTTTAAACACTTATACAGTTCTTCTCTAATTCTTTCGGTTGAAACCACTGACATTTTTTCATTGTAATTGTACCAGAAAATAATGGTTGACATATCCATTGGAATTTCGAAACCTTTTGTGATTGAAAATCTGATTGCTCTTAAAATTCTCAAAGGATCGTCGTCGAATGATTTTTGGCAAGAGTGCGGAGTACTCAGAATCTTATTTTTAATAGCATCAATACCATTAAATGGATCGATCAAAGTTCCATCAATATCTTCTGCAATGGCATTTACGGTAAAATCTCTACGTATCAAATCATCATATAGAGTACCCAATTCTAATTTCGGTCTTCTGGTTCCTTCGATATATCCAACCTCCTTTCGAGCCAATACAAAGTCTGCAACCATACCGTCAAAAGCATGTCCTATTGGAAACTTTGCCCTGATGGTAAAACATTCTGGAGTACTTAGAAAGATCGTATATCCATTCTCTTCAAGATATTGCGTCATTGATTCAAATCCAGCTTCAACGCTCGTATCGATCTCATCGTCCAATACGAATGTAAAATCTATGTCTTTTGAATCCAAACCCATAATCTTATCTCTAACTGATCCACCTACTTTAAATATTTTTGCCATGATCTTAATTTATAATGCTAATATAAACAAAAAAACCCAGATTAAAAAATCTGGGCTCAATTATTTTTAAAATATTTTAAATTATTTTATAATTCTTCAATGGGTTCTTCAGTTGTATCTATACCGCCAGTTCCTCCAGTGCCCCAACCACCATAATTTGCTCTTTGTTTTACATGTACCTCCTCTGGTATACCTAGTGATATCGGTTGGTTTTTCCTTTTGATCTTTGGTTTAACCTTTAACCCTCTTAATCGAAGAACCGTTTCATCGAATGGATTTCCCATCGTCATCACCGAGATGATTAACTCTCTCATGTGAGCCAATGAAAAATTATCTGTAACCTTGACCCATTTCTTAATATCAATAGATTTTAAATCCGATGGAGTCAATTTATTCTTGATGTATGCTTCTCTAACGGCGTCAGAAGGCATTTCAATTTCATATCTACGATCAAAACGCGATGGTCTGTTCGTGAATCTTTCTGCTAATTTTTCTGGATAGTTTGTTGTTGCAATATAGACTACATTGTTGATTTGTTTTGCACCGTCCAAGATGTTTAACAACATTGAAGTATACTCTCTGTTATCTCCAGCGATCACATCGATGTCTTCCATAATTGTGATTATTGGAGTGTCCGGTTCGATCTTTCTGATCTTCGGTATCAAATCGTTATATCCATTCAAAGAATCTGTATCAGTGATATTTAGGACAATGCCGTTTAAGTTTTCAATTAGATACTTAGTACATAATTGAATGATACCTGACTTGCCACAGCCTGGATCGCCATACAATAAGATTCCTCTCTTGTGTACGAAGTTGTATGCCTTATATCGGTGTTCATTTTCCCAAAACTTCTTGATGTCTTCGATAATGTCTTTGATTTCTGGAGAAGGTAATTGATACAATTCATCGCTTTGCACAGATTTAAGTTCTAAAATGTGCTGACCTAATGAAGATTCCCATTTTATCTCATAGAATCCAGGAACTAAATTTGTTATAGTGTCATGTCCGGCTGCAAATTTATTATCACCTAAGATAGTCCATTGACAAAAACCATGTTTTGCTTCTTTGACCTTAATATCTTGAGTGTTGATATGTTCCTTGCGCGTTGCTACAGCATCCCTTCTTGATCTTGCCATTATTTTTAGTTTTTAAATTGTTCTGCTTTTAATATCAATTCACTAACATCTCCCTCTCCTATCAACCATTTGATGGTTTCAAGTACTATGGCATCATCAACTTCAACTCCATTATCATCAAATACAAAAACCTCAGAGAATTCAGGAGAGATATGATCGATCATAACATCAACGTCGTAACCTGTACCATTCTCGTCTTCTACTGTAAAAATTTTATTTGTTTGTATCAATGTTGTTTTCATTTGGGAATTCTTTAATCAAATAATCTTTCCATTCTTTGGTTGGTTCCTCATTTGGAAAGTAATAAATTTGGTAGATTCTGTCTTCTAAATAAATTGTTTTATAAAATCCAGATGGTACTAAGGCTTCTTTGATTCTCTTTTCACCTTTGAATTCAACTGTGATCTCGATATAAACTTCATGCGACTCTGCAAGTTCTCGTTCATAATCTTCCAACATCTTCCAAGGACCTTGATTCAAACTATCGAATTGCAACGCGCAATTGATGTATGAAAATGTCTCTTTTAGTTGTTTTAGATTGTCATTAAAATCTGCAGCGGGTGCCATGTGACCTTTATCATACTCATTATTCGCATAATGTTTATCAGTAGATGTTTTAATGTCATCTTCGCTATGAAATCTTATACCTTCACGAGAAACGTTTTTACCATCTGGATCTGCTGGTACCGTATAATGAACTTCGACGGGTTCCAGAAATTCTTCAGAGTACCATATCTCATAGATGTCCGTTTCAATGTGGACTAATGGTCCAATTAGAATATCTGTTCTTCCTCTCATTTATTATATATTGAATTAAGACTTTGTTCCACAGTTTGGACAAAATTTCCAAGATTGTTTCTTAATTCTTGTACCACATTCTGAACAATAGTTTCTTATTTCTGTGGTTTCGACAGGTTTTTGTGATTCTGGAAGGATCTTCCATTCAATGGTTGTGATTGGAAGAACACTGAAATCCATGTCTATTGCAGAGAATTCCTGTTTTGAAGTTCCACCTTTTTCAACCCTTCCGGTTTCAAGTTCCATTGAATCCATTGTCACTTCATTTTTTAATGATTGACTTCTTAATGTTCCGGATGTTAATTTGAAAGTTCCTGAAGAAGTTGTATATCCAGAAGTACCGGACCATGTTGTCGTACTAGTGCTTGAAGCATTGTATGAATCAGGTAATGGTCCTGTTGAATTCGTTGAACAATAAAAGTTAGAATTCCAATTGTTTATTTTTACGATTGGAAATGTCTTAAATGTCTTAGTAGCTTCAGCATAGAATTCAACCTTAATTGAACCATTGTTTTTGATAGCTTCTAAAACTTCAGAATTGTCTCCTTGAACTTTGTACGTAGAAAATTTGAACTTACGATTTTCATCGATGTAACGATCTAAAAAGTATCTCATTCCAGGTCTAAGAACTAAACCCGAGTCTGAAATCAATTGATCATTGATCCAAATTTTTGCTAATACCGATTGGCTGTGCGGATTGAAGAGTTCGATTTGAAACTCGTCATTGTCTTTTAAATAGACTACGTTTGCATAGGATTTCAGACGGTTGTTGTTTAGCGCAATATGCGCCTGAGGTTGTGTACTCATAGTGCTTGTTGTTTGTTTTTAAAATCCATTCATTGCTCTTTCAAACAATTCTAAAGTCATTAGCGACTCTGGACCTCAAGTGTATTTGGCACCACTTAAAAAAATAAAGGTCTTAAGTTTTTAACATTAAGACCCGGAGCAGAGGGAGAGGGATTCGAACCCCCGGACCTGTTACAGTCTCCAGTTTTCCTTACCACTATAGTTTTCACTACCTTCTCGTTTTGTGGTCTGGACTTTATCTCAACCATATCATTTCTGACTTAGGCCACTTCCGTTAAGTCTCTACACGTTCTCATTTTATTGAGCTTCGCTCGGGGTTGCCATTTAACAGGTTTCTCCGAATTTGAAAGTGTTTGCAGCATAATTTTTCAACTATGCAGCTCGATTTTAGAATTAAGACTGGTGCAATAAACCAACTCTACCATCCCTCTGTATATTAAAGAACTTAATTTAACTAATCTATGTATCAATTAAATTATTTGTATCTTATACGTATAACAATTATTTTGTTTCAAATTATATTTTATCTACCTGAATATTAAAATTTACTACACATCGATGAGACTTACCATAGAATGGAGTTACTGAATGCACAATATCATAAGGCCATAAAATTAAGGTTCCCTTCTTTGGTCTAACATAATAATCGTAATCTCTTACATGAAAAACAAATGCTCCAGAATAGGTATGATCCTCAACTGGTTCTCCATCTGATAAATAATAACCTCCAGAAAAACCGATGAATGGAGCCTCACTTGGATCCCATCTACAGTGATTGTGTTTATTATGGCCTCGACCATGATGCGGTTCATACCATTGTGCCCAACTCTCTGTGATGACTGGATTTAATTCTGCTTCATGTGGTACCGCTTGAATTGCAATCAGGGTGTATTTAAATGCCTCTTCAATTCGACGTCTCATCTCCTTTACGTCTTCATTATCCAATTCTAAAAAGTTATTCGGTGGTACTGAAAACCTTGAACCTATTGCCGGAAATCCATCCTCAACCCATTGATCCTTATTTCCATACCAATCTTTATACTCCTTATATCTCTCTTCATCGTAACGACCTGGTAACTCTTGGCCCATTCGTCTCTGTGCCTCATTTAACTCGGTAAATCCTAATTGAAAAATTCTTTCATGTAATTCATCGTCATCGAATTGTTTTTGGAACACTGGTATCGGTGCGAGATAGTGGATATTTTCCACTGGAGTCTTGATTAGTGGTCTTTTGAAATACATATTAAACGTGTTTTAGGTAAAGATTCTTTGAAATAAGTGTATCTATAAATTTATTTATTCTGCGCATCGTATCGTCTTCGATAAGATCAAAATGATAACAATCGTCTTCTCTACCTCTTATTACAATGGGTTCATATTTGTTAATGAATTCCTCCAAAGAACAATCCGCATATATGTACATACAGTATTCTTCAATACATGTTTTTATACCATCGTTAACATAAATTTCTAATAGTTTACTTGCGACTTGATTGTTACGAGAATAAAAGAAACAGAAATTGGGTACCAGTTGAAGATCTTCCCACTTCCAACTGTATTTTTCCATAAGTTCATTCTGTACACTTATCCATGGATACGTATTGGGATCCAATTTTTTGATCCAATCCTTTTGAGGATTGTCTTTGATGTGTTGGAGTATCTTTGTTTCATAATCCAATGGATAACCATAGGTTGTACATTGTACATCGTTTCCTGATCTTATGATGTTCCAAAAATCATCGTCTATCGGTTTAATGATATGGACGTCCCAATCCAAAAATAGATACTCATCATACATTTTTTCTGCTTTGCTAAGAGCTCTAAGCTTATGTGCAAAATGATCGGATATCGTACTGTATTCAGGTTGTGTTACACATCTGTTCATTAAAACAGTTTTATAACCCATTGATTTGAATCTAGATTCATTTTCTAATCCCCACACGAATACAACCTCATCCGTAAAAAGTGGAGTTGCTGGAACCTCTTTCCATGTTTTTTCTTGGTTTCCCCAAAATGTTCTGATTATTTGTATCATTAAAAGTGTTTCTGTGTTTTATACTTACTTAATCGAGGATGCTCTAATAACATTCTATAATCTGGAAAGTTTGACCAAATCTCATCATAGAATCTAACGCAATCCATTACCATTCGATTCGGATCCTGTCCATACACGACCTTTGCTAGCCAAACGTGTTCCCATTCACATGCTGCATCTTTACTAATATCATGCTCTATTGGCCAGTACCATGCTTCTGAAGCTCCATTATTTCTGCTTGATTTATTTCCATAATCAGAATCACTTAAGAAAACTCGATCTGTCAATGAATCAACTTTGTATCGACCATCTCTAAAACATTGACCCAAAACACCTTGATCTGTCAATAGCCAAAACCATTCCGGAACCGGATCGTTTGTTGATACCATCTTCTTATGTTCTGCTACATATTCTTTTATCAACTCCATGTTATTCACGCACATAAAAGAAGTGTTTGGAATCCAGGCGTTTGGATTATAGTTCTCTGGTAATTTATAGTGATTGATCTCCTTCTCAAACTGATCCTTTGTGAAATAATAATAGCCTCGAGGAATCTCCCAGTGACCAATTACAATATCATTATCTTTACAGATCTGTGGAAGTGTATTTCTTACAATAAAATCCTGATCCAGAAACGTAAATGGTTCCTTTTCGAATTGTAGACAGTGAATCTTTCCTGAGGTCCAGAAGTGAGCCGCATCGATCTCGGTATAGTTGTCAAGCTCTTCAATAGAAACCTCATTATAGATATAATCAATATCGTATTCTTTATAGAAGTTGAGCCCTATTGTATCTGTATACAGCTTGATGGGTCCATTTAATTGTTTCCATCGTAAAACTGATAGAATTGTGTATAACAATTGATAATCGGGCTGATCGTACTCGCTTGAAAGTTCACGCTGAATTTTAAAGCCGTGACCTCGTAATCGGTGTCTTTCAAAAAATGGTTTTGTCCAGTTTACATGGATTGCTTTCATACAATTAGAGTCTTAAATACTCATTATATGTATCAAGTTGAGAAAGTTTATTCTGGATCCTATCGTGTATTTCTGGATCGATTGCATTGATCTTGTCCATGATGACTTCAATGTACCATTCTTGCTTGTCTGGTCTTGCCGCAAAATTATATTTGTCAAGCCAAAGATGCATTGAATGTCTCCAAGTGTCTCCCAATTTCCAAATTCCATCTCGATTAGAGAACCATTTGCCTCCATCTTTATAGGTTCCAGAGATTAATAATTTGTAAGAGTAGTCATTGGATCCCGTGATCGCAGCTAACATTTGTTGCTCTGCAAAAACAGTGTATTGATTACGATTAAATTTATGAGATTCTAATTTCGATGCGTTCTTCATGTAACCGATCGCATTTCGGGTGTAGTCTTTATTTAATAGAGTGTCTCCCATGTATATGAATGCCATATTGAATGGATTTGAGATCCAACACGTAGAAACATCCATTTTAAATCTTGCCTCTTTTAATTTTTCTCGAGGAGACGCATATACATTATTGAAAAGCCACATCTCTTTATGGTACACTCCCAGATCATGAAAGAAGAGATCGGTCTTGGATAGATCTTCAAAACAGATAAAATCCAGGTCTGACATGACATATTGAGTCTCTTGGGCCTGCATCACTCTGATCTTTCCTGAAGACCAAAATTGTGTCTTATTAATATCTATTGGCTCATCTAATAGGGTTGAATCTACCTCATCCCATGCATCAAGAATTCCAATTGATTCAATGATATGAAGCGTATTGGAATCACAATATAGTTTCGTAGGTTTATCATAAAACTTTTTCCAAAGTTCTATTTGACCTAGCATCATGTAGAGCTCAGCCTTCCAAAATTTGAATGGCTTATCTAACTGTTGACATACATGTATGTGAGTAGACATTTATATAGATTTAGACGTTTCTAACTCTAACGATCGGCGCGTTCATACCAGTCTGATCGTTGAACTTCGCAATCAATTGATTCATTGCTACAACCAGCGCCGTAATATCCTGTGAATTATTCGGTGATGCTGGAGTTGGTAAATTACCGACAGCTGCGGTATTTTTTGCGATCGCAGCATTTGTTGGCGTTGAAGGCGCAGAGCTTCCTGTAAAGAATCCTGAAACCGAACTACTGAATCCTGAGATTGCACTTCCAACCTCTTGCATGATTCCAGTCTGTTGTTGACCGCTCGTTGCTAGATTGTTCTTTGTATCTTCAATCATCTTTGCAAGTTCTTGAATCGCACTGGTCAATTGTTCTCCCATCTTATCGATTGCGTTTCCAGATTTTGCAAGGTAAGTTAAACCATTGAATAGATCTGCAGTGAATTTTAGGTTTGTTTGATCGAAATCATTTACTGCATCTTTAAATCTAACAAAGTGATCGACGTATTTGCCATACTGTCCAACGAATGTTGCGTATCCATTGGCATAATCAACTATCTGTTTGATCTTATCTGCGAGTGTTCCAGTCATTGAAACCATGTCTGCATTTACCAAAGCATTTCCTTTTGCATCAGGAGTGTATGCTGCATTAAATGCACCTACCAATCCAATAACTTTGGCCTTTACTGCTTCTGGATCAATTTTGTTATCTGCAATTTCTTGTGCAATCTTTGCAAGTGCGGCGATTGGATTTGCAAATTCGCTAACCAATTCAATACCATGTTGGATTTTTGATTTACCGAACCACCATCCTCTATCCGCTTCTGGGCTCTTACCGATATCGCCAAAGACTCCAGAAAGACCATGAACTATATTTTGTACGTTTGAAGTTACGGTGTCCCAAACTCCTGCATCCAATTGATGATAACCGACGATTTTTGTACCTTCATAGATAGGAAACTTTAAGTTTGCCATATCCTGCATGCCACGTGCAATGGATCCCAATGCATTACCCATACCTAAAACAGCATCAACTCCGTCAGCCACTCGAGAATGCCCAATTAAAGAGCTTAAAAAATGACTACCACCTGGATATTGTGCTCCAATCTTACCGAATTCATTTGCCAGAACATTTACCATGATTCCAGTGTTTGATGCAACCTTGCCCCAAACTGAATTATCTAAAGTTTCATATCTTACAATTTTTGTTCCTTCATATACTGGGAACTTTAAGCTTGCCATTCCTTGCATACCGACTGCGATTGAGGTTAGGGCATTACCCATACCTAAAACTGCGTCGATACCGTCGGCAACTGCGGATTGAGATCCACGTCCAACGAAAGAGAGAAAGTTTCTACCACCTGGAAATTTCTTACCAACTGCTCCAAAGGCATCGGCTAACACAGTGGTTACCTTTGCGATCTGAGCTGGTAATATATCATAATTGATCTTCATGGATTGGAACGATTGAATTCCCCATGCGATTGATTTTAATGCAAATCCTGCCATAATCATTGCTGGAGCTCCTGCATAAATTGCAGCCAGTGCGATCGGCGAGATCATAAATGAATTACCTAACGAATACATTAAATATTCCATCTTTGACATCATTCTTCCCCCTCCGAATCCAAAGATTCCTTCTGTTTTATGTCCAGAGTCAGCCAATAACGCATCAACTCCACCGCTTTTAAATGCAGCTGCAAGAGAAGAGATTCCAAATCCAATTGCAACCAGTGCAACTCCAGCGACCAACATTGCTGCGGCTCCAGCCAGAATAAATGGTGCTGCGGCTCCGGCAATTGCCATTCCAGCTCCAATTCCAGCAACTGCTGCTGCGATTTGAGCAAGTGTAATCCAACCACTTTCATCAGGTGATACGGATTTAGAGAACAATAGCGCGGCAAGTCCCAATAAGATAATTGGTATCGTTGCTAATGTCATCACGATTGCTCCTTTAAGTACCTCAGTTGCAAATTCTCCAATTAATGCAAATGCAATACCGGTTCCTAATACTAGGGCTCCGATCTGTGCCATCATGATCCATGGATCTTTAACGGTATTCAATAACATTGAAGTTAATACGAATGAAACTCCAAGTGCAAGAATTGCAAGTGCTGCAAATCCTAATGCCTCTGATGTTTTCTTCATCGAAGAATCGATTCCTAATTTATCCAACAGATAGAATGTTCCTCCAATTACAAGTAGGGAAAGAGCAATCAATGGAAGTGATGTGATACCAAATGCGTATAATGGCGCAGCAAGTACCATCACCAAACCAAGCGCTATGATTCCCAATGCAACTCGATCCAATGCTTGTAGGGCAGCCATTGTTTTATCATTTGTAAGAGGCTTGGTTGCCCATTCTAATGTCTTTACGATAATAAATAAGCTTAATCCAAATAGAGGAGCAGTAATGGCTCCAATTGCCAATAGTGGTGCGGCTAAAAATAAATAGCCTGCAAATTTAAGAATTGAAGGTCCAATCCTTGCGATCGCATCGATACCTACCGCCAATCCTATCATTTTTTCTTTAAGATCTTTACCTTCGCCCTTTAATTTATTAATAGCATCTATAATTAAACTTAAACCCCTACCGATCTCGGTAAGTGCCTTGCCTCCAATCAATCTCATCATGATTGCAGATCCAGCAGTACCAGCTCCGGCACTTGGTTCACTTTGTTTCTTTGAAGTAGCCTTGATAGCTCTAATTAGTTCATCAACCTTGCTGAATAACGCACCACCAGGACTAACTGATTCTGCAGTAGTCCTGGTCGCTAGCGCGATTTCTTGTTGGTTGTCTATTGAAAGCTTTTCAAAAGCACTTTTAAAGATACTCAATGTCTTCTAATTCTTTTTAGTATATATCACCGTTACTATCTTGGCATCTTCATCGAAGGCATCTTCATGGTTGGAACATTAATCTTTGGCATTTTCATTCCAGTGTTTTGCATCATCTGGTTTTGTTGCTCTTGTTGACCTTCTTCTCCCTTCTGTTGCTTCTTCATTACTTCGGTTAGATCCTTTGTGTAATAATGATATTCATAGAATTCCATATTTTCGATCTCTGAAGGTTGTAATTTCAGATGATAAATCATCCAAAACTTAGTCTTAAAGAAGTTCTCCAGCGATATCTTGAATAATGAAAAGAGATTTGATTCCGTCACGAAAGGTGATTGGTACGAGGACCTCCTCATCCTCGTGTTGAACTAACATTTCTGGCTGAACTCCGATCTTCATCTTTTCTGCCAATCTGTAAACCAACATATATTTCTTTTCATTCCATGCGTTAAACGAAACTTCACCTTTAAAGATCGATGCTTCATTAAATCCTCTCCAATCCTTTTGAATGTATGGAAGGATTTGTAGATATGCCTGATCCCAAGGTTTCTTTTCAATTTGACGAATTCTAATGTAATCCGTAACCTGTTCCATGATACCGATCGTTGGAGGTCTCATTGAAATTGTTCCGAATGAACGAGTTTGAATTTCATATGAACGAGTTTGATCGTCATAATACTTTTCAATTTCTTCTGGAACTCTTGATAACTGAAAATATTTTGATGCAATTTCAGCATCGAACTCTTCACCATCTCTGGTTTTAGCCTTTACAGTTAATTTAAGTTCTGGTTCTGGGAATGTTAAATCTCTTATCGATAACAATAAAAAGATTCTATCCTCTTCCAAAATATCTTTGTACGAGTAAACTTTGTTCTTTGAAACAAATCTAATACAAGATTTAATGATGTAATTTAATTTCTCTTCAATATCGATCAAATTGTTTTCATCGACTGTTGAGAATTGTCTGATCTCTGCAACTTTTGCTGATCTAATAGAGATTGTTGAATCTGCTGGATAAAACTTACCAGCGGATGGTAAATTTATCATTTCAACATTGTAATATCCTAGGATAACATCAGCCTCTTCAGCTGTTTGGGTGGCAAATCTTTTCATATCTACCCTTCCCAAATTTATGGGTTCTGACTGCGCCGTTTGAGATTGATCTCCTTTTTCGGCCTGCTCTACCAATTGCTTGTACTGATCTTGTAGGTTTTCGTTTTCTTGCATTATTTCTTAGATTTAAGGTTATTGATTTTACTGCGATTCCATTCTTTGTTTTCTTCAGGTCTCTTTTCGATTTCTTTTCTAATTAGTTCTCTGATAAATGCTGAGATGGAAATAGGTCTTTCTTCATTTTCAAGTGCATCATTTAAGATGATACGATTGAGGATGAAAACCTCTTCTTCGCTTAAAAGCACTTGAAGCTTCTTTGTTAATTTCGTGTTTGTATTTGCCATGCGGGGGTATTATGTTATCAACATATTATATATTCTTTACAAAAAGAAAGGATGGACGCTTTGCGACCATCCTTTTCTGATCTTATATTAAGCTAATACTTCCAAGAAAGTATTTGCCTTCCATTTAACTGTTAAAATTTGCGCTTCAGTAGTTTCGTATGCGTTCTCTTCTAAGAACGGTAAACCTGAGATGATGAAGCAATCTTCTAATGTAACAGTTCTGTAAATATCTCCAGCTCTGTTATATTCAACTATTACGATTGTTCCAGTGTAATCCTTTTTAAGACCCATGATACCTGTTTGAGGATCTAATTGCTTGTTGTACCAATCTCTTAGAGTTTTGTACAAGTAAGCTTGATTTGAGTCATTTAAGTTCAATGAGAACTCGATTTCTGGTTCAACTGTTGTATCATCCGGCATACCAGCATAAGAACGTTTAGAGAACTTATACTTTTGATCTACTGGTGTGATTTCCTTGTAAAGATTCAAACCCGTAATTTTGTTAACGTGTTGAAGTAACAAAGAAGAACCTGCAACTCCAGCTGGTGGCAATATAGTAACTTCGAAAAGGTTCGCCTGTACTGGTTCGTACTGCATGCCTTTCTTCGAGGTCTGATCTTGTGAATAATGTGGTAAAGCCATTTTATTTGTGTTATATTTTTATCTATTTATTAAGAAAAGTTTCCAGTTGAGATTGCACCTGTATTAAGAACTGTGGTTCTTTGTACGATAATCTCTAAACCTTTAACTGGTTCAACGAATGTATCTAAAATACCCATGTTGTTATCGATAACGTCTTGCGTATTATTAGTTTGATCCATTACGTTTTTGAAGTCATAAACTCCATTATCAGCTTTAAGACCGGTCATGAATGAATCGGCTAAAGTTTTGATTTCTAATCTTGTTTGTGCTGTGTTAAATTCAAACACATAGTTTTTCAAGATCTTAGCCAAACCTTCTTCGATGTAAATCAATACCTCTCTTACGTGTGCAGAAGAAAGTGCTGATTTAACCGATTGCTGACCTGTTTTATTACCAGTAATAACTGAACCTACTCCTCTTTGGAATACAATCGGATTGATACCGAATGGTTCTAAGATGTCTCTGTCTGCTTTACTGAATGGATATTCAACTCCAGTTACATTGATTCCAGATACAACCCCTCTTCTTGGACCTGCAACGATTGACCATGGTAATGCGTTGAAGTATTTGTCGATATAGTTGTTTGATACGTAAGCTGCTGGTGGAACTGTAAAGCTCTTACCATTTTCAGTTACGGTTAAACCTGGACCGTAGTAGAATGCATAGTTAGCTCCATTGTTAATAGAAGGTAATGCATAGAAGTTAGTTGGATTCATATCCAAGTTACCACCGTCTGCTACGTATTGAGTTTGGAAAGTACCATTTGCATCTTTAAATGAAGGGTTCGTAGATTTTTTGAAATCTGCTACTGTCGGCGCATTTAAGATAGCTGATACGTTTTGTCTTTGACTCGCTAAGTATGAAAGTTCTTGTTTGTTTAAGATACCAACTGATGCATCAAATGATGTGAATGTATCAACAACATATCTGTAATCAATTAAATCTTTATCGATTAAGGCATCATATAAATTAGTTCCAACCAATTGTGAAAGAACTCCAGATATTGTTTTAGCTGAAACCAATGCTGCAGATAAAATAAATGGTTTGTAAACTGTAGTTGCATCTTCAAAAGATAGAACGTAGTTACCAGGCCATGATGCTGCTGCATCTCTATCACAAGTTACTGTGTAAGTTGTGATGCTTCCTGCAGTTACTGATGAAACTCTTAATACTTTTGCCAATCTTCCTGCAACTGCTGAATTAACGTAATTTCCCTTTTTGATTGGAAAGTTAATTGGAGTACCATAATGTCCTGTCATATCGAAAGTTGCAGTGAACTGACCGTTTCCGATAGCTGCGTAGGTACCTGTTACTGGTCCTGCTACGAAATCATACTGTGGATATTTAGGAATATTGGCATTGTATGTGTAAATTGTATGAGATCCTCCAGTTGTATCGATTCCTCCATATATTGAATTGATTGCTTCAGAGCATTGAATGATAGTAACTCCTGTTGTAAATTCAGTATGAATTATCTCTGCGTATTCGTTGGTTAAACCAGCCTTTAAGAAAAGATCTCCTACTTGAATAACCCCAGTCGCATCATAATTATTGATATGCAATGTATCGTTTGTGTTAAGCGTAGTTACTATTGAAGTTGTAACTGCAACTCCACCGTTATCTGCCTTTGAAGGTAAAACAATATCGTTTGATGTTACATTAGAATCAATTAAATATGAAAGTAATTCATAATCCTGATCCTTATCATAAACATGTCCAATCAAATCAACTGCAGTTCCTGTAGAAGAAGTTACTAATGCTGCGTTTACTGCGCAGAATAAACCAGTTCTAGAAGATTCGCCATTGATCATTGTTTCTACATATAAATCATTACCTTCAAGATCTTTAAATCCTGCTAATAATGAACCAGTGTACTGAGCCAATAAAGAAACTTGTCTTAAGTTAGAGAAGTTTGATAATTGATCTGTAATTAAACCTTCGTTTGTGAAATAAGCTCCATAAACTGGATCTGAATTAAGTGTAGCTGGATCGAATTCGCCTTTGAAAACGAATACATCAACCATAAAGTCTGAAATATAATCGAAATCATTTAGGTAGGCTGGAACGTTACCGTTACCATACCATTCTCTTGCAGTGATATCGAATTGTGCTACATTTTGAGCCTTTCTAACGATGATTGTGATTGGATCCTGTTTGATGTTGATAAAGTTTAAAACTCTATCAGTATCTTGACCGATTGCATTTATAACTTCGATATCTTCTGGGAACCAGAATTTATCTGTGTTATAAAATTCTTCGAAAGGTTTTGTACCACTTTCAGAATGTAATGTTACAGCTCCAGGATTAGAACCAAAGGTAACTGGTGATTGATATGCAATTAAATCATTGCTATCAATGTTTGCAATGTTTAAAGCAAGGATTGCTCCTCTGCTTAAAGCATTTTGAGCAGATCTGTGGAAGAACATTCCAGTGCTCTCCAAATTTAAATCAATGTTACCGAATATTCCTTGGAATTCTTCGATAGTTTGACATAAAACTGGTGTGTTGTAAGGTCCTTTTTTAGAGTGACCAACAACTAATCTGATTGTTTGCGAATTAAAACTAGCGGTGATAGATTTGTCGAATTCCAATCTGTACACGCCTGAGCTTTTAAAATTAGCTAATTGAGGACTAAGTGCCATAATTTTTCTAAGTATTTTTTCTTAATCTATATATCTAATGACTAATTCATTTGTTATAATAGGTCGTAAATATCGTATTGTAAATCTCCCTGGGTACTATTATCTTTAAATAGTATCGTTTCCATAAATTCATGCAATTGTGGATCAATAATATCTAATAGCTCTTCTACAATATCAGCATAATCGGTTGTACTGAAGAATTCAGTTGCAATGATCGAAGACATGATCGCATCATCATGCCCCATTTGGGCTCCGTAACTTCCATTCTTTAGGGTACCGAATAGACTGGCCTCGTTTACCGTTTCAATATCTGAGATCGTCAATCTGTTTGCCTCGATCAATTTTTTAAAGTTTTGGCAAAATACAGCCTTGTTATCTGATTTTAATCTGATACCAGGGCTTAAGGTTCTGGAATCATGACGGTGTTTAAATCTAAGTACCATATCATCCTCAAATTCATTTCGTTGAGGAAAAACTGTCGACATATATTTTAATAGGATCGAACCGTATGTGTTGTACTCGATCACAATCTTTACGTTTTCTGGGTTAAAGATTTCACATGATAGAGTATACAATATCTTTGCAAAGTCTTCAATAACATGTTCATTTGATTTAAAGATCGCAACCTGTTCTAATTTAAAAAAGTCGTACATCGCTCCTGGATTTAAAACATTCTCGATGCTCTTTTTATCCATTGATTTTACTTCAAATATATTGATGATTGAATAATCTCCTCCATTTCCTTCGGCAATATCTACGGTAAATACAAAGAACTTTTCTTCGCTTGCGCATTCTTCGACATCAAAGTTTGGATTCCAGGCTAAGAAACCCTTTACGTCGATGTGTATGTTATCAAAATCATCTAATTCATGATTCACGTATTTCTTTGCATTTTTTCTTAACACCTTCATCGATGCTGGAGATAACAATAATGAAGACGAACTTACGAATTCATTACCATATTGTCTATTGAATGCATCTTCAGAACCAAGGTTTCTAAGTTCTCTTTGATACCATGCATCGTCTCTTTCCGGGTGTTGCCACCAATCAATACGCATTGGAGTGTATGCATTATCTCCTTTTTCAGCAGCCGTATAAATTTCATAGAATTTATTAAATCCATTCGGTGTTGAAGTGATATTGATACGCGAAATCTTAGAGGCTGAAAGCGTTGGATAAACGTTTTCATAGAATGAATCTACGATGCTTGAGTGGATATGCGCAAACTCATCCAGATATAAATTGTGAATTGTAAAACCGATACCAGCCTTTGCTGTTGTTGATTGTCCTACAAGTCTACAACCATTATCAGCTCTTACGTTCATCACGTCATACTTAATAATACCTGGTTTCATGTAAAACGGCATGTGCTCGATTACGACCTTTGCCTTATCGATAATTTCTTTCGTTGAATCTGCTTTATTGGCTAATAGTAAGGTTGTTTTATCGTAATTGAAAGTAATAAACCACGCGTTAAAAATAGATGCCGTTACGGTTTTACCCATTTGACGAGATGCCAGAACAATATTAAATCTATTGTTTTGTAAATTGCGTAGCATTTCTTTTTGATAGTCACGCAATATAACTTGCTTGATACCATCATCTGTCATTACCACTGCATATTTCTCTGCAAAGTACACGATATCATTTGCACATCGTGCTAGTTCTTGGATCTCTTCGTCGGTATATTCAAATACAATATTACCTTTACGCAAGTGTTGTTTACCTTCATAGAATGGTGCACTTACATTTGGTCGATATCCTTTGTCAATTGCTACAATATAGTCATTAACGGTTTTTGTCGACCAAACCAATTTAGTTGTTTGGATATCTGTCGATTCTTTTGGAATCCACACATTATCACTAGAAAATTCTGCCATAGGATTAATCTTCTTCGTTTATTTCAAAAGCACTTACGTCTTCGATCTCTTCTTCTTCGATCTTTCCAGCGTTCTTAATCAATCTCATTAGATCTTTGGTACCACGTTGAACATTTCCATTTTCAATGGATCCACCAGAACTGGTAATCTCTTGCTTATCAATGTTCTTGCGATACATTTCAATATCCCTAGCAATACGCTTGGTTGATTCTTCAGTTGCCATTAAATACATTGTCTGCGATTTAATGATGTCCAACATTGATTTTTGTAATGTAGCTAGTACCTCAAACATTCTTGGAGAAAGTTCTCCATCTTCGATGGTTTCTAATAGAGTTGTTAGGGCTCTTTCACCTGCCTGTAATTGATACACTAAAGAGGACATCGTCATCTCATCCATCTTTTTCTTTGCAATTAGGTACTCATCTTTGGTGATGATTTCCTCATCAAGATAAAACTTCATTAAGGCAGTGATGGTTTTTTCGGCCTGCTTTTGGGCTCCTGCCTTCATTTCACTGAAATTAGCTGGAGTCTTTATTCTAGCTGGAGGAAGTTCTGGATCTTTGTTAACAATATCTGTGATGCTATCATCTGAACCTATTAATTCATCCAACTCTCTACGAATATCATCGGCCTGTTCGCTGATGCTTCTATTCTTTTCTTCCGACATATTATAATATTATTTAGAGTATGTATCAGTGTTATCTTGGGTTTCTGAACTTTTGGAAACCTAGGCTTGGGATTGCATTATCTATGATCGTTGCTAATTGAGCATCCCTAACAACATATTGATTTAATACGTTATTGTGTTGCTCAAATTCAACCGGTTCCTGGAACAATCTTAAATTAGTTAAGTACAGATTGGCTCCTCTGATATTGTAATTTGTGTTTGAATTCCATGAGAAAGCCTGCGCAACATCCAGTATTTGAGAATAAACTGGTACCAAATTATCGTTTCCGCTCTGTGGAAGTCCCGTATAATTTATTGATGGATCTAATGAATAAACATACGTTGAAAGTTGTTTAAAATCATTGCTACCATTTATAATTACTGCGTACCATAATGCTGGATTAAACGTAATTCCATGCATGAAAGGATATACAATTCCGTTTACCTTTACATTAAATTGTTGAGGGGTTAATGTGATTTGGAATCCTATTGCGGCATCATAATCTCCAAAGATGAAATCTTCACCTGCATAACCGGTTGGGAAATGCGGTTGCATCCAAAATGTAACTGCAAAGTTTTGAGTGTTTGTTAACTGACTCATCATTGCATATTCCATCGCAGTTGAATTCTTTGTAACCTGCGTTAAATCGTAATAGTTTTTAGAAACAACTGTCCATCTATTTAATAAACTATAGTCTACAATATTAATCAATTTGTCTTGGAAAATTCTAATTCCATCTCTATAAGAAGTTGTAACTGTTTGATATTGCATCGGTTTTGTATCTTTCTCGTAGGTCTCTTTAATCTCTGCACCAAATACTTCTTCAATACCCGTAACAAATGAATCCGTTGCATCGTCGAACATTCCCTGATTGACCTCTGTTTGTTCTTGGTATTTCACCAATTTGATCTTCCAATAAGATTTTGTTGCATTGAAACGATCACCCAATGAAATGCTATTGATCATGTACATTTTGTTAATGATTGGAATGAACATGTAGTCTCTTTCTCTAGGCTGCTTTTTATAACCGAACGCTCTTTCAAATTCGTCCCTTACAATATGAATTTCAAACTCTTCGAATTCAATTCCAAACATATCATAGCTTAGGGTAGATTCCTGAGGAAATTCATTATCTGGAACCAAGATCTTTACATTTTGTTGGTCAACAACATTAAATAAAGAGTATTCCATTAGGATCACATCTTTCGTTCTTAGATCCGGTTCAGTTCTAAAATAGGTAACCTGATGTCCAAAGATATCGCTTACCAATTTTGACATTTGCAAATAAACTTGCTGTGCCTTATTTAAATTATATGGTTGAAATAAATTATCGTACTCACATGTAATTCTTACGGTTGCGCATCCAGAATAAAGAAATGGATCTGTACAGTCCAAACATAACTGAGGACATGATTCGATGATTCCATTATCGGTTTGCACGGTATAAGTTACCGCAATAAATATCAATGAATTTCCGGGTTGAATTGTATTTACCTCTGCTTTAACATCAAGGTATAAAGGTTCTCTTGGATTAAAATTCATACTCAACAAGTCTCCAAAATCCTTTTGTTTGTTCAATTCATGAAATTCATTGAACGTGTTATTTGTTGTTGAGAATCTAAATTCGTATGTAAAATTGTTATATTGATTTGTGCTTCTATAAAATTTAACGTTCACTACCGAAGTTGGTGATGGATTAATTAATTCAATTTTATTAGAGTCTACTATATGATCGATTGCCAATGATAAATTTCCGACAATAATAATATCTCCATTGTTTAGATTAGAAAAATTAGTACCAAGGCCTATAACCGTCGTACTTCCTGCATTCAAAGTTACAGTTCCAACTGTTGTTGAATCTGATAGACCTGCCAAGATTTCCCAATCAATAACGTTTGTTACGTTTTTGTATGGTTCTTTAACAGAAGCTATTAGGTAGTCGCCGTACTCGTTTGCAGTATTTCCTTTAATCATTATGCGGTTGCGTTATTATCTGATACAGTATTTATACCATTTTGCCCTGATTGAGTTGCAAGTACCACGCTATCCTCAGATTTATAAACCTCTCCAGCGATCCAAGATGCGATGAAACCAGTAAGTGATACGAAATAAATTGAAAGATCGTTTAGATTTGCGTTAAATTGGATGGCTCCAAATCCTGCAATTGCCCAAAGAGCAACAATTACATAAATCATTATTTCTCTACGTGAAGTTGGACCAGGTGCAAAGATGCTGGTTTTTTCGCTGGGTCTCTTTGATTCTCCCCAAACGTATGTTGCGACGTATGCTGTAAGTGATCCGAAATATGTTGCGAGTGATGTAAAATTTGAGTGTTTGTAACCACCAAAAACACCAGTAATAATCCAAAGTCCTAAAACAATGTATACTAGAGCTTCTCTTTTACCAAAATTAGAAATGGTCTCTTTCAATGACATGACAATACAAATTATTTTCTGTATATATCACAATAAAAATTAGTAGTCCGTAACCAATAAAACTTCGGGATTGTCTCCTTCCATTTTAGGCTCGATCGTATCCAATAGGATTCCAATGCATTCTACAAGCTCATTGTCAAAATCTAGAGCATTTGCCTCCATCCACATCTCTAATTTATCCAGCATATCTGATAATTTATGCCTCTTGTATGGTTTTCCTTTAGAAAGAAGATCTATTGAATATAAAATTTTATTGATGCCTTCGAAATCTTCGTCTTCATCAAAGATATTGTATAGTCTAAATGTTGCATGTAGTATTTTATAACTGAAACTGATTCTTTTCTCTCCAGTGCCATCTGTACCAAACGAGAATAGTTTTTACTTTTATCCAACGTCAATTTTACCCATTTCAAATGCTTCATTTGTGAAAGCATCAAATGCATAAAATAAATTGAGTTGGCATCCTTGTGCAAAAATTCAGATCCAATTGACTTGAATTTATTAAGTTCATTTGGATATGCCTGATCGATATAATCCTTTAACAAAGTTGGGGATATCAGGACTGATTGCTCATTTACTGGGATGAAGTCCATTTTATTTTTGACTCCAGTCCAAATTTTATTGTCGTAATAGTTATACTTATATAGTATGATGTCTATTACATCTACGGTATCGGTAGTTGAGAAGTCCATTAATAAACTTTGATTGATGCTTCTATTTTTTTAAGTTCAACATAAAGATCGTTTTTGGCAAAGCTTTTAAGTTCAGCAAACTCTCTTTTACCAATTTCATTCTTACGAATAAAAAGTTCTATTGCTTCTTCACTGGGTATGTATTCGCTTTTTTCTTTTGTGGAAGAGCTAGCCTTTGTTTTTGTGTATACCCATGCCGGAACACTTGTAAATCTTTGTGCTACTAAACTCCAACAATCAATAACAGATGCACCATTAATGCCATTCTTATTAAATAACTGGGCATTTGCAGGAAACTTAATTGAAAAGAAACGTTGAATCATAAAATGATGGCGTTTCTTCGTATGCTGTTTTATTTCTTTATAGTCCTTTGGCTTTGTAAACATAATCTTTACAAAGTCAAATAATTTTGTTTCGTCTAACATCTTTAATTATTTAACCCATTCATGAAATGCCATTTGGTATGCTGCCAATGGATTAATTGATTCCAAATCTTCTTGCATAATTTGCTGTGCTGTCCAATCTACTTCATATCTCAAACCAACCGCATTGGCCTCTAATAAAATCAATTCGATTTGTTCTTGCTCTTCTATGGTTGGTTTAACGCTCATTAGAATAAATTGTTTAATTTTTTAGTCAATGGAGTTGAATTTGTTTCATCCTCCAAACCTGCAAATGGATCAAATGCTGTAGGAACATCAGCCTTAACTGTTAACCAATGACTTCCTTCTAATATCTTTTCCATTTGAGTTAACTTAGTTAATTCAGGTTCGATGCTTGCACTTTTATCAACTTCAATTTGCATTGCTTTTTGAATTGATTCTGGAATCGTATTGTAATGCAATAACATAATATCTAGGTTCTCATTAAATCGTGCTTTGATTTGAGGCTTAGTTGAATGTCCTATTGTTCGATCGACAATATCTACAATTTTATTGATCTGTGATTCATTAAACATGTGATCTATTGAGAAAGTTTCTTCTTCTTTTAAATATTGATCGATGATTTTTTCTGCCTGTTTTGGAGAAATATTATATGTTCGATCATTCTTTTTCCAAGTAACAACAGACTTAATGTTGTCTGACTTATCTCCAATCAATACCTTTTCAAAGATAAAATGATCACAATTTATCTCTTCAATTTCAATTGCATTCTTTTTGATCCAATCCTGCATTTCAGAACGAACCCTTTCTAATAGAGCAGTTTTACTCGCAAGATTAAATAAAAGATCGTCATCTGTTGAATTATCATCGATGGGTCCTCCCATCATTTTATTAAATCCTTCGAATGTAATCAATTTCTTTTTGGTATTGTAATACCATAATGTATAGCCATCTGTTGCTTTGGAATAGTCAACCAATTGAATTAAATCTCTATCACCAGTCCAAATAATACAGTTTTCTCCAGCTACATTTAACGATGTCGACCATGCAAATAATAAATCATCTGCTTCAGCACCATTAACTTGATTAACAATAACTCCTTTCTTTGCTAGGACATTCTTAAATTCATCATAGATCTCATAAACACCAGTCCAATCAACAGAATCATCTTGAGTTCTGGTTCCTTTGTATTTTGCATCTGGAAAAAGATCCTTTCTCCAAGACTTAGAATCGATGGTCAATACAATTTTATCTAAAAATGGTTGCATCTTTCTAATCTCTGAGGCAAAATCGATACACAGCTTTCGTAAAAACTGAGCTCTACTCTTTTCATCACCTAATAATTTACCAGACTTGGGTCTTGGCATTACAAAAAGCCTGCTATAGATGAAATAATTTCCATCGATTAGCAATGTATGTTTACCTAATTTCATATCTTGATCTTCCATTTATTTATATATAAATATAATCATTTTACCTGACACGGTAAAATTTATTTAATGTTTATGATCTTATTATTGTCTGCAGGGTATAAACGCAACTTAGCATTGTTATCACTGGATCAATAACATTTACTCGTTGAGCTTGATGCTCCGCAACTGCAATAATAATCTGAGGAACGCATTTCACATGGTTTGGTCTTTCAGTTTGAATGTACTCTACAAAATCTGAACCCAATGATTGTAAAACCTCGTCTATTCGATTTGAATATTCACTTACCAATAGTTTATAGTTCTTTACTGGATCGGTTTCATTGAATATCAAGTCAAACACATCTTTATAAACTGAATTGAACCTCTTTACATCATCGATTGAGATGCTTAACGTTCCTTGTGATTTATAACCCTGTAACTTATTTAAGGTTGTACGAAGATCTGGAAAATTACGACGTACAAACTCAACCAACGCGGGTTTTTCAATTGTCATCTCTTCTTTGGCACAGATCTCATGGATACGTTTGATGTACTTCTTTGTCAATTCCAATTCTTCTGACTTGTCAAAATCAAAATTGATCACTTCAAATCTCGACAGGATCGGATCTGGCAATTTATTGATGTAATTACAAGTTGCAATGAATCTGGAATTACCAGCGAATTGTTCCATTGTTGCCCTTAACGCTTTAAAGAATTGATCAGAGACACCATCGACCTCATCCAATATAACTACTTTGAATTTGTTTCGATCATCCAGAATTGACATGGTTGAACAGAAATCAGTAATTCTGGTCCTAATCACTTCTACTGAAGTATCGGTTGAAGCATTGATGTAAAGGTATGGAAGTTCAAATTGATTAATGATTGCCTTTGCTGTAGATGTCTTACCAGTTCCTGGAGATCCAGCAAATAATACATTCTGGGTCAAACCATCTTTAAACTTACTCATTACTCTTTCTGGCAAGATTAAATCACTTAAATTTTTTGGGCGATACTTTTCTGTAAATAGTGCGTTGGCGATCATATTTTATTTGTTATTTAACTTATAAGCGGCATGCCTAAAATGTTTCAAATACATATATGATATGGCGATTAAAAAGAAATACCCAGAGATTAAGCGTACCGCTGGAATGTGGCCGTCGAACAGATTTGGGATTCAATATTGCAACCCTATCTCGCGCCCAGCGTAGGTTACTGATGGACTATCCCTTATTAAGGGATCGTTGTAAATCCGATCAATTTATACATATTCTATTCGAACAGCATAGTTACACGTTCACTGCTGTTAATTATACCAATAAGCTTTATTATGATTGGTCTACCGGAGAGATCGTAGAGCGTGGAGATTTGGAAGAGAACTATCAAACAATTGACTGGGTCTGTGCAATTTCAGGAGAACCGATTCGTGCAAAGATGGGAGATTTCTCTTTAGAAAACTTTGTGCATCCAAGCTACCATGATGTCTTAAAGGCTCCAATGGTCGATAGCCGTATTCTTAAGTCTTCAGTTGAATTTCGCAAGAAATGTAAAGAACTCTTACTGAATCAACAGCAAGAGTTCCTTAAGTTAGCTAAAAAGAATTCTAAGAATTCTAAAAAATAATTTATCCCAATAACATTTTTAATTTATCTAAGATAGAAATGTTTGAGTACTTAGATTCATTTATTGCATATTCCATCTCTAACTTAGAAATTTCCATTTCAAATAATCTACCTAATTCGGTTCCTTCTAACTGCCATGATTCTTTTGCAGAAATCTTGTCCTTAAGATCTTTTAGTTTTTGTAACTTTGGATTTCCAGATGCCTTTAATTTTTGCAATTGATTCTTTTTGTTAGGAATCGATTTTGATAATATATCAATAGAATCCGCATTTTTCTTTGGATCCTTTTTAAGATCTTCTAAATTCTTTTCCAGATTGTCGATTTCAGTTTGTAATTTCTTAACCTCTGGATTATCCTTTGATGCCTCTTCCTCCNTTTTAATCATGTCTTCGACTCTCTTTAACTTATCGTCCTTTGCGTTCTTTACCGGTTCTTTTTCTTTCTCTGCCTTATCAGNAGCTTCTTTTTCTTTCTTCTTTTTTGCAGCCTCTTCGCGTTCTTTAGAATACTTTTTAGCATCATCCTTCTTTTTGTCAACAGGCTTCTCTTTCTTAGGCTCTTCTGCCTTAGGTTGTGGTTGTTGCTCTTTGGCATCTTGTTTAAGCTGATTTATCGCAGCTTCCTCTTCTGCATATCTTTGTTTTAACTTCTGCATCGAAGTCTTCAGATCTGCAACTTTTTCTGGACTTAAATCTTCATTACCTGTCGTTCTTTTGATCAATTCCATTTGACCTAAAATCTTTTCTCTACTTAATACCTTTTGAATGTATTCGCCTCTTTCCTTAGCCTTATCATCAACTGAACTTTGTAGATCTTTAATTTGTCCGTCTAACACTTTTTTCTTTGCGTCCAATGCTGCTTTTTTAGGATCTGCTGATGTCAAATTATCTTTTGCAAAACCAATATCCGCGGCATGCATCTTCATTGCATTAATCTTCTGCTGCATTTTTCTATATCTACGAGCAAAAAATAACCAGTCTGCTACCTTTTTTGCGGCAGCTTCAACATCTGGACCATCTCCACCACCTCTTTCTAATAATACTTCTGATAATTCTTCTTCATTTAATTTAATTTCAGATTCATTGTATTTAATTGCTCCTAGCTTTTGATCAGCTTTTGAAATTGCATCATCTACTTTATTACATGCAGATTGAATACCTTTAAGAGCTACTATCCATTTTGGATCAGATATATCCCACTTAAGCATAGAATCGATTTGATCTTGTAATTTTACTAAGTCTTCTCCAATTTCATCAAAAATTAAAGTTTCTTCTTCGTTTAATTCTTCTTCAATATCTATTGTTTCAAATAAATCTATTGAATCGACAGATTCTTTAACGGTAACAGATAGTTTTGATAATTGATTCATGATCGTATCAACATCGCTCATCATCTCAGTTCTATTTGAAGTTTCAACACCCACTGTTGATGTTTCTGGTTCAGCGGTAGTAGCATCATTATTTTCTGTTGCCTTCGTTTTTTCTGCTGTCTTTGGTTCCATGGATTCTAAAGTTAGAGAATACCAATTTTCAAAATTCTTTTTGTGTGCCATAGTATTTATTGTATTGTTATACACTATATATTCCACTTTCTGTTTAAACAAAGAAAGGACTTCCTTTCGGAAGTCCTTTCAGATTTATGGAATATTTAAATCAATTTATTCTTAATAAGAATTAAGATAAAGAGATCAAGTTTGTCCATGCTGTGTTCGAAGTTGGAACGTTACCTACTTTGAATTTCACATATTGAGTTTCTGGGTGGAAACCAGCTTCAACTAATGCAAATCTAGATTTAACAGCAACTTTTGGTGCCATTGTACCTTCTGCGATAGTTTGTACTGATTCAGCCATTAAGTAAGGCATGAAAACTAATCCAGGACCATTACCATCACCTTTTCTACCAACGATAACATCGAAGTTAGACCATTTCCATTTTGGATTGGTATAAACTTGTACACCTGCGATAGAACCTACTGGGTAGATTGCACCTGCAGCTTGAGATACTGTGTTAGCGAATGGGTTTGGAACGTAACCTGCAACTGATTGTAACGCTGTAGCAACTTGTGGTCCGCAAACCGCGAAGTTACCTGCACCTCTACGACCTCTGTTAGCAATTAAGTTAGCAGCAGCCAAGATACCAGTTAAGATTTTTCTATGTTCTGAACCTTCAGTTTTACCACCTGTGAATTTGCTAACATCGTACAATTGTACGTCCATTGCAGAAGCTGATGGGATTTCACCCGCAGCATATGAATTAGATACGTTAGTAGTACCCAAAGTGATTAAATTAGAGATGATCAAATCATTGATAGATTGAGTCAATTCGTTTACTAATACTGCTTCAACTTGTGCAACAGCATCAACTCCGAATTGTTTTAAATCTTGAACTTGTTCTCTTGTAACAGCAGCTGCAACTTGGAAAGTTTCAGCAGAAACTGCTTTAGAGAATAAAGAAAGACCCATTAATCTATCTGGAGTTCTTTCACCAGAATTTCTATCGTATGCATTAACTGCAGGATAAGAAGGGTTAGAAGGTAAAGTTGTATCGTTCGCGTTGTTACCAGAGAAATCAGGAATATGATCTTCTAATGCTTTAACGAATTCAACAGTTGCTGCTGCAGAACCTGCAGAAACAGCTTGTACAGCTACTAAAATGCTAGAAGCAGTTAAAGTACCAGATACACGGTAGATAGTTTGACCATCAATTCTTGATACACCAACAGCGTAGAATAATACACCATCAGTTGCAGTACCATTTTGGTCAGTAGTTAAACCAGCATAGTTAGATTTGATGTAACTTGGAGCAACACCATTATCTAATCTACCACCTTCATAGATAAAATCTAAGTAAGATAATAGACCCATAGGACCTGCCATTGGAATAACTGGTACTAAATCTAATGCGATTGTTTGTGCAGCAACTTGCATTGCTAAAGGTAACAAAGTTGGAGCTTTATCACCAGAACCTACTGAAGCAGGGTTAGAACCGAAACCTGAAGGGAACGATGTTGCGCCCATACCAGTTAAGTTCATTGTTGGATCTAATCTCATGATGTTCGCATCTTCATACAACTTGTGGTTGTGGCAATACTGAGACATCCAAGCTAATTTACTAGCATCGTTGATACCAGTTGCTGATTCGATAATCGGAGACCATGTCTCTCTGATTTCAGCTTCGTTAATTAATTGTGCCATTTTGTTTTTAAAATGTTTTTTTATGTTTATGTTATCGTGCGATAACTGCTCGACATAATTCAGATTTTTGCTTCTTATCTGAGAGTCGAAGTATTTTATTATTCTTATAGTACTATATATCTAGTTGAAAAAATGAATTTTTTAATTTTTTCAGTTTGATTGAGATAAAAATAGGTTCGACCGTAAGGAAGAACCCATTTTAAATGTATTAGTAAATTATTTTGTAATGATCCAAGGACCTCTAGATGTATTTAAGAATTTGTTACCATCTATTTCGATATGTGCCCATACTAATTTACCATCAACTTGTTTAGCAATTTCTTGTCCGAATTCATATTTCTCAAAAAAGAATGGTTTATCATTCTCATCTGCTAAAACATCAGATTCAACTTTACCATTAGCAACAATTGCTTTGATCCAATTTGGATCATCGATCGCCTTTTCTTGCTGTTTTGAAAGCTTTTTTCCTTTAATTACATTAGGATTGATTCCATTGTAATTGTATTCTTCATTGATCGCTAATTCGTTAATGAATTGTTCAAATAATTTAATGTGTTTCATGGCTTATACGTATTATTATTNNNTTTATTTNTTGAATTTCTTAGTCAAAGACTCAGCAACACCTGTCATATCATAAGGCATAGTTTTCTTTTCGATAACTTCTGCTTTCTCATTGATTATCTCTACTTTTTCCATTACGGTTGTAGTTTCTCTAAGATCTCTTGTTTGCCAAAAGTTTCTTACTTGATATTCAGTTTCTAATCTAAAGTATTTAGATTGTGCTAACAATTGATTCTTCTTAGACTCAGATAATTTATTCCAAGTTTCTTTGTATTCTTTAGGCATTGCGCTTACAACGTAAGGTTCATTACCTGAAACGTTTTGAGCTCCTGCTAAAGTGTTACCCCATAGAGCATAGATTTGAGATTCAGTTAAGAAACCTTTATTTGATACGGATTTAACTACTAAAGTTTTTTCTTCAGTTGAAAGTGTATTGAATTCTTCCTTCTTTGCTTCAGAGATGAATTTAAAGAAATGAGGTTCAGCTACTTGTTTTGCTGCTGCTTTTTCTAACAATGCAGATAATTTAGAAGAGATTTCTGATTTGTATGCATCCATTCTATCGATAGATTCTACAACTTCTTTTCCAGCTTCATCTTCACCATCTAATTCTTTTTCTAATTCTTTAGAATCATCGTGTGCAGATTGATCAACGATTTTACCGTCGAATTCGATTTTACCAGAAACGTCTTTAGTTTTACCGTTTAAATCTTCAGCATCAATACCTGCATCGGTATCAGCTTCCATTAATAAATTGGTATTAACTGTTTCAGCTACATATTCAGCGTACTCAGTAACTTTCTCAATGTTTTCTTTAAGATAGTCCATGTACTTCTTAACATTTTCGTGAGTGATTGCTCCGTCATTGTAAGATTCTGCAAGATAGTTTGTGTAGTTTTTGATTTGTTCAGTACCTTCAGCGATATGCTCTGCGTATTGTATTGATTGATCTAATTTTTCAGCTAATGTATCTGCAAATTGAATGCTTTGATCTGCTTTTTCTGCAACATGTTCAGAGTAAGCAATAGCTTGATTCATTTTTTCAGCTAAATAAGAAGAGTATTCCTCTAATTTTTCAACTTTAGTGTTTAATGATTCTGAATCGTTCATCTTAGTGATTGATTCTTTTAAAGCTTTAATTTCTTCAGCTAAGTACTTTGAGTAGTTATTGAAGTCCTCATTGCTTACAAATCTTGGATTTTCCATTTTTTCTGCTTCTTTTATTTGTGTGTTTGTGTTTGTAGTATTATCTATCTCATAAATTAAGAGATCCTCGGTATCACCAAAGCCATAAGCCTCATTAACTCTCTTTAATTCTGCATTTGAAAATCCAGGATCTGCTACTAAATCATAGGTAAAAAGTTGTTTGATTTTAACTTTACCATCAGATTCAACTTTACCGCATGCTCTAGAAGAAATATGTAAAGGAACTCCAGCATCAACCAACGCTTTAGCTTGCTTACCTGCATCAGTATCTAATAACCTGATCTTTCCTAAGATTTGTTTGTTTGCTTTATCGTATCTTAGTTCTTCGATAATGTGTGATACGTTCTTTAAAGAAATATCGAAGTTTTGAGGGTGATCTAATTCACCTAAAAGTTTAGATGAGTTAATTTTAGACTGCAGAGACTCAATTTGAGGTAGGTATTCTGCTTCGGTGTAGATTCTATTGTTACGGTTTAACTTATCGATTTCTCCGAAAACACCTTCAAGCACATAGGCGCCAGAACTGTCTTGGGTGAATTCCAACGTTGAACCACTTCTTTCAAGAATCAAGAGATTTTTAGCTGTATTCATATATTTTGATACTATATTTTGGTTATATATCCTTTGTCGATTTGACTTTTTTAAGTATTACAGGCCTGCTAGTTCGTCCTTTGTATCAGAACCTTCTTTATCGGTAGATGCTTCATCACCGGTTGCATCAGAACCAGACTCTTTTTCCTTTTGTTCTTTGTCAGTTTGCTCTTGGTTTTCTTCTTCTTTATATTTATTGTAATATGTAAGAAGCTTCGACATGTCTTCTGGAGCAAATGCAGTTTCACCATAGGTTTCAAAGAAATAAGACTTAAACTTGTCTTCTGTTTCAGATGCTGAAATAGCACCTAATATTTCTGCGCTTTTAATAGTTTTACCGCTACTTAAGATAACATCATCGATGAACACTTTAGAATCTGGAGCCTTGATCGGTTGATCGGCTTCATTTATAAATTGTTCGAATGTTTTTAAATACTTTTTCATTTTATATCTATCTAATTTTATATTATAGTCCTCCGCCCATTCCTCCAATTCCTCCCATGGCTCCCATCATATCGCTAGGTGGTTCCTTTGCCTTTTCAGCTTCTTTTCTAGCCTTTGCAGCTTCATTTGCAGCCTTATCATCCGGGTTAAGTTTAAGATACTTATCAACCAAGAAGTCCATATCAAAGTAAGACTCTTCTTCCATTGTCATTTGATTTGTAATCGTTAAATCACTGTGCATTTTTGATATGAAATCCAATCTCTTCTCCATGATCTCCATTGTCTTCATTTCCGCAAACATGTTCTCTTCGTTGTATCGAAGTGCGATTTGAGTCTTAAATGCAGGATCCTCTTTGAATTCAGGGAACTTCAAACACATTTGAATGTATAGAGGTTTAACCAAGATCTCTTGGAAAGAAGATCTTAAACGGTTAATAAATTTACCGAACTTGATCTCATCTCTAATCATTCCATCTGCCGAGAATGATTCTTCTCCACCACCATCTTCAAATGCAAATCTATTGAAAGGAATTTTAGAAACGTGCTTTAATTTATCTGAGAAGTATTTTAATGCATCGGTATCATTAATTTCTGGACCTTCTCCACCTAATGTTTCAATTTCCGGTTGTTCACCATCTTTCGACGGTAACCAATATTCTTTATTAAATTGTAACATTGGCTTACCATTTGTGGTCAACTGACCTGAATCCCAGTTAAAGTCTACAACCTCCTTGTAATTGTTCATCAATTGAGCTAACGATTGTTTTGCTCTGGTCTTTGATTTACCACCGACTGGTATGATGAACTTCATTCTATAAGAAGCATTTGTAACGGCCCAAATTACTCTGGTATGTTCCATTACCCTTAATAGGTTGAACGCTCTAATTAATCTTTCAACGTATGATATTCTGGATGCTGTAGTAATCGATGAGTAAGAGATGTAGATGATCTGAGAATCATACAATTTTCTTTCTTTGATTGGATCGTCTTTAAATTGAATCCAAACTTTCTTACCATCCTCTTTGTTATATGCTGGAACCAATGTGATTGGATCAATTTCTTTAAAACCAATAACCTCTGTCATTTCAGGGTTATAAATGATTTCAAATGCTAAGTAACCATCAATCAACCATTTTCTAAAGTAAAACCATGCTGACTGATCTTGTGCAAATCCATAATATTGATAGATTTGTCTATATGCTTTGTTTAGATATTCATTAACTTCGGTTGAAACATCCAAGCCTATTAGAACTGGATATGCAATAAAGTTTTTATCATCATACACGATGGATTCATCACCAAGAATATCTAAGATGTCTTCAATTTCATCATACAGAGAAAATTGTCTTAACTCTTCTCTCTTTGATTTGTAGTTCATGTCGAAGAACGGAATGTTCTTTCTCATGTTGGTATCGGCCATAGATAGTGCAGCGAATGCACCATAAATATCATCCGAATCCACACCCATTAGGTTCATCTGGCCGTAACCAAACTGATCCTCCATCGGACCGATGGCTTGAGATTGCCTCAATACCAAATCGTCGTAATACATACCAAAGGATGACAACTTTTTCAGTGTGTCACTTAAATTAAATGCTCTTCGATTTGTACTAAGAGGTCCGTTTCTTTCTATGAATCCAGCCATAACTTGCGTTTTTTTATCTAATTATATATTCAATTACAATTTCTTCCTGTTAATATAATACTCTGCGAATAGTCTTCTAACTGCCCATACGGTAGATCCAAAGATCTTCGTAAAGTCACATAAAACTATGCGAGGCCAACTTTCGTAGCTTACCACTGTTTGGTTTCTTTTCCTCTTTACATTGTATCTTCTAACTGCAAAACCATATCCGAATTTGTCCATGTACTTCTTGATATGATCGTATCTCATGTTCATTAGTGGTCTCTGATAGAATGCGTCATCTGGTTTTTGTTTTGTTGACACGTCTATTGTTGATTCAAATGCTTTATAAAACGCATCTAAAAAGTCCTCTTTGAATTTAACTGGAAGCAAGTTTAAATTAACTCCGCAATCAGTTGTTTCATTTATTGGACTTAACGCTAATACCACTGGTTTACGATCGAACCAATCCAATTCTTTTTCACCGATAGGATGGACATAATCAAAAACATAGATCTTTCCTGGTTTAAATGGCTTCGCGGTTGGAGTAACATCTTTTTGTTTCCTGTCCTTAAGTCCTTCTCTGAACCATTCCTCAGAAATCATCCTTGCCTTCTTTTTATCTCCGGCTTCTTTGATTAATACCTTTATTTGTTGTTTAATGTAACCCATTTATATTTTTTACAATTTTCAAAATGATATCTTTTCATATTATTGGTTATCAAATAAATGTACATTTTATTTTAAATTTTTTATTGAATCTTCTGTTAATACTATAAATCCCCATTCTCTGCTCTTGCAATATGCTTTTGCAGCTACATATTTATCCATATTCTTAACGTATTGTTCGGCTAAAAACTTATAGGAATCAATTGCCTTCTTTGAATTTTTCTTAGGAGGCTCTGGTTTCATTAATTGTTGTTTTGGTTTAATTTCAACAATGAATTCTTTGACCTTTCCATCATCTTGTTGTACCCTAATATAAAAATCAGGATTGTATGTATGGATCTTCTGGTCTTTTCTATAAAGATATTCTATTTCAACTGGTTCACTAGACCATAATAACACCAATGGATTAGAATCGCACCATATCATAAACTTACGTTCCCATGAAGATCTGTAGATAATAGGAGTACTTCCAGCATATTTTTCTGGATTTACTGGATTGTAATAACCTTGATTGAATCCAGACTTC
>TBL_comb48_EPIDRAFT_1000379_pt1 | contig 35152 bp, 53 predicted proteins | sample TroBogEpilimnion_37_FD_10681 | JGI IMG/M metagenome (IMG submission 10681) | reverse complement strand
GCCCGCGCAGCATCCTCCGTAGCAGCCCCCGCAGCAGCCCACGCAGCAGCCCACGCAGCAGCCAGATATTGCTCTGTGGCCTCACCGATGGCAAATCGCTCGGCTACCTCGACAGCGGTCCGGCTTCGCTGGTCGGTCAGGAGATCCCACATCTTGCGCCCATCGGACAACGGTGTTTCTCGGACACAGGCACAGGCGATCAGGCGGTAATTCTTGGGATCTTGGTAGCCCGTCTCATCCAGTAGCCAGAGCATCCAGTCCGCTCGGCGGCAGGCTTTCCACGCCGTGGCCAGATCGGGCTGAGTTGCGGCCCAGACTTTAGCGTCTTTGCAGGCATCTAGCCTCTTGAGGAGATCATTGAGAGATTCTGACATATTTCCCCCTTGAAATTGTGGTTAAGTGGCTGTATACTGAATGGATTGGATGTCTTTGATAACTCGGAACATTACCAGGTGATACCATCAGCGCAGGCCGTGAGGCCCCGACCAACCGATACACAATGGATGGTCAGACAATCACCACAGAGTCTCATTCCGTAAGGGTGCCCCTCCCCCGTTATGGCCTTCTGTCTTGCCGCACTGATCGCACATTGTGCCCCGTTTGTGCCATCCGGTAGGGTTGAGGCGCTTCCAGCCTACCCTTCCCTTTGGGATCTTGGGGGATTTTACCTTGTGAGGTGGACGATCCACCTTTTCGACAATGGCACCGATTGAAAACAGATGATCGAATGCCAGCTTGTCAATTTCTTTCAGGATCATGGCTTCATTGATCTGGAGCATGAGACCCTCACGCCGCTTCAATAGCGGATTCAGCCTTAGTAATGCCAAGGATTCGGTCAGCCGCTTTTTGTGCTTTGCCAGCCGCCAAGACAAAGGCTTTCGGGTCTGACTTGAGAAAACCTAGCCAGCTTGCAATATAGGCGGCTGACTGATCCAAGGTAGAATCTAGGCCACACTGGGCCGATAGAAACGCGGCTGAGAGTTCTGCAATCAACTCTTCCCGTGAGTACTTCTCTTGAACCTGGGAGAGTTCACGATTGAGCCTGGATTCATGGCCGGTAGAATGTCCCATTTCATGAAACAAGGTATTGTAATAGCTTGCAGGATCAATGAAGGTTCCAGGTTCAGGTAATCGGATCGAATCCAATGCGGGAATATAGCAGGCTCGATCACCACCATGTTTGAGGCTAGGTCGGTTCTGATATCGGTTCCAGATTGCTTCAGCATCCTGGATCGGATCAAATGGTGCCATCGGCTCAGGTTCGGGAAGGTTCAGCCCGTCACACTGTTCCACATTGAAAACCATGTAATAACGGAGCATTGGAACCTTTTTAACCTTGGTAGGTTCCTTTTCATCCTTGCAATCGAGCATTTTCCAGTAAACAACTGGGATACCTTTTTCTCCCTTGCGGACCTGACCGCCAGCCGCTTGGATCATCTTATAAGTCCCAAACACTGGGTTTTGATAGTCCAGCATCCCTAGCAAGAACCAATTCGAGCCAGAATAGCATCGGCCTTCAAGGTTCCTAGGTCTAGTCCCACCAGAGGCTTTAACACTAGACCATGGTTTGCGCCATGGGATGGTTCCAGATTCCAGTTTGGCTAGGATCTGATCCGTGATGATCTGGTATACATCGTTAGCCATGTTATTCTCCTTCAGGACGAGAGAAGGTTAGATGATGACCGAATCATTGGCCAGAGGAAGAGACAGGTAAGCAGACCTACTAGGCACAATGCCAGCATCGTCCTGAGTCATGGTTCGGCCTAGCCAATTCAGATCCACCAATACAGGCAGTCCAGGTAGACTGTGATCCTTGGTTAGGCTATAGGTTGTGTTGAGGTTGAGCATCGTAGCCTCCTAGGTATTACTAAGCATGACCCACGCCAAACCTGGCACAACGAAAACAAAGGACTTAGCTCAAGCCAGAGGATCAAGACTGACGCAATAGGCGCACGAAAACCAAGCGAATCACGCGATAGCCCTTATTTATCAATCAAACAAGACATGACGCTGCGAGGCCATAGAATGACTCAACACGTCACACCATTTGAAGGTCTGCCATTCGTTCCAATGCCAATAGGATCACACGGCCTCACCACAGAGCAGGAACAAGCTCTGACACTCCTCCAAGAACAATGGAGACTAGATATGGTAGAGGCCAGGCTCAAAGCAAGCAGAGCCAGATTCCCCGCCAATGTTGCATAATTCGTGCCCCTAGAACGATTTAGCCTGTATCCCTACACACACCCGGCAACTCCAAAGCCTTGTAGAAGCCTGTATTATGTCTCCCCACTGTGTAAAAAGTGTCCACATGACTAAAAAGTAGTCACTCCACCTTATAAGATAGAAACCAGGAGACCAGCCATGACAACCGAGACAGAACACCAGGCCATCATCCTGCACTCTCTCAAAGACCTATCAGCGCTCACAACGGTCATGAACATCAGGCACAGGCAGCAAGAAGACGAAAGGCAGCTTAACCTGTCACCTGAAAATGACAAAAAGTAACTCACTCACAGTCGCGCGCGCTCATTTCGTGAAAACCCGAAACATGTAAATGTTGTCATCCGTAGATATTAGCCCCGCCATCAAACATGATGCTGCGGGGCTTCATCAATTAAGGGTCCAGTCTTCGATAATGGTCATTATGTCTCATTCACCAATACGCTTAACCTAATGATTGCACACGATACGACCAGGCAATAATGCCTCCGAATAATGTGCAAGGCCAGTCTCAACTAGGACACCTAGTTTCGTCTTGTCCTTGTGCATCACATTGGATCTAAGTTGAGTTGATGCTGCACTTGTGAATCTGTGGCCATGCACACGCGAAGAGATGCCCATGCCTGCCTAGGGTGGGGAGGAGTCACCTTGCCGAGCGTTGGCGGGGCCGAATTCATTTGTTACTCAGACACTCTCGCATCGCCCTATTTCATTAAAACCCTCTTATTCCAGTATGTTTAAGCAAGCGTTGTTAAGCCTTATGTTAATGAATGCTCCAAAACACGGGGTGGAGATACGGGCCAAAAATTTATATCGTCACAAATTATCGCTGTTGCAGTATGTGGTAAGTGTGGATAAAAATTAGTCAGTTGGGGTGGACGGGGAGGGTGGGGAGGGGTATGTTAGGTTCATGACGAAAGCGCTGGGTGGTAGGCCCAAAATTTATGATGGGGATAAGGAGGTCTCTGAGGAGGCTAAGGAGCTTGCGCGGGGGTTGGTAGAGGGGTTATCTACGAACATGAGGCAGTTGGTTAAGTTCGGGAATGACCTGAGTATGACGCCTCGGCAGAAGCAGAAGTTAGCCTCTGAGATTTCGGTGAGTCTCTTCATGCAGCCGTTGTGGAGGGCGCGGTTTGCGGATTGGTCGATGGAGAATCCTGGAGAGGCTGCTAAGTTGGCCTTGAGCCAGGTCCCCAAAGAGATTCATGTTGAGCAGAATGTGAACCATAGCGTTGTTCTGTTGCCTGCTGGGATGAGTTCAGAGGAGTGGCTGGCGCGGAATGAGGAGATCGAAGAGGCTGAGATCGTGCCTTGGTTGAGTGAGAAGGCTCAATGACGGTCATTGCGTGGCAGCCCCAGGAACGGCAGAAGATATTCATTACCTGTCCATATCAGGAGATCCTTTATGGCGGTGCGGCGGGTGGTGGCAAGACGGACGGACTACTTGGGGACTTCCTTAATCATGCGAATCTGTATGGAAAGGATGCGGTTGGTGTGCTATTCCGCAAGTCCTTCCCGGAATTCGAAGAGGTTCTTAGGCGATCTCAAGAGATATATGGGGCTATTGGAGCGACATACAAGGACAAGAGTAAATCGTGGACCTTTCCCAATGGGGCTACTTTGCGACTGGCCTACATTGAAAGCTATGATGATGCCCTCCAGCATCGTGGCTTTCAATACACCTGGGCGGGCTGGGATGAGTTAACTCTATGGGAAACGGATGATGAGTATATCTTCATCCAATCTCGTATGCGTTCTCCCATGGGAGTGCCTACCCGGATCGTAGCGACGACCAATCCGGGTGGCCCTGGCCATACCTGGGTTATGAAGCGCTTCTTTATTGATGTGAATCCAGCCGGGATGCGGCCCCATCATATCTATTTGAACGTCGAGAAAGGTGTTGCCTTCGAGGATAAGGAACTGGATAAGGTTCCCGAGGTTAACCTTGATCCCAACATCAAGCGCCGGACTCGTATCTTCATCCCTGGGAAACTGGCGGATAATGCCTATCTGGATAATGATGGGGAGTATAGGGCTCGGCTCTTGTCGATGCCTGAGTTACAGCGCCGGATGCTCTTGGATGGACGTTGGGATGTGGTGGAGGGGGCTTTCTTTGAGGAATGGAACCCGCAGGTCCATGTGGTCAAGTCATTCAAGCCGCCCAAGGAATGGAAGCGGTGGATGGCTGGTGATTGGGGGTCTAGTAAGCCTTATTGTTTTCTCTGGGCTGCTACTTCTCCCAATGGTGATGTGTATATTTATCGTGAGTTATATGGTTCGGATGGGAAGCCGAATGTGGGAAATCGGAAAGGTGCTTATGAAGTAGGCCAGTTGATCAGATCCATGGAAGTGGAGGCAGACGAGTGGATTACGGAACGCTATCTGGATGCTTCGTGTTTCGACGATCATGGGGTAGGGACGACGATTGGGGTCCAATTTGCTTCCCCGCAAGGTGGGTCACTGTTCTTCCAGAAATCCCAGAAAAAGAACAAGGCTGGCTCTATTTCCCTGTTGAGAGACTACCTCAAGACTGTCAATGGGACTGCCCGACTAAAAGTGATGGATGTCGCTGTCAACACGATACGTTCCTTGCCTTCCCTACAAGTTGATAAGAATAATGTTGAGCAGTATGATACGGGTGGAGAGGACCACGCGGCTGATGCTCTCTGTTACTTATTGAGACGGAATATCAAGACGTTTGAGGATCAGAAGGCCGAACATAGTATCGCCATAAGAAATAAAAAGGTTTTGCAGCAATTTGGTAGTATGGGATGCCAATAGTAGTATATTAACTGAAGGGGGTCTTATGGCCAATCCAATGCTTGAGTTCTTGAAGAAGGGTAAGAGCAAGAAGAAGAAGGGCGATAAAGAATCTAAAGCGGAAGATATCAAAGAAGGTGGGACCAATCCCAAGGCGATGCAGAAAGCCGAGAAAGAAGAGGTCGGCTGATGTTCCAGGACTATATGCGCTCCCGTCTTGGTCTTAGTGGTTCTAATGTCGAATCCCCTCATTTTGCTCAGGCAAATCCTACCCCCAGTGTAGTTCCTCAAACCCAGCCAGTAGCAACCCCATCAGGTGTACCCGCTACTCCTGCGGGTTTCAATCCGATGCCTTACCATCCCTCCTTTAATCCTACCGGATGGCCCGGTCATCCCATGAACCGGAACATGGAAACCCCTAATTTCCAGCCCATCAGTAATAATCCTATGGGCGCTCCAGGCAATAATCCTCCAGTCGATGGCCAGAATACGGTTAATCCTCGTTTCAATCCTTACGCATTCTAGGAAGCCAATGATCATCAAGGGTGTTGATGTATCTGGGTTCGCCTCCTGGGGTGCGGATTGGTGGCGTAAACGCAAGAATGAGCGCATTGAGAAAGAGCGAATCTGGCAGGAATGCTGGCTGGCATCTGTCTCTAAGTTCGGTAAGACCTGGGATGATCTTCAGGACTTCCGATCCAAGCGTTATATTCCCGTGACCCAGCAAGCGGTTGAAGCGGTTGCGGCCCACTTGACGCAAGGCGTCATCCCCTATGATGAATGGTTTGAGATTCTAGGCCGGACCCCAGAGGATGAAGCCAATTCAAAGGCCAATCAGGGCCTTTTGATGTGGCAGCATCAGAAAATGGGGTTCCGGACTAAGTTCTATCAGCTTGTGAAGTATGCCTGTGTCTTTGGGAATGTGCCGTATTGCGTCAACTGGACGGAACGGATGCAGACCATCCCGGATGAGGCGGCTTTCCAAAGTCAGATGATGCAAGCCGCGGGAGTCGCGGGTATGGTGGGTGAACCGATGCCCAAGCCTGACCTTGCCGCCATGCCCATGAAAGAGCAGAGGGTCTATGATGGGCCAACCCTGGAGGTTGGGAACATCTTTGACTTCGTGATTGAACGTCATCCCAATGACCCTGACCATGCTCCTCGTTGTGTGCGATCCTTCAAGTCCAAAGCCTATCTTTTGGACATGCAGAATGAGGATGGGTACAGCATTTATGAGGGGGTTGAAGATGTCATGGATACGGATGGCCAAAACGAGACTTCAGACGCTCTTAAAAGGGAGGTTTATCGCCTTGAAGGGTTCATTGAACAGCCTAAAGGCCAGGTTGAACTCCTTCAGTTTGAGGGTGATCTCGAATTGCCGGGGCCTGATGGCCCGGTTATCTACAAAAATCATATCCTGGTGGTCGCAAATCGTTCCAAAGTGATCCGTTTTGAGCCCAGTCCCTTTGCCCATGGGATGCCTTCCTGGAATATGTTCGTCCTCTACCCTGAACCTGGTGAGGTTTATGGGCGTGGGATCATTGAACCGGCTCTTGGGCTTCAGGATGTGATCAATGTTCGTGCCAATCAGGTGATTGAAGCGAATACCTTGATCATTAATCCCTCCTATGAGGTGGTTCAGGATGGTGTTTTTGATGCCAATGAGTACATTTCGGCCCCTGGAGCGGTGAATTTGGTCGCTCAGGCCGGGAATATCCATCCGATCCAACAGATTCCACAGGCTGCACTTGGATTCCAGGAAATTGGCTTCATGATGGCCCAGCATAACCAATCGACAGGGGCACAGGCCAGTTTTACCTCAGAAGCCTACCAAAAAAGTGCTACGGAAGTGGCTGCACAGTCCGGAATGGTCCAGAGTCGGAACGCTGAAACGATCAAACACATTGAATATGACTGTGCCTTACGAATCATCAACATGCAAATGCAGTTGAATCAGCAGTTGATGGATGAAGCGGTATGGATCCGGGTAGTCGGAGATCCACAGACCCAGCAGGTTTTTGATCCCATGTCCGGCCAGCCTGTAACCCAGCAAGCTCCCCTCCAGTTGAAGGTTTCTCCCTCCGATATTGAAGGGAACTTTGACTGTTATGCGGTTGGTGCCGCGAATGTAGCGAATGCCCAACAGCAGATGGCCCAGACCATTCAATTGGTGAGTGTCTTTGGCCAGTCTCCAGGCGCTTCAGTCATTAAGTGGGATGTCCTTGCGCGTGATACTTTCGCCCTTGCTCGGATGAGAAATTCCTGGAAGTACATCAAGACTCCCCAAGAGGTTCAAAGTGATCAACAGCAGCAACTCGCTCAGCAACTTGCTCTCCAACAGGGCTCCCAAGGATCCAACCAAGGATCTGGCGGACCGGGAGGCGCTAACTCGGCTGGCTCACAACCCGGACCTACAGGTGTTTCTAGCATGGCTGGACTGGCAGAACAGCACGGCGCTCCAGCCAATGGACCTCTCCCAGAACAACTTGCTGGCAGTCGTCGGTAAACGAGAAGGGTTTAAGGAATTGATTTATAGAATTGCCAAGCTCTTTGAAAACCTGTAATACTCACCTAACGGTCAGAGATGACGTTAAATATCGACTAGGAGGGACTTATGAGCCCAGACGAACTTGAAACAGGCGAAGTGGAAACCGCAAACCCCGAGGTTCAAGAGGAAGTCAAGGAGCCTGAAAAGCCAAGGCGAATTGAAGTTGATCCCGATGAACTGAAGGAATTGAGGGAAACGGTTCGCAGACAGTCGGAAGAACTGCACCAGCATAAACTTTGGCAGATGCAGCAGTATCAGCAGCAACAGCGTCCCGCAGACATCCCGGTAGACCCGGATGTTGAAAGGGTAATCGCACCTGTCGTCCAGAAGGCGCTTCGGCCTGTTATGGAAGAAAATGACCGGCTAAAAGGGCAGATCGTGGGCCTTGCGGAACAGGCAAGAGTACAGGCCAACATTGACTACATTGAGCGCAATATCCCGAATTTCGAGGAAGTGCGTCAGGACTTGGCAAAGGAAATCGAAGCGATGCCAAAGAATGAACAGGATATGGTGCTTAACTCTCCTACCCTCATGGTGCGGCTTGCTCAGGCAATTAACGCCGGGAAGGGTAAATCAACCAAACAGGAGACTCGGAGTCGGGCTTTCAGTGAGTCGTCTACCGGGACTTCACCATCAAAAAACACAAGTGCGGCTGGTGCAGTTGATTGGGCAAACCTGAGTGACGCAGAATTCGCGGCTCAAGAAGCCAGGATCGAACAGGCCAGGCGCCGACGATAAAGGAAACTAGAAATGGCCGTTACTAATACTGGTACACTTGCTGCCATTACCCAATATGTGCAGCGCAAGGGCTTGTCTGTCGCTGAACCTAATATCGTCTATGGCGAATACGGGCTCAAGAACAGCATCCCTCAGAAGAATAGCAAGACCATGGCCTTCCGGCGCTATGAGCGTATTGCTCCTACGACTGGCAAGGATGCTTCGACGATCAAGAGCCTGGTGGAAGGCACGGTCCCCACGGACACGCAGCCGACCATTACGAATGTGACTGTCACGCTGGCTCAGTATGGCAACCTCTTCCGTGTCTCGGATCAGGCTGAATGGATCAATGAAGTGTCGGTTGACACGGAGTTGATGGCCCGCAACTCTGAGAACATGGCCCAGACGGTTGAAACCGTCTATCGTGATGGCATCATGGGTGGCACGAACTTTGGTCGTCTCTCTGACTCCATCGGAACCATCGTGGCCACGGCCCGAACTAATACCGCTGGTAAGATCAATGCTGTGGCTCTGGATAAGGTTGCCCGTATCCTGAAGGGTGCTGATGCCAAGTTCTACAGCGAGCAGATTGATCCTTCCACCAAGATTTCCACGCAGGGTATCCGGCGCTCCTATGTCGGGATCATCCATCCTGATGTCGAGTTCGATCTTGAGAGTGTGCCGGACTATGTGCCTGCCGCGAACTACTCCAACAATGCAGGGCTGATGAAGGGTGAAGTGGGTTCCTACCGGAATATCCGGTTCGTGACCTCCACGCTTGCCAAGATTTACCCTGACTCTGGCGCTTCGGCTGCTGGCACGAAGTCAACGAGTGCTTCTCTTTCGGATGTCTATCCGGCCCTGATCTTCGGCAAGGAAGCCTATACGGTAGTGGATTTGGCGAGTGCTGCCAATATCTTCTATACCCCTGCTTCCAGCCAGGACCATGCGAATCCTTTGGGTCAGTGGTTCTCTCTGGGCTGGAAGGCCATGTGTGGTTCAGTCATCCTCAATGATGCCTGGATCTATCGTCTTGAAACCGTGGCCTCGGCTTAACCCTAACCTAAAAGGAGAATTGATATGGCTGTTGGTGTTCTTACTGGTTATACGATGGATGCCGTTAGTGGCGTTGGCGTTGGCACTCTTACTGCTGATGGCACTCCTGCCGCTTGCTCCATCTTCTGTGGCTTTACTCCCCGTAAGGTTGAAATGGTCCAGACCTCTGGAACGGTTGGCAATGCTGCTTTCACTTCGGCAGACAGCACCATGACGACCGACTATTGCATCCAGACAACCGCTGCAGGTGTTACCACTATTGTTACGAGTAATGGGTATAAGTTCTTGACGGGTAGTGAAGCGGCTCCTGCTGCTAAGGCTACGGGGTCGCCCAATAGTTCTGGGCCTGGTGTCACGATTGGAACTGTTCCCCAGACTACGGCGTCTGCTGCTTATCGAATTACGATCTATCGTTAGTTTTTCACAGGGAGGGGGCTATCGTAGCTCCCTCCCTCCCTATGGGTAAAAAGGAGATCGCCATGAGCGAAGTTGATGGACGCACCAAGGCTGGAAGAGAACTGAAGTCCAAGGAAAGCCTCCCTGCTAAACCTAAGTTCTTTGAAGAACCACCCAAACCCGAACATCCTGATATGGTGGAATCTGCTAGACCCGTTAGGCAGGGGGTTTTCTCCGGTCAGTGTCGGCGGTTTATCATCCATAAGGTTCCCGGTTGTTCTGAGTGGGCCTTTGCTGGACCTGGAACTTTGACTCCGGTTCATATTCAGCGCGGTAAAGAGGTCGTTCTTCCTGAAGAGTACTTTGAAGCTTTCAAGTCTGCTGGTGTGGAATGCCTAATGTGTGATATGACCGATCCTCACCGGGATCCTGAATACTATACAGAGTACAAGACCAACTACCCTTACCAGGACATGGGACCGGCATCCTGGGATGAATACATGGCATTCAAAGCAGAGAACAGCAAGAAGGAACACCCCAACAAGGCCCGTAAGCGGTAAGAAAAACGAGGCGGAAAAATGGCATATGGCATTCATTCTGATGTAGCTGTAGATCAATTCGGGAATGCCCTTGCTAATGCGAGTGTGACTGTCTACTCGGTTGTAGCTGGTTCTGTCGTCACCAATCCACTTGCCACCATCTATTCTGCGGCTTCTTCAATTACGGCTACTCCGACCCAGCAAGCTAATCCAATGACCACGGATGCTCTGGGGCGCTATGCCTTTGGCGCTCCAGATGGGTTCTACGCTATTGATATCAGCGGATCGAACTTCCCAACCTATCGGGTCTACAAGAATCTGGTTACGACCTATCTTCCTGGGGCCGGGGGTGTGGCAAGCGTAGCGCTTGCTCTTCCTGCTCAATTCGCCATTTCGGGAAGTCCCGTAACGGGAACTGGAACCTTGACTGGAGCCTGGAACACTCAGGCTAACAATCTGATTTTTGCTGGGCCTTCAACTGGAGGTCCACTTGCCCCTACCTTTCGTGTCCTAGTAGCTAGTGATCTTCCTGCTTCCGGTATAACCCCGGCTGCTTATCAAGCCATCAATACTACTACGGGGGCCTTAACGCTCTGTATTTTCTCTATTGATACTGCTGGACGAATCACTGGAGCAGCTTCCAATAGTTTCACGGTCCCACTTTATTCAACACAAGGGACATGGGCTAAGGCACAGAATGTAGCCTCAGTTGCCTTAACTTTTGGTAATCCACTTGTGACCGACGCCACACTTGGGAACGCATTCCAGACTACGGCCACGGCTAACTTTGTCTTCCAGAACCCCACGGGACTTGTCAGTGGTGGGACTTATCTCTGGGAGATCACCCAGGATGGAGTGGGGTCACGGTTGATCAGTTCCTATGGCTCTCTCTTTACCTTCCCAGGTGGGACTCCAGGTGTTCTATCAACTGCGGCTGGGGCTGTGGATCTTCTTACGGCCTACTATGATGGGACCAAACTCCGATGCACACTCTCAAAGGCGTATGCTTAATCCTATTGATGGGGTGTACTGATATGTCTTTTACGCTGCCAGTTGGTCAATTTCAGCCCGCTGGGGCTGCATTGCTTATCCGACCAACTTCAGTTGTAGATACGGTTGGTGCAGGAACCATCACTAATTCAAGTAATGCTTATGATGCTTTCCCATATACGTATGGTGTGTGGACAGACGCAGCTAATACCCCTTCTCAAACTACTTATTCTATTTATTCTTTCTCTTCAGGTACGGTTACTGCTTCTCAACTGATCTATATTGTTTATTCTTATGATTCATATTCTCCTGGAACATCAGGTGCCTTATATCTTTCAACCGACAGCGGTTCAACCTATCCCCTTAGTGTAGGCAGAAATCTCAATGATGGATTGACGCATACAGATTCTATCATTATACCTGATGGGATAACCATTTCTAATATAAAGTTAAAGGTATATCCTTATTGCGCGCCCTTACCACATATTAGCAATATGCGCGTTTATGATCTTTATATACAATAGGTGATTAATGACAACCGTTCAATTTACGCCTAATCAGACTCCGATTTTAAGGGATGTGGTTAACCGTATCTTGAATGAATGTGGTATTCAGAGCCAGGCTGATCTCACCACTTCACAATTTCTAGGAACGATTACAGCTATCAACGCTACCAATGATGCAGTAAACGACATCAAGTTTAGGAATCGCTGGGAATGGCTGAAGCGTACGGCTGTGGTTCCTTTGGTTGCCGGGATTGGTTCCTATGCCATGCCTGCTGATTTTGTAAGGATGGCCCATCCTTTTTCTATGTGGAATGGTGTAGTCCTCGGTGCTTCGCTACGTGAGTTGACTCCAGATGAATTCTGGCAAATCGTTCCGGCCATGACTATAACCTCTCCTGGAACACCCCAGTACTACATGGTTGATTCCAGTGTCGTGACGCTCTCTCCTGCACCAGATTCAAACTTCATCGCCCTTTGGCCTAATCTCCAGTACATCTATTATCAGGGACCGCAGAGTCCATTAGGGGCGGCTGATCAGCTTCTAGCGGTGGATGTGCCACCTGAATTCATTGAAGCGCTAGTTGCCTTTGGCAAGTGGAAGATGAAACTTTTCCTTGAGTACCCAGACTGGCAGGCAGAACAACAGCGATATGAACAGGCACTCCATGTCCAGATGAACCGCAACAATGCGGGGCGACGAGTTCCGCGCCTTCGGAAGACCTATAACTCTAATTCGGTGTGGTAATGGCGTATGCCGGTAGGACCGTCCAAGAACCTGAGACTTTCAACTTTGGAGGGTTGAATCTCAAGGCTTCGACGTTGAACCTGAAGGATGGCGAGGCTCAGGACATTACCAACTTTGATATTGATATATCGGGGGCACTTACAACTAGACTTGGGTATACGGTAGTTGGTTCAAGTGTGGGTCCGGCTGAATATGCTGACCATTACTTTACTAATACTGGCCAAGAGGTTTTTGTCATCATAGCAAATCATAAATTCTATGAGTCAACAAACCCAGCAGGACCGTTCATTGATAGAACTGGAACGATGACTCTTACGGGAACCTTCTGGCAAGGGACTTATCTTTCCAACTCTTTCATCATTGGCAATGGGGTTGATCCACCCATCATTTCAATCCTTGGATCGAACATTCAGACAATCGAAAGCGCTTCGCTCATTGCCTCACCCATTATTATCCAGTCTGCCCTTGTAGGTACTGGAACCGGAACGGCCTGGATTTATACCATTACCTCTGTAACGGGGCGGGGAGAGGCTCCCAATATTGCATCAACCAATCATGATGGGCCAGCTACTCTTAATTCAACCAATTATATTCAATTATCTTGGGCTGGTATAGCGGGTGCATTAAGTTATAATGTATACCGCTATAGCGCTGGGATCTATTATTTGATTGGATCAACGACAGCAACATCATTCCAAGATACTGGATTAACGGCAGGGACTCAAACTCCTCCCATTACCAATACGGCCTACAATACTCCCAATGACTGGAATCTGAATGGCCAGCCTGAAGGCTTTGCGGTTCTGGCACGAGGACGAAACCAGCACCTCATTGCCTGGAGAAAAAACAATGTCTGGGCTGCGGCCTATGGGACCGTGATTGATTGGTTCAAGACAAATGATGCCTTCGCTTTCCAGGTTCTAGGTGGGGATGACAATTCAGTTCGATGTGTCGTAACCCTCTATGATTTCACTGTCTTTTTCTCTGCTACTAATTCCTTTGTCTATCAAGGGTCCGGTTCGACTGACTTAACTCAGAGCAAGATCCTCCATACAGGATGTGTCTCTCCTTATTCGGTTGTTCCGGTTGGGGATGATATCTACATCTGGAGCCAGTTTGGGCCTACGACTCTTTCCCGAATCCTTCAAGGCGCAGACGTTCAGACTACGGCCATGGGAGTTAAGATCAATCCTTTGATCTATGCTCAGACGAATATGAGTCTTTGGAAGTTCATTGCAGGTTGGCATGATCTCATTAATCAGCGGGTATGTTGGTCCTACCCTTCTCTATCAGCTACTAGCAATGATTCCGTGATCGTTTGGTGTTATACAATCCTTCAGCCTGATGGAACCAAGGGAGGCTGGACCAAGTTCTCTGGATGGAATGTTGTCAATGCGGTGGTGTCACCCACCAACCAGGCTGTCTATGCCGTTCTACCTTCAGGCTCACTTGTGAATCTTCACAATGGAACCACTGATGGAGGTACACCCATTAGTTGGACTTACAAATCAGCATGGTATGACCTCCGGACTTGGCTCAAGAAGAGGATGATGTGGTTTGATCTGCTTGTTGATTCGACTTATTCCTATCTGGTTAACATCAGCACGGCATGGGACTTCAATCGGGCTGGGATGTCTCAATCCCATGCTGTCTCAAACACTACTACCGATGGGTACTCTTATGAAACCACGGGCGATCTAAACGAGCATAGGATCTATACTCAAGGGGATGGTAAGCATTTTCAATTCGTTTTCACGGGCTCAGGGCCATGCCGGATTGCGGCATGGAGGCCGGAAGCAAGGATAAAAGGAGTGCGCTAATGATGGCTGTGACTTTTATCCCACGCAGGCTAGATGGAGTGGAGCTTTATGAACTTCTGTCTAAGCATCGGCTTTTACCTAAATCCATGGAGAATCCACAGGTTTGCGTTGCCATGGCCGAATCCTCGGATGTTGGATTCCTCCATGAAGGGGATCGGGTTCTAGCGGTCATCATCGAAACCCACCCTTCAGAAAAGACCCTTGAGTTGATCTGGGTAAACGAAGTTAGTCGCCTTCATACTCGGCGCGATCTATTAATCGAGGCTGCTACTATTCTTCGGGAACGGTGGTTTGGGAAGATGGGTATGGAGCGGGTAGGGGTTCACATCCCCATTGCTCGGACCCAGACCATCCGAACCATTAAGGCTATGGGTTTTAGGATGGAAACCTTGCCTTGGGGAATTAGGAATTGCTCCGGGTATGGTGATCATCTAGAGAGTATGGCCGTTTTAGGGCTTTTACCTTCCGATCCTGCCCGTGTTTCGACTGGGACTCAGTTATGCCAGAGTGCGTAGACCGTTATCTTGATGCCCTTCATCCTGTCAAATTAGACAGTCAAGATGCCGTTACCGAGAAATATAATGAACTGTTGAATGTGATTGGGAGAGAACGGGATGTAGTAAGGAAAGCCATTAATGATCTTGGCCAGGAGATGAGCAAGATAGCGGATTATGGTGGGACATATGATCATTCCGTGGTCAACGGTATGTATCGGCGATCTATATTCATGAAAAAGGGTAGCCTTATTGCATCAAAGATCCATACTGAACATAACTTTTCCTTCATTATGACGGGAAGGGCAAGAGTCATATCAGAGGATGGTGATATTATAATGAGTGCCCCTGCTATGTTTATTACAGAACCAGGGACGCAGCGGATCTTGGCAATAGAGGAAGACATGATTTTCGTTACGATGCACCCTAATCCAACTAATTCAACTGATTTTGATGCCCTTGAAGATCGTCTTTCAGTCCTGACCTATGAAGAACTAGAGCAAAGGATTCCATATCTTGAGGTGAAGTCATGACGATGATGTGGAGTGCCCTTGGTAGTGCAGCCGTAGCTGGTGGAACCGCTATCGCAGCCCATAACAATCAGCCAAGCGCGGCAGTTGCCCCTACTCTGAATGCGCCGGTTACTCCTGGGGCCGTATCTGGAACCTATGGCGGATCCTATATTGATCCCGTTACTGGGCGTGTAGTCTATGCTTCTAACACTACGGCTCCTCAACTCCAGACCTATCAGGACCAGAACACCTATAACCAGTTGATGGGTTATGGGGGTGGCGCTACTGATCTCAATAATCAGATTTCATCGGCCCAAAAGACTCTTGCTGCTCTCCAGGCGCAAGGTCCAGGTAGCGCCAAAATCACGGATTTCATCCCTCCTGAATGGGTGGGATCGGATGGGAAGGTTCTCAATCCCTCTGATCTAGTCAATAAGCGAGGATCTGATAATCCCCTTTGGCAAGACTTCATGAACTCTACTGGTGGCCAGTATGGTTCTAAAAATCAGGACATCTCTTTTAGTAAGTGGGCAAAGGATACCTATAATCGGAACATCCAACCCAAACTGACTGATTATCAGAATGCTCAGAAGACGATCACGGGGAATACGGCAACCTATAATCAGCAGGTTCAGGATGCCCAAAGCCAGTTGGCACAACTTCAGAACATTCAACAGTCAGTTTATGGAGGCAGTGGAACTGGATCTGGTGGGAATGCCTCTAATCCCATGCTTTCCTATCTTCAAAATGGTCCTAATCAGGCTAACTACATCAGCCAGCAGGTTACAGACCAGTACAAGAATGCTCAGAATCTAGCCAATCAGCAGAATGCAGCTAGGGGCATGGGTAGTTCTAGCATGTCGGAACTTGCTCAGGGCCAAAACCAGAACCAACTGGCACAGGGGATTCTTGGGGCACAGGTCCAAGGCGGTCAGACCAATTTCAATAACCTAACTACAGCCCTTAATCTTCTCTCTGGTAATAAGAACGCTGCAAATGCTACTCAGGCCACCAACACGGGACTCTATAACCAGCAGATGGGTCTAGGTCAAGGTGTTGGACAAAACCTGTCCAGTCAGGGAACTCAGCAGCAGGCGGCCCAAGTTGGCCTGAATATGAACGCAAACCAGGCCAATACCAATTCCCAGATTGCTTCAAATGCCCAGACACAGAATGCGCTCGGCGGTCTTTCTGGAATCATCGGGAACTATGCTGGGACTACTAACTCAAACAATATGATGCAGCAATGGTTGAATAATCAGAATGCGGTCAACAATCCTTATGGAACCATGTCGTCTAATCCTGTAGGGACCGGGCAGACTGGAGCCTATGGAACTAATGGGGCTTGGGCTTCCACTGTTCCACCGTATGGGGTGTCCCAATGAGCATCTACGATAGCCTCTTAGCTAATCAGCAACAGGGATTGCAGACCCAGAATCAAGATCAAATGACCTTGGCCCAGATGCCTACGTTTGCCGATAAGTTCTTGGCTGGACTTCGGTCTGGCCAGCAGATGGGAATGCAACAGCAGATGCACGGTGCCCAGATGCAACACATGGGTGCTATGAACCAGAACTATAAGGATCAGCGGATCAACCAGGAAATGGCAGCAGCGGGAAAGTATGCTACCCCAGAGAATGCTGCTCAGTTCTCCCAACGTATTCAGGATCTTGGTGGACCTCAGATAGACTTTAGCGCAGGGGGAAGTGAAAGCCAGAAACGAGACATTCAGACTCGGATCGCAGCCCAAAAAAATGAGATTGCTTCCCAACTTGCGGGGCTTAAAAAGGCATTGAATGAAGCGCAAGTTAAGAAGTTGGATGCACAAGTCCCATTGATCCAAGCCCAGATTGATAATCTTCAGTCAAAGTCTGACTTCTTGGATAATAAGAATGATGTCCTCTTCAGTGGCGATAACCCGATGTATGGATCACTAATCCAATCACAAATTAACAGGAACAATCAACCTCCAACCGGAGCTAATCCGAGTGGCGCCCCGGTTATAAATGCTACGGCTAAATTGAATGCACAGGCCCTAGATCGTGCCACTAAACAGATCAATTGGGTTGCCCGTACTACGGGTGAGAAGATGCAGATTCTAAAAAATGGGGGTGCCTCTGATGCCGATGCCCTTAAAGGTGCTGCATCGGTCATGCCTCCTGTTGGGAATCCCGCCTATGACAATGTGGTCCAACAGGGCGTCAACCATTACCGATCTGTGCTTTCCGCTGCTCCTCCTGATGGAACGGTTCTTGATACTACTCCTGGACAATAAGAATGCCCGATCAAGAATGGGATCCCCTTGCTGGTCCTTCCGCTCCTCCAGCGGCAGACTGGAATCCCCTTGGGAATGCTAAACCTACACCAAAGATTGCCAAGAAACTTCAGGCTCCAGTTTCTTTGCCGGATGTTCAGAAACGCAATTTCCCAACAATTACAGCTACAGTTACACCAGATGCTCCAGAGATTCTTGATGAGAATGGTCAACCCGTGCCTGCCTCGGTTGAACCTTCTCCAGAGGTTACGGCCCAGGTAAATAAAAGTGTTGCTGATCTCAAAGGATGGGTTGAAAAATCCTCTCCTTGGGCCAGGGCTGGGATTACTCGGGATCAATACAACAATCTGTCCTATTTGGATAAGGTTAAGCTCGGGGCCAAAAATGCGCTGAATTCAAACTATGATGCCGCAACCCAGATCCAGACCTCTCCAATTCGTGCCGTTACTGGGTTAGGCCGTGGTGCGGTTGGGCTTGGTCAAATGGCCTTAGAGAACCTAGATAATGGAACTACCACCTCTCTTCAGGATAAAGGTCTAACTCCTGCTGGAACCGTGGAGGGTGAATGGGATCCCATCATGCCTGCCAGGATCAAGACTACGGCTGATGCAAGGGCTACCACGGGGTCTAGCCTATCGAAGAATCTTGGTGATATTCAGCTTAGTGCCGGTGCATGGATGGATGCCCATGGATTGAATCCACAACCTACAACTCCAGAGGGGCAGGTTGCTCGGGTTGGTTCTGATGTCGGATTGGATGCAGCTTTGGCCACTATCCTTCCCGGTTCAACCTTTGCGACACGAGGGACCGCTTTAGCGGCTCTTCTTGGTGGCCGTGCTACTGGGCAAACCTTCAATGAGGCTACATCTGCTGGACTTCCATTAGACAAAAAGAACCAGGCGGCCCTTGGTGAAGGAGCTTTGAACGCAGGAATGGTTGCAATCCCTATGTCTCATGCTCTTGAGGGTAGCCTTGGGCTCAAGACGCTTGTTGAGAAACTACCTTTAGGCGCGGCTGAAGGTTGGGGCCTTGGCCAGTTATCCAATCAGACTCGTGCCAATGCTGGGCTTCCTGTAGACAACTCTCCACTGGCTCAACTCACTTCTGCCCTACAGGGCATGGGAATGAAGGCCATGCAGCCTGTGGCCAATCCGACCAAGACATTCAATGATCTACCCAGCTTTACAGGTGAAACGCCTATCCCGGAACAACAGCAAGGTCAGACAGTAGGAGGGCTTGAGCGGCTTTTAGCCTCGGCCCCAGATCGTCGCCTTGGTTCTCAGGCCATTGCAAGAAATTACTTCGACGTTCTGGGCCAGCATCCAGACGAAGTAATGCGCGAAGTTCGGGACTATCACGACGCACAGGTAGCAGGTCTTCCGCCTCCTACTGTGTCACCAGAGGCCCAGACGGTCCTTGATAGTCCCGCTTGGAAACAGTTGATGTCAGATCAGACGCAGCTTAGAGATAGGCTCCAGGTGTTGCGTGGTCTTCCTCCAGATGCGGATCCCAACCATCTCCCACGAGTTATCACTGGAGGGGTAGAACCATCGGCCCCATCGAATGCCTCTAAGATGAGGACGGGAACCAACTCGGATCTAGCTAGGACTCTCTATGCAGTCGAAAAGCCGGGTGCTGCTCCATTGGATTCTCAAGTAGATATTGCCGATTCAACCTCATACCAAGACAACCGTCAGGCTGGGTTGATGGGTCCCAATGATGAGCAGATGGTAGCCCGTGATCCCAATACTGGGAAGGATATCGGTAGGCTTTGGGTTACTAAAACCCCTGCTGGATTTGAGGTCCGCAAAGTTGAAGTTGATCCCGAGTATCAAGGTAAGGACGTTGCGACTCAGCTTTACCTAGAAGCTAATAAAAGATTTGGCAACTATGTTGGATCGACAGACCAGACGCCAGAGGGGAAGGCGCTTGTTGATCGTCTTCAACAAACCCAGCCCCAGATATTCGGTGGGGAACAGCCTACCCATAGGGCAATTGTAGTTAAGGGTTCTCCAGAGGCCGCAGGGCAGAAACTTCTCCCAGCCACTTCTGCCGAGATCGAGGCTCAGACTGGAATCAACGTCCGTCAAAATCCCGTGCAATCTGTGATTGATAACAACATCCAGATGCAAACTGCCATTGATAATCGCAATATGATCAACCAGATCAACAATTCTCAGTTCTCAAATGAAGGGCCGAAAGAAGGATTTGTACCGCTTGAAGGTGATGCTAAGAAGGTATTTGATCCCCAAGGGATCAAAACCTATGACCCTCGTATCAAGGCTATGATTGAGAAGTCACTGGCTGACCATGCTGATCCTAGCATCCTAGACAAGTTGAACCGTGGGATCGTCCAACTTGGGTTTGCCAACCCTACGGTGCATACGCCGAACGTCATTAACCACGGTTATATCAGTGGCATGTTGAAGATTGCCTCAAGCCCCAAAATGGCCATGGATGCCCAGGACCGGGCTTCGGACGCCGTTGAATCCATTATGCAAGGGAGACCTAATCAGGATGCTGTGGATGTCATGCGGGCCGGTGGCCGGATCATGGTGCCTGATCAAATTCTAGCTCGGAATGCAGAGACTCGGGAAGCGGGTGAAAAGTCCATCAATACCCAGGCCAGGGAAGCAGCCTTTGGAAATACCGCCGATCAGTTCAATGTAGGCAAGGATGGAGCGCTAGGTGCTATCAACAATATGAACCAAAAGTACACCTGGGCCACGGATTCCAAGGCTAGGCTGTTTAACTACTTCCTTTACCAAGCCAATACAGGCGCTCCGCTTGCTGATTCGGTTCATGAAGTTGATCGGGCTGTTTATCCTAACTATCGTCAGACTTACAATGAGATGGAGGGATCTGGAGCGGTGCCTCAACTTGCTAATGCCGCTTCTAACTTTGCCTATAATACTCCTGGAATCTCTCTCTTTGGTTCCTACAACAAAGCAGCCACCAAGATTGCCACTTTGATGGCCAAAGATATTGGACCTGCTGATCCCACTGTCCCGCCAGAGCTTGCAGCCCAGCGTAGGGCTGATGCTGTCTCCCATGTGGCAGCTACAGTCATTGGGCTGGGATTGGTCTATCCAGCACTCGGTAAGGCGCTCCAGGGCATGGAAGGGGGCGACCAAGAGAAGGAAGCCTTTATTGGTGGTTCGGCCCATAAGACTCAACTCTTCCTAAAGGCGGTAGAAGATAAAGATTGGACCTCAGCATCTAGGATTGCTGGAATCAACATCAACCCTGTAACCGCGCTAGGTGCCTATGCCAATGGAGTAGGAGCTTTGAGAGGTCGAGGCCCTAACTCCAGGGATTTGATGGATGCCCAATCCTTTGCAGCGAATGGTGACTTTGAACATGCTGGACAGGCTGTCAAAAACTGGACAGGTGATACAGTTGCTTTCGGAGGAGGTGTCCTAAACTACGCTGCGCCCCAGATTGCAAGTGCCTTAGAGGGTAAGAAGGATCTCAAATCTGTTGTGATGGACCAACTTACGCGAGGTAAGAATGTCAACACGGATGCAGAAAGGCTCTACAACCGATTCTATTCAGACAAAGCCCCACAAGTCCAAGCCTCATGGGACAAATCAGACGAAGAGGACGCTAGAAAAGCAATGGGTAAGGCTATCAAGGATGGAGATTATAGCGCTCTTGGAGATGTGATCTCTTCAGGCAACATCAACCCTGATCTAGTTGAAAAGACTATTGATAAGTTGAATATGCCCAAGGAATTCCAACTAGCAGCTAAAGCCAAGGGGCTTTCCTTTGAGGACCAGATTCGACTCTGGAGGGTTGCTAGTCCAGCAGAACAGAAGGCCATGCTTGCCCTGGGTCTAGGCGACGAGATAGTGAAACACGCCGATCCTAAAGATGGTATACCGCCAGCAAAGCTAATGAATACCAAAGCCTTTATTGACAATTGGGTAGCAACACGCAAACTATAGAAGGAGGTTATATGAATCTCAATTATGACCAGGTGACGGGCCGTATCACTGATGAGAATGGTGAATTGATCGCTACAGGCTGGGCTGGTCATGGTGAGGGCAAGAACTCACCGGCCCACCAGATGGATCATGATCTTGGTCCGCTTCCCCAGGGTGTCTATGAAATTGGTCCTTGGGGTGACTGGTCTACGCAGCCTTATCCCAAACACCTTGGACCTCTGATCGCAAGTCTGACCCAGGTTGAAGGTGAGACTTATGGGCGGTCTGGGTTCTTCATCCATGGGCCTGGAGGTGCTGATTCTCTTGAATCCTCAAAGGGTTGCATTGAGGTTCCAAGGATCCAGCGAGAGCATGTAGCTATGGTTACTCGGGAACCTGGCAATAAGTTGACAGTTGCGGCTTCTGTAAACCCTACAGTGGATATCACACCAGACCCAGCAGAGGGGGACTTTTGAGCTTCGACTGGAAGGGAACCATCGGGAAGGTAGCCCCTGTACTAGCCGGCATCCTTGCGACTCCTGCGGCTGGAGTGGCTGTATCGGGCCTATGTTCCATTCTTGGGCTAGAGCCCAGCCCAGAAAACGCAGAAAAGGCGGCAACCGCCATTGCTGCTGGCCAGCTTACAGGTGATCAACTTATCCAACTCAAGAAAGTTGAGACTGATTCCGTCATTGCTCTAAAAAAGCTCGGGCTTGATTTTGATGTTCAGCAGGCAACCCTTATCTTCACAGATAGGGATAGCGCCCGTAAACGGGAAGAAACCGTTAAGGACTGGACGCCTAGAATCCTTGCCTATGGGATCACACTCGGTTTCTTTGGGATGCTCTACTGGATGATGCGCCATGACATCCCAGGCATCAACAAGGATATGCTAAATATCATGCTTGGAGCTTTCGCTACAGCATGGATTCAGGTAGTTAGTTATTATTTCGGTTCTTCCGCTGGTTCTGAGGCTAAAAACAGCATCATTGCCAAGCAGGGAGGGAAGTAATGAGTGGTCCTAATCGTGTTCCATCAGGACCACAGAGATTTGAAAACCTAGATTGTCCTGTTGAAGTTGGGGAACCTTGTGTTTCTCCAGAATTACGAGGATGGACTTTTGAACGATCAGTTAATATTCCTTCAATTATTGCCGTAGTAGGGATGCTTGGAAGTTTAGTTGGTTATGTTATTTTGAATGACCGAAGGGCAACAGCAACAGAAGGTCAGATTGAACTTTTGAAACAGGCAGACAAAGCAATGCAAGACCATTCTTCAACTATGGAACAAATCGCTAATCGAGATAGAGCCGAGATGCAGTCAGATATTAAAGAGATCAAACAAATGTTGATGGAACGGCGTAGGTAGTCAATTATACTATTTGAAAGGGGTTAATCATGCAGGCAGGCACATTTGAATATAGTAACGGGATTCTTGGCCCATCTACGGCAACAGCCCAGGGAGTTGTAACTGGAACCCAACGATATAATCGTATGGCTTTCACCATCTCTGGCCTTGCCTCTGAAACCATTAGCGTTTACATCTCTTATGACTGGAATGATGGTTCATCTACCGGAACCTTCGGTGCTGTAGCTGTGCGGCCTATTGATCTTTCAACTGGAGCTGTATTCGCTTCTAATACGCTTGGGAATGGTAACTTTATGTTAGTCAATACTCCATGGCGGGCCGTGAAGTTCGTCAAAACCTCAACCGTAGACAATGCCACCATTGCGTGGGCTTGTCTCAACGCCAACTAAGGAGAACTACTATGGGCATCATCGCTGGACAAACTGCACACGCAAGCCTCGAAAAGAATTACCAACCTGATCTCAGTCTGACTGTGGTAGCGTCTGGGACCACGGCCATGTTGACCTATTACAATGGATACAAACCTCCGACTGGAACCGGAACGGATTACAATCTCCCTAACTATGGTGTGGGCGATCTGATCTTTGCCACGGTTAGCACAACCGATACGATCAGTGTTACGGGATCCACGGATGGAACCAACTATGAGGCTGCTTTCAATACCTCGGGTGCTGATCCCGTCATCTTCAGCATGGCCACGGGTCTTCCTGCTGCAAGCCAGAATCTTGCCAGTGGAACTTATCGGATTCCCTATCGGTTCCATCAGCGGTATCGAACCTTCCAGTTCACCAAATCTGGAACGAATGCTGTAGCTTCTCTGGCTGTTACCAAGATTGTTGTTTCACCCTAACAGAACTGGAGCATTCAGGTGCCCATTACCCATAAGTCCTCGGTATGGAACGATGGGCACATGGTCACAGGTCCATTGGGGAAGTTGGACCTTCTAGCGGATTCAGTTGGATATCTCAAGAATGATGGCCTGGGTAATCTTACCTGGGCTATCGTTGCGGGTGGAACAACCCCAGCCCTATTTACATCATCGACTTCCGGTATTGTCCCTGCCTCTGGAGGAGGCACGGTTAACTATCTTAGGGCTGATGGAACTTGGACAGCCCTTAGCGCGTCTGTAGCATGGGGTGGCATCACTGGGACTCTTAGCTCTCAAGGTGACTTGAACACGGCTCTAAATGGGAAACAACCATTAGCAACGAACCTTACCTCTATTGGTGGATTGGCTAATGCTGCTGGTTGGCTTCATAACGATGGATCGGGCGTCTTTGTCTATTCGTCCCCAGCCGCAGCATCTTGGCCTGTCTCTGGGACTCCTGCAATCGTTTCAACCTTTGGTGCGTTGGCAAATGCCACGGGTCATCTCTACAACAATGGATCTGGGACTCTCTCTTGGGTAGCTGAGTACACACTTCCAACGGCAACATCTTCAGTTCTTGGTGGCGTCAAACCAGATGGGACAAGTATTCTGAATACGGCGGGTGCTATCTCCGCTACGGCTGCATCAGTAGGGGCGCTGGCATCAGGAGGGACCGCTGTTCTTGCTACGGCATTAGCCGCAGGAACCGCCAACCAAGTTCCCTACCAAACGGGACCTGGTGTTACATCCTTCTATTCTGCATCAAACTACGGGGTTCATACCTATGGAGCTACAGGTGTCCCAGCTTCTATCGCTGGTGCCGCTGGTGTTCTTCAAGGAAGCGCCGCAGCGATTCCTGCTTTCACTACAACCCCAACACTAACTGGAACCAACTTTACTGGTATTCCAGGAGGAGCAATCAATTCTGCGGTGGCCAATGCGACCCTAGCCGCTACAGCAACGGCGGTAGCAGCAGGAACGGCTAACCAAATCCCATATCAAACCGGGCCTGGAGTTACTTCGTTTTTCAGCGCTGCCAATTATGGCGTTCATATCTATGGGTCTACTGGGGTTCCCCAGTCTATCGCGGGTGCAGCGGGGGTACTTCAAGGTTCTGCTGCTGCAATCCCAGCATTTACTACCACGCCAACTTTGACTGGGACTAACTTCACGGGTGTCCCAACCTCTGGGCTTACTGGGACACTGGCCGCTGCTCAATTCCCGATTCTAACGGGTGATGTAACTACTGCTGGCGGGGCTCTAGCTACAACCCTTATTACAACTCAACCTTCCGTTCATACCTGGACACTGGCTCAGACATTCTCTGCAACCTCTGTCCATACACTAGGTGCAACATTAACCGCGAGTGCTTCAGTATCTACGGCCGGGTATGTTGGTTACAACTCCACCCAGTTAGCCCATGAATTCTATGCGTCTGGATTAAAACACATTTTAACAGGGACCATCTTTACTCAAACTGCAACAGGCTCAAACGGTTCAGCAACGGCCATCACAGACATTCTTGGGACCGGGGTTGGGACTAGGGTTCTTCCTGCCAACTGGACACTAACGGGGAAATCGGTAAGGGTCAAATGTGGTGGAACGGTTACAACCGCAGCAACCCCTGGAACGACTTTGATCACTCTACGGCTCAATGCTGGGACTCCTGTTACGGTCTGTGCAATGCCTACAGCCGTAACGCTTACTGCCAGCATGACTAGTATGCCTTTCGATATTGACCTAACCTTAGTTCAGTACTCCGCTACAGCGGTATGGGGTTGGGGAACCTTCAATGTGGCAAGTTCCACTACCGACATAACCGGCCTTGTGATTCCAATCTCCAACACGGCTGCTGGGACCACTGTTAACGCTACGAGTTATACGATTCAGGTTTGTGCTACCAACAGCGTAGCCTCTGGAACTGTCTATACTTCTCGCGGCTGTTCAATCGAAGTTATGAATTAACTGTTCTTTGACACAAACCGAGCTACCATCTTGGCATCATTCACCAAGATCCCCAGGTCTTCATACATCCTTGTGAGGGTTCCAGTAACCTCCACTACATCACTGGTATTGACAAGGAAGTCAGGATCAAACCAGATACAACGGATGTTGAAGTCTTTGAAGTTCTTACTACCTGGAGGGGCTTCAAAGGGAATACCACACGGAATCCTGATTGTGAACCGTAGGGATACACGGCCATTCCCTTGAATGACTGGCTTACATCCAGGCTTGGCAACCTTACCGATGAAGGTAACTCCATATTTCCAGGATCGTCTATTAGGATCTTCTGGGACATGGGGCATTACTTACCCTTGAGTTTCTTCATCATGGGATGTTCATTGCGATGATAATTTGGACCACCAGGGGCAGCCCCTTCTCGCCGAGCAATCGCACCAATCACTCCACCAGGTACGCCTTGATCTTTCATCTGTTGGGCTCGGCCACCTTCACCAAGTTTATTCGACTTGCCCTTATAGGATCCAGTAGTCTTGATCTTAGCCATTACACTTCCTCCTGTTCAATGATTATCTTAGAAAACCCAATGAATTCTTCATTCAGCCCAGCATACTTCAGGAAATTATCCTTCAATTCTCCCAGTGTGGTTTCATCTGGCACATCCCTTAGCAAGACGTTCTTCTCTTTCTTGGTGATTTTGTTCCGGCTTGCAATCTCAAGATCCATTTGGCCTCCAGCCTAAAGTTTAAGTCTTTTTTGCGTGATGTCCACAATGAAGTAGAATGTAAATAGGGGGTTTCATGCAGCGTTATTTTGGAGAGAAGCGCGATATTTATGGGCGTGTTGAACCTTCTGCGTCTGTGTCTGTGTTTGTGGCCGGAACGCCAGCCCTAGCAACCATCTATAATTCAGCAGACCCATTGATTACTCCTACTGTCCCCAAGGGGAATCCCTTCTACACGGATCAAAATGGGGAGTACTCATTCGCCGCTCCAGATGGGGTTTATGACATCACTGTTCAGGGTGCAGGGTCGATAGACTACAAAAGAAATCTTACTCTTTCGGCAACCGTCAATGTCAATCCCCCTCAAGACTCCTCACAGATAACCTACCTCGCCCCCTATACGGGGGCTATATCTAGGACAATGCAATCAAAGGCATCAGATACAATAAGCCTTTTAGACTTTGGATGTGACCCCACAGGTACGACGGACAGTTACTCCAAAATTGTAGCGGCCCTGACTGCATATCCGAATGTGCTGATTAATCCGAACTCAACATTTAAAGTTTCGGCGGCCATCGTCCCGCCTTCAAATACCAGGCTATTTGGATGTGGCCCCTCGTCTATCCTGAAAGCAGCAACAGACGGGATGACAGTTGTAGCGATTGGTTCTGCGGGGTCCAGATCTAACATAACACTGGAAGATTTCGCTATTGATGGCGGGGGCCAAACATCCAATACAGCTACTGGCGTGAAGGCTGTAACGGGGATCTATGCATCAAACTGTTCAAACATTAGGATTAATAATATTACTGGCTACAAGTTTGGCGTCATCAACTCCGCTGCCCACCAAACGGATGCCTCCTACGCTGGGAACGGGATCTGTGTTCAGTCGCTCAATGGCCCCGTGAGCAATGTCCGCGTGACGAACTGCTCCATTTCCCTTGTGGCGGGTGGTGGTATTGCATCAGGGGATGCCTTCTATACGGCTGGCCAGAATGCAAACACATGCACCGATGTTGTGTTTGAGAACTGCTGGGCGTCTACTGCTGGCCGTCATTGTTACTCTGCATCCGGAACGGCGTCTCTTTCAAGCGGTATCAAGTTCATTAATTGCTATGGCGAAAAATCGGGATCGAGTGGCGTAGATTGCGAAGATTCTTCAGATGTTGTGATTGATAATTGCGACTTTAAGAATTGCGGAAACGATCAGACATACTCCAACCCTGCTGTGGAGCTTGGGGCGACCTATAGACTTCTTGCGGGCGTGGCAACTTCTAGTCTTTGTATAAACATCACTGTTTCAAACTGCACGTTTACCAATTGCTACTATGGACTAAATGAGGGCGGTGGGACTGGGCTGATTGCCTCTAACTGCATATTCAACAACAGTACCGTAGCAGACGTTACCCGTGGGCTATCGGGTTCAACCACAGATTTCAGGCTGTCTAAGTGCCGTCTAAACTCAGCACTCGATGCATTTTTATTCAACATGGCTACGGCGGGAGGTGGATTCGCCGCTCGGGACTGCACCTTTGCTGGAACAGTCAAGGTTACTGCTATGGCCGATGGTTTATTTGATGGATGCACATTCAAGAAAGGGTTCACCTGCATCGGTGGGCCTTCAGGATTTGCCCGTAACAAATTTATTGGCTGCACGTTCCTGGATTGGGCAGGTATCGGCATTCAGTGTGACTCCGCGAACTATGCTCATCCTGACAATATTGTTGAAGGATGTGCGTTCTACGGTACCGGGAATATGACCAGCGGTATTCAGTTCGGAAACAACTCGGCCCTACGATGGCAGATCAACGGGAATGTATTCGCCGGTCAGACAACAGCTGGGATTAACCAAACGCTTGGCAATGCTATTCACACTTTCGATGCGCGAGGGAATTCTTTTAGAGCGATGCCTATCGGCATCAACATCAACCAGGGGATGAACGACACGATCCTGGAAGGGAACGTATTCCAAGGCATTACCAACTACTGCATCTACTGGGCATCCATTGGCGCAACCATGAATAATTCAAGCGTTATCAATAATGTGGTAGGCGCAGGCTGCACAAACGGCATCACCATATCTGGGATCTTTGACTACTGCATTCTGTCGCTTAACAATACACACGCTGCATCGGGTACCAAGTGGAGTATAACGGGTGGTCAGAATGCTAACGGCGTTACATTGAATAACATCACAACTTAGGATCACGGCGCGGGGCACCGAAGGGTCGTGCTAACCAAAGTTGGCGAACCCGGAATGAAGGCGAATCGCGGCTTCTCGGTAAGCGGCGTGGGCTAATTCTGGTGAGTCAAACAACCCCAAGGAATAACGTCTCCCGTGGGCCTGTATCCGAGCCCTCCATTTACCCTCGAACAATTCAACACCCTTAAACCCGCTAACATTGTCGCGGCGTTTCACCGTGTTCCACTGGTTTTGTGATCCTGTCGCCAATCGCAGGTGTTCGGGGTTTACACAGGCTCGGTTTCGGCAGATATGATCAAGTTCTACTTCATCTGAGATAGGATCCTTGACGAGAGTCCACGATAGGCGATGTGCTATTAGTTGTTTCCCTACTTCCTTAATAGCGCCGTAGCCCTGGCGGGTAGCCCCGGTCCAAAGCCAGCACCCCGACATAGGTTCATAGGAAATTTTTGCTTCAAACCGTTTTTTAAGCGGTTGGCTCATAGTTCCTCCAGAATGGGCATCAGTTGAGGCCCCAGGCTTTGTTGGCCTCGGTGCCGTAGGTTTTCGGGTATAGGACCATCGTGGTTGCCATCTGCGCGTCGATCAGGCTGCTTTCGTTCCCCATCGACTGGATGGTTTCAAGGGCCTTGTGCATCCGCTCGGCGAGGCTGTAGAAATCGGGTTCAATCAGGGCCTCGCAGGCGTCCGACTGGAACCCTTGGTCCTCAAGGAATTGGAGGAATGAGCGCATCGCGCCTCCTGGACATCAGCGCGGCATCAGCTTGATCGCAGCGCGGACGGGGTTGAGGTTGCAATGCTTCACGCACTTTCTCCCAAGCGGGGTTCCGTGCTGGCACTCATATTCGGTGCGGAAGTCGGGGTCTCCAAGAAGCGCAAGCATCCCTTCGCGGAAGGCATCGCGTTCTGCCTCCATGGACTCCAGCGTGGCGAGGTCGAGTTGGTTCAAGGGAGCCTCCGGCTCTTGGACAGGATCAGGATTGGAGGGGGTCGTAGGTGGCGGCGAAGATTTCAGGCTTGCAGGGGTAGTATTCCCCGGCGACGCCCTTGATGATCCAGTCTCCCGGCTTGCACTCGTGGTCCCCTTCAAGGGTGGGGATCACCAGGGAGCCGGGGTGTAACGGATGACCTCGGAAGTCGGGGAATCCGGCATCCAGAATGGCAAGCATCCCGCCATTGAACTGGACCGCTTCGATGACGATGGGTTTCTTAACGAACTTAGGCATGGTTCCTCCAGATGGACATACGCTTACGAGTTGATCTTCTCGACGGTGATCCGCCAGTCCCCGGTGGGGATGTCTTTGTTCAGCGTCCCCTCAAGGGTGTAGACCGCTCGGGAGTTGTTGTGGTCGTGGTTGTAACCCACTAGCATCAAGAGAATGGCGGTGGTGGTGATCTTGTCGGTTTCCTTGGCGAGTCGCGGCAGGTCGGCGGCGATCTTCTTGACCAGCTTCCCAACAGTTTCGTCAGGCAGTTCCAGCCAAATCGCGGCGGCTTTTTCTTCTTCGGTTAGGATCAATTCAGCCATCGGTGTTCCTTTCTCCAGGCGATCCTGGACAGGATCGGCATCGTTGCCGCCCTGGTGATGGTTTCAAGGGTTCGTTATCGGTGGATTAGTGGACGCTAAACGGGCTCGGAGTGCATCCCGTTCGGCCATCATGTCGTAATAGCTGGCGTTTGATTCGGTCCACAGCGCATCCAGTTCGTTGATCTTGCCTTCCATCTCATCCACCAGCGCCAAGCACCGTTCAGCCCAGTTCGCCCCAGGGTTAGCGTGGCACTGTATGAGCCTCCGCAGCTTCACGGCAGGGTCTGAGTCCTGTTTTTGGGCCTGGGTCTGCTTGCGTTCTAGGAAATCAGATGGCATTTGTGATTCATCCGAATCATTGTCAAAGTGGCATGGCGGTCCAAGTGGAATACTCATGGCTGTGCCGCCTTTCTGGCCTCGACGCGGGCATCGGATTGGGCCTTCTTGATTGCACGGTTACGCCGGTTGGTTTCTACTCGCTGGTCGGACTTGCGGAAGACCTTGAAGCCTTCTTCGGACATGCTTTCGTGGTAGTCACAGAACCCAGATTTGAAGCCTGGGATGGGCTCATTCTTGCAACCCTTCAGTGTGTCTGGGTCGATGGCTCGGCAGGTGGTTGGATTCATGATGCCTTCTTTCTCGCGCCGGTCCCAAGTCCGTCGCGGTGCTTCCGAAACCGCTTCTCCAGCGCTCTCAGCACGGTTATACGGTCCTGTTCGGCTTGGGTCAGCTTGTGCCGCCACCAGCGGGGCTGAATGTTTTCGATTTCATCCTCAATGGCCTTGATGGCCCAGGTATAGGCTGACAGGGCAAGCGTTGTGTCGAATTTGCTCATGCGGGCTCCCTTTCTGAAGGCTTAAACTTCGCTAGATTCCGAAGAGAATAGGCCGCGAGTCGATCCGCCCACTTCTCAAACCCAATGGATGTATCTCCGATGGTTGACTTGGGCTTTGCGAGAATGGTGGTCTGTTCCTCTTCTGGAACCTCAAGATCCATGAGGGCTTGCCCCAGATCCTCTATCAGGTGCTTTGCCTCTGCATATTGGTCCTCGGTCCATTCGTATTCGGGCTCGACCACATTGTCAGCCTGGGCCATTTCCTCTTCGGAGTAAATCCCAGAGAGTTCCTGCGGGAAGGCACGGCGAAGGGCTTGAGACTCGGCGCATTTGGCAAGCATGACGGTGGGAAGATTCTTCCACATGGCTGTGATCTCGCCATTCCATGGGCTCACCTGACAGAATTCAGACCACAGCGCAACGCCCCAGATAGGTTCAGAGAAGCCCTTGCGCCACACTCCTACCTTGGCTGCGACCGGATACTCTTTCGTGAGCCAGACATCCTTCCAGACCCCATCACTCCCGCACCAGAGGGGGCCAGCCTGGCCGCCGTATTCCTTGGACCTCTGGCCAATGAGTCGGAACCCATCAATTGAGGTCTGAATGGACATCTTCTTGCCGGATTCGGAACTCTTATCCTTGCGGACCACGGCGTATATCTGACGCGCGAAAGGATCCAAGCCGGTACGCTGGCAAACCTGGATGAAGAGTTTTAGCTCATCATCTGTCGTTCCCTTGGCGATCTGACTTTTGAGAAGGGACACTTGGTCCGGGGTGAAGGTATTGACCGCATGGGGTTGGATTGTCCTAACTTCGCCATTCATCGGTTCTCCAGCTCAGCGCGAAGGGAATCAGCGCGATCCCATAGCTTCTCTTCCTCGGTTGCGTAATTGCAACCATCACAATAAAGGTTCCCATCTTCGTGATGATTCATGTCTTCAAATTCGAACAGGTCGCCGCAACCGTCACAGACCACGGTATCGCCTTCGCGTGAATCGGTCATGACTTCACCTGTTCCTTATATCGCTTGACCACGCTTTCAGCGTGTTCAAGGGCATCCTTGATGGTCTGGCGAAATTCACCACGATAGAATTCCTTCCCATCTTCAGATGCAGTGGGAAGCCAACCGTGCCCCTTGATCTCGGATAGGTGAATGGTAATACTCATCACGCCTCCCTTGGCCGGACGATGCCCAGGATGTCTCGGTTGAAGTCGAAAGTCAGCGGGGCTGGGGCGTATACCTCTGGATGTGCCTGCTCGATGGCATCCATGGCTGCGTCCTCTGCGGGGCTCAGATCGGCAAAGGTAAAATCAGCCTCGCAGATCGCGCCCCACGCCTTCTGCACGGGGCAATCCCGATTCGCCGCAATGATCCGGCCCGCGCTGGCCTCCATGGCTGCACCAAGAGCCAAGGCCCTTTCTACTGGCCATAGCCCGTATATATCTTGTGGAGCGTCAAGATCAAGGCCGCAGATTGAGGCTTGGAGGCCCTTCAAGACATCAATTTCGCTCATGGGCTGCATCTCTACTCCCTGTGTGGATGGATGGAATTATTTTTCTAGAGCGAAGGCGATGCCAAGCGCCCCAATGATGACCAGGATGACCAGGAGAAAACCGATCCACATGGGGGACAAAACCCACCACCATGACCAGTCGATCTTTCCGATTAACTTGAGGACGATGAACACGATGGTCAGCAAGCTACTGAACCCGATGCCGCTGGATGACGATGAAGATTTGCTCATTGGATCTCCTGTGTGGATGGACTAACGGCCTTCGGATTTGGCGTGACGCTCTGAAAAGGTGTTCATCCAATAGGCCAGAATTTCGTGAGCCTCGTCGCTGCTAAGGAAGAACTTTCGTTCCAGGTATGGACCTGCACCATACATGTTGGTGGCGCCAGATTTACGAATCTTATCCAGGTAGACAAGGTGCATTTCTCTGACGATTGCGGGACGGTTTGCTGTATTCATGTCGTCTCCATAGGGCGGGGAGTGCGCGGGAAATTGGGACCTTTGCGAAGTTCTGCGAAAACATTCTGGAGGGTTTGGCCTTCAAATTTGGTTTCTTGCATCGGTGTCTCCTTGCTTGCTGAACAGGGGGTTAGTCGCTGTAGCCGTCGCCGTTGCCGTAGCCGTAGCCGTTAGTCCCCATCAATAGGGTTTTCATTTACCACCCCGAATTCACGCTGATTTGGACAATCGGGGTGCAGTGGACAGTGCCGTATTCGTCGAACTTCGTTTTGCCAGCCAGGGGGCCATTGGCAAGCTCACCAAGGCCCTTGGAGGTGCCCCAGTTACGAATGTTTCGGGCGTTGGAGATCGTTACCGATCCGTCCGTGTGGTCTTCACAGTTGCCCACGAATACCCAGCCACGATCCGCCACGATGATCCGGCAGGGGCCAAGAACCACCGGCCCAGCCAATTCTTTGGGAAGGTAGGTCTTTCCATTGATGGTAACTTCTGTTGCGTTGAGTTCCATGTCTGTCTCCTGTGGCTTGCTACAGGTCCAGTCTAGGGTCGCTAGAAAATCTGTCAAGAGAAGATTCCTCTTGCGGGCGAATTATTTTCGCCTACCATTAGATTAGGAGGCAAGGATGGCAAGCCCTGCTGTAAAGAAAAAGGCGCGACTGGCTATTATGGTGGCGTTGTATAAAGGTGACATAGAAAGGCCAGCCGTCTGCTCTGTCTGTAGGATGGAAACCAAAATAGAGGCGCATCATGAGGATTACGATAAACCCTTAGATGTAGTTTGGTTATGCAGAAAATGCCATACCGCCACCCATGTTAAAAAAAGAGGCATTGTAAAGCCCGTTAGGATGCGAAAGAACAATACTGGCGGGGGAAAGGTAAAGCTCAAGGCGTGGGCCAAGAGTTATGGAGTCAAGCGTTTGTCTGAAGAGCTAGGAGTTAATTTGTCAACAGTCTATGGATGGCTCAAGGGGACTATGACCCCTTCCGATAGTCACCGGCTGTCAATTCTTCACCTGGCGGGGCGAAAGCTCAAGCTCGGTGACATTGTGGAAGGATTCTAAATGAGACCCAGCAAAGAAGACTGGTTTGACGAGGTATTCATATCCATTCCGTTCATAGCCTGTGCCCTGCTGGTCCTAGCTCTGATCTGGGACGCCTTTGTGGTGAAGCCATGGTGACGCCGCGCTACCGAGACATCACGCCAGAGGAACGGCGATGGTGCATTATGTTTGGCGTCTGGCTTATCATTCTGGCAATCTTCGCTTGGGGGCACTAATGGATATCGACCAGAGCATCAGATATCGGAATCTTTTACGGTTGGCCCTTGAGGCCGAACAGAAAGACAATATTCCCCTTTCATTTGACTACACGGCCCAAGCATTCTGGCTGGTTCAAATCGAGATCAAGGCTGCGGAGGCGACGAAATGAACCAGAACGACGCAATTATCATTGAACGTGTGGCCAACGGGTTCTATGTTCGCCCCTATCTTCCAGGACAGAGCCTAGTCCCCTGCATTCAATCAACCATGGTCTTCCAGGATATGGGGTATGCCTCTGCCGCGAGGGACCACCAAAAGACCAAGGACACCCTTCTGGGGTTCATTGAGGACCATTTTCCAGTAGTGCCCGAATGATCTCCCTTGAGATTCAGGGCCTTCCACCCACAACAAACCAAGCCTTCGTAAACCACAAGGGCGGCAGACACCTTTCCCTAGAGGCTAAGTGGTTCAAAGAAGCAGTCCAGACCGTGGTGGCCTGTAATCGTGTTAAGCCCATCCATGGCCAGGTCCAGGTATCCCTGATCTTCTACAGTGAAAAGTGGTTCACCAAGGCGGGAATACCCCGCAGGATCGACGTGGCCAACCTTGAGAAGCTATTCGTGGACGCGGTGTTCGAGCAATTGGGCATGGACGATAGCTGCATTTTCAGCCTCAACCTTCATAAACGACCCGGGCCGGAGTTGAGCGTGATCAAGATCCAGCCCCTGGAGATGCCTTGACTATCAATCTCCGTGGTTTATACTGGGTAAGCAGGCGTCAGAGCCAGCAAAATTTCCCTTGCACTACCCTCGCCGTTGTATTCCCTGCCCATTCTGGGCTCTGACCAGGGAGTAGCGGCGGGGCCTTTTAGGGGCCAAAGTGGCAGGCGGATATTCAAAACTCTTCGGCTCCATCATCACATCCAGCC
>TBL_comb48_EPIDRAFT_1000378_pt1 | contig 35171 bp, 41 predicted proteins | sample TroBogEpilimnion_37_FD_10681 | JGI IMG/M metagenome (IMG submission 10681) | reverse complement strand
GGGGTAATCCAATGAACGGATGAACGAAGCATGATCCAAGCGCCTCAAGTCCCGCAAAAGGTCTGATAGGCACCCGGCGCCAGACCCGATGGCATGCGGTACTCCGTCTGCTGAGCACCTTCTTCATACGGCTTCGCAAGTACCTCCAGCAATCGCTGCATGACGCCCAGATCACCACGTTCCTGCGCTGCCGCGAGCGCCTCTTCCACCTTGTGGTTGCGCGGAATCACGGCGGGATTGTGCGCACGCATGCGCTGCTGCACTTCGTCCACGGACTGCGGCTGTCGCTTCAAGCGGGCTTGCCACTTCTCATGCCAGGTGGCGAAGGCGGGATCATTTGGTGGCACGGCTTCGACGGGGTTCAAGCTGCGGAAGGTGTTGGTGAAATCGGCCTTTTGATCTCGCATCCAGGTTAGCAAACTTTCGATCAGCGCACGGTCTTCGGCTTCTTCGTTGAAGAGGCCCAGCTTGGCGCGCATGCCAGCGAGCCAATGGCGCTCAAACGTCGTCTTAAAACCCTCGATGGATGCATTGGCAATCTCTACGGCCTGCTTTTCCTCAGCGTGCAGCAGCGGCAGCAGGGCCTCGGCCAGACGGGCGAGATTCCACTGCGCGATTTGCGGTTGGTTGCCGTAGGCGTAGCGGCCATTGCGGTCGATGGAGCTGAACACGGTGGCGGGGTCAAAGGCATCCATGAAGGCGCAGGGACCATAGTCGATGGTCTCGCCGCTGAGCGCCACGTTGTCGGTGTTCATGACGCCATGGATGAAGCCGACGCACTGCCATTGGGCGATCAGCCGAGCCTGCCGCTCCATGACTGATTCCAGCAGCGCGAGGTAGGGTGCTTCTGTTGCGGCGAGTTCGGGATAATGCCGCTGCAGGGTGTAATCCGCCAGCGCCTGCAACGCGACGCGATCCCCATGCGCCGCCGCCCATTCAAAGGTGCCGACGCGGATGTGGCTGGCCGCGATGCGCGTAAGCACGGCACCCGGCAGCGACTCCTGGCGAAAGACCTTCTCGCCGGTCGTCACCACCGCGAGGCTGCGGGTGGTGGGAATGCCGAGCGCGTACATGGCCTCGCTGATGATGTACTCACGCAGCATCGGCCCCAGCGCCGCGCGGCCATCTCCGCGCCGTGAAAAGGGCGTGGGGCCGGAGCCTTTGAGCTGCACATCGTAGCGCTCTTCAGTCGGCGTGAGTTGCTCGCCCAGCAGGATGGCGCGGCCATCGCCGAGGCCGGTGAAATGGCCGTACTGGTGGCCTGCGTAGGCTTGGGCGAGGGGCGCGGCACCTTCGGGCAGTTCATTGCCCGCGAAGATCGCCGCCCGCTCCGCCAAGGCTGCGGCATTCAGTCCCAAGGACTGCGCCAGCACGTGATTGAAGACGACCATGCGCGGCTCGCGCACTGGGGTGGGCTCCAGGTGCTCATGGAGCATCTCGGGCAGGCGCGCGTAGGAATGATCCAGGTTCCAGCCGGAGGGGCTGGGAGTGATGGGGGCAGGCGCAGACATGTGCGGGTTTCATCCGCCAACTCGGGGGAGAAGTCCACTGCGCAAGAGCTCCGAAGAGTCGTATCAGTTCCTCCTGCCTGCCCCAGCATCTTCTCCCCGGGCTCTTCTAGAGGGTCATGTCTGACCGTCCTTCTTCGAGCAGTGATAGCAGAGCACGATGCAGCCCAAGGTGTTATAGGCTAGAGCATATAATTTGAGGCGTCCCTCGTAATTCAGTATGACAAAAGAGGCCGCGAGCATTGTTGCAGCAAAGAGCAATCCCAGCAGACCAGACTTTTTCATGGACCTATTGTAGGCACGTTGATTCCGGATATACAAGCGGTGCATGCGCAGGTGCTGGAAGAAAGGAAAACAGGAGTATGACGCACAGTTTCTGTCATGCGTTGTGCTGCAGCGCTCCTGTCGAGACATGCCAGATGCAAACCCGCGAATCCTGCTGCAAAGGATGCGGCTGCCCAATGACTACGCCCCCCCCCAAACCCCATCTCGCCAGCCCCAACGGCGGCCTGCCCTCCTCCGTGCTGTGGGCGCAGCTCATGCTGAAGGACCGCCTTCGGCCCGGTGATGTCGTGGTGGATGCGACGATGGGCAACGGGCATGACACTCTGTTTCTGACGCAGTGCGTGAGCCCCGGCGGGCATGTGTTTGCCTTTGATGTTCAAGCGACTGCGCTGGTGGAGACGGCAAAGCGCGTGCCAGCGGAGATGACGACCTTGATTCATTCAGGGCATGAAACGATGCGCGAGCACGTGCCGGCGGATCAGCATGGGAAAATCAGCGCGATCATGTTCAATCTCGGCTATCTGCCGGGCACGGACAAGACGCTCATTACGCATACGGAGACGACGATGGTCGCGGTGCAGGCGGCGCTGGAGCTGCTGAGGCCGGGAGGGCTGCTCACCATCGCCGTGTATCCGGGTCACGAAGGCGGTGCAGAAGAAGGACGCAGCATCGCGGTCTGGGCGGCGGCGCTCGAATCCCGGCGTTATGAGGTGCAGCATCTGCGACCGATCAACCGAGCGGCAGCGCCGCCGGAGCTGTGGGTAGTGTGGAAGCGGGGATAAAAATACAGGTACGTTTGTGTGCCGCGGACACTCCTCGGCCCGAGGTACTTGCAGAAACCCTCTTCACAGCCTAGCTGAAAGCCACGCGCATGGACAACCTCGACTACCTCAGCATTCTCTCCGTGGCCGTGCCTATCTATCTCACGATGGCCGCCGGAGCGATAGCCCGCCGAACGGGGCTGCTGAAGCCCGAGGCGGATGTCAGCCTGATGAAGCTCTCGGTGATGCTGCTCACGCCGGCGCTGATCATCGAGCGCGTGGTGGGAAATCCCGCCGTGATGCGTCTGCCGCCGGTGCTGATCGCCGCCGGATTGGGCTACGCGCTCGTCGCGCTCGGCATTGCGTTCACGTATTTCATCGCGCCATTGATTGGTCTGAAGAAAGGCCTGGGCCGCCGCACGTTCAGCGTGGCGTGCGGCCTGCAAAATTACGGCTTCGTGGCCATCCCCATCGTCACCGCGTTGTTTCCAGACAAAGGCACGCTGGGCGTGCTCTTCACCTTCACGCTGGGGGTGGAGCTGGCCTGTTGGACTGCCGGGGTCGGGCTGCTGACGGGGCTGGACAAAGCCCCCTGGCGGCTCGCGCTGAATGCGCCGGTGCTCACCATCCTGACCTCCCTGCTGCTGAATTTCACCGGCCTGCATGCCTATGTGCCGCAGGTCGCGCACAACACTTTCACCATGCTGGGTGCCTGCGCGGTGCCGCTGGCCGTGCTGCTCATCGGGGCCTCCATCGCGGATCTCTGGGGGCAGGGAGCCATGCAGTGGAAGGTGGCCATCGTCAGCCCCATTTTACGTCTGGGAGTCATCCCCGTGGCCTTTCTGCTGGCGGCTTATCATCTGCCGATCAGCCTGGAATTGAAGCGCGTCATCGTCGTGCAGGGCGCGATGCCCTCCGCCGTGTTTAACATCATGATCGCACGCCTCTACGGCGGCCATGCCCCCACTGCCGTGCAGGTGGTGATCGCCACCACAGTCGTGAGCTGCATCTCCACGCCGCTCGTCATCGCCTGGGGTCTGAAACTGGTCGGCTCATGAATCTTCCTTGGTATTTGCTCCTGCCGCTCGTCGCCGCAGTCGGCTACGCCATCGCTTCCATGCTGCTGAAAAAGGCACTGGTGGAAGGTGCGCATCCGATGGCCTGCTTTCACATCAACAACTGGACCAGCGTCTTCGTGTTCATGCCGCTGGCCTTGTTTGAGACGCAGGCGGTCGCTTGGGAACTTTGGTACATCCCGGTGGGGCTTGGCTTCCTGTTTTTCACCGGCGGCTGGTTCACCTTTGTGGCGATGCAGCGCGGGGATGTGTCGCTCGTGACGCCGGTGCTGGGGTCCAAGGTCGTGTTTGTCGCGCTGGGTGCCAGCCTGCTCATCGCAGGGAGTATGAAGCCGCTCATGTGGGTGGCCGCCATCATCACCACGGGCGGCATTTTCATGATGAGCGCCACGGATTTCAAAACGCCGAAAGGTGCCCGGCTCGCGGGTCCAGTGGTGATGGCGCTGGTCAGCGCGGCGTTCTTTGCGCTGGCCGATGTGCTGCTGCAGCGCTGGGCACCCACCTTTGGCCCCAAAATGTTTCTAGCCATCATGTCCGGCACCACCGGCACCCTTTCCGTCTTCGCCATGATGTTGCTGCCCAAACGCCCGCCGATCCCATGGAACCGCGCCACGCAGTGGTCCCTCGGTGGCAGCACGCTCATCGCCGCACAGTCGATGATGATGGGCATCTCGCTCGCCTTCTTCAACGACGCCGTCGGGGTGAACGTCGTCTATGCCACGCGCGGCATGTGGAGCCTCGCCGTCGTCGCCCTGCTCGGCCCCTTGCTGGGCAACCGCGAACGCCACGAGTCCGGCAAAGCCTACGGCATCCGCATCATCGCCGCCCTGCTGCTCATGACCGGGGTGATCTGTGCGGTGATCTCCCGGCTCAAGTAGCTTTGTTCCTTTAGTACAAGGCCTCCCCGCTCCGCAGGAAAAGCACGGTCAAACGTGACCAATGAGGAAGGCAGGAAAGCAGGAAATTCAGAATTCCTGCCTTCCTGCTTTCCTCATGATTCAAAACCGAGCGATCCTTGCCACACAAGAATCAGGCTATTTTCTGATCCCGTGCGTATGCACCTCGTACGGCAGGCCCACGAAATGATTTGATCAGATTCACGCCTGGCAGCGTCCAAAGCAGCAGCACCACTCTCCGCCCCCGAATCTCATGCATACTTCACTGCGTCTCCTGCTCGTCCTGCTGCTGGCTGCATGGGCTGGCTCTCCGCTGCTTGCCGCCACGACTAAAAAGTCCTCCAAGCACACTGCCTCCGCCAAAAAGACCGCCCCAGCCAAGCCTGAAACCCCGGCCCCAACGACGAGTCTGGGCGACCCCGCCGACGAAGCCCCGCCCGTCCCCGTCATGACGCCGGCGGTGGTTTCGACCATCAGCATTGAGGACATCAGTGGTTTTGACCAATACCCCAAGCAGATCCAAAGCTTCGTGCAGAGCTGCCTGGCGCTCACGCATCTGGAGCTCGGCTATCTCTACGGCTCCAGCGAACCCAGCAAGGGCGGCATGNACTGCTCCGGCGCGGTCTATCACGTGCTGCAGTTTCAGGGGCTGCACGATGTGCCGCGCCAGTCCGACGAAATGTGCCAGTGGGTGGGCAAGAAAACCCAGCTCCACCTCACCCCCACCGCCACCAGCTTCGGCAGCGAGGAATTCGACGCCCTCACCCCCGGCGACCTGCTCTTTTGGACCAACACCACCGCCACCACGCGCAAACTGCCCGTGACCCACGTCATGATCTACCTCGGCAAGGTCAAGAAGAGCGGCAAACGCATCGTCTTCGGCTCCAGCGACGGCCGCAGCTTCCACGGCGAACGCCGCAGCGGCGTCAGTGTCTTCGACTTCAACCTCCCTCGCGCCGACAGCACCTCGCGCTTCTACGGCTACGGCCCGACACCGGGATTGATGCCTGTTGAGCCTGAGCGGCCGGTGATTGCGAACGTGACACCGACGCCTGCGCCTGTGGCCAAGGAGACGCCGGTGGTGAAAGCAGCCGCCGCAACCAAAGCCACCCCGGCAGTCAAAGAATCACCCGCACCCAAAGTTGTGGCTTCTACGACCAAGGAGTCCCCATCATCCAACGCTCCCTCGAAGGCCAAGATCGCTTCTGCGACCCAAGAGACCCCTGCGCCCAAGGAGGAAGTGCGCCGAGCCATCGCCCTCACCACCGAACCGCCATCCGAGTCCGCGACTCAGAAAAGCATCGCCGCAAATACCAAAACCGACACGCCAGTCAAAGCCTCCACCACTGCCAAACCCAAAGCAGTGACGACCAAGAAACACTCCAGCACAGTTGCGTCCACTACCCGCCGGCGCACGCCAGCTGCACCGCCGAAGAGCGCCATCGAGCAGAGGTTGGATCGGGCGGTCAGTTCCGTGAAGCGGTTTTTTCAGCAGTGATGGAGATCATGCCTTTGACTGCGAGCCCACGTTTTCATCATCACATTGTGAAAGTGAAAATGTAAATGCGCCCAGTCTGTTTCGAAACTCCAATCCAGCCGTGAATTCTACCAGTTAGAATGTTAGTTTTGTAAAACTGGAGCGCGGCAAAAGCATCACGAGCGATCCACCAATCCCGAGGCTTCACGGGTGCGGCATACTCAGCCGTCATCTCGAGCGGCGAAAGCATCTGTGTCCACCGAGAAACATCTTGTGGCGCTACCTCCACGAGGCAAAACGCCCGGAAATCTGACGGGCCTAAAACGCCGTCTCCTGTCTGCTCCTCGACGAATTGAGCATCGCGTATGATGCTCGGTGGTGCTTTGTGCTTGGCAATGATGGCCGAGATGGTCGCAACTCGCTCAGCACCGCTGCCATTGACCTCGTGAACCGAACTCTTGGGCGCTCTACTCTTACCGCACGCCATGAGAGCAAGCAGGCAGAGGATGATTAATCTGAACATGGAACGCATAGTCTCTAACGACCGAAGCTGAACGACCGCGCCAAGTAGCCCAAGAGGTCCTTTAGTTCTGCGGATAAACGCTCGGCGCTGTTGCCTGCATCCGTTTTGTCATCTCTAGCTGAAAAGCAAATGTATCGGTAGGCTGCAATAGCACCCGCGATGCTGAGCATGATAGCCCCGAGGGCGATCCGCATGACGGAGAAACGCTTCATGGGTTGGCGAAAATAAGTCATCAGTGACTTGCTAGTTTCCGATGTGTTTCTTGCTCTCGTAGTCAAGACCATCATCGTCCGCTACATAGACAGTGAAATCTTGCGTTTTTTCAATGCTACGGAAAGCAGCAGAGTTCCTGACAAGCTCGATGGCTGACAATCGAGCTTCATCAATCCGCGCCCCAATTCCATCGGACCCATCGCCATCTTCATCCGAGTCGAAAAGCATCTCAAAGAGATCGTAGTGAAAACTGGCAATCGTTCGCGCCACCTCATTCTCGAAAATGCTGCTCAGATCGCCATACTTCCAAGCTGGAGTATACCAGATGCCCACTTTGGCGATCCACTCTTCATCTGAAAGTTCCTGGCCCCAGTTAGCGGTCTTGCGCATCTTTTCAGGAATCTCCGTCATGCCGCTCAGTGTGTTGATATGCACATCAAGCATCCCGTTCTGCGAAAGTTGAAAAACCACCCCGTATGCTGGATCATGGTCCTGCACCAAGATGAACTGGCGAAGGAGAGAGTCGATGGAGAGTGCGTAATTGTTCGCCACAACTAACCAGTCCACGTCGCCAAGCTGCTTCCACTGCTTTGGCAAAGTCGGCATGCGCTCAATCCGTTGCGCCTTCTCGCAGTCCCGGCAAACATATTGCCCGCTTTTATTCGATTGCGACATCCGCGTCCTGCAAATCTCGCATATTCCGCCACCTTTGGAGCAAGGTGCGCAGAGGCCTTCATACGCTTTTGCAGTCATTTCTAATATCATTGCGCCACAGCGTGTGCAGGGTATGCGGTTCATATTTGGATTTGCGATCGAGCTGTTCAGTGGAGACGACGTGGAAGCCATATGCTGTAGCGAATGAATACCCCTTGCGCTCAGTGAGCAGGAAGCGGCTTGGCTTCGATGCGAAAACACAGGTTCTCCGCGCTCGCGCCGCCCTTGCCGTCACGGACGATGGCGAAGACGCGGTAGTTTCCTGGCTTGGAGGGTGTGCGGATGACGACCTGATTTTTCTCCGTGAGCACGATCGCCTCGGGAAACGATGGCGGCTCCGTTTCCTGGTCGCCGCCGACTTTCAAGTCGGTGCTTTCAGCGGTGACGGTCCACTCCCATTTCAACTCGTCACCATCGGGATCGGTGGCCTCCGCCCGCACCGTGCAGAGCTGGCCGGGAGCGAAGACGGCTTCTTTCAATTCCGAAGCGAAGCGGCTGACGCGGGGGCAGCGGTTCTTCGGCCACTGGTCTGTCCAGGCGCGGCACATCGCGTCCACCTGCGGTAGTTTTTCGCCGGTTTTGAGAAACATGCCATACCATGTCGAGGTCGTCTCCTGCTTCTGTCCCCACACAAAGCAGTAGCTCCCGAGGCTGATGTCTGCGGCCTCTTCGGTCATGGTCTTCTGCGTGGAATAATAAGCGGCGGCTTTGTCGCGGCTGGAGGGTTCGATGGGCGCGCCCCATGGGGTCTTGGGTACTTCCCAATGTCCTGAGGGTCCAAATTCCGACAGCACAAAGGGCTTGCGCCATCCGGCAGCTTTGACTGCAGCGGCGGCCCCGCCACCGCCCGAGTAGGCGTTGACGCCGAGGATGTCGATGTTCGGGTAATGGGCGAGGATGCCCTGCACCTTCGTCGGCGCAGCGCCTGCGATCACCGTCATCACGGGATGGTGAGGATCCTCGGCTTTCACGATGGCGGCAAGTTCGTTGAGTTCTTTCCAGATGCGCGGGTCGCGCCCGTCGGAGGTCGGCCCTTCCATTTCGTTGCCCAGGCCCCAAACGAGCAGCGCGGGATGGTCCTTGTATTTGCGCACGGCAGCACGTACTGCCTCGCACTGGCGATTGATTTGCGCCGGATCGGAGTAGTCGAAGCCGTGGCGTTCGTGCCCGACATAGATGCCAGCGGCGACCGTGATGCCGAGTTCCGCGCAGCGGTCGATCACGCGCTTGCCGTCCACTGGCAGTTCGAGGGTCTCGATGCCCCAGGTCCGAATCGAGTTGCCGCCGTGCTCTTTCAACAGCGCGAGATGTGACCAGCCGCCTGCGCCCTGGATGAAATAAGGTGCGCCATCACGCAGCAGCAGGAAGCGCCCCTGGTCATTCTTGCCGACCTTGACCTCAGAAGCCGCAGCGCTGCTGACGATGAGGACCGTCGAGCAGACCATGGCGGCGCATGCGCGGCCAAACCTGGGGAGAATTGATTTCATCATACGAGTCAAACGGCAGACGCGGGGCGCTTCGCTCAGGGCTTACTTGAGGCTGTCAAATTCCAACGCCTTGACGCGCCCCTTTGCGCCCTCTGCGGGCTTCCAGAACCAGCCTTGCGGGTCCCAGCACTGGGCGAAGGGCAGAGTCTCCACGAGTTTCTTGTAAGCCGCGAGCGCCTCCGGCTTTTTCTCCAGCTTTTCCAGTGCCTGGCCAGCGATGAACAGGCAGGTGCCGACGTCGTTCAGTGCCCACAGTTTGGAAACGGCTTCCTTGTCCGTGTTCGGGACTGGCTCCTTGAGCTGCTTCTGCATTTCGACCGCCTGCTTCTCATACATTTTCACGCACTCCTGCGCGTAGGCGGCAGCGTCCGGGTAGTTCTTGGCGTTCATCGCGCCCCATGCCTTGGAGGTTAGAGTCGCGGAGGTTCTGTCGCCAAAATCCAACGACTGCGCTGGTGCGGAGAGCGTGGTGAAGAGGGCGACGATGAGAGCTAGTGTGAGTTTCATAAAGTCAAAGTCTTTGGGTGAGTGATGCGGGTGGAAGAACGGCTATCCCAAACTGAGATGCCAGTCGAAAATCTTTGCGAGCGAAGGTGATGATGTGCTTGGCACACGAAGTCTTGCCCTGACTTGTTTGTTGCTGCATTTCCTTGCATCGCGCATTCTCCACGCATGAGCGTCGCCACTCTTCAGCAATTCGGCCAGAGCCTGCCATCGTGGTTGGCCTTGGTTCAGCGTGGTGAGACCGTCGCCATCATGGACGGTGGGCTGGAGGTGGCACGACTGGTACCGCCGGAAGAAGCCCACGCTAAACCTGCGCCTACAACCGCACCCGTGCAGTGGCCGGACTTCGCCGCCCGCCGCCGGGCCATCTTTGGCGACGCCGTGCTGCCTGCTGGCACAGCCCAGTCCTTGGTCGATGAAGATCGCGATGCATGAGTGCCACGGCTGACAGCAGCCTTATCGTGGTGCTATACCTCGCTGAGGTGGATTCCGCCCGTGCTGATGCTGCCTGCGCTTCAGTGCCTCCACCCATCCTTCTAACAGACTGGCATCGAGTGGAGATCGCCAATGCGTTTCAGCGCGCTGTGAAAAATGCCCGTATCACCGATGCGCAGTCCGCACAACTCTGGCAGGACTTCACTACGGACATTGCCGCAGGTCGTTTCGAGATCGTCGCACTGGACCACGCCGCCGTGCTGGCGCGCACGCTGGTTCTGGCACAGAAGCACACGGCCACGACTGGCACGCGCAGCTTGGATTTGATCCACATTGCCACCGCACTCGAAATCGGCGCGGTTGAATTCTTGAGCTTCGACCATCGTCAACGGCAGGCTGCAAGTGCGGAGGGCTTGAAGGTGGTTCCGTAAAATCCCTCACCCCACAATCCCAGTCACCAGCTCCCCATGCACATCCGTCAGCCGGAAGTCGCGGCCTTGGTAGCGGAAGGTGAGGCGTTCGTGGTCGAGGCCGAGGAGGTTTAAGACGGTGGCGTTGAGGTCGTGGGTGTGGACGGGGTTTTCGGCGATGTTGAAGCCAAAGTCGTCAGTCTTGCCATACACGGTGCCGGGCCGGGTGCCGCCGCCGGCCATCCACATCGTGTAGGCGTCTTTGTGGTGGTCGCGTCCAGGGGAGGTCTTGGTGCCGTCTTGATTGGCACCTTGGCGCAGCGGGGTGCGGCCAAATTCGCCGCCCCAGATCACGAGGGTTTCATCGAGCAGGCCGCGTTGTTTGAGGTCACGCACGAGCGCGGCCATGGGCTGGTCCACGTCCTTGGCTTTGGCGGTGAGGGCGCGCTTGAGGCCGCCGTGGTGGTCCCAGTCGGAGTCAAAGAGCTGCACCATGCGCACGCCGCGTTCGATGAGGCGGCGGGCGAGCAGGCAGTTGTTGGCAAAGGAGGCCTTGCCGGGTTGTGCACCGTACATGGCCAGCGTGGCTGGGGTCTCGCGCGTGATGTCCATGAGCTCTGGCACGCTAGTCTGCATGCGGTAGGCCATTTCGTACTGGCTGATGCGCGTGGCGATCTCGGGATCTCCCACGATGCCGAGTTGCTGCTCGTTGAGCACCTTCACGGCATCGAGCACACGACGGCGGTCGGTGCTGCTGTGGCCGGGCGGATTGCCGAGGAAGAGCACGGGCTCACCACTGCCGCGAAACTGGATGCCCTGGTACACGCTGGGCAGGAAGCCGGTGCTCCAGAGCGTGGTGCCTGCGCCGCCGGGCGGGCCGGACTGGAGCACCACGTAGGCGGGCAGGTCGCTGTTTTCGGTGCCGAGTCCATAGGTGACCCAAGCACCCAGGCTGGGACGCCCGCCCTGGCCAAAACCGGTGTGCAGAAACATCTGCGCGGGGGCGTGATTGATCTCGTTGGTGTGCAGGGACTTCACCACGCAGAGGTCGTCTGCCACCGTGCCGAGATGCGGCAGTAGCTCGCTCAGCTCCAGCCCACTCTGGCCATGGCGCTGAAATTTGAACTCGGTGCCCGCCAGTTTCATCTCGCCGCCGATGAAGGCAAAGCGTTTGCCCTGGGTGAGTTCCGCCGGGCAGGTCTGGCCGTCCATCTTCTGCAGCAGCGGTTTGTAGTCAAAGAGATCGAGCTGCGAGGGCGCGCCGATCATGTGCAGGTAGATGATGTGCTTTGCCTTGGGCGCGAAGTGTGGCTGCGGCCCCGCTAGCGCAGCAGCGGCGGGGAGATCCCGTGCGAGCATGGACCCCAACGCCATGGAGCCAAGCCCCAGCCCCGACTGCCGGAAGAACTGGCGGCGAGAGACGTCGAGGAAGGCGGGGGTGGGCATGCGGAGAGGAAACGTGGGAATAGCCGCAAAGATTGCGCGACCTTCAGCGGCGGCTTGAAACCTCACCCATCAAAAATCGATGGTTCGACAATCGTCAATCCATGGGAGTTGGAGAGCCGTGGGTGTGCGAGATTGAGGATTGATGAGCAAGGATTGTTGATTTTTGAAGTGGGTATCTGTTCCTGCGGAACTGGGGGAGTCCTAGTTGCACAGCAACCAGGCTACTTTATGAATACCCCATGGCACTTGGAACCAAAAATCGACTGCATGAGACGGGCGTGACCTGCAAGACGCACCTGCGTGAGCAGCACGGAGATCAGTTGGAACTGGTCACGGAATTCATCGCGGAGATTGAGGGCACAGGCTCGAAGCAGGATCTGGCAGCGTGGAATCAGTTCAGCGATCTGCGGCGCAATCAGGCCGAGATGCTGCAGCGCGTGGAGGGTGCGTTTCAGACTTGGCTGGCGGGCGGCTGATCTGCTGCCTCACCCTTCGCCGTAAAGCAGCGCACAAACCAGGTCAGCACCAACGTGGTGAGCGCGCCGGTGGCATCGGCGATGAGGTCGCGCATGGTTTCACGGACGTTGTACTGGATGTGGGTGCCGAGTTTGATATCGGAGAAAAGTTCGGCGAACTCCCAGAACAGGCCCACTGTGCAAGCCAGTGCAAAGGTGAAGAGGTAGCGGGCGAAGGGCGTGAGCTGGCCAAACTTGTGCGCGAAGCAGTCGAGCGTATGCCAAAGGAAGAAGGAGATGGCCACACCGCCGCTGTAGTGCATGACGAAATCAAGCTGCTGCCGGTTGGGGGCATGCATGATCGATTGATGGAAGAGCAGGACTGCCAGTGGTGCCCAGCCAGCGCGCAAGAGCAGGCGGAGCAGCGGCGTCATAGCTTCTTCCAGTTTACCTTGGCGATCTGCTCGCGGCCGTTGCGGTCGTGGTACTTCACGTGGCCATGCTCCACGCCGTACTCATGCACGCACTTGGTCACCTTCACGTCGTAGCAGCAGTATTCGGCGATCTTCGCCACCTCGCCCTGCTGCCACCATTTCAGTGCGTCCAGCCCGTCGGCGGTCTTACCCATGCCGAGTGTGGCAGCGGCCACGGCGTCGAGCTTGATGCGATGGCCGAGTACCTTCTCCAGATCGATCAGCAGATCGAGGCTGTGCGGCAGATCGGTGGGATCAAAGAGCAGATCATGCCCTTTGAGCACTTCGTAGTCGAAACCGATGTGATTGAACCCGACGACGAGATCCGCGTTTTTGAGCTGGCGGATGAGCAGCGGGGTCTCTTCCTGCGTGTAGATGCTGTACTCGTTCAGCCCGGTGCTGAAGGTGCAAGCCACGGAGATGCCCATCTTGTGCTTGTTGCCCCAGCCGCCGACATCGTTTGCGGTGCGGCGTGTTTCGAGGTCGAAATAAACAATGTCTCCAGCCATGAGATCGCGTGGGCCTGGCGTCAGCTTAGCCGATGCGATAAACGATGCGTGCCTTGTCCATGTCGTAGGGCGACATTTCGATCTTCACGGCATCGCCGATGACGAGACGGATGAATTTCTTGCGCATCTTGCCGGAGATGTGGGCGAGCACTTCGTGACCATTGCGCAGCTTGACGCGGAACATGGTGCCAGCGAGAACGGCGGCAATGGTGCCTTCGAGTTCGATGGCTTCTTCCTTCTGCTTGCCAGCGTCCACCGGCTCCGGCGGACGTGGTGGTGGCGGTACGAAACGAGGTGGGCCGCTGGGGCGGCGAGGGCCGCCGCGTGAGGGACCACGATTTGGGCCACTGCGTGATGGGCCGCGATTAGGGGGACGTGACATTCGTAAAAAAGTTGGGTTTGAGGATGCTCCCACACGCGGGGAATACAAGGGTAATTTTGTGCCGTGACTGGTGGGAAAGCCCGCCGGCGCATTTCTGGCAGACAAAAATCTCGCCGGCCTGCGTCCTGTCCGTGAAACTGCCCTCTCATGCCCGCCGCCCCGACACTGCCCGAACTCTACGATGCCCATGCGGCGGGCTTGTTCCATTATTTCGCCAGTTTCACCGGCAACGAGGCTGACGCCAAGGACCTGCTGCAGGAGCTTTTCATCAAACTGGCGCGGCAGCCTGTTCCGGCGGGCATCGCCAACCTGCGCGCCTGGCTGCTGCGGCTGGCTCATCATCACGCCATCGACTGGCTGCGGCGGCACCGCGTGCGGCGGGATGCCGAGGAAGCCGCGCCGGTGGAGGTGTTTGCCACGCATGCGGACCCGGATCAGGCGGAACTCGCCCAGCGCCTGACTCGCGCACTTGCCCTGCTGCCGCTGGAACAGCGCAGCGTGGCGCAACTGAAACTGTGGGACGGCCTGACCTTTGAAGAAATCGCGGAAGTGCAGGGCATCCCGCTCAACACCGCCGCCAGCCGCTACCGCTACGCCCTGGAGAAACTGCGTAGCGAACTACGCCCGCTTTACGATGAACTGAAACCGTCATGAACCCAAACCCTGATACCTTTGAAAACGCGCTGAGCGCCCTACAGCGCCGCCCACTCCCTGCGGCGTGGCGAGATGAAATGCTGCAAGTTGCCGCGCAGAAGCCACGGGTCACACGCACGCCCCGCTGGCTGATGGCTGGCTGGAGCCTGGCCTGGGCGGCCATTTTGGTTCTTTACTTCACCACGCCCGCTGAACCGACCACTCCGCAGACCGCCGGCAAGAGCAACGCCACAGCTCCCATGCTGTGGCAGCAGCGTGCCGCTGCCATCGAAGCCCTGCTGGCTGCCAATTGATTCCTTCCACCCTCTACCACTTCATACCATGTTCCGGTTTATCTGCTCCAAACGCTTTGTCCGCATTCTGCTGTGGGGGTTCATCTCCCTCGTCACCCTCGTCGTCCTGCTGTATGTGTGGACAAACTGGAGCGGCCGCCGCCGCTGGGCAGCCACAAAGGCGCTGGTGGAACGTGAAGGCGAAGTGCTCGATTTGAGCAAGCTGCTGCCCGTGACGCCGCCAGCGGCGCAAAACCTGCTGGCCATCGAGCCGCTGGCAGGCATCACAGAAGCCGATAACGAAGCAGCCAAAGGCACGCCCGAGGCGAAACGTCAGGCCTTGTTGGCCATGAAGATGGAGCCTCAACCACCGCCCTCGGCTGGGGTGGAAAAGGGCGAGATGGCCGACATGCAGGCATGGGCTAAATTTCTGCGCGAGACGAAATACCTCGATCTCCCGGCGTCTTCCTCGGCACCCGGCAGGGAGGTGCTGGCAGCGCTGGACGCCAAATTTCCCGTGCTCAAGCAGCTTGCCGACCTAGCCCCCCAGCGCAGCCAGGCCACGTTCACCCCTGGACTGCGAGAGCGGAAGTTGCCGGAGATGCTTTTCAGTCTGACCTTGCGGCACTACGCTGCGTCTCAGGCTTTGGTGCGTGCTTTGTGCCTGCGGGCTCGTGCAGCCATTGATGATAAGCAGGGGGCGGAGGCAGCCCGCAGTCTGCTAGCTGTGCTGAAAATCGCCCAGGCCAGCGAAGCGGAACCCATGCTGATCGGCCTGTTGGTGGGCATCAGCACCGAGACCATGATGAACGAAGGTGTGTGGCTAGGTTTCCGCGAGAATGCCTTTGCGGATGAGGACTTGCGACTGCTGTACCAGGCGCTCAGCACGCATGATCTGGACCAGGCCCTGCTGCACGCATGCCGTGGAGAGATGGCCTTTGGGCTGAATGCCATGGAGTATCTGCAAGACGTGGCTGCAGGAAAAAAAGACGCCGGGCAGGATGTGGCCGCAGCCTTAGCTGGCGATCATCAAACTTGGCTTCGCAACGCCATTCGGATGGCTCCAAGCGGCCTGTTTGACCACTGGAAAAGTGCCATCATCGAGCTGGAATGGAAAAAGATGATCGCCCCCCTGCGCCAAGGCGGCATCGCAGACGCAGTCAAAGCAGCCCAAGAAGTGAGCACGGATTTGAATGCGAAACAGAATCCGCTGCTGCAGCCCGACTACATCATGGCACGCATGATGATTCCTGCCATTACCAGCGTCAGTTCGACGGTTTTACTCGTTCAAGCGCGTGAACGTCAGGCGCTCGCAGCCATCGCACTGGAGCGCTTTTATTTAAAGCACGCCCGCTATCCCGCAGCGCTGCAAGAACTCGTGCCCGAATTTGCCGCTGCCGTCCCGCTGGACCCCAGCGATGGCAAAGCAGTGCGCTACCGCACGACGCCCGCAGGCCGGTACTTGCTGTGGTGCGTGGGCCTGGATGGCAAAGATGACGGCGGCGAGATCAAAAAGAACGCCCTCCCCATGAAAAGCCCCGACTACCTCGGCGACTGGACTTGGCAGTATGAGCCGGTGAAGTGATCAATCAAAATCCATCCCCAGATCCAGCGCACGGCTTGAATGCGTCAACGCCCCCACAGAGATGGCGTTCACGCCGGTGGCGGCGACGTCTTTGATGGTGTCGATGGTGATGCCGCCGCTGGCTTCGAGCCAGAGTTTGCCGTTCACGAGTTGGACGGCTTCGCGCAGTTTTTCAGGCCCCATGTTGTCCAGAAGCAGCATGTCCACGCCTGTGAGCGTGAGGAAGCTGGCTACTTGATCCAGGGTGTCGGCTTCGAGCTGGATGCGGACGCCGGGGCGCTCGGTGCGCAGTTTGTGGATGGCGGCCTGAAGGGAGGGCAAATCGCTGTTGGCGGCGAGGTGATTGTCTTTGACCATGGCGTGGTCGTAGAGGCCCATGCGGTGGTTGGTGCCGCCGCCGTCTTTCACGGCCGCTTTTTCGATCAAGCGCCAGCCTGGGGTGGTTTTCCGGGTGTCCCAGACCTGCACGGGGTGCGGTTTCACGGCTTCTACGTAGCGCTGCGTCTGGGTGGCCACACCGCAGAGGCGCTGGAGGAAATTCAGCGCGGTGCGTTCGGCGGTGAGCAGGGAGCGTGTGCTGCCGGCGGCTTTGAGCAGGATGCTGCCGCGCACAAAGGGGCTGCCATCGGGAATGCAGACTTCGATTTCGAGCGTGGGATCGATTTCTTTGAAGACGGCCACGGCGATTTCAGCCCCGGAGACGGTGCCGGGCTCACGGGCGACGATTTCAGCTTTGGAGCGTGAATCGGCGGGAATGAAGTAGAGGGAGGTGACATCTCCCGTGCCGACATCTTCGGCGATGGCGGCGCGGATCAAGGCTAAAATGGTGGGTTCCATGGGTGGCTGGAGGATAGGCCGAAGTGTGACGGTTTCCAGTACGGGGAAAAACAGGTTGCCAAATGCCGGGAAGTGTCCATCTTCTCCGCCCCTCGCCCCCGGCCTGACTGATTCACGGCCTTGCGTAGCGCGGGCTTAGGAGCGTGTCATGAGCAACATCATCGAAAAGATCAATCAAGAGCAGTTGAAGAAGGAAGTCGCCGCTTTCACCGTGGGTGACAGCGTCAAAGTCCACACCCGAGTCGTGGAAGGTGACAAAGAGCGTATCCAGATTTTCGCCGGCATCGTCATTGCCCGCAAAGGTTACGGCATCAACGAAGCTTTCACCGTCCGCAAAATTTCCTATGGCGAAGGCGTGGAGCGCGTGTTCCCCGTTCACAGCCCCAAAGTGGCCAAGGTGGAAGTGACCAAGACCGGCCGCGTGCGTCGCGCCCGCCTGCACTACCTGCGCCAGCGCCAGGGCAAGGATGCCATGACCGTGAAGGATCAGGTTCAGAGCCAGAACTGATTTTTAGCGTCGAATTTTTTTAAACCGAAAGGGGAGGGCTGCAAAGCCCTCCCTTTTTTGTCTGCCTGTGTAGTGGGATACTCTTGATCCCCTTTCTGGGGTGTGTTCGAGGTAGTTCGCACACGCTGGGCATGACGCACGCGTGAGGGATCGGGACGATCCCTCTCCTCCAGAGCGCGCCGACGGCTTCACACGCGGCTTGGACTCTTTTGGGGCTTCTTGGCCAAAAAAGAAGCCCGGAGGGATGAGCTCCGGGCTTCGAATCTTGGGAGGCTGTGAAGCGCTTGGATTACTTCACGTCCAGGCAAACGCCTTCAGTTGTGCTGCGGGCGAAAATCTTGCCATTGGCGAGGATCGGGTAGCTCCAGACTTTGCCGTCGAGCACGTCTTTGCGGGCCACTTCCTTGTATTTCGTGGGAGTGGCTTCGACGACGACGATTTCACCTTTGTCGCTGGTGGCGATGACCTTGTCGCCAGCGAGGATGACCTGGCCGGGGCCGAAGCCTTTCTCGCCCCACTTGTCTTCACCAGTGCGAATGTCCACACAGGCCAGGGGGCCAGCGCCGTATTCCTTGAAGCTGAACATGCCGTAGAGGTAGCCGTCTTTCACGACCGGGGTGCTCCAGTGGTTGAAGCACTGGTTTTCACGACGCCAGATCTGGGTGGCTTCGAGCTTGCTGCCGCTCTTGCTGATCTTGAAAGCACCGGCACCGACGCCGTAACCGGCGGAGCAGTACACGATGTCCTGATACACCACGGGGGAGGCTGCGGTGCTCACTTTGTAAGGGAAGGGGGCACGCCAGATGACGCTGCCTTTTTGAGGATCGACAGCGACGAGGCCGGTCTGCGTGAAGAAGATGGCCTGATGCACGCCGAGGATGTCTGCCAGCACTGGGGTGGCGTGGGTCATCTTATCGTCTTCGCCCTTCCACACGACGGCACCGGTGTTTTTGTCCAGACCGATGAGGCCCTGGCCTTGGCCACCGCCGGCGAGAAGGAGGACATTGCCGTCGATCACCGGAGAAGCGGCGTTTTCCCACTTGAGCTGCACGCCGTTGTTGTCCTTCATCACGTCGTGCTTCCAGATTTCCTTGCCCGTGGCAGCGTCAAAGGCGAACACGCCCAGCATGGAGTCAATGGCGTACACTTTGCCATCATTGACGACCGGAGTGGAGCGGGCACCGTCGCCGCCTTTGTTGTCATTCGTGCCGGAGTCACCGCCGCCGTCGTACTTCGGAATGACGCTAAGAGGTTTGCTCCAGAGTTCTTTGCCGGTCTTCTCATCCAGGCAGGCAAGCATTTCGCCTTTGTTGCCATCGACTTCGCCGGTGACGAGTGTGTAGGCCTTGCCGCCTGCGACAGCAAAGGAACTGAAGCCCAGGTTCGTGGGCGATTTCCAGACCTGTTTGATTTTCCATTTGGCGTTGGCCAGGGCGGGGACGATGCCATTGCCAGCAGGGCCGCGGAAAGCGCCCCAGTCGGTGGGATCAGCGGAGAAGGCAGTCGTGGCCAATGCCAGACCAAGAACGGTGGTGAGGTGAGTACGTGTCATGATGAGGGAAATGGAACGAGTGAGGCCGGGAGGCTCTTTCGGTACAAGGTGATCCGCAACGCGTCCGCTGGCGCGATCTTGCGTTACTCTGTGGGCCGGCGGGAGCGGGGCTCGCGCGTCACGGTGTCGCCGGTGCCAGCGCTGGTGACGAAGGGACCGTCCGCCATCGGTGCGGTCTTGGTGAAGCCGACGTCGGGCATATCGCTCGGTTTGCCTTCGAGCGGGAAGTCTTTGCGCAGTGGGTGGAAGGGGTAGCCTTCCCACATGAGGATGCGGCGCATGTCGGGATGACCGCTGAACTTGATGCCCATCATGTCATACACCTCGCGCTCATGCCAGTTGGCGGTGGGCCAGATGTCGCTGACGGTGGGGACTTCCACGTCTTCAGCCACAGCCGCACGCACACGCAGATGCTGCAGATGGCCGTAGCCATAGAGTTCATACACCATCTCAAAGCGCGGCTCCTTGCCCATGTAATCGAGGCTGGAGACATCGACGAGGTAGTCGAAGTTCAGTTCATCGCGGCAATACGCGAGCAGCGGCTTGGCGCTGGCGAGTTTGACGACGAGTGTGTGCTCCCCACGAAACTCCTTCGTTTCCAGCACGGCATCACCGAATTTCTGCTTCAAAGCATCGGCCATTTGGGCGGCATTCATGGTCGTGAAAAATTAAGCGGTGAGTTCGGCGATCAGTTCCTTCTTCTGCTCAGTGAAGGAGTGCTCGGTTTCGATCTTGCGCTGCAGGCGCATCATGCCTTCGAGCAGGGCTTCTGGACGCGGCGGGCAGCCGGAGATGTAAACGTCCACGGGGATGAGCTGGTCGATGCCCTGGAGCACCGCGTAGCTGCGATACATGCCACCACTGGAGGCGCAGGCACCCATGGCGATGCACCACTTTGGCTCTGGCATCTGGTCCCACACGCGCTTAACCGCGAGGGCCATCTTGTAAGTCACGGTGCCGGCCACGATCATCACATCGGCCTGGCGGGGGGAGAAACGCATCACTTCCGCACCGAAGCGGCTCAAGTCGTAGCGGCTGCAAGCAGCGGCCATCATTTCGATGGCGCAGCAGGCGAGGCCCATCGGCATCGGCCACATGGAGTTCTTGCGCATCCAGTTGATGGCGGCGTCCATCTTGGTGAAGATGATATTGCCTTCGACTTTGGAGTCGTAAGCAGCAACGGTGGAATCAGCGGGAGCGACCATGGGAGTCAGGGGGATTTTGGGACGTTGAGAATTACGCCCCCTGCGCAGGGGCGGCAAACAGATTGTGAAACTTTTCACAAGGGGGGAAGGACGCGCGGAGGCCCTGTCAGGAGGCTTGCCATCACAGGACCCTCTCTGGTAAGATTCCACTCATGCCCCGTCGGATTGTCCCCTTTTTACTTCTTTGGCTCTTTGTGGGCGTCCTTCACGCGCAGTTGAAGCCTGCGCCAGCAGAGAGCGATTTCATGGAAGTCTTGGACGACCGGCACATTCTCGTGCCAGGGGATACTGTTTCGATTCGCTTGATCGAGGATCGGCGTGACGTCGTGCAGTTCAAGATTCCTCAAAACGGAATGATCCAAGTTCGCTATGTGGGGGCGGTCAAGGCGGAGGGCATGACCTGCCGGAAGCTGGCAATGCTCATCCGCCAGAAACTGGCCGCCTTGCCAGCCTATACTCTTCCATTCACCTATTCTGAAGCTCCTACCGTGACGGTCGCCTTGGATGTACTGAATTACGGTCCCATCCCTTCGGCGAATCTCAAAAACGTCCCCAAACGCATTACCGATGAGCAGCCTTTGGGAGCGTCACTTTTAACATGCATGGAAATTCTTGATAATAGCAGATCTATCGAAGCAGGTGATGAGTTGAGTCTTCGAATCTTGGAAGACCGCAGACCAGCGGTAAGTCTCAAGGTACTGGCTACTGGCGACATTGAGGCACCCTACGTAGGCAAGATCAAGGCCGCAGGACAAACTTCCATGCAGTTGGCTTACCAGCTAAAGTCCAAGCTTCAGAAGAGATTCTTTTTTCATCCACTCTTCTTTCGCAAGCCACTGCTGCGTAAAGCCACGGTAATCGTGTGTATCGACAAACTAGGTCACCCAGTTTTCGTGACGCATTGCCACTGATTTGGGCGGTCGGATTTCTTGGCCAACTGTGCCAAACGCCAGCCCAATTGTGCCACGCTTTGGCACTTTGGCACAGTTTGGCACAAATCCTGACCCTCTGTCTCTTGGCACACTTGTTCTGTAATTGATTCACAATCAGTTACTTGTGACTCAAACCCCCCACTTGGCACACCTCTAGCCAAGTAAAGAGCACCAAAACCCTCAGTTCCAACTTTTCCCCCCAACCCCAAAACCATGAGCAAAATCCTCGGCATTGACCTCGGCACCACCAACTCCTGCATGGCCGTCCTCGAAGGCGGCAAGGCAACGGTGCTCGAAAACAGCGAAGGCGCACGTACGACGCCTTCCATCGTCGCTTTCACCAAGAGCGGCGAGCGCGTCGTCGGTCAGGCCGCCAAGCGCCAGGCCGTCACCAACCCCCGCAACACCGTCTTCTCCGTAAAGCGCCTGATGGGCCGCAAGTTCGTTGAGCTTACCGAAGCCGACAAGCGCATGCCCTACAAGATCGTGGCTGCCGCCAATGGCGATGCCCATGTGCAGGTGGAAGTCGGCGGCGAAACCAAGACCTACTCCCCCCAGGAAGTCAGCGCGATGATCCTCGCCAAGCTGAAGGCCGACGCGGAAGCCAAGCTCGGCGAAACGATCTCCGAGGCCGTCATCACCGTTCCGGCTTACTTCAACGACAGCCAGCGCAACGCCACCAAGGCCGCGGGTGAAATCGCCGGCCTCAATGTGCGCCGCATTATCAATGAGCCGACCGCAGCCGCCCTGGCCTACGGCCTCGACAGCAAGTCGGACGAAAAAGTGGCCGTGTATGACCTTGGCGGTGGTACCTTCGACATCAGCGTGCTGGAAATCGGCGACGGCGTCTTCGAAGTGCTCGCCACGGACGGCGACACCCACCTCGGTGGCGATGACTGGGACAACACCCTCATCACCTGGATCGTCAACGAATTCAAAACCGACAGCGGCATCGACCTCAGCGGCCAGCCTGACGCGCTTCAGCGCATTAAGGAAGAAGCTGAGAAGGCCAAGATCGCCCTCAGCTCCAGCCAGAGCTACGACTTGAACCTCCCCTTCATCACCGCCGACGCCTCCGGGCCGAAGCACATCATGAAGACCCTCACCCGCGCCAAGATGGAGCAGCTCACGGACAACCTGTTCGAGCGCACCATCAAGCCTGTGCGTGACTGCCTTGCCGCCGCCAAACTCGACGCCAGCAAGATTGACGAACTCGTGCTCGTGGGTGGTATGACCCGCATGCCGAAGGTCGTTGAGACCGCGAAGAAGCTCGCCGGCAAAGACCCGCATCAGGGCGTGAACCCAGATGAAGTCGTCGCCATCGGCGCAGCTATCCAGGGCGGCGTGCTCAAGGGCGACGTCAAAGACGTGCTCCTCCTCGACGTGACCCCGCTGACGCTCTCCATCGAGACGGCAGGCGGCGTGGCCACCCCGATGATCCCGCGCAACACCACCATTCCGAAGAAGCACAGCCAGGTGTTCTCCACCTACAGCGACAACCAGCCCGGCGTGGAAATCGTCGTCCTGCAGGGCGAGCGCCCGATGTCCCGCGACAACAAGACGCTCGGCACCTTCAAGCTCGACGGCATCCCACCAGCCCCGCGCGGTGTGCCACAGGTCGAAGTGACCTTTGACATCGACGCCAACGGCATCCTGCACGTCAGCGCCAAGGAAAAAGTCAGCGGCAAAGAGCAGAAGATCTCCATCCAGGGCAGCTCCGGCCTCAGCCAGGAAGAGATCGAAAAAGCCAAGCGCGATGCTGAAGAGCACGCCGAAGAAGATTTGAAGCGCAAGGAAGCCGTCGAAGTGAAGAACAAGGCAGAAGGCCTGAGCTTCGAGATCGAGAAGCAGCTCAAGGAATGGGAAAGCAAAGTCCCCGCCGACCAGCTCGCCCCGATCAAAGACAAGCTCACCTCCTTGAAGTCCGCCGTCGAATCCGGTGACACCGACAAGATGAAGGCCCAGACCGAAGAACTCGAAAAACTCTTCGCCGCCGCCTATCAAGCCGCTGCCGCCGCAGGCGCAACCGCCGGAGTCCCCGGTGGCATGCCCGACATGCGCGGTGCAGGCCCTGAGGCCGCTGCTTCGGAAACGAAGTCGCAGGACAAAGGCAAGGTCGTCGATGCTGACTTTGAAGTCGTGGACAAGGATAAGTAATTGATCATGAGAATGTCAGAAAGGACGACAACAAAGGCAGCTTATGGAATGGCGACGATCCGTCGCCATTCCCGCCGCTTCGTGGCTGTTGATTCATCCGCACTTCTCATCTCAACCCCGATTTCACGATGAGTCTGGAGGCGCTCAAAGAACTGTCTGCACTCGACGGGGAGGCCAAGGGCCTGCTCGCGAGGCATGATGAGCTTCTGCTGAAGATGCGCCGCAGCTTCCTCAACAAGATCGTCGAATGCTTCAGCGCGTTGACCGAGGCCGAGGGCTTCCGCATCAGCCGCGATCCCATGGGGGCCACCGCCCGGCTCTCTGAGACTGAACTGATGATCAGTTGCACGGACCCCTCCCACACGCTGGTGGATTCTCAGGCGAAGTATTCGGTGACCTGCTCACTGGCGCTGAACAAGGCGTACGGCATCCTGCTGTGCCGCCAGCCGCTGGTGCAGTTCACCAATCAAAGCGCCGACACGAACGACCAGATCACGAACAAGAAGCTGGAGATCGAGTATCTGAAGTCGCTGATCGAAACTCAAGGCGGCGATCAATGGTTCGTCATGGGCCGCATGGAGAACACCTCCGACATGCGTGGTTTTACCGGCATGCTGGGTGCGCCCTATGAGTCCTTCTCAACCTTTGAACAGGCCGTGAAAACCGCGCTGCGTGAGATCTCCAACGCCGCCATCGCCCCCCGCGCCTCATGAAGACGAACCCCCTTCTCATCATGACGGCACTGATGCTGGCCTCCTGCGGCAAGACGCCTGCGGCGGCCAAGACCGCTACGCCTGCGGCACCGAAGCCTGCGGCGGTGGCCGATGCACGCATCGAAGCTGAAATCTCCAGTGCCCTGACACCAGCGCCAGAGAAGACCCCTTCCTCTGCAAACGACGCCTTGAAGAGCGAAGCGGACAGCATCATCGCGCATTACCCCGGCAAAAACGCCACCGAGCTGCTGAACACGCCGGAAGTGAAGGACAAGCTGGCCGTGGCGATGAAAAAACTCGCAGCCGATCTCGTCCTGACCCAGCGCGTGAATTCCACCGTGGATCTGGCAGCACAAATCAAAGGCCTCGACGGTGCTGCGAAGCTTGACCTGGACATGAAAGGCTACGATCAGGCGCGGACCTCGCGCATGCTGCAGTCCGTGCTCTCCGAAGACCCGCAGCGCATCGTGAACTTCCTCGTGAGCGAGATCGGCGAAGCGGCCCCGGATCTCAGCTACGGCGGCCTGGAGCGTGCGCCGAATGGCGTCGCCATCGTCCCCAACACCCTTCCCGCGCCAGCCGCAGCGCCACCGACCACCGACCCCGAATAATTTTCCGCCCGGCCAGCCGGCACACCCAACCCGTGTGACAGCAGGCCGGGCAGACAACCCGAACCAAACCAGAACCAGAAACCCTAAAAGCAGAAACCAGACCAACTATGGCCACCTCTATCACACCCCTCGGACGTCGCGTCCTCGTCAAGCGCTCCACCAGCGAAGAAAAGACCGCTGGCGGCATCTTCCTTCCTGACACTGCCAAAGAAAAGCCACAGGAAGCTGAAGTGCTCGCCCTTGGCACTGGCAAGGACGACGAAGGCAAAGACGTGTCCACCCTCTTCACCGTGAAGAAGGGCGACAAAGTCCTCATCTCCAAGTACGGCGGCACGGAAGTGAAGCTCAACGGCGACGACGTCCTCATCATCAACGAAACCGACATCCTCGGCATCATCGGCTAATCCCCACCCAAACCTCATCCCCCACCCCACTACGTAAACTATTATGGCTAAACAACTCTACTTCGACGAAGCCGCCCGTCAGGCACTCCTCCGCGGCGTCACCAAGCTGGCTCGCGCCGTCAAGGCCACTCTCGGCCCTGCAGGTCGCAACGTCATCCTGGAAAAGAAATTCGGCAGCCCAACGATCACCAAGGACGGCGTCACCGTCGCCAAGGAAATCGAGCTTCCAGATGCTTATGAAAACATGGGCGCTCAGCTCATCAAGGAAGTCTCCTCCAAGACCTCCGACATCGCTGGTGACGGCACCACGACCGCAACGGTCCTGGCTGAAGCCATCTACGCAGAAGGTCTCCGCAACGTGACCGCCGGCGCCAACCCGATCTCCCTGCAGCGCGGCATCATGAAGGCCACTGAGGCCATCGTGGCCAAGCTCAAGGAAATCTCCACCCCCGTCAAGGACAGCAAGGAAGTGGCCCAGGTCGCAACCGTGTCCGCCAACTGGGACTCCAGCATCGGCAACATCATCGCCGAAGCCATGGACAAAGTGGGCAAGGAAGGCACCATCACCGTCGAAGAAGCCAAGTCCATCGAAACGACCCTCGAAGTCGTCGAAGGCATGCAGTTCGACAAGGGCTACCTCTCCCCTTACTTCGTCACCAATCCGGAGACGATGGAGTGCAACCTTGAGAACGCCTACATCCTCATCAACGAGAAGAAGGTCAGCAATCTGAAGGACATGCTGCCTCTGCTTGAGAAGGTCGCTCGCTCCGGCAAGCCCCTCCTCATCATCGCTGAAGACGTCGAAGGTGAAGCCCTTGCCACCCTCGTGGTGAACAAGCTGCGCGGCACCCTCAACATCGTGGCTGTCAAGGCTCCTGGCTTCGGCGACCGCCGCAAAGCCATGCTCGAAGACATCGCCATCCTCACCGGCGGCCGCTGCATCACCGAAGACCTTGGCATCAAGCTTGAGAACATCGAGCTGACCGACCTTGGCCGTGCTAAGCGCATCACCATCGGCAAGGAAAACACCGTCATCGTCGAAGGCGAAGGCGGCAGCGACGCCATCGCCGGACGCGTTTCCCAGATCAAGAACCAGATCGCCGAAACCACCAGCGACTACGACCGTGAGAAGCTCCAGGAGCGTCTTGCCAAGCTCGCCGGCGGCGTCGCCGTCATCAACGTCGGTGCTGCCACCGAAACCGAGATGAAGGAAAAGAAAGCTCGCGTCGAAGACGCCCTGCACGCCACCCGTGCAGCCGTCGAAGAAGGCATCGTTCCTGGGGGCGGCGTCGCCCTCATCCGTGCCCAGGCTTCCATCGGTGATCTCGGCCTCTCCGGAGACGAGAAGACCGGCGCTGAAATCGTCGCACGTGCGATCGAAGCTCCTCTCCGTCAGCTTGCTGCCAATGCAGGCATCGAAGGCGCGCTCGTCGTTGCTGAAGTCAAGAAGGGCAAAGGCAACCACGGCTACAACGTCGCTACCGGCAAGTATGAAGACCTCATCAAGGCCGGCGTCGTTGACCCAGCCAAGGTGACCCGCAGCGCTCTCCAGAACGCCGCTTCCATCTCCGGCCTGCTCCTCACCACCGAGTGTCTGATCTCCGACATTCCGAAGGAAGAAGCAGCTGACGCCGGTGGCCACAGCCATGACCACGGCGGCATGATGTAATTTTTGACTGCTGCGTGACCCAACCCACGCGGCTCCTCAAAAAACCCAAAACCCCCACGCGGCCCGGAAGCAATTCTGGGCCGCTTTTTTGTACTCGCCTGGGACAGATCATGCGTACAGTTCAGCCACCCCATCTCTTTCTCTCATGAGCACTCTTCAAGCCCTCCGCCGCCTCTCCCTCATCGCCGCTGCACTGGTCCTTTCCAATTGCGCCACCAGCACGCCCAACGCCATCTACGTCAGTCCGCTCACGGCGGTCATCAGCCAGGGGGACGGGGTACGTACCCTGGTGACCACCACGGATGCGCGGATGTCCGAAGGGGAACGCCAGATGCTTGGCGACCAGATCACCCAGGATGTGCAGGCGCTAGCGCAGCCCGGCTCTGGAACCCCGCGCCGTTATGAGCTGGAGGTCAACATCACCCGTTTTTCCCGTGGGAACGGCTTTGTGCGCACAGCGATGCCAGGCATGGGCCAGATCCATCTGGATGGAGTCGTGTCCGTTTATCAACTGCCCAAGCGCACCAAAGTGGGTGAGTTCATCATCAACAAAGGCTTCTTCATCGGTGGCCTGTATGGCGTGACGGTGAATATGAACACGATTGCCAGCACCTTTGCGCAGGCAGTCGCGAAAACCGTCTGCCAGGTGCGGTAGTCCGAATTGGAGCGCACGCAAGCTCAGCAGACCACGCAAAAGGAATACCATCCTTCACGGAGGGCATTCAACCGAAACGCTGAATACCGCACGCGAAGACGCGTGCGCTCCAGCAATAATCTCGCAGCGGCGGCGTTCCCATCGTCCCATGTTCCGTCCCATCGCTCTGCTTCTGTTTGCCTGCGTAGTCTCCGCCACCGCCGCCAGCCAACCCAACCTCATTTTCATTCTCAGCGACGACCTCGCGCAGGGTGACCTAGGCTGCTACGGGCAGAAGCTGATTCAGACGCCGAACCTCGACCGCATGGCGCAGGAGGGCACGCGCTACCTGCAGGGCTACTGCGGCACCAGCGTCTGCGCACCGTCGCGTTCGTGCCTGATGACGGGTTTGCACACGGGGCACTGCCCGATCCGAGCGAACCGTGAAATCGGCGCGGAAGGCCAGAAGCCGCTGCCTGCGGGCACCGTCACCGTGGCGCAGATTTTGCATGATGCGGGCTACGCCACCGCTTGCATGGGGAAGTGGGGCATGGGCATGTTCGACACCAGCGGCAGCCCGCTGAAGCTCGGCTTTGACCACTTCTACGGCTACAACTGCCAGCGCCATGCGCACAGCTACTTCCCAACCTACCTCTACAACAACGACCAGCGCTTTGACCTGCCCGGCAACACCGGCAAAGGCGTGGGCAAAACCTACGCGCAGCAGCTCATCTCCGATGAAGTCGTGCGTTGGGTGCGCGAACACAAGAGCGGTCCCTTTTTCCTCTATTACTCGATCACGCTGCCGCATGGCAACTTCGAGATCGACAGCCAAGGCATCTACAAGGACAAGCCGTGGACGGAGACGCAGAAGAACTACGCCGCGATGGTCACACGCCTCGACAGCGACGTGGGCCGCTTGCTCGACACGCTCAAAGAGTGCGGCATTGATGACAAGACCCTCGTCATGACCGCAGGCGATAATGGCTCGTCCTTTGATCCCCAGTCCGAAATGGGCAAGCTCTTTGACCAGGCCTCCAACGGTCTGCGCGGCTACAAGCGCGGCCTGTATGAGGGTGCTCTGCGGCAGGCGGCGCTGGCGCGCTGGCCTGGTCAGGTGCCTGCCGGACGCGTGACGGCGGAACCTTGGGCGTTCTGGGACTTCCTACCCACCGCTGCCGAATTGGCTGGCGCAAAGATTCCCGCCGCCTGCAAGCCCGATGGCCTCTCGCTGGTGTCCTTCCTTGAGGTGGTCCGGCACCGCAGCGCGACCACTTTTACTGGGAGCTGCACGAAGCGGCCTCTCTGCAGGCGGTGCGCTTTGGTGACTGGAAGGCGGTGCGCAACGGCCCGGAGAAACCCATCGAGCTCTATGACCTCAAAACGGACGCGGCCGAGGCGCATGATCTTGCCAAAGAGCAGCCCGATCTGGTGGCCAAAGCCGCAGAGCTGATGAAGTCCTCCCGCACGCCCGATCCCGACTGGCCGCTAGTACAGAAACGGGCAGGGAAGGGGAAGAAGAAACCCTAAAGCTCTATTTATAATGCGGTGAAACTTAAAAATTCACTGGCGAAGATGAGTGATATTTTGAAATTTCATAACGTTGAGGGTGAAGAAAACTTGATTGTTTATGGTAATTTCAATATGTTTGCCCTCGCATGAGCTTTCAATCTCCCAACGCCACTCTGCCGCCTCCCGCTCTGCCAGCTCGTTTGGGGCATCCACTTGAGCATGAATTAGCCGCCATAATGCAGGACATCCAGCGCACCCGGGAGTGGTTTAACAGCCAACTCGATGCGCAACTCGCCAGCCTGCACAGGCTCTGTGCCCCAGCGCATGCGAATGAGTCAAAGTGCAGTCTGTCGATGGCGACGCTGTTCGATGCGCCACATCCGAAGATGCTGGTACCTGCGGTGGAGTCTGCACCTACAGTACCCATTGTCGTTGAGAGGAAGCCTACCGCGCCGACACAGGCCATCGTCCTACCGCCCACTTTGACGGCCACGCTGGATCCGCAGCTCGAACAAGCGACGCTCCATGAACTGAACAACGCCCTAACCCGTGCGTTTTCAGAAATCTCGGCGCGCGGCGGGATGATCAACGGACGGATGGATTGATCAATGAACAGATGCAATTCCACTTCGCAGCGTGATCTGTGAAGATTCTTCGGTAAGCTTGGGTGCTCCTCTGACGTACAAGAGCGCTTCCCATGAATACCATCATTGACCCTGCCACCGCCTCACGGCGTGAATTTCTCAAAACCACCACGAAAACCGCTGCCGGTCTGTCTGTGCTCTCCGGCATCAGCCTGCCTTATGTCCATGCCGCTGGCAGTGATGAAGTCCGCACCGCTTTGATTGGTTGCGGTGGTCGTGGCACCGGTGCTGCCAGCAATGCCATGGGCATCCAGAAGCGTGTGACGCGCCTCGTGGCGATGGCCGACGTTTCCGAAAAACGCCTCAAGGGCAGCTTTGAAGCACTGAGCACCAAGCACCCTGACCGCATGTCAGTGTCTGAAGATGCGAAGTTCATCGGTTTCGACGCTTACAAGCACGCCATCGACTCGCTGCGCAAAGGTGACGTGGCCATCTTCACCACACCCGTGGCTTTCCGCTGGGTGCATTTCAAATACGCCATCGAGAAGGGCGTGAACGTCTTCATGGAAAAGCCCATCTGCACGGACGGCCCTACCGCACGCCGTCTGCTGGCGCTGAATGAAGAGGCGAAGAAGAAAAACCTCAAAGTCGGCGTCGGCCTCATGTGCCGCCACTGCCGCGTCCGTGGCGAACTTTTTGACCGCATTCAGAGTGGCGAGATCGGCGATCTGCTCATGATGCGCGCCTACCGCATGCAGGGCCCCATCGGCTCCGCCTTCACTCTTCCGCGTGATCCGAAAGTGGACCCAAGCGAACTGCAGTGGCAGATCCAGCGCTTCCACAGCTTCCTCTGGGCCTCCGGTGGCGGCTTCAGCGACTTCAACATTCACAACATCGACGAAGCCTGCTGGATGAAGAACGACTGGCCGGTGGAAGTCCAGGCCAGCGGTGGCCGCAGCGACCGTGGTGACTACATTGATCAGAACTTTGACCACTATAGTTGCGAGTACACCTTCAAGGACGGTGCCAAGCTCTTCCTCGAAGGCCGCACTGCCATCGGCACGCACAACCAGTTTGCTACCCAGGTGCATGGCACCAAGGGCAGCGCCATCGTTTCCACCGCCGGTCACTTCCCCTCCAAGGCGATGACCTTCAACAGCCAGATGATGCAGCGCTCCAACATCATCTGGCGCGGCAAGCAGCCCGAGCCAAATCCATACGACCTTGAGTGGCAGGATCTCATCGACGCTATCGTTGCCGACAAGCCCTACAACGAAGTGGAGCGCGGTGTGAAATCCAGCCTCACCACCGCCATGGGCCGTGCCGCCGCGCACACCGGTCAGGTGATCCGCTACGATGACTACATCAACAGCCCCTTCGAATTCTCCCCCGGAGTGGACAAGCTCACCCTCGATGGCCCGGCACCGATCATTGCCGACGCAAGCGGCAAGTATCCTGTGCCACAGCCTGGTATCCTCAAAGACCGCGAGTACGCCATGGAGCCGCAGGCCAATCCCTTCCCGCTCATCCCTGTGCCTCCAGCACCTGTCGAAGAGCAACTGTCTCCGCCGGAGCGCCCGAAGGCCGCACCGAAGAAAAAGGAAGCCAAGAAAGCCTGATGCTGACACGGCAGCACCTGCTGCCTGAACCTAGTCTCCCACTGAACCGCTGCCTGCGACCAGGCAGCGGTTTTCTTTTGATGGGACTAAGCCTGATCTGAGACTGTTCTGAATGCTTCCTTAGACGCCGAACTCAGACAATCGCTTAGCGTTGTCGCGTGGACAAGAACGCAGCGGACACCCCCATCCCAGAATCTCTAGCGGACACGCCCGAAGCCGAAAGTGTGCGGCTGTTGGTCGGGCGCAGAAGCTGGATGAAACTGGGCATGTGGGGTGCCTTTGGAGCGGTTGGTGGAGGTCTGGGTTATGTCATGACTTCTCCCACCGTGCTGCCGCTCTGCTTCGATGGCCTCTATGCTTACGCTCACGAGTGCCACCCGCCCATTGTGCATCAATTGGTGGCCGCCGCTAACGAACTGGTGGGAAAGCCCTACAAGTGGGGCGGCGGTCACCATTTACCCGCGTCATCCCGCGTGGCTTTGATGGGGGTATGAACCGGGCTTGTGGTTCAGGCCATCCGCATGGAAGCTCCACCATGAAATCCTTCCCTTGTCTTTTCGTTCTGCTGCTGGCCTCGTGCCTGTCGGCCTGTAACAAACAAAGCCCACCTGCTCAGGCCGAGATGAATGCAGCAGCCCGGCAAAGGGCCATTGAAGTCAGAGAAAACGCCGACAGAGAAACCATAGCCCTCAATGAGGGCGGTGCAAAAAAAGCCGCTGCTACAGATGCTGTGCCCACTCCCGAGGCTGCATTGCTGAAATAAAAGACGGCACCCGAGTTGCTTGATTGACAGTGCCGCTGCTCTACGGGCAGACTGAGTTTCTATGTGTAAATCCTCTCATTCGATTTCGTCCGTCTTTCAATGTTGCTGGCAAGGCTTACTGACCGCGAGCGCGCTGCTGATGGTGACCTCCTGCTCACTGCCCGCTGGCAATGGGGGGCTCTCCGTTGCCACGCCCAATGTGCAGGGCGTTTATCAGGGCTCCTACACCAATGGCAGCGCCAACGAGAAGCTGGCCGGACAGTCGGTCAGCTATGAAATCTCCGTGCAGCAGGCCCCTGGTTCCAGCAAGATCACTGGAGTCATCAAAGAAACGTACACCGGCTTTGGCACCATGAAGAATGGCTACTTGTGGGCGGACTTCCGCGGAACGTGCGAGGGCGAAAATGGCTACATTCACCTACAGTTCACTAAAACCTACCGCCACTTCAAACACCCGTCTGTGTCCTTTCGAGGCTCGCTGCCGCCGGGTTCCACCTTACTCGCAGGCACCTGGTTCTTGACCGATAAGCCGAGTGAAAGCGGCATGTTTCAGATCAGCGGCATCCTTGTGAAATAAACCCCTGAAGGCTTTCCTGCTGCGGTTGCCTCGTTGTGGCACGGACCCGGTGAAGCCGCTATGGGTCTCAACCGCCGCATTCTTCGACTTCGGTTTTTGCTTCCACCAGCGACAGACCCGTCTGTTCCCGGTGAAGCTTGATCGCCGCGATCTTCTGTCCTGGCTCACGGGTCAGCTTTTGCACTTCTGGAGACAACGGGTTTGGCGGCTCCAAGTTTAGTTGCTTCATCAGCGCATCCAGCTTGCGTTCGATGCGCCGCTGAGCGAGCCGCTGGCGCTTTTCCATCGAGATCATCCCCGCAAACAGGCAAACCAGCAGTCCCAGCGCTACGTAGCTTGAGGGGTCAAATGCCGCGAGGAGTGGATGCATAAGAAAGCGAGTGTTTGCAGCTTAACGATGGTGACCGCCACCACCGTGGCCCCCCATGTGGCCGCCGCCATGACTCACATGGCCGCCGCCACCGTGATTGATATGGCCACCACCGCCATGATACACCGGGCCACCACCATGGCCCACATGACCCCCAAAGCTAGGATGTGGAACCACATAATGGGGATTCACAATCGTGGGCCGCAGGTAGCCGGGACGGTAGTTGTAGCTACCGTAACCGTAGTAGTGATGACTGCGGTTGTAGCCGTAGTAGGGACGCACATAGCCGTAGCTGACGGGCTGCGTCACCCACTGGTAGATGGGATAACCCATGGCGTCATAACCGACGATTTGATACACGGCATAAACGGGCGTGCCATTGGTCAGGTAACTGATGATGCGGCGTTCACCAGGATACGGCTGCACGGCCGCATTGGTCGCGAAGGGCGGGGGAACCGCGCTGGCAGGAACTGCGATGCTGTACACACTGGCCGCAACAAGGAGGCTGAGAAGTGCTTTCATAGGGTTGGTGGAGTGTTGCTCCACAGAGTTAAACGTTGCCATGCTGCTTTTATTCAGTAGCACCTTGCCGCGTGAATGACTTCCCATAAATCCTGATCACTGCGAGTCGGGCGACTTTGTTTTCTCAGACGTCTTCTCGATGTTGCGCAACGATTCGGCACTGAGCGATTCGGCGATCACCTTGCCATCCTTCACCACTTCAATGATGTACCCGTGATAGCGGCGTCCCTTTTCAGGCTCATAGCGGGAGGATCTCCGGCCAGTTCTCACAGAGTGGCCCAGGGTCCACTTGAAGGTCACCTTGGGTGTCGTGATGTCGGCATACTGGCCACTGCCGTTCACCGTCAGTTTTTCCTCCCCCTTCTTTTCAATCACGATAGGGTGGTGCCGCGTACCCACTTCCTCGGCAAACAGCTTCCAGCGCAAGGTCGCACCTTCCAACTTGTCGGGCGAACCATTGGTGACACGAACTTCCAGCCACTTGTGGTGCTGCTGATGAGGATCATGATCCTCGCTCTGCGTTTTAAGTTTCACGTTGAGCGTGACAAAATCAGCTCCTGGGAGCGTGGTACCGGCCGTCAGCATCACCAACAGAACGCGGGTGAAAAAACAGAATGCAGTTTTCATGGTCATAGGAAACCTCCGCCCTTGTGAACGAAGCCGCCGCCTACATCATTCAAAAAGGTGAGGCAACAGACATGCGTTTGATTCTGGTTTTCCGTCTGCTCCGTAGGCCACTACTCGACTGGGTCAGACAACGGCTGGCAGTTCCTTGCCATCGACAACATGCACACGCTGCGCATCCTTCGCCGTCATGGCCGCCCGTGGAAAATCCATCGCCTTCGCCCGCATTCGTGCGGAGGTCATTCGCTTGGTCGCCTTGATCCCGGCGGGCCGATTCACCACCTATGGCAGCATCGCCATTCACATGAATGTGATCGCGCGGCATGTGGCCACGGTGCTCAGCCATCTGACACCGGAAGAATCCGCTGCGCTGCCATGGCATCGAGTGGTATCTGCCAATGCCCGCCTCAGCCCCAACATGGACCCCAAGCTCTCACGCCTGCAACGCCGGCTGCTCAAAGCCGAAGGTCTGCGCATCGACAAAGACGGCTACATCCAGGAGGCCGATGCGCACTTTCATAACGTGGGTGTGCGGCGGGACATTCGCTGGAGTGAGGGGTGAGACCAAGCACCGAGCGAACTGCTCAATAGTCACGTTATGCCATGAAGCCGCGACTGGCCCATGGGCACTGACAGGGTGGGGACCTTCACGCGCAGTTTCCCCGCGCAATCAAGCTGCGGGCTTGCCTTACGTCGCGCGTTCCGCTTTCATCTGGCTAACTCGATGGCCATGCACCCACCTTCCTTTCTCTTCCCCCGGCTGGCTGTTTGGGCCGCCGCACTGCTGCTTCATTCCGCTGGTGCCCTAGCTGCGGATGCCAACACCCTCACGCCGCAGGAGCAGGCCGCTGGCTGGAAGCTGCTGTTTGATGGTCGCAGCACCGCTGGCTGGCACACCTATGGAAAAAAGCATGTCACTGCCGGGTCCTGGAAGATTCGTGATGGCTGCCTCGTCCTGCCCCAGGGCAATGGCCGCCCGAATGGCACCGGCGGCGATCTCGTGACGAATGCGCTGTACACGAATTTCGAGTTTCAGTTCGAGTGGCGCGTCGGCCCCGTGGGCAACAGCGGCGTAGAATACCTCTTCACCGAAGGCGAGAAGCGCACGGCCTCCTTTTATCCCGGCGATACCGGCGATAGCCCGATGGGCTTTGAGTACCAAGTGCTCGATGACGCCCCGCATGCGAACAACGCGGCAAATCGGCTCGCGGCCTCCATCTACTCGCTCGTCACCCCGACGGGCAAAACGCTGCGCCCAGTGGGCGAGTTCAATCAGGGCCGCATCGTCGTGAATGGCAATCACGTGGAGCACT
>TBL_comb48_EPIDRAFT_1000377_pt1 | contig 35226 bp, 62 predicted proteins | sample TroBogEpilimnion_37_FD_10681 | JGI IMG/M metagenome (IMG submission 10681) | reverse complement strand
AGCCCCTATGATAAAGCCTGCCGGACAAGTTGGTAAGACATTAGTAAAAGAACTAGGCCCAAAGGCGGCTAATTTAGCTGAAAATTACTTAGGTAAAATTGGTGGCATTCAGTACGCTGTACCAAACGATACAAAAGTTATGCGCGCTAGTGAAGCACTAACACCACACGAAGGTAAGTGGTTAAATACAACGCAGTCTGACAGAATGCGTTCAACTGAAGGTGATCTTGGTGGTCCAGGATTTTCTCGTTTTCAACAAACTGATCCTGCATACGCAGGTGCTGCTTGGGGTGTAGGAAAAAAAGGTACCGCAACTGGTATTGTTAATACTAATATGCGCTTTCCAGAAGGACAAGCTATTTGGTCTCCAATGATTGGAGCAGAAACACAACACCATTCAAATCAACATGTGTTTGATGCACTTACTAATGAGTTTAATCGTCAAGTAGCTTCGGGTAAATTAACTCCTGAGTTACGCAATGAAATGAATGCTAGATTAATGCAGTATCCAGAGTACGCAAATCTTTTTAAAAAAGGTATTGATGTTGGTAACCCAGAGTCTATAGCAAAGATGGGTGATACTTTTGATCGTCGTGGCGCAATTGCTACCGTGTTAAGTGGTAAAGGTGTTGGTGGTCGTAAGGGTCAAATATTTGATTACCCCGGTATCATGCAAGAGATGACAGATCCAATGACAATAGGCGCTCCAACACATTCAGTTGGAACACGATTGTTTACCTTAAATAATCAAGTAGAACACCGTCCAGATTTACATTCTGCATTTCCATATATCTTAAAAGGTGAAGACCAAGGCGTAGCATTTACACCAGTACCTAAAGAACTTGCTATTCCAGATTGGATGAATTTAGTTCGTGAGTTTAAGGGACGTGAGCCGGGATACATGGATTACACACGTGGATTAAAAGGCCAAGGTACGCCGTACCAGCAAATTACTGAACCGTATCTTCGCAGCTTGCAGGAAGCCGGACATAAAAAAGGTGGAAAGGTTAAGAAATAATGCCAACGCCTAAGTTAAACATGAACCAGATGAAGCTCTTGGCCGAAGAGTTTAAATCTAAGTTTACGCCGGGTTTTTATCATGGCAGTCCTAACCCTAATATCACATCGTTTGATCCCATGAAATCAACCGTTCGTGATACTGACTTTGTAACGCCCGGTGTTACTTTTGCAACACGCAGCCCAAACTTTGCTGACAGCTTTACTAATGGTAAGGGTCCTTATATTAGTATGAAGACTGGAGACGCTGTACCAGCTCAAAACTATACTAAGGGAGCTACAATGTATCCTGTTAGTATAGATATGTCAAATCACTTTGATCCTATGACACCAGAAGGTTTTGAAGTGGTTCGAGATTATGTGGCTAAGAAGTATGCCGATGATCCAAAAATGGCCAGCACGTTTAAGTCCAGAATACAAGACCCCCATTCAAACTGGTCTACAATGGAAAGTCCATCTTTTTTACAACATCTAAGAGACACTGGTCATACCTCTTTTGCAGTAAATGAAAGTGGCTATCAAAATGTTGGTGTGCTAGACCCATCTAAAATTCGTGGCAAGTTTGCAAAGTACAATCCTGAAGACGCAGCCAGTCCTGACTTTATGAAGGCTGAGGGTGGTGCTGTTGAGCATTACCAAGTTGGCGGTAAAGTGCTTAGCTCTGGCTTAGAGTCGCTGTTAAACATGATTAAGGCTGAGGGTCGTACTCCGGTTGTCCCGGTGCCTAATCGTTGGTTTGCGCAGCCTGAGAAGTTTCCGCACGTTCAGGGCATGGTAAACAAGACACTAGAAAACAGTCAGTTACCAAGAGAGGCGTTTCACTCTGGTGCGTTTATTGATCCGCGCACTGGACAGATACTAGATAAGAATATCTACAACGACGTTGGTGTTTTGATTGACCCTAACACCGGGCGCCCTATGATGAGCGCTGGTGCACAATCTGGTTTAGATATTTTAGATCCTAAGACTGGTAGCTACACCAAGAGTAACCTAGTACGTCAAAGTTTATTCAAGCCAACCGGTGGCGATCCAATGCTAGGCGAGATGCCTTTTATTGCTACCATCGAGAAGGGTGGCATGGGTCATAAGTACGCCCTAGGAACCGAATACGCGACCCCTACGGAGATGTATAACACCATGACAGGGGCTAACCCTACCTTACGTCCACGAAGCCGTGGTGACGTGTTTGGCATGGGTGACGTAGTTGGTCAGGTACAAGTTGGTGGTCGTGGAGAGCCCCATGATGTCTACGAGAAACTATTCGTAGCACCAAAGGGCTCTGACGTGCCGGGTGTTAAGCTATCTAAAAAGACCGGCGGCAAAGTTAAAAAGAAGTAATCACTTCCTGTAACGTTTACCGTGCCAACCCTCCGCAGCAAGAGGAAAGTCGGGAGCCCATGTTGGCGGTGTGATCATAATTCGGATCACATCCTCTAACGCGGACTCCGCGCTTTGTTCTTCAACTAGGAGTAATACCTCATCATGGATGCTGTTGATCACCTCGTAACCGGCTTTCTCAAGGTTAAGCATAGCCACGGCAAGACAATCCCTAGCGGTACCCTGTACAGCGGATTGAAAGATACTGCTACCAATCAAAGCGTTCCTGCTCCACTGCCGAGTGTAAGTGTTCTGGCTGTGGACGGTCACGCCCAGCTTCTCACTCCCCCATGGTGTGGTGAGCAGCTCGAGCTCTGGCCTCTGCCAGCAGATCAGTCGCCCGCTCGGTAACTGCATCCACAATGCTTCCTTGGCAACCTTCAGGGCAATCTTACTGCCAGCACGGAACGCAGTACCGGGATTGTTTACTGCGTCAATCGCAGCAGCTTCGCACGCTGCCCACAACTCCTTCACTCGCGCATACGAACTGCGGTAACCATCTACTGCGCTCTTGGCTTGCGCCTCACTTAGTTTAACCCCCATCCCTTCAGCATACTTAACAAGACCCTTAGCTCCTTGACCAAACATCGCACCAAGGACCGCAGACTTGCTAATCTGGCGTTGTTCCTTCGTGACTTCATCATAGCCGATTCTATACAGGCTTTCTGCAGCGAAGACTTTATACTCATCTAATCCCTTTCTAAACAGTTCAACTTTATCTTTTTGCCCAGCCAAGTACACGCCAACTCGGTTTTCAATTGACGAAAAATCCACGTCAACGAAGGTCTTGCCTTGTGGGGCCACGATTGCGGATCTGACGAGGCTTGATAATTCTTGCATCGTACCAACTCCTTCATTAAATACGCTTGGTATTGCAAGTTCAATTTCTTCATCCGAGATTGTGGGACGAGCAATATTTTGTAGATTGAGCCCGCCACGGCTCGCCCAGCGGCCAGTACTAGCGCCATGATATACCAGTGTATTCCTAATCCGTCCTTCACGTTGTATCTCCATCATCTTAGCGTACTTAGCCACGCTAGTTTGGCTTCCTTCTTGGCGTAATTCTAACACACGACGCACAGTGCCCTTTATGTTAGTATCCACTAACTTAGCTGAAACGGTCTCGGCGGTCATATCGTCAATCAACAAACCCCTATCACGTACCCACTTAAGCAATTTAGCCCTCTCAGACGGCTTACAACCGGTCAAGGCGACGCATTCATTGTCGATGGCATCCTGTGCCCTTACCACAGCCAAGACAGCGTTATGGAGCTCTTGAGGGTCCACAGGAACGCCTCTAAGGTTGATCCGCTGGGTAAGGGTCCAGATATCCTGCTCCTCGGCTGATAGGGGCCTTAAATCGGCTACAATCGACATTTCCGCACGTACGTCGTCTGCGCAGTAATTAAACAGCTCGGCCATCAACTCTGGGTCTTCGTTAAAAACAACATTTAAGTCGCTAGAAACCCCCCTTTTTGTTAGGGGTTTGCATAACTTATTTATCAAATAGCGGCCACGGGTATCTTTCTGATGGGCGCTATCCATAAAGATAGCCGCATCGCCTAGAGATTGGGGCACGTTATTAGCCGCGGCAATTGCCATGGAGTCAATGCACTGCTCGAGCTTTAGTGGTGGCCAGCCGTACTTGGGCACACAGACGCAGTTCCAGATGGCGTACTCGAACATGGCGTTCCATGCTTGGATTTTGCCACCTCGACGGACGTGCTCCAAAAGGGTTGCTTGAGTCACCCAATTTTTAGGTGATAGTACATCCACATTGTCAGGTTTGGTGCCGAACGCAATACACAACACTTCTGTTGTGGGGTCGTTGGCGTAGATGTCTAGCCCTTGGTCGGCTAGGTCGATGTGGCTGCGGGTTTCAAAGTCAATGCTATATATCATAAATGCTCCTTAGGCAAACAGACGTATCTGCAGTTTTGTTGACAAATGTTAATGTATTATACATGTTTGTTGACATATGTCTAATAAAATCGATTTTATATACATGTTTGTTGACAAAATCGTACATCTTTACATTTTTTCCTACAAAATAGTACTTTAACATACTTTTTCTTACATAAAAAAGGGGCGCTGCACAAGCCGCCCCAATATCACCACCATGTGATTCTATCTATTACCTGTTGCTTTTCGCTGTTTGATAGGCGTGTCCAAGCCGCAATTTCATCTCTTGTTCTCTTGCAACCTTTGCAAACGCTAGAGAAGTTGAGCTCGCATTTTCCCACGCAAGGACTTGCCACGTCCATGCTAGGTTCCAATTGAGTAGATTGAGTGGAGGACATGCCCACGGACTACTCCTTTCCATGTTCAATCCTGTGGCAATTAGCACACAGCAAAATACACTTATCCAGTTCCTGTTGTATACGTTTCCAACTATAGTGCATTAATGATCCGGGATCCGCTTTTTTACCCGCTGAATCTATATGATGAAAATCATAAATGCCCCGATGCTCAGAAACAATACCACAGTGTGCGCACTTACCCCCAAGATACTCAATTGCTTTAAGTTTGTTTTTAACTCTTCGCTCTTGAGTTTTCTTTTTGTCCTGCGCCGCCAATTTTTCTTTATTGACGGCGCGGTACTTACGCATGTACTCTTGTTTTTCCGGAGTTACCATTATATTTCGCAGTGGCCGGAACTACACGCAAGAGTTTGAGCACCTTCCACATTGTCTGTTTCTTCCTTAAAAATACTCCAGTCAAGTACAGGCATTTTAGCTTTAAGCTCTTCATACTCCTGTTCTGTACAGGTTGTATAAGGTGCTTGCTTATATGTGCCATTATCCATTGGTAAAAAAGATACACCACTCATTTCATTAAAATGCTCCCAAACCCAAGCACCTACCGCAGGCCAATCATTTTCATTTACAGAAACTGTTACCGATGGTTTATGTTCACAAAAATGTCTTTGATATGTTAACCATAACCCCAAATGATTAATTGAGCTTACTTCGTCTCGGGTGATTCCGTCTGGGGCTTTGATTGGGAAGCTAAACACAGTTGTCTGAGTTGGCTTGTAGACACAGTCCTCCGCTGGAACTCCTTGACTAACCAAGAATTGGCTGAGAGGATCCTTTTTATCTCCGCGTACTCTGCGGATGTAGTATTTAGCGTGTCGTGGGTGGATTCCCGAAGCTGAGTCAACAAGCTGTGATACTGTGCCACTTGGTTTAACACATGTAATTGCAGCTGATTTAGGGATTCCAAGGATTGCAGCAAATTGCTCATTTGCCTCTCTTGCTGCCAAGCGGAGCTCTGCGAGGAGTTCATTTAACTCTTTTCCTTCGGTGGTGAGCAGAGGGTTGTCGTAGATGCCTGTGAGCGAAACGCCAAGTAGGCGCTCCTCTTCAGTATTACGTTGCCACACTTTGCGCAGGTAGGGGAATTTTGTGAAGGTGGCCTGGATTGTACCAAGGATGGCGGCAAGCCGCACTTTTCGCAATAAGGTTTCTTTGTTGTCATCGTGTCTCACTACACATTCAGATAAATTACAAAATTGGTACGGTCGGAGAATGATCTCTGAGCACGGATTACATCCGAACTCAAAACCACTATCTCTATTCCCGTATTTTTCAACAACCTTTTTAGCAGCCTCGCGATTAAATATGCCTCGTTCACCGGAATGGGAGTTGTAAAGTGACAACCACTCTTCCATGAATTTTCCGACAGTAGGTGTTTCGTTATACACCGCACTATTGTTCGCAAGGGCACGATGCGGCGCTGTGTCCCACCATGGTCCTGCTTTAGCATGGCGAATCCTTTCATCATCAAGATCAGACAACGAGATCATTGCAGAGCGACGTACGCCACCCACCACAACCACCTCACCAATTTTACACATCAAGTCGTGGCACTCTAATGAATTGAGGCGACGGCCTTGTGCATGTTTAAAAGTATTAACAGTAAACTTAAATAATTCTACTAATGGTTCCGGCCCGGAAGCTCTTCCACCAAAAGTTTTGAGTCGTGCTCCGGCAGCTCTAATGGTTGATATGTCCCACTGGGGAATTTCTCCGGCGTATAAGTGTGCGATGAGAAGACGTAGTGACTTGGCCCACCCTTCCTTAGAGTCGTGGACACTAATCGTCCCCCCAGATTCATAGAGCTTTTCTGGCACTTCTGGCAGTTTATTAATATATTTAGATTCAACCGAGAAGCCGACGCCAGTTCCGCACAACAGGATAAACATAGCCTCGTCGAACGACTTAACATCATCAACAGGTAAATACGAACAGTTGTATACACACGTGTTATCACGATCGGCACTCTTTCCTGCAGTCATCATGGCTCGCATGGACGGCATAAGTTCTAGGTTATAAATGGCACTACGTAATTCGGTTTTTAATTCTTTGTATTCACTAATCGCTGGTGTGCGACTAAAAATATAATTTACATACCGGTCTACTGTTTCACCCCATGTTTCTCTACGGGCTTTTTCGTCTACGAAACGGGCATAGCGGCTGGCGGCAATGTACTGTTGATACTGATCCATTTATTTTCTCTATTGTTATATGGTTGATAAAGGGCAAAAAAGCCCGACGCAGTTTCTACGCCGGGCCGCCCACTACATGGGTACTACTTAGATTGCGAAGTCTGCTGCTGCGGATGTTGCGCCGCCTAACTTCTCGCCATCTTCCAACTTCTGTACGTTGTTCAAACCACAGGCAATGCCCTTAGAACCTTGTGCGTTGTATGGATAGAAAGTGATTGACGCACGGCCATAGCAGCCACTGTAGAACTCGTTCATGTCCATAATTGGATTGAGGTCTTGGTCTACTACGCCGGGCTTCTGTGCTGAGTTGGCGTTGATAAAGTAAGAACCTGCGTATGCTGGATCATCTTTCTCTTCATCGCCGTCACGCAAACCACCTTTAAGACCCTTAGGTACTGCACCACCAAAGTAAGCTGCAGCGCCTGCCTTAGTGTCTTCGTACGCCTTGGTAATCTTGGCGATTGTTTCCTTGTCAGACTTAGGAATGATGATGGACACGGAATACTTAGGTGTGCCACCCTCAACGGATGCCTTTGGTTGGAATACGTTAGCGTAAGAAAAACGAACTTTACCGGTAACGATTTTTACTTTAGTTGCTTGTGTCATACAATTCCTTATTTACTGTAGTACTGGACTTCAATAGGTGCCAGCACGTCTAACCTTTTACTGTTGTTACTAATACGCAAATCGACTGCTAAATATTTCACAATGTGAGAAAGTTAAGCGTCGTATAAAATACCTAACTTACTCATTGCTTGCTTCATAGCCAAGGCCCTTAAAAAATCAGTGCGGTACTCTGGCTCTTCTAATACTTCGGGTTCTATAGAAACAATATCTAAAATTTCTTCTATAGAGTCCCGAATCTGCTGCACACCTTCTCTGTATCCACTTCCGGGTAACGCGTTAAAATCAAATACAAACTTCTCTATTAAAAGGTCGGGTATATCAAACTCCGAACCATAACACGATACCATCATAGGTGCCTCTTTTATAATTTTAATGTCACCATAACCAATCCCACATTGCCTAAGGCGTACCCTAGGAAGGAGATCCCCATGCCTACTTGGCCCTTTATAAAAAATTGAATTGCTACAAACGTATAAACACAGCCAATAAAGCCAATTAACCATGCGTTCATGCGAAGTCCTCCTTGGCATCTTCCTTGGCCTTAACCAGCTTTGGAGAACCTTCTGGTCTTTGTACTAGGTCACCCAACCAATTAACTACCTGACCCTTTGGTCCGAGCTTTTCTAATGCCGCAATAGATTTGAGCTTAGGAGCCTCCCAAATAACTTCTGGGCTCATGCCCTTCTCAACCAAAACGGTGGCCGCTAGGGCGCTGTCAGTGATCTTACGGTGGGTTGTTGTGGTAGTTAGCTTGTAACCCGGCGGTACAATGTTTTCCTGTACTGCCCTGCTTAATGCGTACTCTTCTACGTCGTTAACCCAAGTACGCAACTGCTGCGCTTTAACTAAGACTTGACTGACTTCTTCTTCGTTAAGGAGCGGGGCTTCTTGGAACTCGAGTCTGGTAAGCTCTGTGTTAAAATCGCTACGCGCTCTGCACGTCGCTTTAGCACGGCAGAATTGGCACCATTCGCCTGGGAGGAACTCACCGCTGCCACTCCACGCTTTCTTGGCTTTGGGCTTGACGTAGTAGTTGGCCCAGTCGATAAGTTTGGCAATGGTTGTTCCATCAGTTGAGATACTGTCCAAGCGAGGCTGGTGGATCGTGTAACTGACTTCTTTGATGTTTGGGAACTCTTCTTTGAACTTGGAGTAGGCTCCAAGTGCGTAAAGTCGTAGTTGTGGGTTGTCTTGCGCCATGACTGGAACGCCTTTTCCGAACTTAAGGTCGATGACGCGAATGGAATGCTCAGAAAGTATGACCACATCCGCTGTACCAAAGCCGTCGGGAACCCAATCAGAAAAATCAACTCGCTGTTCAAAAAGCGGCGTGTCCCCCTCACCAATTTGAGAACGAACGTACAGTACATAATTGTCAACGTTAGCTTCAAAATCTTCATTGAAGTAAGGGGTGTTCTTAATAATCTCATATTCATGTTCATATTCCTCTATTCCAATTTGTCCAAAGTGGTGTCGTAATTTGACCTCTGCTAAAGAATGGGCCATGGTGCCCTCTTGACTAAAGTCAAAAGATCCGGTGCCTCTTTTTTGTTCTGGAAGTGTGGCCTCTAGTCTGGCGGATGGTGTACAAGACAACCATCGCTTTGACCCGGAGGCACTGAGGAGTGCGTGTGCGGTCATTTTAGTCTTTCAATTCGTTTTTAGGTATATTTACTAATACGCATTTTGGTGCATTTTATGCAGAATATTTTTTAATATATTCTTGGGCGGATTGCATAATGTTGATAGAGTCTCTAAAGCCGCCCAGACCACGATTACAGTGGTTACAAAGCAGCCCACGTACCCTATTGGTAGTGTGGCAATGGTCTACGTGTGGAGTTTTTTCTGGAACGAATGGCAGTTTACAGATTTCGCAGGCGTTGTCTTGTGCGTCCTTCATCTGCTGAAATTGCTCTGGCGTCACCCCATAGGTTCTGGTGCGAGCCTTGTCCAATTTTTCAATACGATTTTTTTGATAGTATTCTTTTAAGCAGGCATTGCAGTGAAACCTATATCCGTCTTTCTTTGATTTGTCTTTCAAAAATTCAGAATACGGCTTTACAATCTTGCACTTAGAGCACTTCTTCATTGATACTCCTAACAGTTTATTGGTGAACTAGCCAGTAGTTAGGTACCGGCAGGGGAGCTACCCTTTTCGTTCGTTGAATTATTTACTTAATTTTGAAATCAGTTCTGAAATTTCCGCGTCAAAGTCCACAACAATTTCTTGCTTAATATTTGCTTTAATTTCTTGACGGTCTTTGTAATCGTCCGGGTACTGGCCACGTAAAGCAATCTCAGCTACGCGGCTATTAAATGCCTTGTTGTCAATATTAGCAAGCATCATGTTTTCCCAAAATGCTTGACCGTAAGTTGTTGCCATAGACATCGTTTCGGCAAAGAATACATCGTCTTGCTTGAGCCTTGCTGCCACGTCTTTACTAATGCCAATAGCGGCATACATTGCCTTTTGGGACGCACCTTGTTTACCCAGCTCTAAAATGATCTCTGCCATCTCTGGGGTAAACTTCTTTTTATTTGGGGGTGACTTCTTAGCTACCACATTTCCACCTTTTTAGAGCTGCTGCTTTTCTTGTTGGTTTGCCGTTCTCGTCCTTCATCGGGCCTTTAACGCCAGACATGCGAGCACAGAATGAGTCTTTACGGGCGCCACCTTCGGGCTGTGGTGCTTTTAAATGCGAGCCAGTAGCTGCGTTGTACTTAGCACGGCCTTTGGCTGTAAGCCCCGCACCTTTAGATGCTGGTAGCTTTTCACCACGACCGATAGATAAAGATGGGTTCTTTTTAGTTGCCATTATTTCTTTTTGGTGACTTTGCCACCACGTTTTTTATAATCTGAAATATTTCTTAAAGGGGAAAGTGGAATTGGCATTGAGCCGCGTTTTGTACTATTATCAGTTGGAATTGGAATAGAAGAAAGTTTTCCGCGAGGTTCAAAAATATCTGGGTCTTTATATGCGTTTGGACCAGTGGGGCGTCTAGCCATTGGTTTGCTTGCTTCTGCAATAATGTCTGCGCCATATTCTACAGATTTACCTTCGGCGTACTTTTTAACTCCACCGCCACATGCCATTTTAGGTAGTTTTTTAAAGTCTTTCATTTTGTTTTCGCAGTCTTCGCTGATTGTTTAAATGCTGATGCTGTTGGAGCGCCCTTGGCGCCCGGCTTGCGCATCTTCTCGCCTGAGCCGGCCTTGATGCGTTCTTGCTTAGCGTGGATGTTTGCGTATAATCCTGGTTTAGTTGCTATATTAGTACCTGTAGGTATAAGTTAGTGTATTGTTTTGATACCTATAGGTATCAATTGGAACTAGGCAGGAAATCCCAATCTTGGGTTGGTTACCTAACGGGTCTGGTGATATTAAGTGCCGATGCCTCCGGTCACACCTTGCCTAGCGGTACTACTTAAAAGACCCCACAAAGTGCGCATCGACCGAGTAGTCCCGATCCAGCATCCGGTTACACCAGATTCTAGGCGTGTGAGGTATGTTACTTAAAATATTACTGAAACGCCAGCTAATTTCTTAGCCACGTTAGCTAATTCTTTTGTTGTCTGACCGCTGATAAAGGTATTGATTTCAATAGCCTTATCAATGATCTCTTCAGTTGTTGGGAACTGAGGAGCCAATTCTGCAGCCTCTTTGGTTGTCTTGTTAAGCACTTCCCACGCCGCCATGTTGGCTTCGTGCTGCTTGATCATCAAGTCTTTAGCTGTGTTAAAAATAGAAAAGCGTAATTCAAATGGTGAAACCATGGTAATTCTCCTGTGTGTTGTGATGTGTGTAAATGCCCGCATTTTGGTACAAAATCCTCACTGTCTTGGGCGTTGTGAGAATGCCAGTGTTCTATGAAGGCGCGCTGGCAGCCTTTGGCCTTCTTTACGGCCAGAGTAGGGGTAAGGAGCGTCTCACGACGTGTCCTATATTTACTAATACGCTTTTTTGAAGCCTTCCGCCCTAGTCCGGAATAATGATCTTGCGGACCGGCTTTTCCTTTTTCTTTTGCTCTTCTTCCATCATTTTACGGAAAGTTGGCATCATCTCATTGACAATCAGCTTGGTCATTGCCTCTGCCTTAAGCCGGTCTTCCATCTCTTTTTCTTCGCTGTTTCGCTTAGTTCTCTCATCCACCGCGTTTGCAATGTTGTTGCCAAACTTGCGGTGCCTTAAGAACTGGCGGATGAAGTTATCATTACTCATCTTTTGTTTCCAGTAACGCCTTAAACTGCGGCTCACCTTGCTGCTGGATTAGCGCAATCAATCCGGCTGATGCAACGTACGGTGACTGTCCAAGGATGTGCAGGATTGCGTTGGTTTGCTTTACTGTAAACTTAAACTCAAGGATCTCGTTTTCTAACGGGTCTGGTTGTTGTACTTGTTCTGTCATTTTTTACCTTTCTTTTTAATTGGGAAATCTGGAAGCATTGCCTCTCTTGCTGCTAACTTAACTGGGTCTGTGCAGTACTCGTTTAACTCCATCTTGCGGCAGTATGTGTCCATGAGCTTTTCCATGCGCATGTCGTGAAGTGCCTTGATGCCAAGTAATACTATGGCAACTTCGTCCTCTGTCATTGGTTTAGGAGCGTCACCATGGTGCTTGTACAGCAGATCAATGTCTTCGCTGGTCTGCCATGCCAACATGATGGCTGACTCTAAGTCTATTTGGTTATTCATTTCATCCTCTTCTTAGCTTTTTTAAGTTCTGTTGCAAAGTCTGCGCTAAACCATTTACCTACGATTTCAAGGGCCGGCATCATTTCTTCATACGCCGCCACATCATCTTCATGGTCAACCAATTTTGTCTTTAGCATGTGCTTCATGCTGACATAAGAATCAGCCAGTGAATTTACCACTATCTGGTCCGCAAAGTCATCATCAATTTCTACAATCATTTTCCACACTCCTCTATTTTTGTTCGTTTTGTAATTTCGCGGTCAATATACCAACGCGCCTTGCGTAGGTCTTCAACTGCGTCTTGTTTTAAATCACAGCGCCAAATATATTTAAGCGCATTGCCAAGGTTAAATCCCATGTGCTCGGTTACTTGTATGCACTCAATGCCAGATGGGTGCGTGGTGTAATGCTTAGGCTGGTTGACCGTATCGTGCATGCTTTCTCCTTAATTCGTTTTCTACTGCATCAACTTCTTCCGGCGTCTCGCACACCCACATGGTGATTATTTTATCAAACAAGCTGGTGTCAATGTCTTCTACGCCGCTGATTGTTTCAAATAGTGGGTAACCCTTATACTCATGCTCAACAACAAATGTACTCATAGCTTTAGTTCCTTTTTAATAAACTCTACACCCTTCTCAAAATGATAGCGCCAGTACTTTTCCGTTACATCAATATCTAAGTGCGTTAGCCCTTCTAAAAATGCCTCCAAGATATACCGCTCTTTTGTTGGCATCTTTTTAGAGATTAACCTCTTTATATCTAGGACGTCTTCAGAACTCCAAGGTAAGAATGCCTCGACCAACTCAACAGATATACCGTCATTGTCATCCTGCTCAATTGGGTCCAGCTCCTCATCGGAAAGACGAGGCGTGGCGGCGTTTACTTTATGTCGGGTAAATGTTTTCTTCATGGCTACACTAATACGCAATTTAGGTCATCTAGCAGGGCTTCTTGTAAATTTATTTTACCTTCCAGCACCTTGACTACCTGCTGGTCTATGCTATTAGACACCGTTAGGTGATGTATGATAACCGGTTTTTCTTGCCCTTGGCGGTAGATCCGAGCATTCGCCTGGATGTAGTTCTCTGAGCTCCATGGTAGATCGAACCAGACCGTCTGTGCTGTGTCTCCAACGTTGCACTGTAGATTGAGCCCGATACCTCCGGATTGCGGGTGGGCAAGCAGCATACGAATCTTGCCACCACGCCACGCTTCAATGTTGTCATCGTCCAGCACCACCGCTTCTGGGAACTGAAGACGTATTCGCTGGAGCGAATGCTTGAAATGATAGAAGACAAGTGTGGGGCTGGAAGATTCTTCCATGATCGACTCAAGGTATTCCAGTTTAGCGCGGTGTACTTCTTGGACATCTCCTGCTTCAGTATAGACCGCTCCCGATGTAAATTGGAGCATCTTGTTCGCCAGTGCCGCTGCTGTTGGAGCTGTGATTTTTTCTTTCTTGATCTCAACGACCATGTCTTTTCTAAGTTGCTCATACTTACTCCTTATGTTCTTATCTAGTTCAATCTTATGGTACAGCTTGGTGCACTCCGGCAGCTGCAGGTAATCTTCTGCCTTAAGTGAGTAACAAATGTCACCAATCTTTTCTTGTATCTGCAGGTCGGCTCCTAGCTTGAGCTTCCAGCTGTAGACCACGCGAGTGTGGCGGTTAACTTGGTCCGGCATCATGTACTTGTCCCTAAAGCGGGTCAGGCTGGTTTCTAGGCGCTGCCCAAGATCGAGAATACCCACCTGTGACCAGAGATCAGACATGCCCTGAGGGGTAGGTGTACCCGTGAGGATTACGCGCCTCTGGAAGCCCTTTAAATGCTTCTTAAGTGCCTTAAATCGCTTGGTGCTGGGATCCTTAAACCGGCTGCTCTCGTCAATTACTAAGTTAGTAAACACTAACATATTTGAGGCTTCGGTTAGCCACGCTACGTTTTCAAGGTTAATCAGGTAAATGTCCGCTTCCGAAGTCAAGCCTGACAATCTCTGCGCCGGTGTCCCCATGATCTTGGAGACTTTGAGGTGCTTTAGATGGTCCCACTTTTTTACCTCGGCGTCCCACACTGTCTCCGCTACCCTCTTTGGTGCTATGATCAGTGTCTTTCCTTGCATCTGTTCCGCAATGATGGTCAGCGTTGTTGTCGTCTTCCCAAGTCCAGGGGGTAGAAACAGACCCAAGTTCGGCACCGACTGCGCCAAATGGATAAGATGTTGTTGATACTGGTGCAGGTCGGAGCGCTTCACAAATAAAGTCCTCTATGTCGTCAATGGTTCGTATGATGGTTACTGGGTGGCCCTGCTTAGCAAACTGCTCAAACACAATCTCTTGGCGCTTAGAAACCTTTCCGCTCGTCGTCTTCAGCTCCACGAATAATACTTTCGAGTTCAGTAAGACTATGCGATCCGGAACGCCCGAGATACTGGATATGAATTTGAGGCTCATTCCCCTGTTCTCTTTTACCATCTTGTTTAGTCTTTGTTCTATTTGCTTTTCTAGCATACTTTTCCTTTTCGTGCATACAGATTTTAAATATCTGACCGGCTAGGTGGCCTGATAAGTAGGCGCGTGTCTCCCCCACAAAGTTATCCTCTTCGCCTATGTGTTCGGCCAAGTGATCTACAGCATGGGAAACTTCGTGAGTAATTGTATCGACGAGGTCACCGATATTATCATTAACAAGAGATATATCAAAAACCAAAATAATGATAGCGTCTTTTCCATCGCCGATAAGATGCGTTTCAGCAATCCCGCTGTCCAGTGCGTTAGCCTTAAGGGTAACATCGTGGTCCTTTAAAATTTGTTGGAATACCTTGTCGTCAAAGCATAGCTTAACGACGTCAGGAAAGAAGCCAACGTTGAGCTTGTAGTAGTTATACTTCTTTTTCATTTCGGCTCTTTTGCTTTCTTAAGGCCGAGGGCCTTGCGTAGCTCATGGCTGTGTAGCTTCTTGCCTGGGTCCTTTACTTCACCGGTTTCTTTGGCTACCTTAGCGGCTTCTTTGCGGTCAGCAAACTTGCCGTTGGATAACAGGAAGCCACGCTTGTCTTTCTTTACGCCGGCCTTTAACTCGATCTCTTTGTGGGAGTATGCTGCAGTGTCCTTGATAATCTTGCCGCTCTTGGTCTTGATTGCTGGTTCTTTAACCGTTAGTTTCTTTGTTGCCATATTCTTTGTCCTCATTCCAATTGGATATAATGTCTGCTGCTTTGATCGGGATTATAAATGACCCCATTTGTTTAAATTCCCCTTGTTGATACAATGTTGCCACTTCGTATAGCTCGGGATGTTTTAATTCATGCCGGTGTTTTTCTGCTTGTTCGGGAGTTTCAAAGCCCCCCAGTAGAGCTATGTTCATTTTGTTTCCTTTGTTCTACGTGCCATTTGCACAGTTGTTTGTAATAAGCAATATCAATCTCGTACTGAATTACTTTTTTGTCATAGATTGCTTTTTGCTCTTCTAGGTCTTTGTCTTTTGGTTTTATAAACAGGCCGGCCATGAAGCCTATTAACAGTGCTATTCCTATGTCAATCATACTTCAACCCAACCATAGTAAGGCCAGCTAGTAAACAAATCGGTAGTTAGTTGATACCGCTCTCTGGCTAGGTATCTTTCTAGCCATACTATCTCGTCGTTTGATTTTTTAGGGCGCCACGCAAACTTCATCACGTATCTAACCTCGTTAATCATCGGTGTTGGTGGGGTTGGTTTAACTTTCCATCTCATAATTCTGCTCCCAATTCGTTTAGCTTTTTGTTTAATCCGTTTAATACCATCCTAATTGCTACGTAGAACGCAACAACTGGAATTGCAAAAGGCGTAAAGAGTAATGATAATGCGAACGTAATTGTGTTCATTATTCGTTCCTATGGTATGTGTCATTAGGGTTGGCCAGCATGCTGGCAATAAGCTGGTCGGTGGTTGGGAACCACTGGATGACTTTGAGGCCGTCTGTTTGGTAGATGGTGAAGCTCATTTGTTCCTCAGCATCTTAGCAATTTGGAAACAAAGTTCAATGTGCTCTGTTGGTGAATCAGATAGCCCCACTCTTAACAATTTACCTTCTTTGTTTTTAAGTTGGCCAATTGCTATAGCAATAGCTTCGGCAGTTGCTGATGTAGTGTTCATTGTCATAAGTTCATCAATAGATTCTTGTGCTAATTTAGTAATTCTTTCCATTGCTTCATTGTGTGTCATAATCTATTCTCCTATTCCGTGGGCGCGTTCGATGGCGCGGGCGAACTCAAGGTAATTAAACTGCTCAAACGGCTCTTCATCATCCAGCGTGTAATCTGTGAATGTGCACTGTTCCATAATTTCTCTAATTTGTTGATTAGTGAACGGGGTGCGTTGCGCATCTTGCCGGTCTCGTGTGGTGAAGGTGGTCATTTGTCGTCCTTTATTGGCCATTCTGTGTACATCATTGGTTGCCCTACAATATGCTCTTTGCCCGTTACCGCGGCAATAAATTCATGCGGTTTGACTTTGACGTAATTCCCATTGATTACTTTTTCATAGTCACCAAACTTATCCTCAAACTGAGCAATCATCATATCTGCCGCAGCAATAGAATTATCTTGCGCTCTTACTTGCCGTTTCAACGCCTCAATTTCAGCTTGTTGCTGGCGTAGCATGGTGGCAGTGGCTTTAAATAAATGGGTATCCATAACATTGTATGGCTCACAGTCTTCCAATTCATTTGCTAGTTCATTTGCGTTCATTATTAACCTCGTCAATTTTTTCTTGGTAGCTACTTGTTCCAGACCACTCATCGTCAATGTATGTGATACACAACGCTTTTAATCGTTTTATTTCAGCTTGTTGCTGACGTAGCATGGTAGCGGCTTGGTCTAATTGGTCAGCAAGTCTGTCGTTAGCGCCTTCTGTTACGCTCTTACGGCTTGTTGCTTTTCTACGAATTGACGCACGAATTTCCATTGCATCAGCTAGTTCATTTGCGTTCATTTTCTCACCTGTAAAAGTATTGGCCCAAGTCTATAGACATAGTATACATCGCCGCCATTAAAACGTACAGAGTTCCATTGTAATGGCTCTCCTTTAAACCATGGTGCCTTGTAAAAACGGATGTTCATGCTATCTCCTAAATTGTGGTGTTGGTTTACGTCTGCCGAATGTTCTACGAACCTTTAACGCCCATATACTACCATGCACCTTGTTACGCCAGCCTTGGTGCGCACGTCTAATCTTTTGCATCTTAAAGCGCGCTTTAATACGTTTTGGCTTATTAAAGTAGTCTTGAACAAGGCGCCGCTTGCCGGCATCACCGAAGATAACGCCAAACAAGCTGCGCTTGATGATGCGCGGGAATCTAAACTTATTGATTCTCATTCTCATCTGGCTTACCGTTCATTGCGAACCGTGCGTATACCCATGCCATGTCGCGCACCTCTGCCGGTGTGGCACCACGGGCAACGAGCCCCATGGTTGCCACCATCGCGAATGCTAATAGTGTGTCTTTGTCGTCCATCAAAATATTTCTCCGTTGTCTAGTTTTTCAATGCTGTCAATGTACTTCTGAGCCTTTGTGTTCAGCCGTACGCCCTTATAAATGTGCTGCCTCTGCCCACCGATGCGCGTGGAGTCGGACTCGACGTGGTGCTCCTGAATTGCTGCCAAGAACCTGCGCTTGAATGACAGCTCGTTGCCCGGCGTGATGCTCTTGTGCAGGGCCCAGCGCTTGTAGCACGCGAAGATGTCGTCCTTGCTGACGGTGTACTCTGGCCCGATCTCTAGCACGTCGTCAATGAATGAGCCGATTGGATTACCCAGCTCGGCCATCAACTCTAAGTACTCCTTGCCTGACTGTGGCTGCACAAACTGACCACCACGCGCCAGTCGTCTACGTTGCCCCTCGATCACCCAGTTAAAGATGCCTGAGAGCTCCTGCCTTAGCTTAGATGACAGCGTCGTGTCTTCCTTGTTGTAGAACGACTTGCTCATCTTTAGCACCAGCATACGGCCAGTGAGCGCGTTGGAGTTCTCGGTTAGCTGGAGTACCTCATTACTGTATACAACAATACGAGTAGGAAGGTAGCCGTTCCAAGACTCCTTGTTCTTTCTGTTGACAGTAACAGTGTCGCCACCCACAATCCGCAGCAGCTGAGACACAACTGCAGAACGGTTACGCTCAGGGGCGCGAGCGTCAGTAAAGCTAGCAAGCAACTTACCCAGCCAAGGTTGTAAGCCAAAAGTATCACAGAGTTCCTCCAGTTGTGGTGCCACGGTGTTGTGCTGACCTAGTAGGTCCACCAACACCTTGTTAATTGTACCCTTGCCGCTACGTCGCGGACCAATGACGTTTAAAAACTTCTGCTCGGTGGTGTCGCCCGAGAGGATGTAACCAAAGAACTCTTGCAGCAGGTCCTTGCTCTCTTGGTCCTCACCCCACACGTCATCTAAGAACTTCATCCACTGTGGGCAGTCCTTGGCTGGGTCGTACTCGAACGGCAGTGAGTTGTACGTAAAGAATCCCAGTGAGTGCGGAAACAATACAAGTTGGTCCATCTGAAACAATCCGTTCACCATGCTGATTAACTTCTCTGCCGGTGGGTTACTGGCTGCGTAGCCATCTAGCCACACTGGCGGCTTGGTGTTGGGGTCATTGGCCAAGTGCACGATGGACTTAATCGCGTCAATGGCTGCGTTCACTACCGACGGGTTGGCGTTAAACGGTACCAAGTTACCTTTCTTGTCCTGCTTCTGACAGCGGTCCAAGAACTTGTACAACTGAGAGCGCACCGTCGCCTCTTCTATGTTGGTGTAGTGCGTGCCAGTGTACACAAAGAACTCCTCGGCGTAGTGCACCAACCTATAACCACTTTCCACCGTGTACGTCGATGACAAAAACTTCCTTGCGTGGTCTAGTGGGTTCGATACGTCCAGCACTATCTCGCCGTTGGCTAGTGCTGTCTCGAGCTTTTTTTGGTTCACCTTAAATATCAGGGAGCGCAACGTGATACCCTGACCCCTAAAGCTGTTCCACTTTGTCGCGCATGAGTTGATGCCAGTCACGGTGTACTTACCTGACTGCGCACTCCAGCGCTCCCATGCCTCTAATGCTTCCACGTCCTTGTTAAACTGGTGCGACAACGCCATACCAACGTTCTTCCAGTCATCGTACCCGCAGTCGGGGTCCAGCTCTGAAAGCAGCTCGGTCTCAACACGTAGCAAGTCCCAGCCCTCGACTGGCGGCGTGTAGTTCGCAAAGTCGTCGTCTGACTGGCGCATTGCCCTTGCGGGCACGTGGGCTGTTAGGTCCTGCTCATCGTTGGGCACGTCGCCAGCAATCTTGTGCCCTGTCATTGTAAAGTAACGGGATTTTGGATACACCTCCAAGCCAATGGAGTGGTCAACGTGGGCTGAGTGTAAATCAGCGCGAGTGAATATCTTGATGCCGGTGCCGCTTGGTGACACCTCGGCATAGCCCTGCACGTTGTCAATAATGGATCGTGCTAGTTCGTTAAGATCACCGCTCTCAGGATTACGGCAATCGTCAATGTCAATGCCAATGAGGTTATCATCCCCAGTAAAAACGAAACCAATTCCAGAGAAATTTCCATTTTCGTATGCCTTTTGTGCTGTAAAAAAATCTGTCCAAGTTGATGGGTTTGTAGATGACGCAAACTTCCCGTTAGGTTGTACTGGGAGCTTGCTCCACTTTTGTGACTCGCCGTCACCCACCAAGGTGTACTTCCACAGGCAAAACCGTGGAATACGTTTTAAGTCATTTGGGATGGAGTTAAAATCCACCTCTAATGCTATTGGTTGTTGTTGCATGATTCTCCTCTTATCTTGCCCTTACTAATACGCAAATCGGACGACCTGCGTTTCACATTATGAAAAATTGAAAAATGCTGCACTGCATCCTGGATATTTGCCACGGTAGGCAAAACGTATGGTGGCACGGTAAGTTATTGATTTATAAGACTTTTTTCAATTTTAGGGGTAAAATCGTGCCACGGTAGGGTAAACCCTAGGTTTTTGCTGTAACCTATTGATTTATAAGGATATTATTTTTTACGATCCACAGTATCCACAGTAGTTTGTACTTTTTTTTCTTTTTTAAAAAAAAATAAAAAATAAATATCTGGAGTAAAAGTTAAAACTACTGTGGATACTGTGGATCGTAGTACAAATACCCTTTGGAATCAAGCACTTACCGTGCCACCATACAAAATCGTATCCTGCCACTATCCTGCCACTTTTTAAAATCGGGCCATAGAGGCGTTTAAAAAGACTGGGTAAGGGGGTAGCCTCACCCAGTCCTAGAAAACGCCACCACGGGGCTATAAACAAACCACAGTTCCTATACTGGTGGGTGTGCACCTCACAATCTTGCCGTCGGGCATCTGCACCACGTCAGCCAGTGCGCTGGCAATATGAAAGCCAAAGTACAGAATAAATACCACGATGGCAATCCAGCCGTACTTACTCCAACGATGGTATTGACGCTCGCGTTCTAGGAATAAAAAGCGCTCAGGCTTTCCGTAGTCCATCTCGATGCCTTTGTTCTTCTTCATTTCTTCACCTCGTATCCTAAATTGTCCTTGATAAAGTCGTACGCCCACTTCCTAAACTCTATGCGTTTCTCACTGGTCTGTTCTTCGCGTTCGTCCCATTCCGCAAACACGATAAATTTACCTTGCTCGTCATTAAACTCAATGCCTAGCATGTTGCCGTCCTTGTCGTACTGGTCCGTTGGTATGGCTATCATACAATCTCCCTCACGCTGTGTGACTTCTCTTTCCATGAGTCCATGTCACCGTAATCGCCCCTGATCATGCTCATGCGCTCTGTCTTTCTAAACTGCGGCTCAATAGCCCACCATGCTAGGCTTGCCTCCTTGTACTCCAGCCACGCGTCGTTCTCTAAAAACATGGCGTGGTTTGAGCCAGCCACGTCTACCGTGCACACCACGTCACTAGTCGGCTGCCATTCCTTGTTGTACTTGCGGTACTGTCCCAGTGACACGGCGTTACGTGCCCTGATAAAGCGTTTGTACGCAATCTCTTGCTCTTTGTTTAAATTAATCATCGTGTTCGTCCTCTAGTTTGTCGATGTTCAGCGCGTCTAGGCTGGTAGGTTCTTGTAGCATATAAAACTTGAGCTGGTTGACCCGCTTGACCGTCTTGTCCAGCACCTTGGACAGCTCCTGCACGGTAGGCGTGCGCCCCAGTGTTTGGGTGAGTGCACGCTCGGTGTACGTCATCTTGCGTATCTCCTCACGCACCTTGATCGGTATGCGCACAAGGTTCTCGGTGTCATCTTGGCCGCGCTCCACGCCACGTAAAATAAATCGCTTGGCGTAGGTCGCAAACTTAGCGCCATTGGTTGGACTCCATTGGCGTGCCGCCTTGAGTAGTGCCTCGTTACCCATGCCAATCAAGTCCTCTTGCGGCGTGCGTGAGTGGTTCCACGCAGTCAGTTTGCGCACTGTGTAGACCACAAAGCGCAGGTTGTGGGTAACTAGCTTTTCTAGTGCATCCTCGTCACCTTGCTGGATGCGACGTGCCAGCTCGTATTCCTGCGCACTGTCTAGCACTGGAATACCGTACAGTGACTGCAGGTAGTCAGTTAAAAAGTCGTTTGCCATGTTGTATTCCTTTAGTTAGTATGGCGGGGCACATCATGCACGCCCCAATAATTACCATGCACAATGCCTTAACTGAAAACTCGTACTCTAAGCTATTCCAGTATGCAAGTACAAGGACGAAACCTATTATCTTCAAAATGGTGCCTCGCTTAGGGTTAGTAGTGCTATTTGGTAGAGGTTGTCTTTGGGGACGCGTGGCAGGGCTTTTAAGACCATGCCAGCAGTTAGGTAGGGGGTAGCCTCCACCTTGCTGGCAAACTTCCTACAAGCCCCTCCAAACTCGTCTATGAGGATGTAGCGGTAGTTGCTCATAGTGGCTTGACCACCACAGCCTTGATGTGCTGGATTTGTGTGACCTGCGCTACAAAGTCAGCGTCAGCCAGCTTGCGTACCAGTGGCGCGCTGATGTTCTCACGGTCGTACTCTTGCACCTCGGCAAAGAACGACTCGCCCTCGTAGTTGCCTACGCCACGGGCAATGAGCTCAGCCTTGAGCTTAGCCTTAATAGTCTCGAGTTCAGCGATTTGCTGGTTGATGATGCCGTACTGGTCGATAATGTTTGTGTTCATAATTCCTCCGTTGAAAATGATATTGTACTGCAAGTTAACATACTTCGTAAAATACTTTGTGCTCATGTAACCACGCGCTAATGATCTCATCAATGTCCTCACTGTCATCGTTGATGATACCTGCCGCAATGATGCGCTCGGTAATGTCACAAATACGCCAGCGAGACTCTGCTCTTGGTCCGTCCTCTAACGTGTCGCCAATCTGCCACGCCACTTCAGTGGCTATCTCTAGGTGTGAGTATGTTAGTTTAGTCATTGTCTTTACTCCATTGGTTTAATTGTAGGAATACATTGTAGGGTGTGCACTTAGGAAAGTGCTGATCAAATAATTCAACCGCCTCAAACTGGTCTTCAGCCATAAAGGTCTCATACTGAAAACACCCGTCCAAATTTTCAAACTCAATCAAATAACAATTAGTCATTACACCACCTCCATTATTCTAAATTCATCACGCTCGTATGGGCTCTCAATGTTGCCTGCCTCGAACTCTTCCTGCTCGTCTGCCAAGAAACTGTCTAGTGCGATGACAGCGTCCTCGAACGTCTCAAAGTACTCGAGCTCGTCGTTAACGTGCCAAGTGTTAATCCAGCCATCGCATAGTGTGTAGTGTTGCACCTCGAACTTAATCATTCTGAATACTCCTCGTCGTTGTCAAACTCAAAATAAAATACTCGCTTACATTCTAGGCACCGCTCAATGTACTGGTCACCGACCGCGTCCACAAACTCAGTGCGCGCACCATCGTGCGGGCAGGTGAATGGCTGATCGGGGTCGGCAATGTAAACGGTGTTGTTCATAATATTTCCAATTCTGCTTTACGGTCAATAATAAACTGCTCTGCCTCTTCTTTATTGGCAAACCATGCACTGTAGTGTCTACGTCCCTCAGTAGATTGCTCGTCAACACTCCAACGAGACCCAAAGGTAGGTGGCTCTACAATAAACTTAACGCGCCCAGCTTGCACTTCGTCGTCATGCCTAAAACCACGGCTCATGGCGTCGTCTTCCATCGTCACGCGGCTTTTATATTGGCTCAATGTCTCACGCATATTAACCTCCAAAAATGTATTTAATTAAGTCGGGTTCAAGGTCATAGTAAAACCCACCCAAAAAGTAAAACTCCCTGCCATTATACTGAACTTCTGCGTCGTGTGCAATGGACTTGCCATCGTCTTGAATAAATAGAATGGCACCGTCTTGGCATCGTGTCTGTACGCGGATCATACTAACCTCCAATATGAATGAATTGAAAATGGTCTTTTACGAACTTCTGCGCCTCTTTACGAATGGCGTTGAGCTCGTCGGCTATGTCACTGCCTCCGATGTCTTTAATCCAGCCTCTGCCATACCATTGCTCATGGTTAGGGTGCCAGTCCAGCTCGATGCAGTTCTCGCCCCACATGATGCAGAATGACTTGCCACCCTGCTTGAGGTACTCAGCCAGCGTGCGCATGATGACTGCTTTGGATGGCTTGCGCTTGTTGTACTCGATGTCAATTACTGGGAATAATGTGCTCATAATTAAACCTCCTCAATTTGTAGTGTGTCGTAGTCAGGATCGTTGTATGTTGCGCCCTCAGCGCAGTCAATCCCTCTATTCCTAAAGTATTCCTCGGCTTGCTCGGGGCTATCTGCCTCAATCTCATAAGTCTGCTCGACTTTAATGGTTGCGTAATATCTCATGCTTTCACCTCGAATGGTTTGTCGTATGCGCCTATGTTGATGTCAAAGTAGTAGGCGGTGTGGAAGTAATCTACCTGCGCATCACTGTGGTCAAAGTAGTCTGCTGAGGTCATAGCGTCCACTACGCCAGCCAGCACGTCCTTTGTCTTGCCGGTGTAATGGTCAGCGTACCAAAACCGATTGACCTGCTCATAACGCGCACCACGGGTTTCGTACCGATTGTCCCCGCACCTGTCTGCCAGCATATCAAAGGGCGCTGAGCGAATGGTACAGGTGATTGCCATATGATGGCGCACTCTCAGGCTGTACTTGATGCCCAGTGGCTTAAGCACCTTGTCTAGGTTTGCTTTGATGATTTTCTTTTTGTCTTGGTTCATATATGCCATGATGGTAACTCTCCTATTTAGCTGGTGTATATACTTCGGTGGCGATCCTGCGATCTACCCATTTGCTCATTAAAAAGTCCGAAGCCTCATCATACGTGTTAAACCACACGTACTCGTTAATGTTGGCGTGCACTAGGTAGTGCTTAGACATTAGGTTTGATGCGTATTGTTCAGTAATTAACATTGTATTAGTCCTCGTATACGCCGATTTCACCTGCGTTAATCCACTCTGCGTGCAGGTTGTACTTGCGCAGGGTGTTGGTAATTAGTGGGTTGATGCCGAACTCCCAGTCGGGAATGTTGCGCCCGTCGTAGTAGTCAGCCCAGCAGGTGTCACGGTCGTAGTCACCGTAGATACCCTCTGCGCTGATCTGAAAGTTCTCGACGTCACTGCGCTCGTACACTGGGCACCCAATTTTCTTGAGTGCGTTAAATGCTAGTCTGTGGTTGCGTTTCATTGGTTGTGCTCCAGTTCGTTAAGTAGGTTGAGGTATTCTACCTCGTCATCAGTCTGCTCGTCAACGCCATACCTGCGCTCGAGCTCTTCAAGTACTTCTGATAGTGGTAGGTTGTATTCCATGTTGCCTCCTATTGGTCTCGTCAGTACGCGCTTAACGCGTAGACCGTATTGCTACGGTTTCGACCTGTTATGCTAGTTGCATGATGTCATTCATTGCGACCAGCTTGCCGTTGTTGGTAATGCTGAGCTCAATCTGCTTAAGTGTAGGCTCGTACAGCGTGCAGTCCACTGACTGGGTGCACTGGTTACTGCCCTCGTACCACTGCAGCTCAATGACGTTAGTCCAGCCGTCATGGAAGTTTGCGATGGTGCGCACTTGGGCTTCGGGATGGTCACTGCATACTACTAGTTGACCGATGTACATACGACTACGTTGGATTCGTTTGTTTGCCATGGTGATAGCTCCTTTGGTTAGTTAGTACTGCCTCGAGCGCACTACATTGTAATGAGCTCTGAGCATTACTATCAGTAGCGCAGTATGTTGCTGAGTTAAGTGGATATGCTAGTCCACACTCTTGGCCAAGACTATTCGGTTTGCTTGTTTGGATAGCTAACTACCCGTTGCGAGGCGAACCTCGTTTCCCGCTTACCTACTTGGTAACTCAGCAACATACTGCGCTACTTGCCCACTGTTGCGACAGCCTACGCCGTGGGTAACTCTTCGTCTAGGTCTGTTTCTATATCCTAGGTCTGCCACATGATTATACAGGCTGGTACTTAGTCACCTGTTGAGTGGATTAGCCACTGCACTTCCGAAGAGCCTCCAGTATAACGACCTTTGGAATGGATTGCAACAACTAAATGCAAATAAATGTAGAGCCTTATATCTATTGGCTTTGCTGGTCGATTTAATACCTGACTAAATTAGTGGGATATTGTGGGATAGCGTGGGAACGCGGAGACATTGCGTAATCGCCACATCACGCCCACCTGCCACCTCACCACCTCGCGCGCGCCTACCTGAGAGCCCACGTAGCTACTCAATTACTAGAGATCGCCACGTAGGTAAGGGGGTAGCCTCACCTCAAACCAAAACGCCTCTATGCCCCCTTAAAACGCGCCCAATCCGTCAATAGGTAATTACCCTAACTGCCACGCGCCCACACTGTGGTGCACTGCAACATGGCAGGTCAGCCAGTGTGCCATGTTGCAGTGCACCACAGTGTGGGCGCGTGGCAATAACCACACAGGCAGTGTGGGTATTGCGTGTCAATAGGTGTTTACCCTAGGTGCGACTCTGTCCCCATTATCAGCAGTCAGGCAAGGTGAGTGCTAACGCCTGCGTTCCACATTGTGAGATGGCATTTCACAATGTGGAACCAAGCATGCTTTGCGGGTGCGGGTCCCTTGTTGCAATGCAGCATACCCCTTGAGAGGTACCCCCTCGGCCCGGCGGTGGCCCCAGGTCAAAACCCAAGTTTTTATATTTTTTTTGTAAAATTAAAAATGCTGCACTGCATCCTGGATATTTGCCACCATACAAAACCGTATGGTGGCACGGTAATTCGTTGATTTAAAAGACTATTTACCCTACGATCCACAGTATCCACAGTAGTTTTACTTTTTTTTATTTTTTTTTAAAAAGATAAAAAGATATAGAGGGTAATAGTCATTTAGACCCTGGATACTATGGATACTGTGGATAGCCATTACTTTTAGTTATATAGATTAATTGCTTATATGATTTTTAGTTATATAGGCTAAAACGCACCAAAATGCGTATTAGTGGGAGTATGAACAAGTACGTTTACCAAATCCAAGGCGCACTGGAAGACAAAGACCATAACCTCAAAGGTTTAAGGGTGCTAGTCTGTGACCAATATAATTTTGACTCGGTAGACGTGCCCATTGAAATACTGGACAAAGAGACGGCTAAGTACTTAGCCTTTCGTCTAAAACTAACCGAAGATGCCTTGGTGATACAAAATCTACCCCACGGCGTCGTAAACAAGATCAGAATGCTATTAGGCAAATACCTAGACAGATGGGTATTGATAAACTTTTATGGCGATACTAGCAACACAAAAGGTGTTAACCCTTGACTATTGGAAAATAGCGCAGGATATAAAACAGGGAGACATTGTATTTGACAGACTGGGCCGCAAGGTGCGGGTAAAGCTCGTCCAGACTTTAGACAAACAACCATGCTACCGCGTTGTGTTCTTCGATGGAACTTCTGTCGCCGGAAACAAAGACCTCAAATTCCCAATTGAGACACCAAAGTATCGCAACCGGGTCTACACTTATAAGGGAATTAACAAATTTAGGCGTCCCTTATTACCAAAAGCTATAAGCGAACTTATTGCCAACCCCCTGGTAGACAAGACTAACCGACTAAAGTACAGCGTACCCACCGCCGCGCCCCTAGAACTACCCCACAAAGACCTACCAGTGCCCCCGTTTGTGTTTGGATTTTGGTTTTTCTGTAAAAGGGCAGACGGCACCATAAAAATTCCAAAGCAATACTTTGATTTTATTAAAGAAAAACTAAAAGATCATGGTTATCTGCTAACACACTGGCGCGACCCAATCAAAAAAGACCGCGTGTACAGCACCAAGCCATCGGTTAATTCCCACTTGGTTCCAAACGTCCCGTACAAAATACCAAACAACTACCTTTTAGCCAGTCCAGAGCAACGAATTGAGTTGCTCAGTGGGATTATGCACTCAAAACCGCGCCAGTACAATCAAAAAACAGATACGTTTCGGTTTACATCAAAGCATTTACCAACGGCCAAACAAATTCAGTACCTTGCAGAGACAATTGGGTGCAAAACCAAACTAGACGGACCCAACCCAATCATTGGTTACACAGTTTTTATTAAGACCAAGCTAAAGTTAATGGAAGAGCAGACCCCAAAGCCCGTCAAGGTGCGACAAAATTGGAGAATGCTTTCTAAAATTGAAGAAATTATACCACAGGCGTGTGTTCACATCGAGACAGATGGAGAGGATGGCACGATGTTGGTAGAAGAAGGATTTATAGCATGCCTTTAACAAAGGAAGACAAACAAGAACTGACAAAGTTTGCAGCAGCACGCCCACACTGGCCCAAACCTGAGCTTGATGCCGCTATCTGGCGTATCACTTGGGCTAAACAAGCGCTAGCACACCAAAAAGAACCCGAAGATGGAGAGTATGACACGTTTCTTATGCTTGCTGGCCGAGGCTCTGGCAAGACACACACCGCCAGCCATTGGATTGGTATTCGTGCTTGGCGCTACCCCGGCACTCGCTGGCTTGTCACCGCCCCAACCTCTAATGATATTCGTGCAACTTGCTTCGAGGGAGACTCCGGTCTTCTCAATATCATACCCAAGAGCCTTATACGAGATTACAACAAGTCCCTCTTTGAAATTACCCTCATCAACGGATCAATCATTCAGGGCATTCCAGCCTCAGAGCCAGAACGTTACCGAGGAAAGCAATACCATGGAGCCTGGTTTGACGAGTTGTGTGCATTCGACTATCTTGACGACGCATACGACGGAGTACAGTTCACTCTCCGTCTTAAAGACCCAAGAATACCTCGGGTGCAACAAATTATCACAACAACCCCCAAGCCACGCGAACTTATCGTCGACCTCAACGAGGGTAAAGTCGGCGGGGACGTATACGTTGTCAACGCGTCATCGTTCGACAACAGGGAAAACCTGTCAGAAACGTTCTTCAAACAGCTAGAGACATACGATGGCACCGACATTGGTCGTCAAGAGATTTACGGTGAGATCCTTGACCCAGAGTCTTCCGGTATTATCAAACGTAAGCAGTTTAAGATGTGGCCAGCAGACAAACCCACACCAGAGCTGGAATATGTTCTGGCATCATACGACCCCGCGACCAGCGAAAAGACACATAACGACCCAACGGCGTGCACGGTGTGGGGAATTTTTCAACAACTAGACGGTGGCACGTGTGCAATCCTTTTAGACTCATGGGACAATCATCTTTCTTATCCAGAACTACGGCGCAAGGTTGTTAATGACTTTAAAGAAGTGGTTTATGGCGCTGATAACGAGTTTGCCAAGGGTAAAAAGGCAGACCTCATCCTCATGGAGGATAAATCTGCCGGTATAAGCCTCATACAAGAGCTCAGAGGCGCCGGAGTGCCTGTCCAAGGGTACAACCCTGGCCGAGCTGACAAAGTCCAGCGACTGAACATTGTAGCGCCCCTGGTAGCCAAGGGAAAGGTGTTTATTCCCGAAGATCCAAACAAGAAGGGTGAATTTGCTGACTGGGCAAAACGTTTCTTGCGCCAAGTCTGCTCGTTTCCTGAAATGGGTGGGCATGATGACTACGTGGATTCCCTTTCTCAAGCCCTTCGTATCCTTAGGGACGACGGATGGCTGCAATTAGATCCATTGCCACCACGGGACTATGATTTTGCTGATGATGACTATAAAAAAAGATTTGCAAACCCATACGCTCAATAGGGGCGAATATAGAAAAAAGAGCGTATTAGTAAGTATAGGAAGTGAAAAGCGCCTGCAGCGCCGTTTATGCCGATACATAAACTAGCTTTCTATTAATTCAACTTATCGGAGTTAAAATGACAACAGAAAAAAATCGAATAGACCGAGATCGACAATATTCGACAAAAGAAGGACACGCCAGATTAATTTTTTCTGGAGTAAAAAGCAGGGCTAAAAAAGAAAACATACCTTGCACAATAACTGTACAAGAAATATTAGCAAATCTTCCCGATAATTGCCCCGCGCTAGGAATTAAACTTAGCTGGACTCAAAGAAAAGGACAAGCCGGGGATAAGGATAATTCACCCTCACTTGATAAATTTAAACCCGAATTAGGATATGTTACTGGTAATGTTTACTGGATTTCTGGTTTGGCAAATAAAATAAAAAGCAAATTTACGACAGATCAAATGTCGAATGTTGCTAAATGGATGCAGTTAATAGAGAATAAATAACCCATGGCACAACCATCATTACCAATCCAAGCAGGCGGTAATTTGCCCAGTCTCGATCGTGAAGACGAGATTGCGGACGCAAAGCAGCAAGACGCCGACATGGAAGAGTACGAAGACGTACTAGGTTTAGATTCAGACGAAGTAGAACAAGAGATAATTGAGCTTGACGATGGCTCGGTGGTGGTTAACTACGTCGAAAAATCCAGCCCCCTTAAAAATCCAGAATTTTACGCAAACCTTGCAGAAGAGTTTGACGAACAGACATTACAATCCTTAGCGGTTGAATACCTTGACTACATCGACGTAGACAAAGAAGCTCGTAAACAAAGAGATAAACAGTACGAAGAAGGATTGCGGCGTACAGGCCTTGGAAAAGACGCTCCTGGCGGCGCTACTTTTGACGGCGCTTCTAAAGTAGTTCATCCTGTCATGGCCGAGGCTTGCGTTGACTTCGCAGCATCAGCAGCCAAAGAGTTATTACCGTCAGATGGAATCGTCAAGTCCAACATTAAGGGAGACGACGACAAGTCCAAAGAAGAAGTAGCAGAACGAAAGGTTGACTTCCTTAACTGGCAGTTAACACAACAAATTCCAGAGTTCCGCGATGAGATGGACCAGTTGTTTACTCAGCTGCCACTTGGTGGATCACAGTACCTTAAGTGGATGTATGACGACGAGCAAGCTCGCCCAACATGTGAGTGGGTTCCAATTGATAACGTCATCCTACCATACGCATCGACAAACTTTTACACAGCGCAGCGCGTAACAGAACAGCAAGACATTACTGGTGACGAGTATCTAAAGCGTATTGACGCTGGATTGTATCGTGACCTTGACAACTTGGAGTACACCTCTGACGCGCCACTTAATGACCAAACACGCAGCAAAGCAGCAAACGATAAAATTGAGGGCATTGACATGCCTTCTAAAAATATCGACGAGTTACGCAGAATTTATGAGATTACTTGCTTTATGCGACTGGAAGACGACCCAGAAACAGACGGCAAACGTGCACCATACATCCTGACTATTGACGAATCAACCAACAAGGTATTGGCCTTGTACCGCAACTGGGATGCAAACGATGAGAAGCGTGAAAAACTGGACTGGATGGTCGAGTTTAAATTTATTCCTTGGCGTGGTGCTTACGCCATTGGATTACCTCATCTTATCGGCGGTCTCTCTGCTGCTCTTACCGGTGCTTTGCGTGCTCTGCTTGACGCTGCTCATATCAACAACAGCCAGACATTACTTAAACTTAAAACTGGACGTGTATCTGGGCAATCTGACAGAATAGAACCAACCCAAGTAATTGAAGTAGAAGCTGGCGCCGGCGTAACTGACATCCGTCAGATTGCTATGCCGATGCCGTTTAATCCGCCGTCATCAGTTCTTTACGACTTGCTCGGTTGGTTAACTAGCGCCGCTAAAGGCGTGGTTACTACCGCAGAAGAAAAGATTGCTGACGCTAACAGTCAGATGCCAGTGGGTACAACCCAAGCTCTGATTGAGCAGGGCGCTAAAGTATTTTCTAGCATTCACGCTCGCCTGCATCGCAGCCAAGAAAAATCACTTGCAATCATTTCTCGTATCAATCATTGGTACTTGCAAGAGATGGACAACCAATCTGGCACCGAGATTGAGGTACGTGACTTTGCGTATAACTCAGACGTTCGTCCAGTATCAGACCCCAACATTTTTTCTGAGACACAACGTCTTGCTCAGAATCAAGCCCTCCTACAAATGGCAGGCACAGCGCCTCCAGGAATGTTTGACATGCGCGCAGTATACAAGCGCGTACTCAAGCAATTAAAAGTTCCTGAGATGGAAGAAGTACTGCCAAATCCACAAGGCGCCAACGAATCCAATCCGGCCTTAGAGAATGTCTCTATGACGATGGGACGACCCGCTGCCGCCTACCCCGACCAGGACCACATCGCCCACCTCAAGATTCACCTTGAGTATGCAATGAATCCTGCGTACGGTGGTAATCCTATTATTGGCCCAATATTTGCCCCGCACGCGCTTGAGCACATCAAACAACACTTAACGCTGCACTACTTGCAGTCTATGCGTTCTTATGTTGCTAAAGCATCCGGCGGTGAAGATGTGCTTAAACTACACCAAGAAAAACCATTAGACCAAGAAGCCCAACAAGCCCTAGCGTTGGCATCACAGATGGTTGGACAAGACGCACAGCAAAGTATTGGTCCATTCTTACAACAAATTCAAGGATTGGCCCAAAAAGTTGATCAGGCGCGTCAGTCTCAACAACAATCTGCGCTTATGTCTGACCCAACCGCCGCGGCAATTGTTAAGACCCAGACTGCTGAGACTCAACGCAAGCTGCAAGAAGCTCAGGCTAAGATGCAACTTGATACGCAGTCAATGCAGCAAAACTATCAGGTTAAAGTTGCTGAGCTCCAACAAAAGGTTGCTGAGTTGCAGGCTAAGTACAGCACACAGACTAACATTGATAACCAACGAAACGCCACAGACATTGCAATGGCCAATATTAACAATGCGGCTAAAGAGCGTGTTGCTATGATAAATGCTGGTACCCAGATGGATCAATTACAAGCAAAATTGGAAGCAGATCAAAACCAATCTGCTATGGAAGCAATTCAAGCCTCTGACCAAGACATTCGTCAGCATGGTTTAGCAATCCAACAACAAGCGTTTGAGCAACAGGCACAACAAGTCCAGCAACAAATTGAGGCACAACAATCTGCTCAACAACATCAACAAGGTTTGGCACAAGCAGATCAGCAACACCAGATGGAAATTGCGCAAAACGCTCAGCAACACCAGCAAGGCTTACAACAAGCCCAGCAGATGCACGAACAACAGCTGCAACAGCAACAAGAACAACAGGCAGCACAACCACAACAACCCACTGAAGGACAATAAAAATGGCAGACGAATTAGGCTTTAAAAAGGCTTACAAAATGACTGGTACCCCGGGCTACGCCGGCGGTCCTGGTGAAACCACAATCGACAAAGGTAACTCAGGTTCCAAGCGTGCTAACAATGCGGTGCTTAACGGCAACAAAATGGCAAAAGGTAGCAAAGTTGGACCAGATAAAAACCTTAAAGACATCGGCGGCGGTAACTTTTATTAATATTTGGGGCGGATTTATTCGCCTCAGCGTATTAGTAAGAATATGAAGGATTTTATTAGTGAAATTATCGGTCGCGTAAGGACTGAGATACAAAACCATGCGGAAACCGTCACCGCGGGTACTAACATCAATTCATTTGATGATTATAAGCAGTACGTTGGGATTATACAGGGTTTGCAAATGACCTTGGACATTGTCAACGAAATTTTGACGGAGAACGACGAAGAAGACCTGTAAAGGTTAAGGAGTTGCCGGATGGCGATTGATTTTATGGAGGGCGACGAACCAGATTTACGCTCAGAAGAAGAGTGTTTTCCTGATTTAGACCCGGGTGTAGAAGTGCTTGGTGACAGAGTATTGGTGCAGTTGCGCCGAGAAAAGATAACAAGTAAAGGTGGTATTATCCTTGTGGATGAGACCAGACAGACGTTAAAGTTTAACGAGACTGTAGCCAAAGTTCGTGCTATTGGTCCGCTGGCGTATAAGAGCCCAGATGACCTAACACCGTGGCCGGAAGGCAATTGGTGTAATGTTGGTGACTTAGTTCGCACCATTAAGTACGGCGGTGACCGTTTTGTTGTGCAGCCTAATGATGACGGCGCAGCGGTAGTGTTTATTACATTACAGGCGCGTGAAGTTATTTCAAAGATTAAAACCTTTGAGGCAGCGCAAAAAATGAAAGCGTTTGTAGATTAATAACTTTTGTAGAAAAGAAAAAAATGGCAAAGAAAGACGACGACCACGTCCCAATGAAAGAATTGGACGACGGTTCTCTGGTAGCTAAGGTAGAGTTTCCAGAAGAAATTGAAGACCACGAAGAAGGTGGTCATGTAGAAGTAGAAGAAAATGATACTCGCAGCGAAGAAGAGCGTGAAGACGACGAAGCAGCCGAAGAAGGTGAAACCGACGAAGAACGTGAAGCAATCCGCGAGGCCCGTAGAGAAGAACGCAAACTCAAAAAAGAGTTAAAGAAACAGCGCGAAATCTCTGCTAAAAACAAGATTACAGCACTTGAGCGCCGTAATGCTGAACTGGCAGAACGTCTAGCTAAGGTTGAGAGCACAGCAGTATCATATCAGTTTGCACAGATTGACAAGGCTATCGAAGACGAAGCCACCCGTGTTGAGTATGCAAAGATGAAGATGGTACAAGCAGCTCAATCGGGCGACGTAAACGCTCAAATGGAATATTTAGATCAGTTAACAGACGCTAAACAGCGCCTTAAACAAGTCGAGCATTACAAGAAACAACAAGTAGAGCAGGCCAAGGCCCCAAGAGAAAATGTACCTAACCAGATTAATACTGAGGTACAAGCCAACGCAACTAAGTGGCTTAAAAAGAACTCTTGGTACGATCCGCAAGCTCGAGATACAGATAGTAGAATTGCCAAAGTAATTGACCAAGAATTAGCTGCCGATGGTTGGGATCCAAGTGATCCTGAGTATTGGGAAGAGCTAGACAGTCGCCTACAAAATCGTTTGCCGCACAGATACACTTCCAAAGGAGGCTCTGTGAAACGAGCAAGCACACCAACGTCCGGACGCACGGCTGCAACAAACAGCTCAAAACCTGGAACAATCACGCTAAGTCGTGATCGCGTTCAAGCAATTAAAGATGCTGGCGCTTGGGATGATGTAGAGAAACGAAACAAAATGATCCGCGCTTATGCGTCGTATGATCGTGCAAATAAAGGTTAATTATCATGGCAAATACAAGAATTAAACGTGACTTAGATGATCGCTTAGCCGATCGAGTTGCTGAAACAAAAGAACGGATCGCTTCTGATGATCCAGAAAAACTATCTAAAAAGGAGCGTGTAGCTGCGTTCCGCGATAAATGGCAAAATTCGGCGTTACCGGACTTGCCAGGCGGGATTATTCCCGGATTCCATTTGTGCTGGTTATCCACCACAAATAATTATGACAGTATCGACAAACGATTAGCATTGGGATATGAGCCAGTGAAAGCCTCGGAATTAGGAAAAGGCTTTGAAAACTTAGGCAAGATGAGCTCGGGCAAGTTTGAAGGCTGTGTTAGCTGTAACGAAATGGTTCTCTTCAAGTTACCAGAAGAAATCTATCAAGAAGTGATGAAAATGTTGCACCTTGAGGATCCCCTTGAGCACCAACGTAATATCACCGCGCAAGTTCGGAGCACTGCTCAAGAAGGCA
>TBL_comb48_EPIDRAFT_1000374_pt1 | contig 35365 bp, 54 predicted proteins | sample TroBogEpilimnion_37_FD_10681 | JGI IMG/M metagenome (IMG submission 10681) | reverse complement strand
AGTCGAAAACTGGCATGATCTTTCCACTTATGATGTCCGACTGTTGAATGTTCATTAGCTTCCGGATTGCAAAAACTTGAACAGATAAAATGTTGCAACTCGGCAACGCTGTTGAACTTCTTCACATATCATCCTGACTTATAGGTCTGAACACTCTAGCAACCTGCACCGTCATGCACTGTTCGAGAGCTTCCTCGGTGAGGAAATTCTTGACCTTCTTTTGATCCAGGCGATTTGACTCGACATAATCATATTTCAGAACCGGAACTCCGTTGACGGTGGCCATAGTGCTATCGCCTAAAGCCAATTCAACGTGAGCCCGAGCGATGTCTGCCTTCTCAGTCAGCATCTTGATCTCGGCTTTGATTTGGTTATATTCAGCAAGCCAACCAGCAACCGATGCCGGCAACTCGAGAGCTTCATTCAATTCGTGCATATTCTCCCCCTTAGAAGAAATTGTGTTGTCTTTCGTGTTTAAGTGCAGCGCAAGCGCCACCACTGCCATAGCGCTCTGAGATGTAGGCAAGCATCGCGACGACCTGCGCTTTTGGATCGTTGCTGTGTCTTAAGCCAAGATTTCGATAAGTCGATGCTAAAAGTTGACCGACACCTTTAGCCGATGAAGTTGGAGATTTGGCGTAAGGATTTCCATGAGATTCGATGTTGATTACTTTGACTAAACACTTGTAAGAATTTTGATCAAGTAATTCGGCAGCGACTTGATACGCGGTGGCATTAGTCATCGCTACCTGCTTTGTCACTACCAGTGGAGAATGGATGTGATTCATCACGAAAACGACGTTGATCCCGATCAGAATCGTCACCAACGTTCGAGTTAGGAATTTACCCCAAGTTACCATCTGCCCACCTCTTTTCTTTCATTCTAACACCTTCTCAAAAGCCTTTTTAACTAAAGCAATAGCAATAAATTGTGGAATAAATTCAAAAGTTCCACCTTCTGTTTCTATTGGATAAGTTGTAGTTGCAGATAGCAATTCAACAATTTCTGCTAATAATTCATCGTGGGTCATTTCAACTCCTTCTCAATGGCTTGAATAGTTGGGCAATCTTTCCAAGCAGGGGGTTCATCACCTGTCGAGTTCATACAACCAAAACAAAGTCCACCATCATCACTATACAAACTTTCATCTACAAAATTTGAATAATATGGCTTATGCAATTCCGCTACTGCACGAAGAGCCTTCTCCGCTCTAGTTCCATTAGCCGCATATTCAGAAAATCCGCTCTCTGCATAACCAATGAAAATAATCGCATCTATCTCTTGAAGTAATTCATCGTGAGTCATCTCAATTCCTTCTCTATGGCTTGAATAGTGGGGCAGGGATAATGTTCTTTGCAACCTTCGCATTTAACAATACTTAATTTTTTAGGCAAAGGAATTTCTCCAATAAATGTTTTAGGCTTATGCAATTTCACTACTGCACGAAGTTCTTTCATATATTTAATATCGCAAAATTCGTAGCCTTCATTAATGGGATTACTTAACTTTGCCAGCAATTCATCGTGTGTCATTGCAACTCCTTTTCAATAGCCTGAATAGTTGGGCAGGGATAGGCAATTTGATAAGGACCCTCATTTGTCCATTGTTCGCAAGCATTACAATCCCCCATTGAATTAGGCTTATGCAATTCCACTACTGCAGGAAGAGCATTAAGTATTGGTATGGCGCCAAATTCAAAATAAACCGTATGAGTTAAAGAAGGTGTTAATTTGTCTAATAATTCGTCGTAATTCATATAAAAAAACTCCTAAACTCCTAGTGCCTCGTCGATCATCTTTTTTCTGTATCTTGAAACTGCCTGCTGAACTGCCCCTGGACTCATCTCTAAGCGACTGGCAATCCATTCATAAGAAAATCCTTGTTCCCGATATTTGTTAGCTCTTTCGCCCCTGTCGGAGCTGGCTTTACCACTACCAGTGCGCGGAATGAACTTGATCCGGTCATGACTTGATAAACCGCCCCAGATCCCATCGTGAATGTTTTCGTCGATTGCGAACTGGAGACATTCAATTCGGTGACTACAGGCTTGGCAGATCTTCTTAGCTTGTGGCGTAAAAATCCGGTTCTCACTTCTAGTTTCGGGAAAGAATAAATCCCCAAATCCTGTTTCGGCGCAAAGTGGATTTTCAAATTCTGGCACTTTATAGTTAAAGATTTCATTCATCATTCCTGTCGCCGTATCCTGCTTCTCTGAGTAGGTGGACCATGTCCTCGACTGTGAGAACGGCCCAGAACTTTTCGGGATGAGTTAACCCGATTCCATTAGGTTTTACAACTAGGATCCCAAGGTCGGCTTTAGCATTTACAGCTTCAACCTGTGCCTCTTTGATCCACTCGGGGAATTTGTAGGTGCGGTGATTCTTAACTTCCCACGCAAGGCAAGGTGTGCCGGTGATGTCGCCTTGATCGAATTCACCAGTTAGCGCTCGGCGTTCAGCGCCAGGAAATCCATGTTTGACCAGGAATTTCACTAGCGCTGACTCCGCAGCTGTGCCTTTGGCCTTGGCTTTAGACATTTAGTCCTTGACCGAAGTTAGCCGACGTGGTTGAGCAGTGACGGCTGCTCGAGGTTGAGAAAAGGCTGCATGATGGGTGAGGTTGTAGAGCATCTCACGAGATTGTTCTAACTCGCGACGAAGCTGTGCAAGCTCTTGGCGGGATTCAAAGGTTCCCATACGGCGTGCATATTCATAATAGCCGCCGATGTAAAAGAAAAGTGATGCAACTACCATCAACCATCCTACGAATTGATAATCTATTAACTTGATGATCATTATTTTTTCTCTGCTTTCTCTAGGACCGAAATGGTCACTGAAGATTCTTCAGCTGGCCAAAACGTGTGCTGGATTCCCTGATCTGTCATTACCTGAACGATGTCCACGTTACCTGGTGAGGTAAAGATTTCGGTGACTGTTCCGGTGAAGGATAGGACTATCTGATCTCCAATCTTCGGGGTCATTTCTTTCCCCCCTTAAGAATCTCCTCGAGTCTCTTTTGGTTTTTTTCGTATTGCATGGCGTTGGCGATTTGGATGTCAATTTCGTCTGGCATTTGAAACTTGACGATAAATGCAGTCGCCGCCAATATGATTAGGATGATGATCGTATAAATAACCATTTCCGTCCCCTGTCTTCGATGCACCCGATTTGGGCGTGGGATAACGGTCTCACGAATTCAGAACCTATGCAATAACCGACCATCGGCGTGTCTTACCCAAAAAATGCTGAAAAGCCCCCAACGCCGGCGAGGTGGCGTTGAGGGCTTGTGCATCATTCGGGAAGATTATTCGGGCTCTGTGGCCAATTCTCCGCTGATTGCGAGGTAAGCAGCACCGTCGATGAAGCTGTCGAGGTGGTTAGGAGTTTGAATTAAGCGGGCAACTTTGACCTGAGCCATACAGAGGGCAACTTGTGCCGGTGTTACTGGATGCTCCAAAACGATGCTCCAGAGAGCCGCAATGCGTTCATGATTGGTCTTAGGCGTGCCATAGTTTTTGTCTCGATCGCCATGAGTTAAGCGATTGGCTTCATCGAGAATTTCTTTGCGTCTTGCCATTTTTGCCCCCTGATCGTCTTGATTACCTTTGGCCAAATTACAGTCGGCGCATAAGGCTTGAAGATTTGACTCATCGTTGCTGCCACCTTTAGAGATGGGGACGATGTGGTCAATGTGTGGTTCGACCTTGAAAAGATCAGCTCCACAATGTTGGCAGATAAAGTTTGAAGATGCTAGGACCCGAAGCCTAGTCGTTTGAGGAAAGGAAATTCGGGTCGCTGACTTCGACTCCTTGCTTGACTTCTTCAGTAATTGTTTAATATCTGATCGAAGTGTCATTTTCTATTTTTTGCAGCGACAACCGTTGCCTTGGCCACGTTTTCGGTGCTTGCCAATAGAAGCTGATTTCACGTCATAATTATGCTGAGTCAATAGTCGAGCGATTGCCGCCGATGAAATCTCTTGATTATCTAAAAGATTTGATAAAGCTTTGGCATCCTCTGGACTAAGATCGCCAAGAATCTTCGCTATCTTGCAGATATAACCCTGCTGAAGCGGTGGATTCTTTAACAGATCCTCAATGGCATTTTTAAGCGACATTTGATGTGTTATGCAACCGGCTTAGTTGGCGTTGGAGTTGATTCTCCCTTTGCGATCTTTGTGGTGATACGCAAGGCCAATGGGCTGAAGAATGGATACTTTGCAACCAGGACTCGAGTCGCAGGTGCTGCAACTGCTCCAAGTGCTGAGTAAGCAAAAGATGCCAAGTTAAATTTTGCGTGTGGGCTTGCAATGTAATTTTTTCCATATTGGATAACAAAAGCAGTTTCAACTGCAATAAATGCGTGCCAATATGACTTAATCAGATCAGATTGCTTTGTTGATAGTTTCATTCTTCGCTCTCCATATTGTTGACGTAAGGTGTGACGATATGTGATTCCTGCTCGATGTCTGCACGTCCCGATTCTTGCTTTGGAGCCGAGACCCCTGTTAATGCCGCTAATACTACTTCACTGATATGACTTGGATCGATAGCAAAGTTTGACGCTTTCCAGACAGTTAATCCAGCGACACTCCCAAGTGCAACTGCTTTCGGATCTTTGTAGTGAAGCTTAAACATTAGGAGCCAGCCTTTGCCACCATCGAGGTATAAGTGAAAGCATCAATTCCTTTGTGACCTTTGAGTCCAGGATATTTTGCTTGGTAGACAGGGACCAAAGCCAATTCTTCAGCTGTTAAAACATCGTTGATCAAATTTGTTGGTAATAATCCGGCATTTGCCAAAGCTCTTGCAACGATCAATTCGGCATTACCTTTGGCTCCAATTTTGAAAGCCGATGTGCCAGGAAATGGCGGTGCAACGATTACGGTTGGTGGTTTGGTGGTTGCTGGTGTGCTTGAGTTTGTTAGAACTGCTGCACTGCCACCACCCAAAGCAGTCACCCCTGCAACTCCAGCAGCTAAACCCTTGTTTTGGGTTGCGTTGGTAGCAGGTCTGACTGGGTTTGGATATTTAGGACGAACGATCGCCATGACATTAAGGTAAGGCCGATGACGGCGAAATACCCCAATGCCATTAGCTTGATCTCCGGTTGCGTGATCCGGCGAAGTATTGCCTTCGATCGTAGTAATTCCGGCGGTTGAAGCATTTTCAATGATCCCGACATGGTCTGCAATGCCATTATTGCTGAAAGAATAGAAAACCAAATCACCGGTTCTCGCATCTTTGATGTTTACGACGCAACCTTGTTTTTGAAACCAAGACAATCCATCTGGGCAGTAACTAAACCCTTTTTGAGTTTGAGCAGATACCAGAGCCGAGACATTTGCTTGGGCGAAACCCATGAGACGAACATCGCACAATAACTTTGATTTGGAATTCCATACCAAGCGCCATAAGGATTTTCGTTGTTTGGGCCTTCAATAAAACCGATTTGCTTTTGAGCAATGTTGACAATGTCGAGACCGCTGGTCACTGGTAGATCAACCTTTCAGCCAAATCGCCTGGAGTCACCAAATAATCTGGCTTCTCGAATAGTGGATGTTGGACATGACTATAACATTCAGCAACCAATTCTGAGCAGATATAACCATTTTTGGTTGACAGATATTTCATGAATTTAGTATTTGCCAAAATTTTCAACCCGAGAATTCGAAGCGTCAAATCAATGATTAGGAAAAATCCGTAAGGCTTACCGATGATTTGATGAGCCTTCCAGATAATTCCTTCACGCTGAATGTCGTTGATCTTCTCGTGACGATTCCAAGCAATGTGTGGATACTTTGAAATTAGGCTGATTTCAACTCCACGAGGATTGGCTTCGATGATCTTGCCTTGGCCAATATAAATAAAAGCGTGGTTCCAACGGCTGAGGGTTGCAAGTCGAATCAACTTGCCCATCAATCCGTTGGTTTTGACACAGCCATAATCCCCTGGCTTTGGCTCATAGGCTTTCGTCATCTATGCTCTCCATGATGATTTGAATGTCATCGGCTTCTTCTCTGGTCAATTTGCGAATTTCACGAAGGATCTGAGCATCTCGTTTTGTTTGAGATAACATCGAAATACCGACGATCAATTCAATGACCACAGCGATGAAGCTGGCAACTAACTGCCAATGAACATAAGATGCAGAATCTTTGAACCATGAAGGTTTAATCCACCAAGCGATGCTTAGGGCAGACCAAAGAATGATGAAATACCAGTTTCGGATGATGCCTTGAACTTTCCACGAAACTTGCTCGCTAAAAGTTAGGCTATCTCCGGTATCTGGATGAACATATTTACGCTTAAACATCCAATTCCCCTTCCTTGATGTGAAGGGATAATTTCTTGTTTTTGCGAAGTGTTCCAGCAATTATGTGGATGATTACCCGATGGAATATCCACCAAAGGACTCCCCCGATTGCTCCTGCGGTGAAGGTGAACCCATAAAAGATGTTCGCCCAGTTGGACCAGTCGTTGAGTGTTATTTAGTTTTTCCTTACTCTTGAGGTTTATTGCCCCCAGAGCCTATTTTACCAATATAAAGTTTCAAAGTTAAATTCTCCTGCGTTAAATTTGCTATGTGTTCGCCGAGAGCCTTAATTAACTCTGCCGCATCAATTTGAATGTTATCCATTTATTTTCCCCTTTAATTCAGTAACTTGTGCGGATAATTCTTGAACTGCTTTAATCAATGGTGAAATAAATTGCTCGTAAGAAATAGATTGATAAGAATCGGATTTTGTTAAATCATCTTGAACCCAACCAGCAAAATCTCCAACATTAGCCTTATCAAGTGCGGATTTAACTTCTTGAGCAATTAGTCCGTAATGAGTGCGTTTTCCTGGCAAAGTGGTTGTTTTGTAAACTGGCTTTCCATTTTGATCAGTCGATTCAATTATTGGATTTCCGGTAGAATCTAATTCAATCTGATTTCCCCCGACAATCCACTTATAACTGACAGGATTTAAGGATTTAATGAAATCAAGACCCAAGGCCGATGGCTTAACTTCGGTTTTTAATCTAGCATCCGAAGTGGTGATGGTTGTATTGTTGGCATAAACGTGACTCCAGCGATAGGATCCGCTGATTCCTAAGTTGTAAGTATTGTCAGTGTTTGGACTCCAACTGGAGTTAACTCCATATCCACCACTTAGATAAACTGTATTTGATACAGATAAAGAATAAGTTGCAGTGGTTCCACCTATATTTGCGCCACCGCTAGTTGAAATGGCGTTTGCATTGGTTGAGCCAGCAAATATGCCACCGCTTGTGGTAATTGAGTTGATAGCAGTGCCGGTCGCCACTAATTGATAAGCTGATATTATTCTCGAGTTATCGATTAAAGCGTAAGTCCCAGAACCGCCACTGTAAAAATAAGTTGAACCATAATTTAAATATCCAGAGCCAATGGTGAATCCGCCAATGCTTCCAGAACTAGCAGTAATGCTTCCGCTGATATTGGCTCCAGTAGCTGTTAATTGACCGGTTGAAGCATCAACTGTGAAATTACCGGATGGATTTGTGATTCCAAGGGCAACTGTGATCGTTCCGGCAAGAATTGATCCTGCATCTATGCTTGAAATTACAGTGTGATTTAAGGCTTGAGAAGTCCAAGAGCTTCCGTCCCATTTGTAAACGGCTGTGATTACGCTTCCGCTGTAAACGAACCAAGTGTCTCCAGTTTGGATGTTGGAATAGGTTCCAGACGGTGTTGATGTTGAATAAGTAACTTTGTTTTTTCCATTAGCAGAAGCCAAGGCCGTTGAAGCATCTGAAGCCGCCGATGCAATAGCTGCATCTTGAACCGCAACCCATGATGATCCATCCCACCGATATTGTTTATTCCCATTTGAAGTATCGAACCAGATATCACCGATCGCCGAAGCGTTAGGTGCGGTTGATTGCGTGAATGTAGTGGTGGTTTGAACGGTAGCGGTTGAGTCATATTGAAAGTCGCTAGTCGTAAACCAGACTGAATCTGGAATCGGTGTGTTTGTGATCTGCGGTGCTATTGGCATCTTATTCCCCTTAGATCGTTATCGAATATGGATTCATCGGTGAGGTCATCAAGTTGGTTCGCCAGGAATCGAAAGTGATGTCATGTTGATAGCCTTCAAGGACTGTGTATAACTCTAATGTGCGACCATCGACTGTGGTTCGCTCGACTGTGATTTGGTCGCCAATTTCCATCGCCAAGAAATCCGGATAAAGGACATCTAATGCGTGGGCTGAGAATTGAATGGATTGAACCAAAGATTGTGGATTGTGATCTTTATAAGACAAGTATTTTGCAAGGTTGTCGGCATCTGAATCATTTAAGATCGGTGCGTTGATTGTGATTGACTTTAGACCAAAAGCGGTGGTCGATGGAAGATGGCGATAGCGACGCTGAGTTGCACTATCCCGCTGGATAATTGCTTCGTTGACTACTTGATAAGTCCCTGGAGTAGTTTCGATGTGATCATATTCGATCGTCCCATAAGCTCTGGAGTCTGAAAGCATCAAGCGAGTTGGTCGGTTGAATTTATCTGAGAGTGGAACGAATGTTGCAACGCCATCTCTGGAGATATAAAAGCGACCGGCTTCGCAAGCGACAGCTTGTTCGATCAAGGTTTGGAGAGTTCCAGATTGAGTCGTTGCTTGCATTTGAACCGAGCCTGAAAGATTTCTTGAGCCAGTCCAATTTGCATAAGTCAACATCCGACCGACTCTGGCCGAAGTAGTTTCCCCACTGTAAGCTGCTGGAGATTGAGCCAAGGCATACATCTTGGAAAGTAAGGCAATACCATCGGTAAAGACCATTGTGGCAGTTGGATCAAAACCTTGATCGACCATGTTGGTCTCTAAATAGCCCACAAATAGCGTGTAGGTAGTTCCAGACCAAGTTGCCAAGATCTGGGCTTGTAGGCCAGCCTTAAGCTGATTTACGCCACTTATGACGTAAGGACTGCCCGATCCGGTGTATTCGGGATCGTAGTAGCCTGAAAGGTTGCCAAAAACTATCGTGGCAGCGCCTGGATCATTCTTTTGATCAGCACGAGGACGGCCACGCTTGATTTGGATTTGGCGAACATTGGTTTGAGTAACAGTGACCCATGAGCCATTGATGTAAAACTGAATCGACAGCGTTGGTCCATTTGTGCCATCTAAAAATGCCGACACTTTATAGTCCTAGAGCTGCGAGTGGGGCGCCTTTNCGACGCAATAGTTGAGCCAATTCATAACGCATTTTCGCCGCTAGATCCTTCTCGGAAATTACAGATCCGGCAACATGGATCGTGACATTCATCCCCTGTCCCACGCCCGCTTTATTTAGCGGGACAACAGCCTCTGGACCAGCTTCTCCAACCATCGCCAAAGTTGGCGAGGTGACGATTCCACCATCGGCAAGCATCGGAATCTTTGGAATCGTAACGCCAAATTCTTTACCGCCTAGGAGTGGAACCCAGTCTGGAACCTTGAAGTGGATCTTGTTAACTAAATCGATTACAGCGTTGATGATGGTAATGATTCCATCGATGTAGCCTTTAATTCCGGCAACGATGAAATTGAAAACATCCTTGATGCCAATTCCAACGTCTTTGGTGACAGTGATTAAACCCTTAATAACATCAACGATGCCGATGAATAAATCCTTGACAACAGCAGCAGCTATCTCCACGCCTTTGAAAGCTGCAACTAGGACAACTCCCAAAACTGGTGCTAGGAATGTGGAGACAAAATTGAAGACATCTTTTAAGACTGGGAAAATGGCATTGAACATTGACTTGATGTCATTGATGACATTTCCAAGATCTTTGCCAATACTTGAAAAAATTCCCATCTTATTTCCGGATGTTTCAAAATGTTCACCAAGGTTGACAACATAGCTGACAATTTGTTGAATGATTGGGACTAGGAATGACATTACTTTGCCGATGGCTTCAAAGGCTGGACGAAGCAAATTGGTGATGATTGGGACGATTGCAGCCAGACCCTTCATCACAGCTGTCAAAGCAGGATAAAGGTATTGCCCAAGTTGAACCTGTAAACCTTGGATAGCAGCATGGAATTCACGTTGAGCCATGACATTTTGTTGAACGCCTTTGAGTGAATTGCCATTGAGAACCAAGCCCATCTTTTGGGCTTCTTCGCTGAATTTTGCAATTCCAGCAGCGCCTTGGTTGAGCAGTGGATAAAGTTGCATCCCTGACTTACCAAAGATTTGCAGAATGGCATTTGTCTTCTCCACGCCAGGTGGGAGAGCTGAAATCTTTGTGGCGATTTCGGTGAACAAAGATGATGCGGTCTTGAAATGACCATTGGCATCTTTGGCGCTAATTCCTAGAGCTTCAAGCTTTTTTTCGCCAGCAGTAGTGGCAGCAGCCTTGGCCATTCTACCAAGAGCGATCGCTAACGTATCGGCGCCAACGCCAGATTCTTCAGCTGCAAAGCGAAGTTTAGACATTGCTTCAGCTGAGTCACCGGTATAACGCTGAAGATTGATAACTTCCTTGCCAACTTCTTGATAAGCGCCGATCGATTCTTTGGCAAAGTTGAGAGCATCGGATCCGGCCTTCTCAAGGACTTGTCCGGAAAATACTCCGGCAGCAATAGTCTTAATCTTAGAAAATGCGCCACCGGTGTTTTCGGCTTCTTTGCCGATATTTTTCAAAGCGTTGGAAGCGGAGACATCTCGGCCATAAAGCGAATACGTTAACGAGGTATCGTTAGCCATCTCATCTCCTAATCATCGTTCGTTTGATTCATTTTCAACGCCGCTTCAATTAGAGCATTGATAATGTGTAATTCTACATCCCAGACATTCAGCGGAGTGATTCCTGGATATGTGTGACACAAAAGCGCCAGGTGGCGTGTGATGTGTCCCCTAGTCCCGCCTCTAATTAAATCTCGGCGGTTTCCAATTTTTTTGGATCTTCTCCAACGAACCTGAAATCAGCGATTGTGTAATTATCGAGAACGTTGTCGAAAGATAAAACTTTGCCCGCACGAGTTAGGCAGATCCAAGCGATTGCATAGATTGCTTTGTTGCGGGTGTATTTTGGATTTGGATGAAGCTCGGTCTCGGACGCGAGTAGCCCAAGCAAGGAAAGACCATCGAGCCCGAGGGCATCTTCGATGTTCATGATTTCCCGACCAGAGACGTTTGGCTCTGATCCTTCACCTGGCACTGAAAAGACTTCATCTTTAATTTGTAAAGGCATTTTTCCCCCTATTGGACTGAAGCGATGGCATCTAGCACCGCCGATGTTACCTGCTTTTCGAATTCATTTTTGTGTTTCATGACAGTAACACCAAGGAAAGGATGTGGTCGTTGAGTAACCCAATTCTCACGATTTCCATATACCGGATGTCGCCAGGGACGCTTTCGACGGCCTTCCATGTAGTAAGGAAGGGTTCTAGGTCGTCCACTGGCAGCCATGAAACGAGTTGTAGAGACTCGGATGTGAACAGCACCGCCACGCTTGGTGGCTTTCAAATCAGCGATGGTTGCAGCAGCAAGAGATTGTCGCAATCCCAAGTTTTCCCCGCGCTTTTTTCTTTTGCTTTCAGCCTGACCGCTTTTGGATGGGATCTGTAATTCAACAGTCTTAACTTCATCCACGATCGGCTTTGCTGCTTCCATCAAGCGCTTGCGAAGCTGTTTTTTGACTTCGGGATCGACCTTAGACATGGCAGAGTAAAACTTGCCAAATTCCTTATAGTCGATCTCAAAGTCGTCGGCCATATTAGAGGGCTGAATCCGATGTTTGGTATGTAATTGTCAGTGGAGCATCTGAGCCATCGTCGTAAGCTGTGAAAGTTACAGCCAGGTCGATAACGCCAGGACCAGGGACCTTTGGTGTGTCAGCATCTAACTTCACAGCTGAGACAGTAATTGTCAAAGTCTGCTTGTAGGTGCTGGCAATAGTTGCGCCGGTGAATGTTAACGAAAGTGCTGTTTGAGCATCGGTTAGATACTTATTCAGCAAGGTGTTGTCTAGGAATTCAGCGGTCAACTTACCTGTGATCTTGCGGAATCCATTGATGATTTGCTCAGCCTTGGCTCCGGAGTTTCCTAGGTTGTAACGATCATTTTTGATTACGTTGTCAACGGTTAGAGTGAAATCCTTCACGTTAGCAACAGTTGAACCATCAACAGTAATCGCACCTTGTGCGAAGTGGAAGATTGAACCATTAAGCGGATATGAAGCAGTCGCTAGTGATTGAGTGGTGCTAAATCCAGCGCCATCGACAGTGAATTTTCCTGTCGCTAATCCACCAGCTGCGACGCCAAGTTCCCATGAAGAAATCTTTGCGCCAGTGATGGTCTTAGCCAAAACTGTTCCGGTGTATTGTGGGACGCCGACTTGAACGGTTGCTGACTTGCCATAGATGTCACCAAGGGTGAAAGCATAGCTATAAACGCCAGTTGTAACTGTTGTCGGTGATGGTGTGGAACCTGTAGCCAAAGACAAAAGTTGACCTAGACCATTGGTTGGAAGATCAAGCATGATGTCGCCGGTTGCATCAAAAGTTGTGACTACGCGACGCTGTGAGCGAGGTAGTAATCCACCAGCGCGAAGTCCTAAACCTTCGACAGTTTTCTTATTGTAGTTAATTCCTTCAGATGTGAATTCGTAGAAACGAGACACAGTGACGGCGGTGTTGAAGGTAGTTTCAGTCGCAATTCCAAGTTGCGAGCCAATACCGGAGCCGATTGCCATTTATTCTCCTAGTTACTTGGGGCAGCGGGAGCTGCTGGTGCGGGGGTTGATGCTGGTGTTGCAACTGAAGCTGCTGCTTGATCGGCAGCTGCCCAGTTCGATGTTTGCTCCAATAGTGAAGCCGCAACTGTTGCATCGGCAACATCGAAAGTTGAATTTGCAGGGACTGTTAGCCCTAGCGATGGAATTACCAAATCACCAAGCGGTGAAATGTTTTTAATCTTTGCCATTTTTTCTCCTAGGTTCTCGCTCTATACATGACGGTGAAATCGATTTGAACAGCTGCGCCAGCATTGGCTTGGATATAGCGAATCCGATGAGCATCGAGTCCGGAATATAAGACAGCGCCATTGAAACTTGGATCTGATCGAATAATTGTATCAACCGCTGAAAGCATCGATTGGGCTTGTTGACGAACCGTTGAAATTGCTGTGTCGCCAGATTGCGCCACCAAGGTGCAGTTTAGAGTTCCGTCTTCGAACATCTTGTAATTTCCAACCAATTCCCAACTGTTGCGGGATTCGGAAACTTGGACATCGCCATCCTCATTGCCATCGTGACCGACTGCGATCCAGTTTTGTGGGTAGGAATCGATGTTGATATCTGGTCCATCGTAGATTTGAATTCCAGATAAAGATGAAGCATTTTTGAAAGCTGTGATCATGTTGGCGATCAGATTCTCGATCGCTGTGGTTGTTGACATTTAGAGGATTCCTGGCAACGAGATTGGATCGAGTAGTTCCATTACGCGACGTGGCATTGAAAATGTTGATGCTGGATAAAAGTCATCGCCATTTTGATTACGGCTGATCACGTTCATCGCTCCACGCTGTGTCTGCCATAGGTGACGAATCAATTCCAAGACACCTTGCTTAGCTTGTGGATGGGGATTGACATAACCAGCGACATAAGAGACGGTGATGTTGCGAGCGCCTGGAGCCCAGATTCCGAAGAAGTTTGGCTCATTGAGCGAACCGGAAGTAACGCGATCTAGGCGCTGTCCGGTGTAGTCCAAGGCATAATCGGTTGAGGAAAGCGTTAAACCATTTTCAACCACGCTAAGGATGGTGATAGCGCGAGGATGAAGCAGACGAAGTGTCTGTTGATTTCCGTCATAAATTTCATTGGTGAAAGTAACTCGACCAAGAATTGTGCCGGTGTAATTTTGTGCCATTTCGGTAGCGGCATCGATGAAGCGATATAACTCGGTATCGTTTGTCGTTGAAGTTGATGGGATATTTAGGTGATCCTTAACTTCATCAAAGGAAACGATCGAGAGATAATTAGGATCGCGAACAGTAAAATCATCGGCATAAGAGCTGGCATTGGTTCCAGTAGCCACCCAGAAAAGCGTGTGGCGACCAGATTGAGCCGGAGTGTAATCGGCATCGTAAAGACCGGTCCCTGAATGGTTGACGCTAGGAGTTGCAGTCGAGCCATCTGGCAGGGTAATTGTTAAAGTGACAGCTGTGGCATCGGCAGGATTTCCGTTAGCATCTGTAATTGTGACGCCAAGCGGGACTTGACTTCCAAGGAAATAAGTTGTCGCCATTTACCGACCTTTCATAGTTGATGCCGCAACAGGTCGGGGTGCCATGTTGCCTCTGTCTGAAATGTAGTTGTAACTCCAAGATGGTTGGTTATATGAAACCGAAGCTTGATTATAAAAGTAATGAGCAGCGATCGCCGCTGTTGATTGGCGATAATTCATTTTTGGCGCAAGTAATATCCGACGAAACATCGAGCTTGCTGTGGCCATATTAACTCCTTAGTTGATACCAACCGTCATCCCATAATGTTAGCAGTCGCTCGAAATAAGATTCGTATTGGCGACCGATGACATCAAGAGAATATCGGGATTTTGAATACTCGCTAATTGCTTTCCGGTCTAAGGTTTTAACCTTTTCGGCAGCGTCTAAAAATTCCTGAAATGTTCGACAGCGAAAACCAGTGACGCCGTTTGGATTGGTTTCGACGAACGCGCCCCAGTCGGTCGTTATTGTCGGCGTGCCACAAGCTTGAGATTCGATGGCTACGTTTCCAAAAGGCTCGATGTAGAGAGTAGGAGCGAATGTTGCCACCGCCTTTCCCATCAATTCAGCTCGTTCGGTGGGGTTAACCGATCCGATGAATTCGCCATAACCTTCGCCTTTACCTGGTCCGGCAAGAATTAGGCGCTTGCCTAACTTTTCGCATACTTCTTGAGCGATTCTGTAGCCTTTGCGATCGATCATTCGACCGATGAATAAATAATAATCGCCATCGCCATTTCCAAGCGGAAACCAATCTGGTTCGAAATAGCCTGGAATGACTGTGTCAAAGAATCTGCCATCAACGGCAGTTGGGTTTTGATGGGCCGAATAAATTGAGTGCATCCAGGCATAAGATTCAAAAACTCGATATTGGCTGAAAACCCCACCATAACCAACGCCGAATTCGACAGTCATGTGGTTNGGGAAAGCATCGGCGATCGACTTTTGTGAATAACCACCGATNGCGCAAATAAAATCTTTTGGCTCTAGGCGCTTGGATAATTCATTGATTGCGTTTTGATTAAAAACTTGCCAGTGAGGTAATTCTTGATCCCAACTGGTCGAGGTGTAATGCTGGTCGCCGACAGCTTCTTGCCTTTCGGCTTCNGTGATGCAGGTGATCAATTCCGTCACCGGCGCTGTGGTTTGATCGCCGGCGTATAGGAAAACTTCGTGACCAAGGTCGGTCATCATGATGCAGAATCGACGAACCTTTTCNGTNAAAGCGCATCCGGCAAATTCTGGCGTAACTTGAGTGTGTGGAAGTGCTAGAACGTGAAAGCGCATTGATCCCCCTGGTTGGTAATTATAGAACGACTGTTGCCGCTTCTTCTTCGGTTAAAGGTTGTCCAGCAACCAATTTAGCCTTAGCACTAGCTTTAAGCTCTGCAACCTTAGCGGCTTCTGCTTCACGCGCTTGGCGGTCTGCTTCGGCTTGCGCCGCTGCTGCTTGTTGTGCCGCAATTTCTTCTGCGGTTAAATCGCGGTAGGTTACTTGACCCGTCTCACAATTAATATCCACTGCTTGTGGGGTGTCTGACATAGTGTTTCTCCTTAGTGGTTGTTAACTGTTTTTAATGCCGTATAAATAAAAGGTTGAGTATTGAGCAGGACCGTCTCCTGATGTATAACTTCCAATACTGATAGAAGTTATGGCTGAAGTGTTTTGCCAAAGTTCAGCGGTTATTCCCCCGTAAGATTGCGTTGCATTGGCTTCTTGAGTTGAATCTATACTAAAAGATTTGTAATTGCTTGATGTATAATTTGGAATATAAATTTCTGCAACTCCAAACGTATTAGTAGTCATACCAGAATATGTCCAGTTTATATTATCAAGGTTTGTGCCAGAACTTGCAGAAGTTCCTGAACCTGCTAATTTTATATTATAAAAACCATTGTTACCATTTGAATAACTTGTTAATATATTACCATTAAGCCAAATATATCCGCTACCCCAGTTGTTATTAAGATTTCTAAGCGACGCTTTAATAACTAAATCTGTATAGGTTTGTGGAATAGATGAAAAAGTAGCATATTGTTCTCCACCCGAACCTGTGGTGTGGGAAGCAATCAAAGTCATTGTTGGATTTGCCATAGTTATGCCGCCTTTACGCCGTAAAGGGTTGCAGTTGCATTACCCGTATAAGTTGCACTAGATTGCAAAGTAAAAGTTATCTGGTTAATAGCAGAAGTATTAGCCCATAAATGAACCCCTGCAACTGTTCCGTTATAGGTAGCGCCAAGAATATTCATTCTGCCTAACATAGTTTTATAAGTAGTCGTATTTGAATAATTTTGAAAATGCAATTCCATAAAAAATGGCGCGGTAGTGCTTCCTGAACCCAAAGGACCGTGTGAAGCAACCCAAGCACTTGAAGCAGTATCGCGCCCCGAGGTCGCCGACGAACCCGAACCTGCAAGCCAAGTATCTGAATAACCTGAATTATTGCCATTAACATTTATTAAAGTATTTACCCCATCGTTTGAACCAAAAAGGTTTGCGATTACAACTAAATCGGTATAAGTTGAAGGAATACTTGTAAAACTTAAAGTGCTGGAACCTGCTCCTGTTAAAGTCGCTATCGGTACATAAGTAGCCGCAGATGCTGTTGTTGTAGTTACGCCCATTTATTTAACTCCATAAAGTGCAAATTGAGAGTATTCTTGAAAGGTTGCATTAGTTGTTAATGTAATTGAACTTATAGCAGGATAAACTCCCGCAGTGTTGTTATACCAAGCACCCGATGAAAGCCAAACATTTCCGCTTCCATTCATATCTACACCCATTAAAGTTCTTGTTGTTTTTGCTTTAGCAGTGTTTGTATAATCTAATATATCTACAATTGAACCATTAAACTGAGTTAACAAAACATCGTTTAATATGTAACCTTGGCTTGCACCTGAACCAGCAGAAGCAGAAGAACCATTACCCATAAGATAATGCCACGAATAATTAGAAGCAGTATCACCGTTAAATTTAATAATAACATTGTCTGAACTACTGCCAATTTTTGAAACATACCTTAGTTGCAAGTGGGTATAGGTTTGCGGAATAGAACTAAAGGTAATTGTTGAAGCACCGCTACTATCTACGGTTGCGGTAGCAATAGAAATAAAATTAGTAGTAACTAAATTACCCGATATTCCCGAATCAAGGATCCCTGGCAAAAGCGTATTGATTGGGGTCATTTTTAAGCTATATCGCCAACGATGGTGAAGGTATTGCTCGCGGTGCAGATCACAGTTGCAGCTGAGTTGGTGGCTCTAAGGACTGGAGCTGCTGAAGTTGCACCGGTTGAGGTAATGGTTACGCCAGAGCCAGCAGAGAAGGTTACTGATCCAGCAGCGATGCGTTGGACGTTAACGATCTGGCCAGTAGTAAAGACTGAAGGTGGCACTGTAATTGTGATTGCTCCAGAGTTGGAAGCAGTGACTAGGTTTCCAACATCGCTCGAAGCCAAGGTATATGAGGTTCCGGTCTGAGCGTTGATGGTTAGTGTAGGAGCTGCGCCATAAGCATAAGCAAGAGAAGTCCACGCTGTTGATCCATCACCGATCTTGAATTTTTTGGTGTCGGTTTCAAATCCAATTTCACCAGTTGCAAGGGTTGGATTATTTGAAGTCCAGTTGGCAGCTGTATCGCGGCGTTGCTGTAAACGTGATGTCATTTGTTTTCTCTCTCTCGATTAGAAGCTGACCGTTGAAGCGCCAGCGTCGATTGTATAAGTCCAAGATGACGCGGTGCTTCCACCTGAACCCGCGTCGTAAATTATGTCTGGGTTGAAAGCCGATGATCCACCATCAACATATTCAATAATGAAAGCAGCTGCGCTCGCTCCACTTGGACCAGTGGCTCCGGTTGCACCTGTGGCACCAGCAGGACCGGATGGACCTGTGGCTCCAGTTGAACCAACACCAGTGGCTCCGGTTGGACCAGTAGCACCAGCGGGACCTGTGGCTCCGACTGGACCTGTGGCTCCGATTGGACCTGTGGTTCCGGTTGCACCAGTAGCACCAACAGGACCTGTGGCACCGACTGGACCTTGAACGCCAGTTGGACCAACAGGACCAGTGGATCCGGTTGCACCGGTTGCACCGGTTGCTCCGACTGAACCATTTGATCCGGCAGGACCTGAAACACCAGTTGCACCGGTTGGACCTACAGCACCGGTGGCTCCGACTGGACCTGTGGCTCCAGTGGCTCCGACTGCTCCAGCTGCACCTGTTCCACCAGTTCCACCAGTAGCACCAGTGGCACCAGTCGCTCCGGTTGGACCTGTGGCTCCGGTTGCACCAGGTGAACCTGTTGGACCTACGCCACCGCTTTGAGCGAATGTGATGGAATCGGTTCCGATGATGATATAACCATTTGTGCCGGTTCCGACGTTATTTTCGATCCAGTTTGTTCCAGATTGTGTGGATCCTGCAACGACATATAAATAATCGCCATATTCAACTTGGCCAGCAACAGAATTGTTGTAATCTGTTGAACGAGTAAGGATCCAAGCTCTGCCGGCAGGATTGTTTTTTCCTGCATCTGTTACGGTGTAAATACCATTTTGAGTTGCAGTAGTTTGATTCTTGACAAGGATGCGATCGTTGGTTGCAGCGTTAACGCCATCGATAGTTAAAATTCCATTTGCGGAAGCTGTAAGTGTTGCACCAATTCCATATCCACCACCAGCATCTGCTGATCCAGCGGTATATGTAGCGGAAAGATTTGCAGTGGTTGCAAGTCGAGCCGATGCGTGTGCGTTGTTTGAAGCTAATGGACCAGTCGCTCCGGTCGCACCAGTTGGACCAGTGGCTCCGGTCGCACCAGTCGCTCCGGTCGCACCTGTGGCTCCGACTGCTCCAGCAGATCCGCTTGCACCAGTGGCACCAGTTGGACCAGTTTGTCCGATAGGACCTGTGGCTCCAGTTGCGCCGACTCCGGTGGCTCCAGTTGGTCCGGTTGAACCTGTGGCTCCGGTTAGACCTGTGGCTCCGGTTGAACCAACCAATCCGGCAAGAGCGAATTGCCATGTTGCAATCGTTCCAGATCCGGAAGTGGTATCAACGTTAACTGTGATGGAAGTGTTAGCTGTAATCGAAGTGATTACGCCTTCCATCCAAGTTGAAGATAGAGCTGTGTCGATAACTCGAACGCGGTTTCCACTAGCAAAAGCGCCAGTGTTTGAAACGCTAAAAGTTTTGGATCCGGTTCCGACTGTGAAAGATGTTGTTGATGTTGAAGACGCATAACCAACGCCAGTGGCTCCGGTTGATCCGGTCGCTCCGGTCGCTCCGGTTGGACCTGTAGGACCAGTTGAACCTGTGGCTCCGACTGGACCAGTTGAACCTGTAAGACCAGTTTGTCCGGTAGCTCCGGCTGGACCTGTAGGACCAGTTGAACCTGTGGCTCCGACGGGACCTGTGGCACCAGTTGGACCAGTTGGACCAGGTGTAAGTGAAATCGTTGCGATGGTGGTATCTACTGCATCAAGACGAGCACGAACGCTGGCTTTGCTTCCCTTTGGATTTGTTCCAAGCTCGGTTTCAATAGCTGCGATCGAATCATTTGCATTTGCGTGTTGTGATGCGTGTGGAACTGTTGACGAGTCAAGGGTATCCGTTGCCTGTGGGTCGATAAATGAATCGATTCCGTTAGGATAGGAAGTTGTCACATTGACTCCTTAGTTGTAGAGGCAACAGAGCAGTCGCCAGGGGGTAACGCCTACTCTGTTGCTTTATTCTTGATCGCGTGATCGCGAAATGGTGTGTGGTGTCTTTCATCTAGCCAAAAGTCTTTTTTGTGGGCGAGGATTGCACCAGTATGACAGTGCAGTGGGATATTCAACGAAGCCAATCGCTTAGAGAATAACAAATCTTCGCCGAACCAACGACCCGCAATCGGGCCATCCATAAACCAAGCCCAATCCTTGCCTTGATTCTCTGTGGTCTTTTCTTGAATTTCCAATAAAACTTTGCGGTGAATCAATAGGCAACCAGTGCCGGTTGCATCAACTTTGAGGATCTCATCGATTGGATAATCATCGATCGTTACTAAACCGCGACCTTCAATTTCATTGTAAATCGTTGGGACTGGTCTGAGCATTTCTTCATCATCAAAAAATGCTGCAAAGACTAAAGCTGAGACCACTGGACGCTTTTCGGCATCGGCGGCATTTATCAGCTTGTCAAAGTTAGGAAGGGTGATTCTTTCATCTGAATCCATCATCAATAACCAGGGAGCATCTGTCTGCTCGAGGAAGTTTTTGACAAGTAGATTTCGAGATCTGGTGATTAAGCCAGAATTTGAAACTTGAATGTAAGCGTCAAAGCGATCAAATCGTTGACGTGCGATGTGGATTAAATCGATGGCAAGTTGCGCGTTTATTCTTCCATCGTTAATCGTTCCGATGCAGACTTTTTCTTTTAGTTTCATCGGGTTTCAGCCTTTATCTTGATGGCTGTATTTTCTTTTTTTTCAAAGTCCAATTCTTCAATTATAGAATCGAGATATTGAATTCCTTTATTTTGAATTATTTCTCGGGCTGATTTTAAGCCTTCTAAAAATAATGACTTTTCCATAATTCCCCCATTGATTTGATGTTGAAACCAGCCTTGGTGTTTGTCCCATTGGGCTTCCGGCCAAGGCTGGCCAACGATCAGACTCTAACTATTAGTAGCCTGAAGGTGCAACTGCACCGGTTCCGCTGACTGTGGTTACAGCCTTAGCGAAGCGGTGTGCAAGTGCTGCGTATCCGTAAACCTGGAAACGAACTGTCAAGTTAGCTGACAAAACGTCTGGAAGGACACGAGTCTTAACGCCTGATTCGAATAGGTAAGAATCTGAAAACTTACCGATAAGAATTGGAGATTGGTTGGTTGATGAACCGTAGTTAAGTGGAATTGTTGCATCAACGTAAACTGGCACGCCATGAATTGCGCCAACTAGTCCCTTTGAAGCACCTGGGTTGTCAACAACACCTGAAGCGTTGAATGGGCCAGCAGCCTTTGGAACGATTAGTGGACGTGAAGCTGTGTCAGTTTGTGATGATAACCAATACCAGGTTGAAGGAGACATTACGATCGCTTCAACATCCTTGTAACGGTTACGAACTACTTGGCTGATACCGGCAGCGAAAGCCTTTAGGCCACCAACTGCTGAAGGTGTTGTTTCAGTCCATGTTGTTGGGATACCGTTTGTGGTATCTGCACCAAGGTTGATGAAACCACGAAGTGTTCCAGATGTTCCGTCGCCATTTCCTGCAACTGCTGTGTTGAGTTGTAGGGCATAGTCAGCCATCAAGTCACCGAAGACCATACGATCTAGGCCACCTGAAAGTGGAGACATTTCAACTAGTTGAATAGACACGTTCTCATAACCTGAGATGGTGCGAACTGGAGCTGTGACTGTTGATGTAACCATGTCACGAATTGTGGTTGCAGTGTTATCTGGGTTCTGGAACGCTGTCTTAGAACCTAGAGTGATTGCAGGGATGTTAATGGAATCGGTTCCCATTGGCAGTGCCATTTTTGTGGCAAGATCCGCTGTCACACGAGCAGCACGAGCGAACTCTGCGTATTCGTTGATCAACCAGATTGGTGGAACGAAATCTCCACCGGTGCCGTTTGTTAGGCCGATGTCACGAGTTTCGATTGCGACTTCTTGTTGGTGGCGGTTTAGGCGCTCCCATGAAGCTTGGTCATTACGAAGTTGAGCGCCGATCATATCGCGAACGAATGAGTTGTCGCTTCCCTTGTCGTATGTCATTTGTTCGCGTGTGACTGTTGCGCCACCGAAAACCTTGACATTGCTTTCCTTGCGAGATTCTGCGATTGCAGCAGTGCGAGCTTCAACAGCTTCCTGCTTTGCAATACGCTCATCAAGTGAAGCGATTTCGTCTTGCTTTGCTTCAGCTGATGTTAGAGCATCCGCGTCAACTGCATCTGCTGCGATGGTTGATTCAACCTCTGCAACTAGAGCGTCGCGTTGCTCCTTGAGCTTTGCTGATAGAGTCATTTTGACCCTTTCTAGTGAGTTGGGGGTGAGAATGACCGTCGGGGCTGTTGCGCCGAGGGTTACGCCTTACGCTTTTGACGCAAGGAATACTGATTGAACTTGAGTGCAAGCTTGCGCTTTGCTAATTCAAGGTCTTCGATTTCTTCGGCACTGCGAGCGCCGAGTGTTGTTGAGTTATAAGCCGGCCAAGTTACTGCCGAAACTTCATAAAGATCAAGATCGGTCAAAGTGCGGAGTCCGTCTTCTTTTGTTTGCCCATCTGGACCAACTGAGAACGCGAATGACATCTTGTTAACATCTCCGCGTTCGATTGCTGAAGCCAATTCAGCGGCGCGAGGATTCTTCATGTCTAAATCAGCTTCCATTCGAAGTCCATGATCGTCTTCGCTTAGGCGAAGGGTTCCGGATTGAGTCGAAGCTAGGGGAAGTTGATCTGTGTCATGGTTTACTAGCAAGAAAACTGGATTATCTGTTGAAAGTGATCGGCTGAAAGCGCCAGGTGCGATCATTTCGCGGAAGTTGAGTCCGGTTGCTTCTTGATTAAAGGTTGCGGCATATCCTGCAATTTTGAAATTTTCATCAATTTGACCAACTGCACGCAATTCGGCTTCCATTGTGATTTTTTCGGCGGTGCGAATCATTGTCTTGCGTTCTTCGATCATTGGGAGATCAGCCTTTCGTGGAGATGGAAGTGGCTTGATGATTGTTAAATAATTTGAACGGTGAACTGTGACTGTGTCTGTTGCGACCCATCCATTTCCTTGCTCGTGATAAATGCGAACATGGAAAACAGGGTTATCGTCGGTGGCTTCCATCGCATATCCATCGGATGATGATGCGGTTCCGCGTGAAGTTACCTTCTCGACGCGACCACGAGCGCGACCATTGGAAGTTGACCAGGATACATAAGTGCCTTCTCCGATTCGAGCCGATGCTGCACGACCTTCGAATGGAGCCTTGATTTCTTCATCTGAAAACTTCTCAGCCATTTTCTCGTAATAGGCAGTGACCTTATCCTTGATGGCTTCTTTGTCTGCTTCTGGAATATCAACTCCACCACGAGCGCCATTTAGAACTGCTGCGACTGCAAAGATAGCGCGTGGAACTGCTACAAGCTCTCCATCAACGACGTCTGCAAATTGGAGTTTGTAGCTTCCCAACTTTTCTTTGTCAGATTCATCGCAATAAAAAAATGCTTTTCCGTATTTTTCCCAATCCATTGCATCTTTACCGCCGGCATATTTTTGAACACGCTTATCGGCTGCTGCTGCGCTCCAGGCTTTATCGCGAGCTGCGATTGGAAGATCGGTTGATCCGGTTGCTGAACGGCCATTGTGGGCGATCCAAGCATCTTCAGAATCATCTTCATCGTCTAACATCTTTGTGGCTGCATCTGCATCTTCGGATGGTGCGTAATCCTCTGGCTTTACAGCTGCGTTTTCTTCTTCGGTTTCATCTTCGTCTGGATCGTCGAGATTGAGAGCATCAATAACTGGATCGAGAGCATTATCTGCTGCGACGAGTAGGTAATAAGCTTGAGCAGCTATTGGATTTGCATCTTTGATTTGCTCGAGCAAAGTCTGAGCTGCATCGATGGAAGCATCTACAGCCATCACGCTATTTGCTACACCATAAGCATTTGATCCAAAAACTTTAGGTGAATCGGCATCGTTCATTGAGTTATCTTCTTTCATGAAAGCCGAACGCTCGGCGAGTTGATCATGTATTTTTGACGACCAGCTAAGTCCTGGATCGCCGCCCCATGCGCTCCAAGCAACGCGACCTGGAGAAGGGAAGCCTTCTTCACCCGCATTAAAACCTGTTGCTTTGCTATCCACTTGATGACGCTTAAGGAAGCTATACATCCGGAGAACTGTTTCAGCTGAAAGTGAGTGACCAGCTGCTAAATCGGAAGCTCGCTTGCGTCCGGTATTTGTAAAACCTTGACCAGCCTTACCATCTGCGATCCAAGCCAAAGCCATCTTCGCTTCATCTTGAACACCTTTTGGCGGGCGATAAGTGTCAGCCATTATTCAATCACTCCCATGATCGGTGGCTGGATGTCTCCATCTGATCCAAGGTTTGGAAGATCGCCACCGGCGGTAACGTTGCCGGCAAGACCTTGGTTGAATACGTCTCCACCTTCGTAGGTCTCGTAACCTTCCATGACGCGAACTTCGTTTGGAGTGCGAGCGCCCATTGCAATATGCAGAGCGTTTACCTTTGCGCGAGATAGAGCATCGGAGCGCAATAGGTGTGAAGTATCGAAAACAACATCGGTGCCTTCTGGAAATAGTTGAGACAATCCAACTTCCAAGCGACGAAGCCAAGGCATGATGGTGTGAGTTAAGAAATTGATCGATGCTTGTTCAACATTCTGATAAGTCTGATTGTCGCCAGAGGCAAGGATTAGGTGAGATGGAATTCTAAAGACACGAGCGATGTCGCGAATCAACTGCTCACGAGTTTCGATCATTTCCATATCGGCTGCGGAAGTTGTAATTGGCTTCCACTTTAGGCCGTCGGACAAAACTGCTGGCAAGCGATGGCGCTTGTGAGTGTTGAGAAAAGTGTCGCGAACTTGAGCAGCTTGTTCACGAGTTAACTTTTGATCGGTTTCAACGACCGATGATGGGGTTGCGCCTTCGCCATAGAATTGACCGATGTGACGATCCATCGCCATAGCGATACCGATCAAGTTACGATTTTGGATCATAGGTGAAACGCCGACCAAAGATTGTGGTGGAGTTATCCAGCGAAGGTGAAGCAATTCCTCTGAAGCAATTTCATTTCCAAGGTGAAGATACTTACGGCCAATTTGATCGCCGGTTGGTAGAACCTGCATTTGGTAAGGGTGGAGTGGGACTAGCCCGATGATATTTCCACGCTTATCTTGATCTTTGTGGATGTAAGCATTTCCATGAAGTGAAAGCGAAAACATAGTTTGGTGAATCAATTCGAACATATTTGATTCGGGATCTGGATTTAATAAAACATCCGGAAGTCCAACAGATACTCGCTTGCCTTTAACTACTTTGAAAGCGCGAAGCGGTAGAGATGCGACTGTGTCTGATAGTAGAGAAACGCAACCGAGGACTGCTGAGATTCCTAGCGCTGACCATTCGTCGATGCGCTCGCCAGCAGCTGAGGTGATATTGGTTTGACCATAGAGCTGCGAAAGCGGTGCGACGTAATTGTTGAATTGCGGATAACGTCCAACAATTCCACGTCTTAAAATACTCATTCAGAACCTGCCGATGCTAGAAATGAAAGTGCCAATGTTGCTATTCCCCCAGAAATTAGACCAGCGCCACGTCCGGCGATTACTGCAATTCCGGTGACGATTAAAGCTGCGCCAACGATTTCAGCGATCGAAGTGATCAAATTCAAAGACAGTCGGAACTTCATTTGTGTTTTCTCCCAAGTTTGCAAGATTAAATGCTGCTGGTAAATAATCGCCTTGACCATGCCACCAGGTAGCACGTTCCAAAGCCATTACTGATGAAACTGCCAAGTCAATGCGTCGAGTTGATCCACGCTTTTCTTTAGCCAATCGAGATCCACGTTGATCGACTCGAAGTGTTGCATTTCCAACGTGTCGAGCAAGTTGCGGATCACCGTTATGTGTTACTTGATGGTTGACAACTGCTTCATAAAAGCGAGTCGTCGCTGGTGTCATTCTTGATGCTGTTTGAGGAAACGTGACGACAGGTAATCCTTCATCATCCAAGACTTGGAATGTCCGCGCCCAACGATAGGGGTCGCAAGCAATTTCGACGACGTCGTATTTCTTGCAAGCATTTCTAATTGCGTCTTCGACTTCCAAGACTGGAACCTGCCAATCGGCTCCGGCTTCTTCCGGTTTTTCCCAGACATAAAGTGGAACGATGTGGGGAGTTTCATCAACCTTGACAGCAACGATGACTGTGCAGTCTCCGTTGAAAGATCCATCGAAACCGAGGACAACTTTGTCGTCATCGTTGAGTGGTTCATCTGAGTAACAGCTGTCCCACGCGCCATGAGGTAGCCAGGTGTCGGATGTGGAAGTCCAGACATTAAGTCGCTTTGTTTTGAATTCCGCTTCCGGAGTTCTGAGGACAGCGCTTGCAAAGTCGTTTTCGGCAACGATGTCACCAAAACCAGGATTTGCAGATTTCCATGCACCTGGATCGCGATAATCCAACGTTGGGTCTGCTTCCCACCATGCGAAATAAAAACTTGGATCGTGTATCTCACCGCTGGCCACCCTTTTGCCATATTCATAAAGTTGAAAACACAATGAATCTTTTCCGGTGGGATCTACTTTGACCCCTGCGGTAGTGATCGCAACCAATAAAGGTTCGCGACGTGCACCCATCGCCAAAGACATAACGTCAAATAATTCGCGATTGGGTTGTGCATGAAGTTCATCGAACGCGACGAATGTCGGCGATAAACCTTCTTTGGTAAATGCTTCAGCAGAGAGCGCCCGATAAACTGAGCCAGTTTTTGGGTTGTAGATTGCGTCTCGATATACATCAAGAATTTCCGATAATTCGGGCTGCATCTCCACCATGCGTTTGGCAGTGCCGAACACAATTTTTGCTTGCTCCTTTTCAGCAGCGCACGAATAAGTTTCGCCACCGTTGGGACCAAGGACTAGGTGCTCCAACGCAAGTGCTGACAGCCAAGCCGATTTTCCATTCTTGCGAGGAAGACCGATCAGTGCTGTTTTATGTTTCAAAGTTCCATCCGCTTTTTCAGCGAACAGTCCTTTGGTTAATTCTTTTTGCCATCCGCGAAAGATCAGCGGTTCGCCGGCAGCGCCAGCAACTGAATCTTTTGTAATGGAGCAAAGTGCTTCAGAAAAATCGATGATGTCATCGCCACGACTTTTTTTCATTTGCGCCGGAGTTAACGGTGAAACGAAAGTCGGTGGCCAACCTTTAATCCCCTGGGCTTTTGCCATTATTTTCGATTTTCTCTTTTCGCAAGGAGCTTGTCGATTGCACTAACTCTCTGGACTTCGGCAACTCCAAGTCGAGAGCGCGATACCGGATCAAAGCCAAGGCTGGCAAGTGAATCGGTGAAAGCTTTATTGACGGCGACGTAAGCTCTGGCATCCGCTGCCTCTAGCGTAGCCAGGTATTTGACTCGAGCAGCTGTAACTACATCTGCGAGCTTCGCGGCGTTTTCGATCGCGTCGCGATCTGATTGTGGGGAAAGCCAGGTGATACCTGCGTCCCATGCTCTGTTCCAAAGTTCAAGGCCATCCTTGCCAAGCATTGCTGGTGGCTCTGGAGTTTGATCTGCCATCGGCAAAGCGGTGACAACTGAAAGCTCTGGCAACGCGCGACCGCCGGTGTCTCTACCAGCTGCGCGACCTGTTGCTCGTTTGATTTCGATTGGCTTCGGTGGTCGTCCCATATCTAAATCCTATCTCGTCCCCTGATTTCGTAATTTTGAGCGTGCGTGTAAATGACGGGGGCGATGGGTCATAGTGTAATTTTCAGAAAAAAACGCATAGCCATACGTCATGCAGTCTTATCTCGTTTTGCTGAGTTACAAGATCTGCAACAAGCTGCAAGATTGCTAGGATCTAGCCCTAGGGTTCTATCTACTGCCAGTGGAATTAAATGATCGACGGTAGCATCAAGGCCGGCTAATTTCTTTTGACATTTGTAGCAAGTCCATTGATCACGATCAAGAATGAAACGTCTGATCTTCTGCCACTCTGCACCGTAACCTCTTTGGGTAGTGTTCCCTTTAGGTTTGGAATTCATTCTCTGTAATAAATTATTTGCACAAGTTGGACATCTGCTTGCTCTTACTGGCACACCGCAATCGATGCATGACATCATCGCACGCATGGGTTATTTTTCTTGGGTGTAGTAAATAAATGGGCCGGATGTATAGACATCGTTTCGTGATGCAATCTCTAAAGCAAATTTAATTTCTGCTCCAGCATGAAGTGCACCGATTGCATACGATGATCCAGAACCAACACCATAGAATCCATGATCAGTCATTGACACTGAGAAGTCATCTGCAATTTCAAAGACTTCACCAGCAACTGAAATCAAGAATGAAAATCTATTTTCACCATCACTTGAATCTGCATCAAGTTTGTAATCATTATCTTTGAAACATTGTTTTAGTGATGGAATAACTTTTGAAATAACAAAATGATAAATATCTTTTTTGTCTGTTGCGTTTGGTGTTGGTGGATTCCATAAGTGTTGAGCAAGATCGCAAGCGATAACTTCTCCACTGCCAGCAATTAAAAATTTTCCGCGTTCTGAAATCTTAACCATTTTTTCATGATTATATTTTCGTCCGTTAGGAGCAGTCACTTGGTTATCTGCACCAAATACAACACGATCGGGATATTGGATCGCCACGATCGTAGTCACTTTTTTATTTCCAATCGTTGATCGAGCAAATCGTTTATAAAATCGTCAATAATATGTTTTTTTGAATCTCTTGTTTTTTTCTTAGATTCAACAGCGTTCGCTAACGCTTCGTCAATTTCTTCAATCTCTGGTTCAGTCATTTTGACCTTTAGGGATACGACGAACCGATAGCGCTAGTGTATCAGACATAAGTCATCATTTTTGTCAAGCCGAGCGCCGCGTGGCGAGAATTTGGTTGAGGTTATACAGCTGACCCTTTTTGGCGATCTGGTGCCTTTTAGCCAAAGTGTAAACATATTTCGGGACAACTCCAAGATATTCAGCAATCGCTTCGGCATCCAACCAGACCTCTTTGCGGGGATCGGTTAAGGCCACAGCTATAAGTCGAACGATCGTCCATTGGGTTTTACATTTTCTACATTCGACGATTTCAGTCAATTCGCCATCTCGGACTTTTAGAATTTGACCGCAGGGAAGACCTTGCTCTGTATCTGCTGGACAGGCAATCCGCTTTACCTTCTCGACGTAAACTCGAGCTGCATTGGATCCGGTTTTGTGAAGCTCTTTGATTTCCTTTGCATAATCTTCGAACCAAGGTTGAGTGCCGGACCAAGTCAGTTGGACTTGAGCAAATTTCACAGCTTGATCGATTTCATCTTCCAGCGCCAACTTCCGCAACATCGCCGGCGGTGTCAATTTTCGCTCAGACCGAATCAGCTTCTCCCACTCGTGCAACATCCCCAAAATGTCATCGCCAGCGATAAAGCTGAGGGCTTGGACATTGACGCCGATTGTGCGCTCGCCACTGCTGGAACCAGCACCACCATTGCCAGGAAGCAATTCACCATGCGCTGCACGCCAGAATTCCAGAATGTCATCCAACTGGGTATGCAAAGCACTATGACAGCGTTGGCATAGGCCTTCGAATTCGAAAGCTTTGTGGCAGTTAGGGCAATTCATGTTAGAACGGTATCCCATCGGTTTGAGCAATCTCTGGTTTTGGCCAATAGTCCGGCCAGCTTGTCGGAATCGGCAAAATCGCTCCACAGCGATGACCTGCCAAAATTATGTTTTGATGGCGAGATGCCAAGATCCGCTGTTTTATCCAAAGACTTGCCATGAAGGATTCGGCGGTCTTTCGGATTTCATACATCGGCACCTTTTGGAGATAGGTTTCGATCTGCTCGGAAACATTGAGTCGGTTTGTATCAAGTTTCACAGTGAAGCCAGTTTGACAGATCAATTTCCAAATTGCGGCATGGCATCGATTGCAAAGGTCTGGATGGGCATCTGTGGATAACTTATAGCGAGGAACTTCCCAGAGCATAGGCGGTGATTTTTTCATTGGCTGTTTTTGCTATCCGTTATCGGCGGCTCTATATAGCCGCCACCGATAAGCGGTGATTTCGACCACCGCTAAGCGGTGGTGCCACCGGATAGGTTTTTTCTGATAGTTTTCTGAGAAAGTTATCCACAGGCTAAGCGGTTTCAATATCTAAATTGAAGGGCACTAAGTAGTCGATTGGATACCACAATTCGCTCGGACCGACTCTGACAGTCTTGACTTTGTTCTCCCGCAAAGCTTGTTTTCTAGCAGCGCGGTAGGTGTTGTTGTCAGAATCTTTGCCGATGATGGCTGAGATTTCGCTCGTATTCTTGCCAGGATTGGCTGTAACGGCTTCGATCCAGCGATCTGTGGCATTATCCTTTTTTACGCTTCTAGCATCGCCACCGCCCAACGTGAGCCCTCTGGTGGATTCGTCAAATTTCACCAACTGCTCCTCGAGCAGAACATCGCGGCCGTCTGCGGAGAAGAACCGACCATCGTCGGTCTTCTTTAGCAGCCAGCGAACATCGGCCCAGTCATCGATTCTGGTGGCGCCTCTGGCGCGATCAACGCCGAATTCTTGGGCTCTGCCGGTGTGGACGGGGAGTATCAGATTCTTGATGCCAGCACGCTCCTTGATGATGTCGAGCATATCGAGGAAAACGCCCACGTCTGAGTTTGAGTTCTCATCGCCACTACCGGTGAAAGCTCTCGCGAATGGATCTAGGATCCAGGTGTGGACATTCATCTGACCTAAAATGTCGATAATTTGCTCTCGGACATAATCGCTTCGAAGTGGCACGCTCTTTCCACGAAGGTGAAATAAGGTGACGCTTTCGGTGTGCTCGATGGCAACATCTTTCATCCATCGGCGATATTGGTTTTCGCTGACTTCATAGTTAAAGATTACGACGCGACCAGGGTGATTTGCTGGCTTAAAATAGTTAAGGAATCTTGTGCCATCGACTAGGGCTTTGGCAAGATTGTTGATCATCGTAGTTTTGCCGGCTTTGTATTGCGCGGTCAAAGTGACATTTGCTCCGGTAGGGATTAGGCCTTCGATAGTCCAGTCAACTTCTTCAACTGGAAGCTCTAATTCTTCAGCTAGTGTTTCGACGTAAATGAATGGGTCGTAACGTTTTGTCGCATCTTCATCGTCGAGTAATTCCTTCGCTCTCCGGCGAGCGCGACCTTTGGCGATTTCTTCATTTAGAAGGATTTCATCATTGGTTAAGAATTTAGGTGGTGTGCTAGAATTGTTTTCAACATAGCCATCGCCTCTAGGATCTAACGATTCAACGCGGTGGCTTTCGGTATTTTGGACGATCGATGGAACGCCATAACCATTCGCGCGAAGTTGACGAGCTGCTGCTTTGTAATCGCCATTATGTTCAAGATGTGTAAATGCCGAAAACTTTGAATAAGGTTTTTCAGCTTCAAATTCGGTGCTAGTTGAAAAGACGAATAAGTTGTCGCCATCATTGCGACCAGTAGTGGCGCTAATTCCAACGCTCTTGCCAGGTCGTCGCCAATATGTAGTCGATCCGGCGGTGAAGACTTTGCTCCATCCGCGCGGAATCAGAATCTCATCCCAATTCGTTCTGTTGCTGTAGTCATCGCCAGGGCTGACACCACCACCAGCATCCGCGCGATGTGCGATCACTTCCAGCACTGTCTCTGGCGCTGGCATCCGATCCAACGCCTTCAAAACATTGTGAACCGCTTCGCGCTCGTCCCAGGTTATTGTCGGAATTGATCCTGGTGAACCTGCGATCGCGACCCACGCCTTTCCTGAAGGATGCACCATCCCACTAGATGGCGCGACGATTGAGAAGCCACCTTCGCCACGAGTTTCAATTAAGACGCCACCATCTTCGCCAGGTTGCCTTGCGATTTTGGCATTGCCAGGAATCTCGTGATCACTGACTCGATAATAAAAGTGAAGACCACCCGATGGTGTGAATTCTGCATAACCACCTGTGACCTTTTGCCAAATTTCAAGCAGACCAGAATTTGTTGCCAGATCAGTAGCTTCAGTCAAAAGCCCCATATCAACGGCGCGACCTTCGAATTCGAGCATCTCCAAATTTCCAGAGACGCGACCTGTGATTATGCCAAGTCCGGTTTGTGAAGGATCTTTGAACCATTGCTGGATCTGCATCCCATTGGCTCGCTCGGTCTGATATTTCTTCCATGATCCGATCGGTGCTTTGGTGCCATTTACAGCTGCTGGAACGACTGAGCATCCATTAGCGGCAAAGGCTAGAGCTGCGGTGAAGATTGGTGAGGATTGGTGTTGCTGATTCTCTGAATTCATATTTCGATCCCAACATAAAACTTAACGAGATCAATATCCATGCCATATTTGTCGATTTTTATGCCTAGGCCATATCCAGAAAGTTTTCCCCAGTGAAGCCAATACTTGCCGACCTTTAACTCTTTCATTACTTCCACCACCCCTTTGTTGATCCCAATAAATATAAAGCGAATAAGTAGCCAATCGAGTTGATGGCGGCAATATAAACCAAAATAACTTTAACCACGTTTCCCCTTAACTTAAAATCCAAATAATTAAAGCTGCGATTGATAAACACCAAAGAAAAACAGTAAGGAAATCTTTATCGCCTAACTCTTGCCGGCCCATCCATCCCCCTTGAACTCGATTCCTGGTGCTGTGTATTTGCGGTCCATAGATCTTTGGCATTTTGGACATAACGGTGCTACGAGTGGGAAGTCTGCGATCTTGGCCGAAACCTCTGTGGTTACTAAATGCTCATTGCAAATAAATTCATAAATTGCCATCAATCACAATCCCAACAGTCGGCTTCACATTTGCCAGTAACGCAACAGTCATTCGATTCGCGACCATGCGCTCGCTTCGGGTTGTCATCCAAGAAATTTCTTCTTGGGCAAAATTATCAATTCACCAATTAAGATCGTTGAGAGAATTGCTGCCACGATAAACATGGCCATTGCTGTAACTAACATTTCTTTCCTTTCGGTTGATTCTTGCGTGCGCCGTTGGGACTCGAACCCAAAACTGGTGAAAGGTCATACGAAAAGCCCAGTTATCCGATCGGCGCGATCAACCCCCCTGGAGTTGAAATTTAGACCGTTAAATTAAAACGGTGCAGCTCCCAGTTGTTTCTTCAAAGCAGCCAAAACTGCTGGATCAACATCTGAAAGGTCAGCGTTAGGAGATGATGCTGAAGATAGCGGTGCGGAAGCAGTTAAACCATCGCCTTTAGAAACTGTCACATCGAAATGCTTCAGAGTCTTGCCACCGGCACGCTTTTCAATTTGTGTCAAAGTGATAGTCAGTGAATCGCCAACATTTGGACGCTTCTCAGCTAGTGCAGCTTTGAGTCGAACTTGTCCAGCGGTGACTGTGATCTCGCCGTCTGCTGAATCAAGTGTGATTTGTGGAGAGACGCTTCCGTCATCCCACCTGTGTGCGCCGATTGCAATTACTTTGCCAGAGACAGTGTCTCCAACATTTTCGAACTTGGCGTAATTGCCACCGACTTTCATGCCAGGGTCATCCCAGATTGACATGATTACCTTCTTTCCTTATTGGGTTGGGTTGGTAGATCCCCACCAGGGCATCCGGTGAGGACATCTGTGCTGCCAGGTAGATAAAAGGGACAGTAGTGGCAGAAACTGTCAATCGCTTGTAAAACTTTTAAGCTATCAATGCCCCCAGTGCGAACGACTTGCTTGACTGAATCTAATTTTTTAATTCCAGCCACAGCGATTTCAAGATTGAAAGGCTCGGTCCAGATATACATCGAACGCAACGATCCACCGCGTGGCAGAAATACGATCGCAACATCTCGAACTGAATATCCGGCGCGAAGTAAACCATAGGCATAGAGATGGGCTTGAGTGCGATATTGTTGACCGATTCCAAGTGACTTGTATCGTTTCAGTGAGGAATCACCAACGACTTTCCAGTCGATCACTAGCTCTCGCTCCATGTCAAATAGATCCACAGATCCACCCAATTCATCGGTGACTTCGACTCGATGCTCGATCAGATAGCGTGGCTTTTCTAAAGTTAAATTGAGATTTGAATACTGGTCGGCCAACCATGCGTGCACTGCTGTGCCGATTGTTGCCAGCCAGGTATCTGGTTGATTTGTCGATTCAACACCAAGCAAGCGATAACCAATTTTGCGGTAGCAGTCGCCACCAACTTCACTGGGACCGATCGAGCGTTGTTTTGATCTTGGTGCGTTAGCCGATGCCGCGTTGATATTGGTGCGGATCTCAAATCCAAGCTCGGTGGTATCGATCATTTAATTTTCCCCTTTAATAAAGTAAACAATTCCCCAAAACCAACCATCAACCCAAATCTTTAATTTGAGTCGAAAACTGGCATGATCTTTCCACTTATGATGTCCGACTGTTGAATGTTCATTAGCTTCCGGATTGCAAAAACTTGAACAGATAAAATGTTGCAACTCGGCAACGCTGTTGAACTTCTTCACATATCATCCTGACTTATAGGTCTGAACACTCTAGCAACCTGCACCGTCATGCACTGTTCGAGAGCTTCCTCGGTGAGGAAATTCTTGACCTTCTTTTGATCCAGGCGATTTGACTCGACATAATCATATTTCAGAACCGGAACTCCGTTGACGGTGGCCATAGTGCTATCGCCTAAAGCCAATTCAACGTGAGCCCGAGCGATGTCTGCCTTCTCAGTCAGCATCTTGATCTCGGCTTTGATTTGGTTATATTCAGCAAGCCAACCAGCAACCGATGCCGGCAACTCGAGAGCTTCATTCAATTCGTGCATATTCTCCCCCTTAGAAGAAATTGTGTTGTCTTTCGTGTTTAAGTGCAGCGCAAGCGCCACCACTGCCATAGCGCTCTGAGATGTAGGCAAGCATCGCGACGACCTGCGCTTTTGGATCGTTGCTGTGTCTTAAGCCAAGATTTCGATAAGTCGATGCTAAAAGTTGACCGACACCTTTAGCCGATGAAGTTGGAGATTTGGCGTAAGGATTTCCATGAGATTCGATGTTGATTACTTTGACTAAACACTTGTAAGAATTTTGATCAAGTAATTCGGCAGCGACTTGATACGCGGTGGCATTAGTCATCGCTACCTTCTTTGTCACTACCAGTGGAGAATGGATGTGATTCATCACGAAAACGACGTTGATCCCGATCAGAATCGTCACCAACGTTCGAGTTAGGAATTGACCCCAAGTTACCATCTGCCCACCTCTTTTCTTTCATCTTTTTTCTGTATCTTGAAACTGTCTGCTGAACTGCCCCTGGACTCATCTCTAAGCGACTGGCAATCCATTCATAAGAAAATCCTTGTTCCCGATATTTGTTAGCTCTTTCGCCCCTGTCGGAGCTGGCTTTACCACTACCAGTGCG
>TBL_comb48_EPIDRAFT_1000373_pt1 | contig 35369 bp, 34 predicted proteins | sample TroBogEpilimnion_37_FD_10681 | JGI IMG/M metagenome (IMG submission 10681) | reverse complement strand
GAACCCTGAGAACGTTTACTGTTACCCATAATGAAAAAACGCAAACCAAACTTCAACACACGCAAAACCACACGCATGACCAAAAAAAATACAATAACAAAAAAAATAAATCTCAACATCGCTTTAACCCTTCTTGATAGTTGGCAGTCGGCAGTTGGCAGGGTAGAGGGGGAAGAAAGAGCTGAGTGGTAAGGGTTTGTCGGGTAACTATACGTTACGAATGCCCCCTCGTTGGAGTTTTCTCCCCACTGCCTACTGCCTACTCTCTTCATCCTCAGCACTCAGCAACGCAAGCAGTCGGCTCTCATTCACCCGATACTTAAATACCTTAACCCCATCTATAAAAACAACCGGAATTTTAAGCCCGAACTCAGCAAGCAGTTCAGGGTTATCGGAAATATCTATTTTTTCAAGATCGAACGAAACAACAGCAGCAACCTTCAACAGCACCTCCATCGCCTCATCACACAAACAACACTCTTTTTTTCCATAGAGCATCACCTTATGCCGTGTCAGAGTCATAAGTCAAGCAACTCCTTAGCAGCCGGTTCCCGAAGAATTTCAAGCACCGCCTCCAGTGAAAGTGACGTCTGTTCAGAAGTAACAAGATTCTTCAATGCATACAACCCTGTATCAACTTCAGTTGAACCAATAAAAAGTGCATAAGAGGCCCTTATCCTGTTTGCCTCCCTCATCTGCGCCTTCATGCTCCTTCCGGCCAAATCTATCTCCGTCATAATACCAGCCTTGCGCAACCGGTAAGCAATCTGCAACCCATGATCTCCAAGTTCCTGACTCTGCACAACAACATAAACAAGCGGACCGCAAGGAGTAAGTGCTGCAAAAAGCCCCTGTTTTTCCATGGTTATCAAAAGCCTCTCCATACCCACAGCAAACCCTGAAGCCGGCACATCCGAAGAGCTGCCAAACTCCCTGGCCAGACCATCATATCGCCCGCCTCCACCGATGGCATCCTGTGCGCCGAGCTCTGAACTGGTCACTTCAAAAGCAGTGTGACAATAATAATCAAGCCCCCGGACAAGCCTGTGATCAATTTCATAAGCTATACCGCGTTCTCCAAGGTAAAAAAGCACCTTCTCAAAATCCTGGACAGCAGCTTCCTTGAGATAATCATACAACCTTGGAGCCTCTGCAACAATGTCCCGTACGGCAGGATTTTTTGAATCAAGAATCCTCAGCGGATTTTTTTCGAGCCTCTCCCTGGACGCCTCGTCAAGCTCATTGTGATAAGGCGCAAAATAACCCTGCAAAGCTTCCCTGTATCGAAGCCGGTCCTGGGTGTCGCCAAGAGTATTCACTCTCAGCTTCAAACCATGAAGACCAAGCGACTCAAAAACCTGCATCATGAGGGTCATAACCTCAGCAACAGCTGCAGGCGAAGAGACGCCAATCAGCTCCGCTCCGAACTGGGAAAACTGACGCTGCCTGCCTGCCTGAGGCCTCTCCTTGCGAAACAACTCACTGATATAATAAAGCTTTTGCACAGGAGCCGAAGCAAGCAGATTGTTCTGAAGCACCGCCCGCATAACACCTGCAGTCATTTCAGGACGCAGAGTCAGTGAACGCCCTTTAGGATCAGGCTGAAACGTAAACATCTCCTTTCCAACAATATCCGTCGTCGAACCTATCCCTCTCTGAAAAAGTTCAGTATACTCAAAAACCGGCGTACGAATCTCACTGAACCCGTAAAGAGATGCAAGAAAATGCACAACTCCTTCAACATATTTCCATTGAGCAGCCTCTTCCGGGAAAATATCCCTCGTGCCCTTGACAGCCTGATACTGCGACATACAATAACAATCCTTCTGTATGGTAACTTCTAAATTATATCTGCGGAAAATCCTTTTCCCATTCCCTGAAAAGCTCAAGCACTGCGGCAGGTGAAGTTGAAAGAAGAAGACTCTGACGAAAATCTTCCCGACCTGCCAGTTTGGTAATACGGCCAAGAAGCTTCAAATGCTCCGCAAGCATCTCCTCCGGCGTTGCAAGCAGAAAAACAAGGCGAACAGGTTCCTGATCAATGGAATCAAAATTCATCTCATTGCGGAGCGTAGCAAAAGCCATCACAGGCTCGGTAACTCCATCAGTTTTGGCATGTGGAAGAGCTATACTCTTGCCAATACCTGTCGACATCTCCTGTTCTCGCTTCAATACATCCTCCCGAAGCTTGCTGATATCATTAACTCCAGCATGATCGGCTATAAGTGAAAGCATTTTTTCAATGACCTGACTTTTCAGAGCCAGTTCAAGATTCAACGCGATATATTTTTCGGAAAGAAGACCTTCAATTTTCATTATTTCAACCTTTTGCGGTTAATACTCCTGCCCGTTTCAACGGGTAATATAAAAAAACATTTATCCATACCACCAGCGGGCAAATCCTCTCTGTCAGCTTAGAAATACAACGTAATAAAATAGATAAATGGCGATATAAACATGATAGTATCAAAACGATCAAGCACACCGCCATGTCCGGGGATCAAACCTGAAGAATCCTTCACACCCGCATCCCTTTTAAACATCGATTCTATTAAATCCCCAGCAGGACTTGCCAGGCCAATCAACAATCCTGTCAACAACGCTCTCTTTAACGGCAACTGCGGAACAAAACTCCCATACATCATCGACGCCGAAACACTTCCGACCAGCCCGCTCAAAAAACCCTCCCATGTTTTATGAGGGCTCAGGCGCTCAAACAATTTCCGATGGATAAAACGTCCACCTAACGTACTCCCTCCGAAATACGCAAAAATATCAGCTGACCAGACACAAAAAAACATCAGAAAAACCATAAGTTCCCCATTTCCACCAGCCTCTCCGAGACGAAGTCTCAACAGGGAACCAAAAGAAAGATTAACGTAAAGCAGGCCGGGAAAAATCGCCCCAAGATTAAGCAGTGGAGAACCATCTTTCAAAAACAGCTCCATAACCAGAAGTGCGAGCACAACAACCAGCAACAGCTCCCATACCTCAGCAAAATGTCTATAAAAATTAACCTGGAAAAGCAGCGTTATCATGAGAACAATCCAGAGAGCCGGGGGCTGAGCCTTATGCAGTGCCAGACGATGAAACTCAAAAACAGCCAACAGTGCCAACAGTGAAAAAAAGCAAAAAAACCAAACCCCACCCGCCTTGATCAGACAAAGCAGAAGGGGAATGCCCACAAGAGCCACTATGACCCTCTGCAATAAATTAACGCTTAAAAGCTTACCCATTATCCATTGTTGAAAAACTGATCAGCAGAAAACCGCCAGACAACCATGACAAACAGTAACAAACTACCCCCGACAAACAGCCACCACCACAATGCTTCAAGCAAAAATTCCGGATGAACCTGACTTGGCAAATTCCCGCTTGCTGTCAATAAAAGGAGAAGAAGAGCAACAAAATTATTAACAAAATGAACAAAAAAAGGCACAGCCAAATTCCCTGTTTTACTGTAAATATAGCCAATATACCACCCCAGCAAAACCAGAGGAACGAGATTTGCCGCACTCATATGAAAAAAAGCAAACACGCACCCTGTCAAAAGGACTGCCCCACTCGACCCCATAGACCTGCTGTAATTCTGCTGAATATAACCCCTGAAAAGCAACTCCTCACAAACTGCAGGAATAACAGCAAGAACAACAGCTACTGAAATAAATTCCGGAACCGAACGCACCAAGGCTAGCTCACTGATAAAGGAGTCCATCAGATCACGCTGCCGGACAACTTCCGTCCCGGCAGTTCCAAGAGCAGGCCAGAGATACAAATCCTGCAATGCATTAATGGTATACAACAACGGCTGCAGAAGAAAAATGCCACCAACTGCCAAGCCGGCAGCACCAAGATTGAAATCTCTGCGTATCCCTAAAAAAGCAAGACTTTCCAGAGAAAATGGATTTTTCCTGCCCGTATGCCTGGCAGCAAGCAGGATAACGGGCACAGCAAGAACAAGAATCTGTCCGCAAGCCTGAATAATGCGCATGGAGGGAAGCATGGTTCTGTCAACATGGGATAAAGAAACCCCCGCGTTAACAAAAGAAAACAGCAGGGCACCGGCAAGCGGATAAAGCACCATAATGCCTATCAAAAACAATGTATTGGCAATAAAGGTGAGGCGCCTTGCTGCAAAAGGATCAAAAGAAGAAATTACCTGCATTGATTGGATATATCCGTTACAATGAATTTCTGAGAATGTGATACTTTATCGTTTTTAACTATACAACAATCATGTTCTCTCAATGAACATCCTGATATTTGATGCAACACCGCACTGGTCGGGCGGAGCAAACAGAATCCTGTTATACAGTAAAGAACTTAAAAAACGTGGCCATCGCGTCACTGTATGCTGTCTGCCGGAAAGTGGCCTATCGAGCCGACTCCCTGAAGAAAACATTCCCTTCTGCATAATTAACCCGAAATCAGACATCAACCTGCTTATCATCCCGAAACTTATACAGCTTATCATAAAGAACAAGATTGATATTATAGATATCTGTTCACCCAATTTTTACTGGATCGCTTCGTTGGCCGGAAGAATAACGAAAAGAACGGTCATTCTCACGCGCAATGTTCCGTACCGGAAAAAGGGAATCAAAAAATACATCAACAGAGTTCTTTACTCTGCACTTGTTGACCGAATTATTGCCATTTCAGATAAAATCAAACGTGAACTTAGAGAAGATTTCAACATCCCTGACGATAAAATAACGGTTATTTATGACGGCATAGATACCCTTCTGTTCAGCATGCAAAAGCAAAACAACAACCTGGTAAACCCTGAACAATATGCAGCTGCAGTCATAAGCCGGCTTGACGATAACAAAGGCCTGGAATGTTTTATCAATGCCATCCCGTACATCATTCAAAAAATCAACTCTATTCTTTTTTTTATCGTCGGCACTGGTTGTATTGAACAACAACTTAAAAATCTGACAACAAAACTCAACCTGTCCGAAAAAGTGATTTTTACCGGTTTCATGAACGATATCCCTGCAATCCTTGCCGGTGTTGATATAACCATAATGCCGTCACCCGAGGAAGGCATGTCAATGAGCGCTTTAGAATCCATGGCATCCGGCAAGCCGGTAGTCGCAACATCCGGCAGCGGACTGGCCGACATAATCGTCAATAACAGATCAGGTATGATTGTCAAGCCGAACAACAGTCAAGAACTAGCCGATGGCGTTGTAACGCTTTTACAATCTGATTATAAACAAGCCGGAAGAGAAGCAAGAACAATTATCGAAGAACAGTTTGCACTCCAGACAGTCGTAACCCAATACGAGCTACTCCTGGAAAAATCGACACAATACATCAAGTCTCATCCAGGAACATGAAAGCGAAAAAAAAAGATCACACTCTCTTCCGAAAAAACTTTGCACGCACCCTCCAGTTAATCGGAAAAAGAGGTCAGACGAAACCAATGCTTCATGGTGCTCCCGAAAGCATCGTCATTCTCGCAAGGGAATGCTATGGAGATTGCATCTTACTTACACCTCTTATCGGCAGTCTGCGAATAGAGTATCCTGAGCTGTCAATATACATCATCGCCTTCAGCCGGATCATCTTCAACTTTTTCAGTGCCGACCCTAACGTCACGGAGGTCTATCATGCCAAAAGAAACATGAAACGCTACTACAAGGGGATCCTTTCAAAAAAGTTTGATCTCCTCTTCAATCCTAAAGACCACCCTTCAACCCATTTTCTCATTCACTCACTGCTCATCCGCGCCCGACACAAAATCGGCCACTACAACCCAAATCATGAAGGACTTTTTGACCAGCTCATCACTCTTGAACCCAATACCCATGAATCAGTCAAAAATCTTTCTCTCCTGAGTGCCATCGGTTCAACAACAGTGGGGCAATGCAGACCATACCTGCCCCCTATGCCGGTTTGCACTGAAACTGCCTCATTTCTGAAAACTCTCCAGCCGGGAACATCTATAGGCATCAACATCAGTGCCGGCCACATCGGCGGACACCGAACCCTGGAGCAATGGTCTCAACTCATCAAGAGTTTCACTGACGAAACTTTTATTATTCTCTCAGCTCCCAAAGAACTCGAAGAAAAAAGAAAGCTTGAACAACCGCACAGCAACGTCCTGCGATCACCCTCAACACAAAACATCTATGAAGTCGGCGAAATTGTCAAAAAGCTCAAGATCCTCATCACTCCCGACACTTCCCTTGTCCACATTGCGGCATGCTCCGATACACCAATCATCGCCCTTTATCGCAAATACCTCGCTGATCGAACCCAATTCGGCCCATTGAGCACCATTCAGGATATCATCATATCCCCAACACCCGACATCATCGATATCGACCCCCATCAAGTAACAGCCGCACTCCACCATATGTTAGAAGTACTCAGTTCTGAGGCGAGAAACTGATTATTCTTATTTATACACTATATTAAAGGTCAAGATAAACACAACACGATCAGGGTGCTTATGAAGTTCGGAATATTGATGAGGATGCTGCGGTACATGGCCCCGTCCAAGGGTAAAATTATTCTGGTGGTTATTGTCAGCGTTTTGACCTCATTGTTCAGCGTCGTATCGATCTACTCCATTCTCCCGCTGCTGAATGCAGTCTTTTCATCAGCACCTGCAGCCCAGCATGCCACTGCTGCCAAATCATCCGCTCCTGTACAGCAACCGCTTCAGCTCTCAAAAAATACCACCAGTGCTGAAAAGTTGAAAAACTGGGCGCTGATTGAATTTCAGCGGATGTTCGAAGCACCAACTAAACAACTGGCGCTTCTGAAAATCTGCTTCTTCCTGATTCTGGCATTTGCCCTCAAAAATTTTTTCATCTACCTGAATGGTCAAATTATTTTCAGGATACAGACCAAAACAGCCAAAAAGCTCAGGGACGAAGTATTTCACAGCATCATCGAAATGCATCTGGATTATTTCAACAAAAACAGGGTTGGCAACCTGATGAACTACGTGAATAATGATGTAGAAAACGTCAATAACAGCATCAGTTCCACCTTTGTCAATTTCCTGCAGAACCCCTTTTCGATATTCGTCTATATCGGAGTTCTTCTCGCTCTCAGCTGGAAACTGACTGCTTTTGCATCTGTAACCTCCCTGTCGATTTTTTACGTTATCAATTTTATGGGCCGAAATATCAAAGGCCTTGCCCATAGCTTCCAGACCAAAATGGGCGATATGAACTCCGTTCTGCAGGAAAAGTTCAACGGCATCAAAGTTATCAAATCAACGGCGTTTGAGGGAATTGAACTCGCAAAGTTCATGTCATTCACCAATGATTTCAGGCAGTTGAGTATCAAAATGTCAAGGATTCGCAATATTATCAGTCCACTCAACGAAACACTCCTCATTGCAGCCATTGCAATGGTACTCTGGTTCGGAGGCCTCCAGGTCTTCGAAGGCTCTATGACCGCCAATGAACTGCTCGTCTTTGCTTTTACACTCTACTCCACCATGGGACCGATTAAAATGCTGGGCGATGCCAATTTATCTATTCAAATGGGCATGATTTCTATTGAACGCCTTTTCGAAGTGCTCGATACCAACACCAATGTTACCAACGGCACCCGTTCAATCAACACTTTCTTAAACAATATCACTTTTGAAGATGTCTGTTTTAAATACAACAAAGAACCTGACGCCCCCAATGTTCTCAACCACGTCTCGTTCGAGATAAAGAAAGGTGAAATGGTCGCACTTATCGGCCAGTCCGGATCCGGTAAGTCCACTGCCGTTGATCTTCTCCTGCGCTTTTATGATGTCGATTCAGGACGCATAACCATTGACGGTATTGATATCCGTGATTTTGACTATAAACAGCTTCGGCAAATGATAGGTATTGTAAGTCAGGAAGTCATACTGTTCAACGATACCATCGAACAGAATATTGCCTATGGCGTTCACGATGAAATCAACCACCCAAGAATAGAACAGGCAGCCAAACTGGCAAATGCCCACGAATTCATTCAGGACAAACCCCAGCAATACCAGACACTAATCGGCGACCGCGGGCTACAGCTTTCTGGAGGTCAACGGCAGCGGATTGCTATTGCCCGTGCCATGGTAAAAAACCCTGAGCTTCTGATCTTTGACGAAGCAACCAGTGCTCTGGACAACGAATCCGAAAAAATTGTTCAGCAGGCAATAGACAATGCCATGGAAAACAGAACAGCCCTTGTGGTAGCTCACCGTCTCTCCACCATAAAAAACGCCGACAAAATCATAGTCATGGAACGCGGCAACGTCATGGAATCCGGCAACCATCAAACACTTATAGAAAAAAACGGCGTTTATAAAATGCTCTATGACATACAGTTTGCAGTCAAACCAACAACTCAGGAATCACTGACAACTGCCTGACCCACAACTCCTGCGTATACTGTGTCATGCTCATAACCACCACTCTGCTGATTCTTATGACGTTGGCAACTCTGCCCGTCATTGCACGCTATCGAAAGCATCTCAATAAAAAGAGAGATCGCCGGAGTCGCGAAACCTGGGCAATCGGCATCTATAGAGGTCTTTCACCTCTACAGCTCTTTTCCCCAAACAGCTTCTGCAACCCGATACTAAGCGCAAAAGATGTTACAGACATCAAAGCCCGTTTCGTTGCCGATCCATTCATGATCAAAAACCAGAGCGGGTACTATCTCTTCTTCGAGGTACTGAATGACAAGAGAAACACTGGCGAAATTGCCTATGCCTTCAGTCATGACATGATGCAATGGCAATACCGCAACGTCGTTCTCAAAGAACGCTTCCACCTCTCCTACCCATCTGTTTTTTTCTGGAAAAACCACTATTACATGATACCGGAATGTAACGACTCAGGAGGTATACAACTCTACCAGGCTCAGAGTTTTCCTGATCAGTGGCAACACATTACTACCATCATTCAAAGCCGTGGCCGTTACTCAGCACTGGTTGACCCATCCATTATCCACTACCAGAACCATTGGTATCTCTTCAGTTACGCGCCAAAAAGGAAAAACCTCCATCTTTTTACCTCCTATACGCTTACCGGCCCATGGAAAGAACACCCAAAAAGCCCGATAGTGAGCAATAGTCCGCATTTTGCACGTCCAGGTGGTAAAGTAATCATCCATGATGGCGGATTATACCGATACGCACAGGATGAAACCCCAAACTACGGCACAAAAGTCTGGGCGATTCGGATTACCGAACTTACAGAAGATCGCTATCAGGAAACCCCCCCTGAAAAGCAGCCTGTGGTCCAGCCAGGAAATGAATGGTGGAACCGGGGCGGTATGCATACCGTCGATGTTCATCGGCATGAATCCGGAGAGTGGTTTGCCCTGGTAGATGGGTTCACGATCAAACCTGTCACTCAATGAAAAAAATAAAACTGTCAACGATAGGGCAATATTACACCTATAAGGATGAATCTTTATTACCTCTGCTTATTTCCAGCTTAGGATACGATATTGTGTGGGTTGATCCTGATCAATGCGATGTATTGATCATTGGCAAACCAATGAATGCACTGAAATGGATTTTAAAAAAAGGGACATCCGTTCTTCTTCCCGATCACTGCCACACCTTTATCAATAAATATATCAATAGCAGACACTATAAACCTTTAACACTCTTTCACACCTGTGAAAACTTACGTCATGACAGCGTCAAAACAGACTATTCGATATCTTTTGACTTTTCATCAGAAACAAACAAGCATTTCAGACTGCCTTACTGGATGGAAATGGTTGACTGGTCGCATGAAGGTTTGCAGGGAAATAAAAATAAAAGATTCGGAAAACTGTTCAGCATCAGCAGAATGATGCAGCCACTTGGACGCAAATTTTTATCCAAGCCTCGAAAAGCAGTAATCTTTGCATCTCACCTGAATGGACCAAGAAAACATATTTTTTTCGCAATTAAAAAAGTCATTGCTACCGATGGATTCGGCAAATATTTTGATAAAAAAATCACGAACCACACCAACAGCGGATTTGAAAAACTTCATATTCTCAATGACTATGCATTTAACCTCTGTCCTGAAAACAAATTATATCCCGGTTACTACACTGAAAAAATCCCTGAAGCCTTTCTTGGAGAGTCATTGCCATTGACCTGGACAGACAGCAACGTGTCAGCAGATTTCAACCCGAAGGCTTTTCTTAATCTTGAGCAAATCGATTGGAGAAATTTCGATGTATTGCATGAGTTTTTACATTCTGAAAAACAGTTGACAGCTTATGTAGAACAGCCTTTACTGCTTACTGCACCATCAATTGAACCATTTCGAGAATTTATTCGCAATCTCCTTGGTAATGCCATGTAAATTCATTCATTTCCTTATTTTCAGAAATAATATGCGGATCATTGTCGAAACCTTCTTTGTTAATGGATAAGCAACCCAGAATATTCGTGGCAGGCCATCAGGGTATGGCAGGATCAGCCATTGTCCGCACACTCCTCCAGAATGGCCAGAACAACCTCATCACCCGCAGCCGTGCTGATCTGAACCTTACTGATCAAGCTGCTGTCCGTGCTTTCTTTGAAGCTGAAAAACCAGATCAGATCTATCTGGCTGCGGCAAGAGTCGGTGGCATTCATGCCAACAATACTTATCCAGCCGAGTTCATCTATACCAACCTGATGATTGAGACGAACATTATTCATGAGGCCTGGAAGGCGGGTGTAAAAAAACTTCTTTTTCTTGGTTCCAGCTGCATTTATCCTAAACACGCGCCTCAGCCCATGAACGAAAGCTCTTTGCTGACAGGCACACTTGAACCCACAAACGAACCTTATGCCATTGCCAAGATTGCAGGCATCAAACTCTGTGAAAGTTATAACCGACAGTACCGTCAAAGTCACGGCACTGATTACCGCAGTGTCATGCCGACCAACCTTTACGGGCCAGGTGACAACTACCACCCCGAAAACAGTCATGTCATACCTGCACTTATCCGCCGTATCCACGAATCCAAAATAAATGACTCGCCCACAGTCATTGTCTGGGGTTCAGGCAATCCGCGCAGGGAGTTCCTTTATGTCGACGATATGGCTGCCGCCTGCGTGCATGTGATGAACCTTGAGTATGCCACTTTTGCAGCTCACACTCACCCCATGCAAAGCCACATCAATGTCGGCTATGGTGCAGACATCACTATCCGTGAACTTGCTGAAACAATAGCCGATACTGTAGGATTTCAGGGAAAGATCACATTTGACCCCAGCAAGCCAGACGGTGCACCACGCAAATTGATGGATAGCAGCTGTCTTAACACTTTAGGCTGGAAAACCAAGGTCACTCTGGAAAAGGGGCTCTCTTTGGCTTATAACGATTTTTTAACACATACACATTATGATGAAAAAACATAAGGTCGCCCTCATTACCGGCATAACCGGACAGGATGGATCATATTTAGCTGAACTCCTGCTTGAAAAAGGGTATGAAGTACATGGAATAAAACGCCGTGCCAGTTCTCTCAATACAGAACGCATCGATCATCTTTATCAAGACCCGCATGTAAACCATCGCAACTTTTTCCTCCACTATGGAGACCTCACTGACAGCAGCAATCTGACTCGTATAATTGCAGAAATACATCCCGACGAAGTCTATAACCTCGGAGCGCAAAGCCATGTAGCGGTCAGCTTTGAATCGCCGGAATATACTGCCGATGTCGATGGCATGGGGACGTTGCGACTCCTCGAAGCAATACGTTTTCTCGGACTGGAAAAGAAAACCAGATTTTATCAGGCTTCAACGTCAGAACTTTATGGATTAGTGCAGGAAATTCCACAGCGTGAAACTACACCGTTCTATCCACGAAGTCCTTATGCTGTCGCAAAACTATACGCCTTCTGGATAACGGTAAACTACCGTGAATCTTATGGCATGTACGCCTGCAACGGGATTCTTTTCAACCATGAGTCTCCTCGCAGGGGTGAAACTTTTGTAACTCGTAAGATCACCCGCAGCCTTGCAAATATATCCCAGGGATTTGAAAAGTGCCTGTATATCGGTAATCTTAACGCTCTTCGTGACTGGGGACACGCAAAGGATTATGTCCGCATGCAATGGATGATGCTGCAGCAGGAATATCCTAAAGATTATGTCATTGCTACAGGAGTTCAGTATAGTGTCCGCGAATTCATCACAAAAGCAGCTCATCAGATCGGGATTACCATTACCTTTGAAGGGAATGGGAAAAAGGAAAGAGGCATTGTCTCGGCAATAAAAGGCGACAAAGCACCTGCCGTCAATGTGGATGACGTTATTGTCATGGTTGACCCACGCTACTTCCGTCCGGCAGAGGTTGAAACGCTTCTTGGTGATCCATCGCTGGCTGAATCCGACCTTGGCTGGGTCCCTGAAATAACCCTTGAGAAGATGATAACAGAGATGATCGAGCACGACCTTGACATTGCAAAAAGACAGGCATTATTGAAAACACACGGGTACTGTATCTCGGTAAGCAAAGAGAGTTGATAAATTATTTGAATATATCGAAAGAGTGATGCTGATCCTGATTATTGCTCATGAAATTGCTGCACAAAACAGGAAATATTGCTTTATTTTTTTACAGCATTATACGCAACTCATTCAGAAGAAAAAAGTTGCATACCAAGCTGCTTAATAATACAGCTATTGCCTATTACCCTGAATATAATAAAACTGTCAGAGATTATTACTTGTATTGCGTAGATCAAATATGCTGTACTAAATCTCTTCCAGTTAGATGTAATATTATTTTTGGCCCCTATGAATGGACGTTTTCCAATAATTATAAGACAATAAATATTTGCCTTCAGTCCGAGCATACTCTTGTTAAACGGGGCGGACGACACTCTGCTGGTGCAGAATATGGTGTAATTCCCTTATGTGACAATAAGGATAAAACCTATCTTGTCCGTATTGCTGACTACACACAACTTATTAAAGCCGACATTGTTATTGATTACAGTCGACCAAATATCATTAATATCAACAGTTCCGGATTATATAATGACCTTTCGGATAAGCTTTTTCATTTCTGGCCTTTATTATACAAATATAAACCTTTTGAACTTGAATCTCAATACAGAGACCTCAATTTAATAACTATGTTTGGAAATCCGGACGAACCCTATCGAAAAAACTTTATATCAATTCTAAAGGCCTATGGGATCCATCCTGTAAATATCAATAATTCCTTTAATAATGTAGAGTCAATTTATCGCAGAAGTAAAATCCTCATAAATATCAGACAGACATATACTCATCACACTTTAGAAGAACTTCGAATATTACCCGCATTACTCTGTGGGACAATAGTCATCTGTGAAAGTGCTCCATTAAAAGAGACATTATTATATAACGAATATGTTCTTTGGGCTGCTCTTGAAGATTTACCATTTCTAATCATAGATGTTGTTAACAACTATGAGTATTATTATAATAGGATTTTTGGAAGCAAAAAGCTGTCAGAAACAGTCGAAATATTACGTATGCAAAATAATATTACAGCTTCTGATATTATACATGCCATCAATGATCTTCTGCATTAATATTTTCTGCTGTTATGATTAACATACCTCCTTTACTTCTGACTTCCTGTGTGGGAGTTTCTGCAAAATACACACAAATCAGAGATCGAACTCGTCGTATTGAATTAACCATTAAAGCAATCGAAAAATGGAACAGTATTTCAAAAGAAATTAAAATTGTAATCTGTGATGGATCTAACTACAACTTTTCCAATATCATACATAATAAATTTCCAGGCCAAGAAATCGAGTGCCTATTTTTCAATAACAAAAGCGAATTAGTTGCACGTTATGGGAAAGGCTATGGCGAAGGTGAGATTATAAACTATGCACTGCAACAATCAGTCCTCCTGAAAAATGCTGATTATTTTGTAAAATGCACATCCAAGCTCTGGGTTGATAATTTTTTTGAATGTCTCCAATATTGGAATGGAACTTTTTTATGTGATTGTTATTTTTCCTATATGAAAAGCCATAAATTTATGAGGTTTAAATCGGTAGATACTTCCTTTTATATAGTTAATAAAGATTATTATATTGATCACTTTTCATCAGCTTACCTCAACGTCAGAGAAGCACAACGGCATTGGCTCGAACATTGCTTCAGGGATATCATTATTGCAAAAGAGCTAAAGCATTTCATGCTTCCTGTTGCACCCATTGTAAGAGGTGTATCAGGATCTCAAGGATTGGAAAACAGGTACTCCTTGATAGATAAAGCAAAAGATACTCTAAAGCGCTTCTTCATAAGCAGAAATACATCTTATCTCGATTATATTGCAAAAACTCCGGATATTAAATAATTACGCAGTGTCTTTTCAACTCAGAACTACGATATCTTTGTATGTCAGTTACGTTTGAAACCAAAGTCTGGGAAAATGACTGGAAATTGATCATGAATACCACACGTCTCCAGGAGACAATTAATCTCTGTCATTACAACTTTGATGATAAGGTTTTATATATAAATAATGTTAATAATCGTTTATTGGTTGAAAATACTGCCAATAAAATGATTGAGAATGGTATTATTGATAAATATATAACTGTTGATGAATTTTCAGAATCGGCACTTGATTATTTTAACTTAAGCAAAAATATATTAGGGAAAGGATATTATTACTCAATAGCGGAACTGGTTTCTATATATTTAACCGAAACAACATACTTATTACATTTTTCAAGTGATACGATGCCAGCTCTTGAAGTCCAAAAAAATTGGTTATCTTCAGGTATTGAAGTTTTAAATGCTAATAAGGATGTTAAAGTTTTTAATCTCGCATGGAATCATGATTACAAAGCAGCAAAAGAAGAGTCTGAATATGAAGATAGTACATGCTATTATGGATATGGGTTTTCAGATCAAATGTATTTAATCCGTACAGCCGACTTTAAACAACGCATCTATGAATATTATGACAAGGCTTCTGAGCGCTATCCAAGGCATGGGGGAGAATCCTTCGAAAAAAAGGTAGACTCATGGATGCGTCAACATAACTTCCTGAGAGCTACATTTAAACACAGCAGTTATATCCATAATAATTTTTCCAAATTTAAACTAATCAATAATATTGCTGTTCGTGTGAATAAACCAAATTTATTTTTGTCAATAAAAAAATAATAATACATTATTTTTCTATTTTTCAGTCCATTTTTTCGAACTTTTATTATAATAATACAGATATTTTATCTTATATATAATACTTTGTAAATCGGCAAATTTATTATAAAACAGTTCGGCAATATTTTTTGCTATAATATATTCACTCGGTGAAGATGCCTTAACAAGATCATGATATATTGCTGATCTAAATCGTTTGTATAACAAAATTCTTACTTTTTTTATATCAACTGTATTATCATATAAATAATCGCACCATTTAGTAATATAATTTAATCTACTGCTCATCATAACTTCAGAATTTGTAGTTTGATTGCTGTGTCTACGCCACACATAAACCTCTTTATCTACATATGTGATATGATAGCCACGTATAAAAATGCGTAAAGCCAAGTCATCATCTTCATACCCCCGAAACTTTTCATCAAAACCATCAATATCAAAAAATGCATTTCGTGATATTATCATTGCTGATGGTAATATATGTATGTCTTGAGATAAAAAAGAATATATACTCCTGTCATTTACATCAATGAGAAGTTTTTTTGGTCGTGACATTCTGGAGTATATACTCATATCAGCTTCTGCACGGCAAAAATTTGCATAAACAACTCCCTGCATATACTCCGCTTGCTTTTTTATACCCTCAATCAATACCTGGTTATGCTCTGGCAGCAGAATATCGTCCTGATCCAAAAAGCAAAGGTATTGTGACTTGGAAATTCTTGCACCGGCATTTCGGGCACTGCTCTGTCCTCCATTTTGTTTAATTTTGTAATTAAGTTTATATCTATCCGCAAGCCCTTTTACAAAATTTGATTCTTGCTCGTTAGAACCATCATTAACAACAATAATTTCACTAAAAGGCACTGTTTGATTTATAGCAGAAAGTATCGCATCCTTTATATATCCTGAACCATTATAAAACGGGATTATTAATGATATTTTTTCCATAACTTAATAACCCATATTCATCACTTTATCAACTATATACATCATCTCATTGTAATAACATTGCAGCAACATATCTTCTGGCACTCCTCAGCACAATTCTACGTGCACGTTTTGACACGACTTTTTTTACTTGAGTCCCAGAATCGCTTTTGATATTTCTTTTTTGAATGAGCAACCGATGCAGGTGGTATTTAATAAATTTCATAAACCGTTTATACTGCTGTTTCTCATAGAGCAGGTTATCCCTTTCCAAGTAATCAATTAACAAATTTATCGATGCAACCCGACGAACGTCTTCATCCAGAACAGTATCTATCATTTTTTTTTCTACTCTGCACTTTGACCGTATCATTATCTCACTGTCATGAGATTCATTATGTTCATGCTGCCGCCAGACTGAAAGTGATTTTTTCTGGTAGAAATATACTGGAAATCCGGCAATCATAATTCTTAGATACATATCCCAATCATCGTGCGGTTGAGTCCATGAATCAAATAACCCGGCTTTTTTAAAAATAGAATTATGAATAAGAGGAGTAGAGGAATAAATAAAATTGCCTTCTGCTAAGCATAAAAGTATATTTTTATTACTTGTTTTTCTGCGATAGATATCAACTATAGATTTTGAATGTTTATTTAAATTAAATCCATCATGTTCCATGATATCGACTGATGAGGAAACCATGCAGACTTCTCCATGAACAGGGATCATATCAAACTGTTCCTGCAGCTTATCCCGATACCAGTAATCATCCTGATCAAGAAATGCAAGGTAATCACCACGACATTGCTTAATAGCATAATTTCTTGTTGCTGCCACACCTTCGTTCTGCTTTGAAAACACTTTTATTCGTGGATCATCCGGAAGCTTGCCTATAAATGCTTCATTTCCACCATCATTAACAAGAATAAGTTCCAGAACTCGATAAGACTGATTTAGTACAGAAAAAACTGCTTTTTCAAAATAAGAGAGATCGGGATTATAAACAGCAATTATTGCAGAAACAGATACTTCCATATTGTTGAGACGTATTGATACTATCGGTTATATGTATGTTTTCCACACCTGCATCGCAAATGCGGATGCACCGGTCACAACCAGATTTACAGAAGGTAATACTTTGTTTGAGAATTACAGGAGCTGCATGTGCTTGCAGAAGTGAGAGCAGAGTGTGTTATACGATATGAGTTATCCTAAGAGAGGGAGAGTGCCTGCTTCGGTTACGAAACACGTATGCACTTTTCCAAGAAAATACCCTGCAGCAGTGCAAGAACATAAAAAAGCCTGTCTGCAATGAGATTCGTCTTCCACCCATCGACGCTTCAATAAACACCAACTATTTCTTTGAATCGCCAAGCCAGCCATTTATCTCATCAACATCACCTGGAGACAAATTACCAGCACTTTCCTTAAGCTGCAGTAGATTCAGAACATACTGATAACGTGCTTTCGAAAGATTCCGTTTGCTTTCAATCAGCTTCTGTTGGGCATTAAGCACATCAATGTTGCTGCGCTGACCCATTTCAAATCCTTTTTTTGTGCCAGTCAAAGCTATGTCATGCGACTTTACCGCCTGTTCATAGGCATTAATCTGTGCAATAGCTGTAATCACACCGTTATAATATTTACGCACATCTGATTCAACTCCTCGCTCCTGCCAACTGAGCTGCTCCTGAGCTTTCAAGCGTTTTGCATGAGCCTGGCGAACCGAAGCACTGACATAACCACCACTGTATATCGGAACATTCATCTGCAATGAAATGGAATTTGTTCCGTAGGTTTGATCAATGGTATAATTAGTCCCGTTTTGCGAGTAATTTCTGTCGACCACCAGGTCCACTGTCGGATACCTTGAAGCTCGCTGTTTCTCAACCTCCCTTCTGGCTATCTGAATCTCCTGTCGCGCAGCAGCCACATCATGATTATCTGCATGAGCAAGTTCTATCCACGAATCAACATTATCTGGTTGAGGTCGTGCCAAAACCATTTTCTCAGGTACAAGTTTTGACAGTTCCTCAGAATAGACACCAGTCAGTCGCCCCAGCTCCCTCCGGTTGAAATCCAGAGTGTTGACAATATCCACCCCCTCTGCAAGTGCCAGCTCATAGTCAGCCTGCGCCTCATTAATTTCGGTAATCGTACCTAAACCCTTTTCAAATCGACGTTTCGTCATCTGAAGCTGTTCAGTTGATGCCTTGATATGAGCATGGCTGAACTCAAGATTATCCTCAGAATATAACGCATTACAATATGCTTCAGTGACTCTGACAATCAAATTAAACCGTTCTTTCTGCAACTGTGCATCGCTTTTAGCCACAACAGCCTTAGCCTGTTTATAATCCGCATAACTCAGGAAATTTAATAGCGGCTGCCGAATAGAAAGATCGTAGGTTCTGGCGTTGTAAAATTGGTCTTGCTGAAGAGGAACACCGTATGGCCCGGGAGCAATGCTTTTCGTCTCATCCCTCCCTTGTAATGCACTCATGTTCATTCTCGGACGAAATTCAGCCCTCGCCTTCGCAATCTCTTCCTTCGAAACCAAATAATCGGCATTTGCTGCACGAACCTGTGCGTCATATTCCAAGGCTTTCTGGTAAGCCATGGATAAATTGACCGGCTCGGCACATACCGGCAAAGCTGCAAACAAGCCAGCAACAACCATCAAACGAACCAACAGCTTCATATCAGAATCAATCATAGAATGTTAAGTAACAACGAAACCAGCTTCTCCTGCTTCTAATCCTCCTTCATTGAAACCGTAATTCTCTTGATCAATGGATCGAGAAGATATGTCAGCAAAGAACGTTCACCGGTTTTAATGACGACCTGCACCGGCATACCTGGCTGCATCTGACGTTTTCCAAGAGTTTTCATCCCTTCAGGCGTAACCAGAATACGAGCAAGGTAATAAGATGCATTGGGTGCCATAGGGTTAACCCCCGGATCAGTCACTATATCTTTAGAGAGCGATTCAACCACTCCCTTTACAACAAGCTGAGGTGAATGGGCAAAAGAAAAAAAACTCACATCAACCGAAAGTCCATTATGAATACTGTCAATAAACTGCGGCGATATTTTTGCATCAATGAGAAGGCCCTCATGAAGCGGCACAATATCCATAATCTTCTGGCCAGGCTGAATTACAGCCCCTACAGACTGTATCTGCAACCCGACCACCTGCCCTGTAGCCGGGGATCGCACCTCCGTGTCTGCAAGTTCCTCGGCCAGAGCACGCGTTTTTTCTGCATCAGCCTCCACTTCAAGCTGTACCTGCGCCAGCTGTGAAGCAGTATTCGTCTTGAAATCCGCAATTCTCAGCTCAAGATCACGTTGCTGGCTCATCGGAGCATAACCTTCCTTCACCAATGCCATTATGTCAGCAAGCTGATTTTTGTAAATCTTCAACGTCATCTGCCTCGACAAAAAAAGCTGCTTTTGATTCTTCATATTCTGTTCAGACAATGCCCGATCATGATCAAGCAGCAAGTCCTTATGAAAACTGATTGAACCAGCTCCATTCATCTCAGCAAGCAGGCGATCCACCATCGCCCTCGTACCAAGGTAGTGCTGATGCACCTCATCATAGCGTGCCTTAGCCGTCTGAGTATCAAGCTTCATCAAAATATCACCCTGCTGCACTAACTGACCTTCCTTGACATAAACCTTCTCAATTCTTCCACCGCGAAGATTCTCCACAACCTTGCGCTTGGTCGCAATACTCACCACTCCCTGAGAAGGTACCCCCTCATCAAGAGGAGCTAAAGCCGCCCACAGCAAAAATCCGCCAAATCCCACAAGCAATACCCAAATACCCAGTCGGATCGGGCTGCGGGTATCACGATACTCCCCGCCATTTCCCTTGACTGTAACAGCCGTCTTCTTTGCCAAGACATCACGATTACTCATTGCTATCTTTTAAACTTTTCTCAAAATAATTTCAATCAGGCTTCAGCAAGTGCAGGCTGCACACTCGCAGGACGCAAAGCCGCCAACACCTCATCACGCGGGCCACAACGTATAATTTTTCCATCCTGCATCACCACCAAAAGATCCGCCGCACCAAGAATACTTGGCCTATGCGTAATAAGAATGACCGTTTTACCAGCCTTTCGCAAATCAACGACCGCTTCAAGCAAAGAGCGTTCTCCTGCATCATCAAGATTCGCATTCGGCTCATCCAGCACAATAACTGCCGGATTGCCATACATCGCTCTGGCCAGCCCCAGCCGCTGACGCTGACCTCCCGAAAGCATTCCGCCAGCCTCGCCTATCTGAGTATCGTAACCGCGCGGAAATCTCAAAATCATATCATGAATACCAGTACGTTTTGCCGCCTCAATAACCTTCAAGGAATCAATCTCGGCAAAACGAGCAATATTTTCAGCAATTGAACCGTCAAACAACTCAATATCCTGAGGAAGATACCCAATATGAGGGCCCAGTTCTATCCTGTCCCAGCTCTCTACAGGTTCCCCGTCAATAAGAACACGCCCCTGCCGCTGCGGCCAAACACCGACAATACAGCGAGCAAGTGTTGATTTTCCGGATCCTGAAGGACCGACAACTACAGCTATCCGTCCAGCAGGAAATACAGCATTAATGTCATGCAAAATAGGAGTTGGACGACTCTCGGCAGTTGCAGAAAGACCCTCAAGCCTGATCTCCCCCAGAGGATCCTGATGCCTGGCACCCGGTTTACGCTCCGGAAATTCCTCAAGAAGTTTCTCAAGACGAACAAACGCCGTACGACACTGCACAAAAGGCTTCCAGGTAGCCATCACAAGATCAAGAGGCTGAAGCGCCTTCGACATCAGCACATTTGCAGCAATCATCGAACCAGCTGACATCTTACCTTCAATAACCATTAATGCACCAGCACCAAGCGTCAGCGACTGCAAGCTGTATCTTACAAATTTTGCAAACGCCTGCTGGCGATGCTGCCTTTCAGAAGAAGCATCAGCTTTAGCAAGCGAAGCATCATGCAACCTGAACCACCGTTCACGAAAATTGCCAGCCATACCCATTGCATGAAGCGGCTCAATATTACGAAGCTTATCCTGTACAAAACGGTAACTGTCGTTTCCTGCTTCAGCCGCGCTCTCAATTTCCTTTGTACTCAACCGGTGGCTCTGCCAGGTTAAAACAAGCTGGATAATGGCAAAACCTATGGAAAGCCACCCAAGAAAAGGACTCAGTATAAATATAACGGCAATATAGACAGGAGTCCACGGTGTATCAAAAAACGCGATCATACCATTAGCCGTCAAAAACTGACGGATATTGGTTAAATCAGAAAAAGCCTCAACGACGTTGTTCGATGAACGGTTCAGGTAAGCCTCAAAACTTGCATTGAATACAAGCGAGTTAAGCGCTTCATCAAGCCTGACACCAACCCGCACTAAAAGGCGAGACCGGAGCCACTCCGCGAATGCCATTATTCCATAAAAGAACAACAGAAAAAAAGTCACCATGAGCAGTGTCAATTCGCTGCCGCTCTTCATGACACGACCATAGACCTGGAGCATGTAAATTGTCGGCGTGAGCATCAGCACATTGGCGATAAGACTGAAAATGCCTACCCATACAAACTCTTTCCGAAAGATCCAGAGCTGGCGAGACAACGCACTACGATCAAAAAAATAAGGTTTCATTGAAAAATCTTCTTCCTGATAAGAATTAGCAGTGCGGTTAATGGTTTGAATTAGGAGAGGTGGCCTGAGGAGGAGGCGATTGCAAAGCAGCCAACACCTCCTGACAAGTCCCGAAACGCTGAACCTGCCCATCAACCAGCACAAGCATATGCTCGATAGCCCCAAGAATGTTCAAACGATGCGTCATCACAATCACCGTTGTACCCTGAGCCCTCAACATCTTGACTGCATTGAGCAATGCGGCATCACCCGCTTCATCAAGACTTGCATTCGGCTCATCAAGCACTACAAACCTGGGCATTCCATACAATGCTCGTGCCAGAGCCACACGCTGCCGTTCCCCGCCCGACAGAAACGAACCATCGTCGCCAATCTGCGTGTCATACCCCTTTGGAAGCTGCTTAATAAACCCGTCAAGACCAACCATACGGCACGCCTCAATCACTTTTGCTTCATCAGGGTCGCCGAATCGCGCAACATTTTCCGCAATTGTCCCTTCATACAACTCTATAGTTTGCGGTAAATAGCCTATATATTGACCAAGCTCTTCTTTATCCCACTGGTAAATATCATTCCCATCAAGGCGCACCTTGCCCTGCATCGATGGCCATATACCCACCAGAAGCCTTGCAAGTGTAGTTTTCCCTGAAGCTGACGGCCCGACAATCGCAAGCGACCCTCCGGAAGCAACCCTGAAACTAACCCCTCTGATAATCTGTATCGGGCTTCTCGGAGCACCAGCGATAACTCCCTCAACAGAAAGAAATCCAGCAGGTGCCGGCAATGCCATACTTTTAAGCGGCGGGGGAAATTCCTTAAGAAGTGTATCCAGACGGGTGAATGACTCAAAAGTACCCTCAACCTGACGCCAGCTCCCGATAATCTGAACAAGCGGTGCCAGAACTCTGCCACCAAGAATGGACGCTACAATCATCCCTGAACCATGCAGTTCACCTTTCAACGTGAGCCAGCATCCCATCCCAAGCAACAGTGAACTTAAAAGACTCTGTACCAGCTTTGAGAGAGCCGAATTTGTCCCCGCATGGTCAGATGCAATCGCCTGCTGAAGAAGAAACTCCTGTTGACGATCCATCCATCGTTTGTGAATATTTCCCAGCATCCCCATCGACTCAATCACCTGCGCATTACGGATGACTCCATCAGCATATCCCTGAGCACTTACAGCACTTCGATTAGCAGCCATAAGCGGCTGACGGATACGGCGTTCATTAACCACGCCTATAGCGAACTGCGCAAGAGCACCAGCCACGGCAAACCAACCGAGACCTGGCGCCATCCAAAAAAGCAGCACCAGCACAAGAAGTGCAAGAGGAGCGTCAACAACGGCCAGAAATGCCGGCGAAGGAAGGAACTCCCGAATGGTTTTAAGATCCCTCAATGCCTGCGCACCCCCGACAGGGAAGTTCATAAGTCGTGCGGAATAAAGAGCACTGAAAACGCGAGCGCGCAACCTCTTATCAAACTCTTGTCCCGCATCATGCATTACCTGACGACGAACCAATTCCAGTGCTTCGAGCAGAACATAGACACATACCACCAAAATGGTCAGCATCAAGAGAGTTGTATGATTGCGACTGTTGATTACACGATCGTAAACCTCCATCATATAGGCGCTGGGGGCCAGAATCAGCACATTGACAAACACACTGAAAAAAAAAACATGCTTGAAAGAAGGAAACAATGCGGCAAGTGCAGCGCGCAACGGGGACAGTTCTTTAGCGATTTTCACAAAAAAGCAAACTGAAATTCATAATAATACACCATTTTACAACGAAAACTTATCTTTGCCATCAAGCACCATCAAAGTATTTACAATGCAACTACCATAAACTTTATACTTATACTTGTGCAGGAAGAGCTGCAATCAGTGCCTGCTGATAAGCATTGCGTGCAGTCTGGGCAATTGCAAGCTGAGTCTGCAACCGATTGATTTCAGCTTCAACCGCCTGAATATTAACAAACTGAGTTTTCGCCTCATCCGCAAGATCAGCAACAAGATACCTGATTCCGTTTACTGTTAAAACAGGCTCTTCTTTCTTGACTTTAGCCATAAAAATACTGCTCCGTGATTCTTATAATATATATCCATTTAAAACACTTTTTACCCTTTCGGGTTCAACGGCAGGTATTATAAGATTATTATTGAAGATCTGCAATATACAAAAAGTGATTCCCCTGTTCAAAATCTAACCAAACATCCTTATCACAAGCTTGTTCTGAGCATCTTTTATCTTTGCATCAATTGAAATTGTCATTTCTGCAAGAATATCTCTCCCAACCCTTTCAGCCTCCTGCACTTTTACCATCATCACATACATATCAGAAGTTATTATCTTCGATGTGCTTGTCTCTATTTCCATTAACCTTCTTTTTATTATTGCTACCGACCGCTGTGTCCTGATCAGCTCAGCGGCAATATCATCGCCTGCGACTGCCTCCGGGCTTTCGTGCCATTTTTGAAGGATGCGCTGCATTTTCATTGTGTCTTTACGAGCATAAGCCTCATTTAATTCAGCCATCAGTTTAGTACGGAGCGGGCGCGACCTCGCTTCTGCTGCCTTATCTGGATGAATAATTGAGGCAATCCTTCTGTACACTTTTTTTACTTCTTTTACTTCTGAAAAAGTATGCAATGCAGGCTGTGTCTTAAGATTTGCAACGCTGTATTGGTCGGCAGAATTATCTAATGGTGGTGATGAAATCCCTGAAATTTTTTGTTTCGGGCCATGGCCATAAGGAACCTTTCTGGCCATTAACTCATTAAGCTCTGCATGGAGCCTGTTCAGTTCAAGCTGCTTGCGACCAACTGCAGAAGAATAACGCTGCTTAAATTGGTCGAAGGTGACGGCTAGTTCATTAAAAGCACGCTCCTTTTCTTCAAGAATACTGATGAACTTCTCTAACTCTGACTTTTCTTTCGCAAGATCGGATTCTGTACATTCCTTCATTATAATGGTTACGAGCTTTTAATCAAATTTGCGAATAAGCTTGAAGATCATGCTGATTCTCTCTTTTTTTATTTAAAATATAATCTGTTTATCGAACCCAGTATTTCGCTTATTTTACAATCAGACAACAAGGATGAATTATTAGTATTTAAGTATATATATAGGATTACATATATCATGAAATTCGAATATGAAGAAAAATTTTTATTGACTAATTTAGCCATGATGCAATATTTTTCAAATAAAATCACTTACCACGCCATTAATACGTCATCAATAGCAACAATAACATAAATTGCTCTTTTTTTTTTTTTTTTCCTGTAACCATTTTCATAAATTTAAACAGAGTAAGGTTCAGAATTAATGCACCTATCAAAAATAAGATGAAAAAAATCTCAATATTTATTATATGTGTTGCTTGCATCACTAACCGTGCATACGGTACATCACCAAGTGATGGCGGGTTGACAACAGTAAGTGTACAAAATTCTACTGCTAACGGCTATGCTGCTGCTTTTTCTACTGGCGGCTCTGTAGGCAATTTATCTTCATCATCTGTATCTGCTGGAGGTACTGGCGGAAATTCTTATGCTACCGGAGGTAATTCTAACGCTACCGGTGGTAATTCTAACGCAACAGGCGGTAATGCTACCGGCGGAACATCATCAGCAACTACAGGGGCAGTAAACGCAAATACTGGCGCTTCTACATCGGTTAACGGAGGTAACACCCTTGTCCTGAAATCTGGAGATACTATTGTACCACAGCAGTTATTGAGTACTATAGCTGTGACTGAGAATCCCCATTTATACTCTATTCAGGGAGGTCTTGCACAAACAACCAATCTCAATCTGCTCCTTTCTCAATCCTGGTCGCCTGATCAAAGAGACACTGCTGATGGAAAAAGCTGCAGAACAACTATCGTTAGCGTAACGGATTACAATATCGATAAATATAAGGGAGCTGGCGCTAACAATTTTATTTTTCTTGATGAAAAAGCACCTGTACCTCCAGGGTTGGGATCTATTACGATTTACCCGCGCTTAAATAAAGGAGATGAAGTTGACGGCTCAACACTTAAATCAGATATTAAGACCTATGTATGCAATAGATACCATGGTTTGAATATTTACATTAAATCAAGTTGGGCTGCATCATCGTTAGGCGTGCACTCTAAAGGTGTAGCTGCTTCAGCAGTGTCATCAGCAAGTTTCTTTCCCGGTAATGTAGTTTCGGGTCTTGCAGGAGCTTTAGGAGGTAATAAAGGAGCAACTGAGGCAACACCTATAGTAAGCCTTACGGTTATTCTTTCTGACAAATAATTCACATCCATTGGACTGTTTGAAATTTATCCAGGTTGCCTCGTCGGATAAATAAGAAGTAGTAAAATGAGGCATAATAATGTAACTCTAACATTTAAATAATTAATTATGAAAAAGCTTATTCTTTCCTTGGCATTGGTTGTAGGACTGACAGCATCAGCAACTGCACGCCCTTTAACCAACTGGGTATCTAAAACTACAACATCGACAAGCTCAGGTATAGCAGGTGCTGTTGGATTCGGTACAACCACTACATCCGGAGCAAGTGTTAATCTTAACACTACAGGTAATTCAAATGTTTCTTCTAATAGCACAGCTAAGGGTGGCTTCGCTTCTGCAGCAATAGCTGGTGGTACTGTAACCAATACTACTTCTACGACTTATACATACTGATTAAACACCAATATGTATACCAAGATAACAGGGAAGCTATGGCTTCCCTGTTTTTTTTATTTAAAATATTTATGAGACATAATTCCTTTTTGTAAATTTAATTTTGATAAATACGATCCAATGTGTCTTTTTTTTCGCTCATCGCTTATTGAATACCATGATTATAAAAGTTATCGTTGTTATTGTATCCATGATACTTGTTTTTGGAACAGCTCAGGCAGATTCCATAAAAAAAATTGAAAAGAAACGGAATGCTGCTGCTGAGGGAAATGTCATTGTCCAATACGAGCTTGGTCAAAAGTATGCTGCTGGTCAGGGGGTCAGTCAAAGCTACTCTGAAGCCTTTAAATGGTACCGCCTTGCTGCTGATCAAGGATATGCAGATGCTCAAAACAATCTCGGGGAAATGTTTGAAAAAGGCCATGGGGTCAGGGTAAACTATACTGAAGCACTGAAATGGTATAAACTATCTGCTGGACAGGGAAATTCCTCTGCCCAGAACAATCTTGGTTCAATGTATGAAAAAGGACGAGGGGTTACTCAAAGCAATACTGAGGCATTAAAATGGTATCAGTCTTCTGCCGCTCAGGGTCATCCTTCTGGTCAATGCAATCTCGGAATGATGTATGAAAAGGGTCAGGGGGTTACTCAAAATTTTGAAGAGGCCATAAAATGGTACCAGCTCTCCGCTGAACAGGGCAATGCTGCGGCTCAAAACAATCTTGGCGCATTGTATGCCAATGGTCAGGGAGTTGGTCAAAATTTACGTCAAGCATTGAAATGGTATCGTAAATCGGCTGATCAGGGATATGCACTCGGTCAATGCAATCTTGGTGCAATGTATGCCAATGGTCAGGGCGTAGGTCAAAGCTTTGAGCAAGCATTGAAATGGTACAATCTGGCAGTTGTTCAGGGTCTTGCCATTGCTCAGAACAATCTGGGAGTCATGTACGCTAATGGTCAGGGAGTCAAAAAAGATATAGTTGAAGCCTTCAAATGGTACCGTCTTGCCGCTTCCCAGGGACACGCTGGTGGCGAGTGCAATCTCGGTTATTTGTATGCTACAGGACAGGGAGTCACCCAGAATATGGATGAAGCTTTGAAATGGTATAAATTGTCTGCTTTTCAAGGTTATGCACCAGCTCAGTACAACCTAGGGTTAATATACGCAAATGGTCAAGGTGTTATACCTGATAAACATATAGCCAAAGATTGGTTTGGAAAGGCATGTGATAACGGATTTCAAGAAGGATGTGACCGATTCCGTGAACTGAAAGAACAAGGTATTGAATAAAGGTATTGAATATTTAATAGAACAATAGATTATACTCTTATTTTTTATAGTTACTGTTTTCTATAAGAAAGTTACCTTCTTGATTGTTTTTATTGGACTGGCCCTTTATTATCTTTTGATCCTGTATTTCATTTTGATTTATTTGATTCCTGTTCTTGTTCCTGTGCCGGTCACTGTCCTCCCAATACATTATGTTACGCATACGTCGGTATTCATTGTCTCTAAATTGCTTTATATCATCCCAGCGATGACTCCTGATGTTATAAGGAACCCCATCCTTCTGGATGACATCCCACGGTCCACGGTAAAATGCAGAACGGTACCAAACCCCATCACGAAAAAGATAGTACAGGTTCTCGAAGAATATGATGTCATAAGGATTATTGACTGAAACTGAAAACCCATAGCCAGGTATAAAAATAAAACCCGTCTTTTCATCAATAGCAAAATGCACACTGTTCTCATTGCTGATATGCGTATCAGCCCGGCCATTACTATAGGAAAGGCTAAAAAGCATACCAGCTATTCCTGCAACAAGTAGACTATTTTTCTTAATCATGCTGATATATTGTAATGGTATATAAGTTTTTGTATTATCTCAAGTATTTAAAACAGGTCAGGGTTATAGTTCCTATAACCCTATTTTGCTAAGATCAAGTGTTGACACATCAAATTCACACATTCTTTTCCCTTCACTATAGAAATCTACTTCAATTCTGAGTTTCCTGGCGTTTTTTAATGCCTGTAAAAAAGTTTTCGAATCAGTAAGGATGATGTTTGATGCTCTCCCTTTTGCTGTCACAGCACCTGAAAATGATAGCGTTTTATTATTATCAAATGTTACCTTAATTCCAGATCCTGGATGGGTGCTCTTGATTTTACCTCTGTCCACACTGAATATTATATCTGTGGTATGTCCTGTTTTCCTGACAGAAAGCCGTCCATAGTTATCCCCCGTGTAAGGTACCCCAAGTCGTATAGGCCCTGAGCTTCTTACTGATGCAGTTTTAACAACCAACTCATCGGTACCTGAAGTGCGAGACTTATATTCACCATAAGAAATATTGCCGGATGAAACTTCTTGTGCTGTTGACGAGCTTGCTGTTGACGAGTTTGCAGATGAATAGCTTTCTGCAAATGAGCTTGAAGAAGATGAGCTGGTGTAGACCTTAACTCTTTCAGCCTTCATAATTGGGTTGATCAGAGATGAAATTCCAATCACTAAAAAAGAGGCTATACCTATAACAACCCACAGCTTTTTCCCGGGTTTTTCGTTGATCGACGGTTTTACATCGCCCTTTAGCTTCCTATTGTTTTTGATAATATCTCCCAAAAAACAATACAAAATTAACTTTTATAATATAATACAATATACAAAAGAGTATACAAGTCTTCCAATAGTTCAATAGATTTGCCTACTGTTCAGAAACAAATATTTTCCTGTCTGTCGGATGTCTGGCTCTATACTAAACGTAAAACCCCGGTGATGTGCCGGGGTTGAAGATAATTAAAGCCGTATACCAAGCCAATTATTCTGCGACAAAGTGAACCCTTCTGTTCTGAGCCCATGCAGCTTCGTTATGGCCTTCTGCAAAGGGTTTTTCTTCACCATAACTTATGGTCTTAAGACGTCCAGATTCAACACCAAGATTAACAATGAAATCCTTTGTACTGTTGGCACGACGCTCGCCAAGAGCAAGATTATACTCATTCGTGCCTCTTTCATCACAATGACCTTCAAGTATAACTTTTCTTGATACATTTTCCTTCAACCACTGTGCATTGAGTTTCAGCTGTTCAACAGCATCACTCCTGAGCCCTGATTTATCGAAATCAAAAAATACATCCCTGAGACTGGCTTCAACAATAGGAGCTGGCGGAGGGGGTAATGCAGTAGGAGCTGATACTTTAACAACATCCTTACCACCACAGCAACAGGCACCAAGAAACATCATTGTTGGAATAAACAAACTTCTCATCATAGGTTTAACGGCTTTCATGTCTGGCTCCTTTCATTTATTTTTAGAATATAATTATTAAATAATATAATGATTTTATATAAAATTAAGAACCCCCATCACACCGATAGCACGATCAGAAAACAACAACTCCGGTAAAATAGTTCACAATAACGTTATTCATACCGTATAGTTGAAGTGGATTCTCCCTTTCGATTTAAGGATGTTCATCTCTATATTGCATCACACGAGCTCATTAACCCACGCCAGCTGACGCGGCAGGCAGATGCTCTGCAGATCATAGTGCGCTTGCGCAAAAGCTCTGGCAGATGCACCCAGTCTTGCTCTTCCATCCGGATCATCCAGCAGGGAGCATATTTCTGCAACTAATCCGGGAATATCGAAAAAATTCACCAATCGCCCATTCTCATTGTGTCGAATCGCCTCATGCAACGGCCGCGTGTCGCTCGCCACAATCGCACACCCCGCGCTCATCGCTTCCAACAAACTCCAAGAGAGAACAAAGGGATACGTCAGATACACGTGAACTGTTGAAAGCTGCAAAAGCGAAATAAAATGAAGGTATTGGATACTCCCTAAAAAACTCACCCTTCCCCAATCAGCACTGCTGATTTGTGAATGTACCTCACTCATAAAAATCTCCTTCCACGTCCTGCCTTCTGCGGGTCGAACTCCGTAACTCACATCTTCACCTCCTACTATCAACACCCTGGCCTTTGGCCTTTCCTTCAATATGGCCGGCAGTGCACGCATAAATATATGGTAGCCTCTATAAGGTTCAAGGTTACGACTAACAAAGGTGATAATCTCATCCTTCCTCGTCAGCGTCTCTTTTTTTTGAAGCGTAAGACTGACCATCGGATTCGGAGTAATGAACCGAGTATCTATTCCATCATGCACAACCGTAATTCTGTTACGGAAAAATTCAGGAAAAGTGCTCGCCTGCCACACTGTCGGCGATATACCTGCATCAGCCCTCTCAAAATGCAGCATATTATTAAGATTCTTTAACCGTAATCGACAAACATTTCCCTCATCCTTTACAGGAAACTCAGGGTCAAAGCCCACATCCGCTCCTTCCGGGTGATAGTAAAATTCGCAGTACATCCCCAGTTTTGCCGAAGGCCACACGTCTTTGAGAAACAAGCTCTCACCCCAGCCAGGATGAGCAATAATAACTTCAGGAACATACCCCTCAGCCTTCAATCGCAACGCCGCCCGAAAACACGCCTCGCCCCTGATCGTTTTCGTCTCAAAATCGTTTACCCAAGGGTGTACCCCTGTCGTTGTACCACGAGCAACACTGTAATTAATCATCCGTACGCCTTGCCAGCAGGCAGGAACAGACGTCTGAATGGTAAACGCCGTCACCTCATGCCCCTGCTGCACCAAAGCTGGAGCAAGAAACTTGAACTGCCCTGGAAAATTCTGATGAATAAAAAGAATACGCATCACCTACCCTAATTCCTACCAGGCTCAGCAAGGGAAAACCATCCTGGCCAAACACCCATCGGCCAACCCGCACTTTTAAACTGCCGATGCATAATCGCCAGCCACTGGCGCAACTCCTGCAAGCTCATCTGCAGCATTGCATCCTCTCCATTCCCCATTGGAAACAACAAAGCTGCACTATCATCCGAACACGACATGTCGACTTTTTCGGGTAAGATCTGAAATGAAGCTGCTTTAAAGTTTACAGGCTCTGAAGACTCCTGCTGCCACTCGGCATCTCGCTGCCTGCAGGAAAGCAACAAGCCCAAATCAATCAGCTCCGTCTGTGACAGAGACCGCTCAAGATGGCCTGTAAGCGCACGAACCAGCAGACAAGAAAGACGCTGAGTCAACCAGAACACAACAGGCTCCCCCTCATTCAGCATAGCCGACATACAAATACGATCCTCAAACGCACTATAAAAACAAGTTACTTTCGTAAGCGACACCACAACTCTTAACATTTAAATTCAAGGGACAACATTCATATCATACAAACCACCCACTAACACTGGTGTACAGTTTTACTTACCCCATTAACCATCTTCACTAAGCTCTCATAATAAAAACGTAGAATTTTTCGAAGTTCATCTCGGTCTTCACCTGTAAATATTCTACTCTCACGCATTGCTTTGGTCATAACCACAAGACAAAAGCAAGCCTCAATCATCGTCATACGCACATTTTCGCAAAGTCCTTTAAGCAGTACCCTAGCTTCTTCGCCAGTCAACTCTGGAAAAAAGAGAGGTATCAAGATTTCCCTCACCTTTGTTTTTTCAATATCCACCCCTGAACGGCTTCGGGTTGCATTGCCATCATGACGACGGTAGAGTAAAAGCTCCTCCTGCAGATTATAAAAACTCCCGCCATTGCGCATAATTTCCACATAAAATCGATGATCATGATCCCTTGGGAAATTGGCATCATACTGCAATCCCGATTTTCTGACGAAATCTGTACGAATCATGGCTGTAGGATTAAGAATTGCCGAATCAACAATAAGGAAACGGGATTTGATTATGCCATCCGATTCAGGATATCGCATCGGCATTCTATTTTCATCATTAAACATCGTAATGAAATTACTGCCGCAAACTGTCACTTCAGGATGGCTTTCCATCCATGCGTATTGCTTTTGAAACCGATCAGTCAAAGCAATATCGTCCGAGTCCATCAACGCAATATAGGGTGCTGTCGCTGTCAAAAGTCCCGCATTTCGAGCAGCACTAATACCCATATTCATGGGGAATTTTATAATCTTTATTCTTTCATCACGATAACAGGTGATAATCGATGCAACCTGTGACGACAGCCCATCCTCTATAATCAATAATTCGAATTCTGTAAAGCTTTGCCCTAAAACTGACTCAACAGCCTCTTTCAGATATGCCTCGCGATTACCTACAGGAAAAATGACTGATATTTTTGGATTCATTACAACGAAACCTCTCCTGTATCCATATACAAAAATATTATTATACGTTACCCTGGCGTAGTGTGCCTGTCAGACATCATGTAAGCTTTTTGAATAAAAGGCCTGAAGGCGTTCATCAACCTGTTCGTACTTTCTTCCATTGAAAGCGATCTCTTCCCTTCATGGAGAGCTCTGGCAACATAATCGTTGTAGAAAACATCGTCATCATAGAACTGCACAATCTTTTCCACCAGCGGCTCCAATATTGCGAGTTTGGGAAAATATGTATATGGCTCTTCATAACATTCTTCCGGGAATTGCACCTTAATACCACCAATACCGAGCGTTTCGGGGAGACCACCACGATCAGTAACAATGGCGGGAATGCCATTGAGCATTGCTTCAACGACAACACGTCCGGCACTTTCCCACCACAGACTTGGTGCAAGAAGCAGGCGTGCCCTACCATAAACAGGTCGCATATCATTGGTATTCGGCTTCACAATCACGTTATCCAATGCTTCCCGTTGTTCTCCATAATGCTTTGTAACCTGCCTTACCAATTCCTGCCAGCTGCCGCGACATTCCACAACTTCAAACTTTATATCAGGTCTTGTTTTTTCAAGCAGCAATGCCAATTGTATAACGATAACAGCACCCTTTTCCAGTGATGGATTGATAAAGAGGATATTTTTTCTTGTATGCTCGAGTGATACAACAGGTGCCGGATCTATAAAAACGCCAACCGGTATCGATGTAAAGCCTTCCTTACGAGCATAATAATCTGAATTTGCCTGGCTGTTTGTAATAATCAGATCAACATCCCGGCACCACCTTTTTCCAGAATAATTTCCATTTGCAAGATAAGCGGCACAGGGAATTTTTCTCTCTCTTGCAGCATCTGAAATAAGAAGATCAAGACTCATCCCACCATAAAACAAGACTAAATCCGGTTTAAAGGTATCAAGGAGTCCTACATACAGGGCGTACCACCTGTCAGCTTCATAAGCTGTCATGAGCGACCGAACAGTGCTTACCGTCACGAGCAGTCGATGCTCAAGAGGTGGATCATTCAACAGAATAATCTCTTCCTTTCCAATGAGTGTTTTCCAGTTATCAGGGAACTTCGTCAGTCCGCTTTCAGAGTCAAATACCGTCGCTCCAAACACGGAAACTTCATATCCATTAACCACAAGCTGACGAAGCATCTCCCTTGCTGAAATTGATGCTCCGCTCGAAGTATCCAGCAAGCAATATGGCGTGGCCCATACAATCCGTGGCTTTCGTTGCAGTTCCTCCTGATGCTCTTCCATGATTTTCTTTTTTTGAGCTACCTTTCTGAAATTATAAACTGTCATCCAGTGCCCATATGTACCCTGCCACACCACCAATTGAAACAGCCTCCATTTCGGAGAGTGTAGAATAATCGCAAGAACTTAATCAGCACACAACATTTAAATGCATTGCAGGCATTGATTATGGCTTTGGTTGCTGTAATTCGCTTTTCAGTGCCTGAACATAGCTGCCACGTGCTGTTTTTGTTACTGCAAGCAGGGTGTTCAGGCGGGCAATTTCGTTATCGATGAACTGAAGATTTGATAACAGCATCTTCGCATTATCGGTAAGGCTCGATACTGGATAGCTGACGTCATCAATGCTGATTGTTTGTTCCTGGCTCATGGTCATTCTATTTGTTGTGTTAAAATAAATGTTTTCAGCTGTCTTTAAGAATTTAAATAAAAACCCCGCCTCCTTGAGAGAGACGGGGTTTAAGGTTTTTACAACTACACCATTTGCCGAAGCATAAGGTATTTGCCAACCTGGAAATCAGATGACATGTACCTGATTGCCTGTTGTCCCGAAACCATCAACATTTGTAAGACCTACCAAGTGTACGATCTGTCCACTATGACCTGACACTGATGCGGTTTCAAATACCCACGCACCACCAGCAAGGTCATTGTAAATAAAGTCTTTTCCTAATGCTGATCCTCCGCTGAATGTGCTTGCCTCCAGGTCCTGAAGGATTTCTGTCGCAAGTGTGTAGCCAGAATGAAGAGGAGTTCCAGAAAGAGTGATCACACCATCAACATTGATAGCGAACCCTGTTGTGCCTGGAACCACGTATCCACCTGTCTCACTACCAACTGCTACACCAGCGTTATTGTGAACACCATTATTAACGAGGTCAAATGTGTCGCTGTTTAATGCGGCTCCGATGATAGCGCCAGTAACATCAACAATGTGGGTTGCACTTGCTGACAAGTCAGATGATACAATCGTATCTCCACCCGTCAAGCTGGTATGTGTCAAGGATAGAGTATCAACACCCGTACCGGAGGTTACTGAATCATGTGCAGTAATAAGATCACCACCATTACCACTAATATTAGTGGTTGTACCTACGTATACATCAATCGAATCATTATAGGAATGCGTCAACGTTGAAACCACACCAGCCCCAGTGACAAAGATTGAATCACCAGTATGAGAAGCACCCAGATCAATTGAGCTCGTACCAGTAACATTAATAGTATCATTACCAATCCAATGACCGTTGTAGCCAATGCCCAGAGTTGTAAATCCACCAGAAACATACAGAGTGTCATTGTATGAACTCAGTACCGTAGTCTGCGTACCTGCTCCAGAAATATGGACATCATCTGGCTGATGCGTGGCTAAATCAATGCTACTTGTCCCTGAGGTGATGTAAACATGATTATGATCGTTGGTACCACCTGTCGTCGTTGAAAGAACAGTATTACCACCA
>TBL_comb48_EPIDRAFT_1000370_pt1 | contig 35412 bp, 32 predicted proteins | sample TroBogEpilimnion_37_FD_10681 | JGI IMG/M metagenome (IMG submission 10681) | reverse complement strand
AGAAAAGCGCGCGGAGCGCCAAGTCGCAATTCTCTTTTTGCTCTCTGCGATTGGAACCGTCGGAACCATCGTTTCGTACATCTATATCAAGTCCACCACATTCGTTTATTTGCCGGTTATCGGAAATACAAATGCGGCGCAGCTCGGTTTAGGCGTTGGTCTCGCGGCGTCTATGTTCTTCATTGGCATGGGAGCCATCCACTGGGCTCGCACTCTGATGCCAGATACCGAAGTTGTGGCGGAACGCCATGAGTTCCGATCCGAAGAGAAGGATCGCGAAGATTTCGTCGTGACCGTTAAAGAGCAGGCGGGTTCTGCTGGACTTGGTCGCCGTTCTCTGATCAAGCGTTCGCTCGGTCTCGCGCTTGGCCTAGTCGGGCTGTCACCGCTACTACTGCTTCGCGACTTGGGTCCACTCCCAAAGAAAGCGCTCTCTACAACGGATTGGAAAGCAGGCACTCGCCTACTTGTTGATCCCAGTGGCCAGCCAATCAAGCCATCCGATCTAGAAGTCGGTTCTGTTGCTCAAGTTCTTCCTGAACTTCCAGCAGGAACAGAACGCACCTTGGAAAACACCGGAACAGACGCTGTCCTCTTGATTCGTCTTCGTCCTGAGGATTTCAACCTAGATGCACAACGGCTTTCCTGGACGCATGACGGCATCATTGCCTTCTCGAAGATTTGCTCGCACATGGGTTGNGCGGTGGCGCTATACGAGCAGCAAACGCATCACTTGCTCTGCCCATGCCACCAGTCGACATTCGACGTGACTCGGGCNGCGAAGGTTATTTTCGGACCGGCCGCTCGCCCACTTCCTCAGCTCGCNATCACGGTCGACGCCGATGGATATCTCGTTGCACAACAAGGATTTACAGAACCAATCGGACCTAGCTTCTGGGAGCGCTCATCATGAGTATCAAAGAACGTGCAGCAGGCGGAGTCGCAAACTACGTTGACGAGCGCACTGGTGCCGCCAAATGGCTAAAGAAGAACCTGACGAAGGTCTTCCCTGATCACTGGTCATTTATGTTGGGCGAAATCGCTCTCTACTCATTCGTCATTCTTCTTCTCTCGGGAACCTTCCTGACCTTCTGGTTTAACCCTTCCCAGACAGATGTCGTCTACCACGGTGCATACGCTCCACTCTCGAATGTCAGCATGTCAGCCGCGTACGAATCAACGCTTCACATTTCTTTTGATGTGCGGGGCGGATTACTTATGCGCCAGATTCACCACTGGGCTGCGTTGATCTTCATGGCCGCAATCGTGGCTCACTTGCTCCGTGTATTTTTCACCGGCGCATTCCGCAAGCCACGTGAATTCAACTGGTTGATCGGTGTCGGATTATTGACGCTCGGAATTGTTGAAGGATTCTTGGGTTATTCCCTACCTGACGACTTGCTCTCCGGAACAGGTATTCGCATTGCCGAGGCAATCATTCAAGCTATCCCGGTTGTCGGCTCGTACCTAGCGTTCTTCGCATTCGGCGGCGCCTTCCCGGGCCACGCATTTATCCCTCGTATTTATATCGTCCACGTCCTTCTTCTTCCTGGTGCCTTCCTGGCGCTGATCACCATCCACTTAATGTTGGTCTGGTACCAGAAGCACACCCAGTACCCAGGTCCTGGACGTACCGAGAAGAACGTCGTCGGTTATCCATTGCTTCCTATCTACATGGCAAAGGCAGGCGGATTCTTCTTCATCGTCTTTGGCGTTACGGCATTTCTTGGCGCAGTTGCTTCGATCAACCCAATTTGGCTCTACGGTCCTTATACGCCTGGCCAAATATCTGCCGGTTCACAACCCGACTGGTACATGGGCTGGCTCGATGGATTGGTTCGTATGGCTCCGCCACTAGAGACGCATGCATTTGGTCATACGATCTCGTGGAATATCTTGATTCCAGGTCTGATTATTCCGGGAATCATGTTTACTGGTTTAGCGCTCTATCCATTTATTGAATCGTGGATGACTGGCGATAAGCGCGAACACCATTTGCTCGATCGACCACGGAACAATCCAAACCGCACCGCTATCGGCGCGATGGCATTGTCATTCGTCATCATTTCCCTGCTCAATGGCGGAAACGACATCGTCGCAACCCACTTCCACCTGACCATCAATGAGATCATGTGGTTTACCCGCTTTGGCCTAATCATCGTGCCGCCGATCGTTTTCGTGATTACCAAGCGAATCTGCCTATCGTTGCAGCGCGCGGACCGCGAAATCGTCTTGCACGGTAAGGAGACTGGCCGTTTGGTCATGCTCCCTCACGGTGAGTTCATCGAAGTTCACGAGGAGCTATCTCCAGAAAAGAAGTGGACCCTCACCCAGCACGAACAACCAGGTCCGGTCGCTATTCCTGCGGTTGATAAGAACGGCATTCCAGCACCGGGTGGAATCAAGGCAAAGCTACGTGCTCGCATGAGCGCAGCCAACGCCGAGCAAATTCCGGCACCAACCGAGACCGAGGTCAAAGAGCTCGAAAGCGGTCATCACTAAGCAAAGCGTTAAAGCTGGGCCCCGAGTTGCTAACTGAATCTAGTTAGTCGGGGCCCATTCGCTTTTTAAGATCGCGTAGATCAGAGAGTCGGTCCACTCCCCTTTAAAGAAATCATCCCGTCTGTGGTGTGCTTCTTTACGCATACCCAACCGCTTGGCGACGTTCTCTGAGGCGGTGTTACGCGCGTCAATCTTGGCGTAAACGCGTTCGATATCTTTCATTGCAAAGATATGCGAGACCATTGCCACCAACGCTTCATGGGTATATCCCTGACCTCCGAATGCGGGATTGATGACGTACCCAATCTCTCGCTGAAAATCATGGCCTTCTTTGAACATGTAATTGACCTGCCCAATAACCTTGCCGGAACCCTTCAGCTCCATGGCGAAAGTTTGATTGAGCTCCTCGCCAGTAGACGCGATGAATTCCAAGAGCTTGTCGATCGCCTCGCGAACCATCTCTCGATCGCGTACCGGCCAAGGAATGAAGCGGATAACGCCCGGGTCCGATTGGTATTCGAGCAAGTCCTCAACGTCACTGGACCGAATAGGGCGCAAGACAAGCCGCGCCGTCTCGAGCATGAAAAGGGCCGAATTAGTGAGCTGACGCAGATGGCTTCTCGTACTCCAGGACGAAGCCAAGAATGCTGATGATCAGAGAGCCGAGAGCAATCAGCGTCAACCACCAGCCAATGAGAAGGCCAAGTCCCATTGCGCATGCAGAGAGCGCAACTGGCAATGGCCACCATGAATGCGGCGAATAGAAACCGAGTTCTCCAGCAGCATCGGCGATTTCGCCGAGCTTGTTATCTTCAGGAAGAACGTTGGCGAGGCGCTTCTCCGTGAACCACAGGTAGAAGGCAACCAAGCCAGCAAGACCTCCGCTGAGGGCAATGGCCGTAATGCCCACTGCTTCTCCGCCCACTGCGTAATAGATAACCGCCATCACCGCGTAAAACGCGGCGAGACCTGCAAATAAGCGCCAACCAGCCTTCATGCTTAGTGGCCCTTCTCTAGATCGGTGTAAGCCATATGTGGGTGATGTAAGTCGAACGCTGGGCGTTCGGAACGAATACGAGGCATCGAGGTGAAGTTGTGGCGTGGCGGTGGGCACGATGTCGCCCACTCCAAGGAAGCGCCATAGCCCCATGGATCATCAACCATAACCTTTGGTGACTTCCGCGAAATCCAAACGTTGACCATGAACGGAATCATTGAAAGCGCGAGTAGGAACGAACCGATTGTAGAAATCGTATTCATCGTGGTGAATCCGTCGCTGGCCAAGTAATCCGCATAGCGGCGTGGCATGCCCTTGATACCCAACCAGTGCTGGATCAAGAAGGTCATGTGGAAGCCGAAGAAGAGGGTCCAGAAGTGAATCTTTCCGAGGCGCTCGTTGAGCATATGGCCGGTCATCTTTGGCCACCAGAAATAGAAGCCACCGAACATCGCGAATACCACGGTTCCGAAGAGGACGTAGTGGAAGTGCGCGACAACAAAGTACGACGCCGAGACCGCGAAGTCCAACGGTGGCGAAGCGAGAATGATTCCGGTGAGACCACCGAACAAGAAAGTGATCAAGAATCCAAGAATGAAGAGCATCGGGGTTTCGAAGCTGAGCGAACCGCCCCACATCGTGCCGATCCAGTTGAAGAACTTCACGCCGGTAGGAACACCAATCAAGAAGGTCATGAACGAGAAGAACGGCAGGAGTACCTGACCGCTGGCAAACATGTGGTGCGCCCACACAGAAACAGAGAGAGCAGCGATACCGATTGTTGCTGCGACAAGTCCCTTGTATCCGAAGACCGGTTTGCGGCTGAAGACGGGAAGAATTTCGGTTGCAATTCCAAAGAATGGGAGCGCCAAGATGTACACCTCTGGGTGTCCAAAGAACCAGAAGAGGTGTTGCCACAACATTGCTCCGCCGTTGGCAGGGTCAAAGATATGTGAGCCGAAAATTCGGTCTGCTTCCAACCCGAGGAAGGCCGCCGCTAATGGTGGGAAGGCGAGAAGAACCAAGATAGAAGTCAACAAGACGTTCCACGAGAAGATCGACATTCGGAACATCGTCATACCTGGCGCACGCATCGTGAAAATGGTGGTGATGAAGTTAACGCCACCAAGAATGGTTCCTAGACCACCGATAGCGAGACCGATAACCCACAAGTCTCCGCCGATACCTGGTGAGTATTGCGAATTAGCAAGAGGTGCATACGCGGTCCAGCCGAAAGATGCCGCTCCGCCTGGCGAAAGGAATCCGCCGAAGGCCATGAGACCACCAAACAAGTAAAGCCAGTAGGACAACATGTTGAGACGTGGGAACGCCACGTCAGCCGCACCAATCTGCAACGGCATGATGACGTTTGCGAAACCAACGAAGAGTGGGGTCGCAAACATCAGCAACATAATCGTGCCGTGCATAGTGAAAATTTGGTTGTACTGCTCATTGCTCAAGAATTGAAGACCTGGCCGAGCAAGCTCCGCACGAAGTAAGAGCGCAAGCACGCCGGCGACAAGGAACCATGCGAAAGAAGTGATCAGATATAGGTAACCGATTGTCTTGTGGTCAGTAGAAGTAATCCACTTGACGAAGAGACGACCCTTCGACGTCGGCTGAAGTCGAGGCGAGTAACTCGATGGAGCTTCGACGCGTTCTGCGTATGTCGTCATGTTATGCCGCCTTCAGTGAGGAGATATAGCTTTGATATTCGGCCGGGGTAACTACCTTGACCGAGAAGAGCATGAGTGAGTGATCGCGACCGCAGAGAATGTTGCATCGACCAGGGAAAGTGCCCAGTTTCGTTGCCGCGAATTCAAGATGGTTTGTCACACCAGGCAGCGCTTCCATCTGCATCATGAAGGCTGGAATCCAGAAACCATGGTCGACGTCGCTAGAGGTCAGCGTGTAGAGAACCTTCTCCCCCAAAGGAAGAACCAGCATGGGAGGTTGGCCAGGGGTGCCTGTCACTGTTGGATGCGTGGCCACATCGTCATAAGTGAATTGCCACGACCACTGCATTGCGTTGACGTGGATGTTGTGTGGTGCCGTCGCTACTGAATCAACCTTGGTGATTCGAGATTCATCGCGGGCTGTGTAGTAAAAGAGAACTGCAACAATCAAAAATGGGATGACGGTGTAAGCAACTTCTGCAGGCAAGTTGTAGCGAGTCTGCTTAGGGAAGGAAGTCGTATCGCCCTTCTTGCGGCGGTTAAAGACGACCGGCCACAAGATGAGAATGAGTGTGAAGACTCCGACGACACCGGCTGCTATCCATGCTCCTTGCCAGAGGCTGAGCGATGTGTTGCTGGTGCTCGATACGCCCTTCGGATAACCAAAGCCATTGAGCTTTGAGGTGGAGCACGAAGTAAGCGCCACCGAGGTGATGCCTAGTGCGAGGGCGAGCTTAAATCCGCGCTTCAATTGCATGAGCCGAGTTTATCCGTGCTGTTGGTGGCCGTCTTCCGCCAACGGTAGCCTTCCCTGCGTGGCTCTCATCACAGGCTGGTTTGCATCCGAATCTCCCCTGCATCCGGCGGCAAAAATGGCGATTCCGCCCATCTTCGAGCAAGCCTGGCCTGGGGTTTCAAAGCTCACTCCGGAGGCCAGAGGGCTAGCCATTCTTCGCAATGAATCACTGGCGACAATAGCTGGGCATTTGGGCGTGGAGCCTTCGCACCTTCATGTCTTGGGGGAACCGAATCTCGGCTTTTTTCTGGGCATCCGCGGTTTGTTAAAACCTGGCGGCTCTTTTGCAGCCTCCGCCATCGATCGGCAGGAAATTCTCGCCGTGGCCGATTCGTGGGCGGACTCAACAATCCTCACCGTGGATTCTGATGGTCAAATCGATCAACGGGGCATGTCGGCCGATGTTCAAAGTTGGCAACTTGGAAATGGCGAAACCGGCGTAGTCCAAACAGAGTCGCCGGTTGCACAGTCGGTCTTTGTAGATGCGACTACTTCTGGAACTCGCGTTCCGTTGCCTGACGCTTGGTCGACCGCCCTTTGGGATTCTCGATCGTGGAGTGGACCCGAGGGAATCGCATTTTTTGCGGTCAACCCAGCCTCCACCTGGCGAAATCCACTTCCTCATAATGACCAGCGGGTTACACCGGGTGGTTCTTCGACCGCGCTTCTCATTGCTTCGGCGCTCGCCATCGACAGTTGGGTTGCGGACGAAAAGATTCAAGCCGAAAAGATCGCCCAGGCACACCAAAGAATTCGTGGCTACATCTCGGAGCGAATCTCTGATGTCGATTTCTCCACCCCGGTGGGAGTCGGAATGCCGCATCTGCTCTCGCTCTCATTTTTGTACGTCGATGGAGAACGGCTGCTCAACTCATTACTTTCCAAAGGCTTTGCGGTTGATTCTGGCTCGGCCTGCAACGCGGCGAACCTCGAACCAAGTCATGTATTGGCAGCGATGGGCAAGCTCACTCAGGGAAATATTCGTCTCACCATTCATCACTCGGTTACGCCGGAAGAAGTCGATGGGTTATTGCGCGCGATCGAAGAGAGCGTGGCCGAGCTCCGTGACTGATCGCCCGATCATCGATTCGTTGGGCACGCGTTGCCCTCAGCCAATTATCGAGACCGCAAAATTTCTTCGCTCACAACCGATTGGAACCGAAGCAATACTTCTCGCAGATGACCCTGCCACCGCGCCAGATATTTCAGCGTGGGCACGAATGACAAAGAACTACAGCGAGCAATTGGAGCCGCATACTTTCTTGGTTCGCAAAGAGAGCGAGTTTTAGCCCACCAGCGTGGGATGAAGGTGTGGCTCGATTTCCGCGCTGGCGTCACGTCCATACGTTTCGCTGAAGCGTTGAAGGAAATCAGGCTTGGTGAATCGATACTCCTGGGTGCCCTTGGTCTCGATGCAATACGTAGCCAATAACGATCCGATTTGCGCACTACGTTCGTGACCTAATCCCCACGACAATCCAGCAACAAAACCGGCACGGAAAGCGTCTCCTACGCCGGTCGGATCTATCTTTGCTTTCTCCTTTGCCACGCCTACAACGATTGGTTCTTTGCCATGTTCCTCAATTTTCACGCCGTTAGAACCCAAGGTAACGATTCGAACCTTCACTTGCTCAAAAATCTCGGCGTCACTCCAACCAGTCTTCTGCATGGCAAGCGCCAATTCGTACTCGTTCAAGAATAGGTACGTAGCCCCTTGAATTAAGAGGCGAATGTCATCGCCTGACATTCGTGCCATTTGCTGCGATGGGTCTGCACCAAACGGAATCCCCAACTGGCGACAGGTCTGAGAATGTCGAAGCATTGCTTCCGGGTCATCTGGTGAAATCACCATCAAATCGAAGGTTCCGGTCTGCGAAATAATTGGCGCCAATTCAATCTCCCGCGCCTCGCTCATCGCTCCTGGAAAAAAGGATGCGATCTGGTTGAGGTCTTGGTCGGTTGTCACTGTGAATGTGGCGGTATATAAATCGCGGGAAATTTTGACGTGCGAAGTGTTGACGCCATGTCGGGTCAGCCAAGCGTCGTAATCCGCCCAGTCCTTGCCCACCGCGGCAACCAAAATGGGGTTGAGACCAAGCGCTCCCATGCCGAATGCGATGTTGGCAGCGATGCCGCCACGGTGGATATCTAGCCCATCAACAAGGAACGAAAGTGAAACTTTATCGAGCGACCCCTCGACCAATGAATCCGTGAATTTTCCCGGAAAGGTCATCAAATGGTCGCGACCGACCGAACCCGCAATGGCAACTCTCATGGCGAGTATTAAACGCTACGCGCGGAAGATGTGGCGGTATTAGTTAAATGAATCGCCGCAGGCGCATGAGCCCTGAGCGTTTGGATTATCGATAGTGAAGCCCTGCTTCTCAATCGTATCCACGAAATCAATCGAGGCGCCCATGAGGTAAGGCGTGCTCATCTTGTCGGTAACAACCTTAACCGAGCCAAATTCAGAAACGGTATCGCCGTCGAGAGCGCGATCATCAAAGTAGAGCTGGTATCGAAGACCAGAGCAACCACCAGGTTGTACTGCAACGCGCAGACTGAGATCGGTGCGGCCCTCTTGCTCGAGAAGAGCGGCGACCTTTGTCGCTGCAACATCGGTCAGGATGATGCCGGTTGCTGGTGCAGAGATGGTGATGTCTTGGGTTGTCTCAGTGCTCATGCCAAAAGATTACTCCATAGAATACGGATATGCCTCTTAAGGAGTTACTGCTGCTGGGTTCGGGCCTCTCCGACATGTCCAGCGAGCGCGGGGTCTCCTGCGACGGCGAGTTACCGCCTGCCTCTGACCCAGCTCTCGTGGAGCGAGCGCTGGCTGCCAAGAAGGCGTTGGGCTCTCGCGCCATGGTTCTTGGCCACCACTATCAGCGCGACGAAGTAATTCAATTTGCGGACATCACCGGCGACTCGTTCAAATTGGCACAAGCCGCAGCCGATAACACCAGCGCGGAATTCATCTTCTTTTGTGGCGTTCACTTTATGGCGGAGAGCGCAGACATTCTCACCAGCGCGAATCAAAAGGTTTCGTTGCCCGACCTGGCCGCGGGCTGTTCCATGGCTGACATGGCCACCGCCAATCAAGTCAATGATTGCTGGGACCAGCTCTCTCGTATCGGCGTAGCCGAACGCACTATTCCTATTACCTATATGAACTCATCCGCGGCGATTAAGGCGTTCACCGGAAAAAATGGTGGGGCGGTTTGCACATCATCAAATGCCGAACGTGCCATGTCATGGGCTTTTGAAAAGGGCGAAAAAATTCTCTTTCTGCCTGATCAACACCTAGGCCGGAACACCGCGGTCACCAAGCTTGGTTTGTCACTCGACGATTGCGTGGTCTGGAATCCGTGGAAGCCGATGGGTGGACTCACCGAAGATCAGCTCCGTAAGGCGAAGGTCATTCTTTGGCGTGGTCATTGTTCCGTGCATGGACGATTCACCCTGAACAACATCAACGATGTGCGGGCCGCTGTCCCAGGCATCAACGTTCTGGTTCATCCAGAGTGCCAACACGAGGTCGTCATCAACTCCGATGTTGTGGGTAGTACCGAAGCGATTATTCGAACCATCGAAGCAGCACCAGCGGGTTCGGCCTGGGCCATTGGCACCGAGCTCAATTTGGTCCAACGCCTCGCGAATACCTACACGGATAAGAAAATTCTCTTCCTAGACAAAACGGTCTGTTACTGCAGCACAATGAATCGAATCGACCTGCCGCATCTCGTGTGGGCGATGGAATCGTTGGTGGCCGGCAATTTCGTGAACCAAATCAAGGTAGACACGACNGTCGCTCAGCACGCGAAAGTTGCCTTGGAGCGAATGCTGGCTCTACCGTAGCGACATGACTCCTAAGGAACCAGCAAAGAAGAGCGCACCAGCCAAGAAGGCTCCTGCAAAAAANGCCGCGGTCAAAAAGGTAGCCGAGCCAAAGGGCAAGGCGACTCCTTCACGCAAGGAAGCCGAAGCGAAGCTCAACGTNAATTCAATTTCGGCGCCAGCCACCAAGGCTAGTCGTGGCCGCGATAAGTCAGCCGTTCGTGCTGCGCGCATGGCAAGCCGTGCTGCATACATGCGTGGCGAAGAGAGCGCGCTTCCTGCTCGCGACAAGGGTCCGGTTCGTCGCTTTGTCCGCGATTACGTTGATTCGCGCCGCACCGTGGGCGAGTACTTCTTGCCAGCAATTGTCGTTGTTCTGTTTCTTACCGTAATCCCTGTGCGCGCGGTACAACTCGTAGCAATTCTCTTTATGTACGCCGCCATGCTGTACTCGATTGTTTCAGGCTTCTTCTTCTCTCGTGCAATTCGGAAAGAAGTTCAGCAGCGATTCCCAGGCCAGTCAGTCAAGGGCATTGGAATGTATGGCTGGTTGCGCTCGACTCAGATGCGTCGAATGCGTGCTCCCGCGCCACAAGTCGTTCGCGGAGCAAAGATTTAATTATGCGTAAAGCCATTGCCGCTGCGGCGATTTCTGTCTTGACGCTCTGTGGTCCCAGCTTGGCCTATGCGGATATCGCAACCCCGACCCCGACGCCTTCACTCTTCTCACAGCAACCTCCGCAACACGGTGGGCATGATGATCACCGTGGCGGCCCAGATGGCGGCGAACATCATCGAATCGATGACGGTCACGACGGTACAGATTCGCTCCAATGGATGTTTGTTGGCGCCGCGGTTGTTATTGCGCTTGGCCTGGCATACAACGCCGGCCGACGCCAAAGAAAAAAGAGCGCTGAATAACGCTAGCCGCCGTTGGCGTGTGCTAATTTTCCACCGCTGAAGAAATTAATTCTGACGTAGCACGGTGTTTAGCGAAGTCCGGTGAAATCCCGGCGCTGTCCCGCAACTGTAATGACCAAGAGGTCTGAGCCAGGTCGCCTAACTCAATGCTGAAGTATCCGACCTCGGAGGAAGGTCGGGCCTTTAGAGCTCACTAGTCATTCTGGCGAGATCCGAAAGTCCGAATTTTTCCTCCCTCGACTCTTGAGGGAGTGTTTTAATGTCAATAGTTAAGTTTGTAATACCGGCAATCGCGGCCGCATTAACGGTATTGCCTGTTATGGCTCACGCCGATATGACGGCGTCACCTTCGAAAATCATTTCATTGTCCCCCAGTGCTACTGAGGACCTGTTCGCAATTGGCGCGGGAGCACAAGTAGTCGCGGTGGATGATCTCTCTAACTTCCCAGCGAATGCGCCGGTATCAAAGTTGTCCGCGTATGACCCGAACGTTGAAGCCATTGCTGCGTACTCCCCTGATCTGGTCATCATGAACTCCACCGCGACCAAAGAGGCTGATGTGGCGACCCAACTGCAATCCCTCGGAATCAAGGTGTACACGGAAGTATCACCAAACTCGATTGTTCAGGCTTATTCCGAGATCAGTGACCTAGGAAGCGCCACGGGCCACGCGACCCAGGCTAGCTCGATCATCGCTGGCATGAAGAGTTCCATTGCAAAGATTGTGAAGAGCGCTCGAAAGCGAAATCCGCTCTCGTTCTTTCACGAGGTAGATAACACAAACTACTCCGCGACATCGCAGACTTTTATTGGCCACGTATACAGCGATTTCAATCTAAAAAATATCGCCGACGGAGCAAAGCAAGCCGATTCATCTGGTTACCCACAACTTCAATCCGAATACATCATCAAAGCTAATCCACGACTCATCTTCCTGAGCGATGCCCAATACGGCGAGTCAACTAAAACAGTTGCGAAACGTCCAGGCTGGTCAAACATCACCGCAGTGAAGAATAAGCACGTGATTGCGCTCCCGGCAGATATCCCATCCCGCTGGGGACCGCGCTTGGTGGATCTCTACCGCTTTATTTCTGCAAGCATCGCCAAGATCTCTTAATTAACGGTATTTAAGAAGGATAAATCTGATGTCACCGATTAGCAGAATCTGGAACTGGCGGATCACCGTCGGCGCTCTGATTCTGCTTGTCGTTGTCGGATTGTTGGCTATCAGCATTGGTCCGATATCCATTAGTTTCCCGAGAATCATCAAGACGTTGCTGGGCCTTCATGGCTTGTCGGGTGAACAACGAACCTTGGTTCTCGATCTTCGATTGCCGCGAGTAATTNTGGCGGCACTGGTTGGCGCGGCGCTTTCATGCAGTGGCGCGGTTTATCAAACGGTATTTCGAAATCCGCTAGCGGATCCGTACTTACTGGGAGCCGCAAGCGGTGCCGGTCTCGGCGCCACAATTGCCATAACCGCCTCGCACGGAAATGTATATGGACTACTTCCCATCTTCAGTTTTGTCGGTGGGATCTTGGCTGTTCTGACAAGCTTCTTCATTTCTGGCCGCTTCTTCGCCGAGCCGAACACCTTGTTGCTTTCCGGAATTGCGGTGGGGTCGTTCGCGACCGCGGTCCAAACCTTCATACAGCAACGTCATAGCGATGCCTTGCGTCCGGTCTACTCATGGATCTTGGGCGAACTAACCGCTGCTTCCTGGCGGGTTGTTTCATGGTCGGCCTTCTACATCGTTCTCGCCATCGCGACAATGGTTTTCATATCCAAAAAACTCGATGGTCTCATGCTCTCCGACGAAGAAGCCTTCTCGCTGGGTATTAATCCACAACGGTTACGTATCATCGCCGTTGTCGCGGCAACGCTTGCAACGGCCACAGCAGTTTCCGCGAGCGGACTAATCGGCTTCGTCGGAATTGTGGTTCCCCATCTCGTGCGGGGAATAACTCGCAGGGTCACCAACCGCTCTCTGCTCACGGTCGCTCTTACAGGCGCCGCGTTCCTGGTATTGGCGGATCTCGGATCTCGGACCCTACTTTCGCCAGCCGAATTGCCTATTGGCGTAATCACGGCTTTTGTCGGTGCGCCGTTCTTCCTATTTGTACTCCGCAACAAGAGAGTGAGCTCTTCATGATTTCAATAAAAGATTTAACGGTGAGCTATGGAAATCGAACCATTTTGCACGATATCTCGATGGAGATTGTCGACGGGTCGTGGACATGCTTGGTCGGCCCGAATGGCGCGGGAAAGACAACCTTGCTTAAGGCTTTGCTGGGTACATGTGAATACGCGGGTTCAATTACGGATAACGGCGAAGAAGTTTTTAAGAATCACAATCGCAACGTGGCCTTCGTTCCGCAAAACCCACACGTACCAGTTGGAATGAGCGTCGCCGAATATGTGATGCTCGGTCGCTCAAAGCGCGATGGGTGGGGCAATGAATCGCTGTCGAGCCGAACCTTTATCGCGTCGATATTGCAGCAGACCCAGCTTTACGGAATGCAAGATCGGCAAGTAAGTCAACTCTCCGGCGGCGAAACTCAACGAGCCTTAATAGCTCGCGCCCTCGCTCAAGAACCTAGCCTCATCTTGCTGGACGAGCCAACTAGCGCGCTTGATTTACATCACCAGATTTCTGTTCTAAACGATATTGAAATCTTGAAAAACCGCGGCGTAACCGTCGTCTCCACAATGCACGACATAACTCTCGCGGCCATGTATGCGCAATACATTGCGATTATTCACGAAGGTCGCGTGACTATGACGGGTCCGTCGGATACGGTGATTCATTCGGCCGAATTGCGTAACGCCTTCGACAATCGAATCAATGTATTCACCCTCGACTCCGGCCGGCCAGTGATTGTGGCCGACAAAGCAATTAACGAACGTGAGACTCCACGAACGGAAGCTTGACTATCTCGGCAGCGCTCTGCCGACCGCGCACATCGACGATGACCTTCGCGCCAGATTTGTATTCGGGCGTGATTAACGCGAGCGCGATACCGGTTTTGAGCGTTGGAGAAAAGGTTCCACTTGTCACCTCTCCTATAACCTCGCCGGCTTCGTTGAGCACGTTCATTCCGCCGCGAGGGATTCCGCGGTCGGTGCACTTAAGAGCACGTGAAATCCGACGTACGCCTTCACTCTTCTCGGCGCGCAAGGCGGCCTGACCGTGGAAAATTTCCTTATCAAGCGCCACTGCCCATCCGGCCGCTGCTTGTAGCGGCGTGATGTCGAGCGAGAGCTCGTGACCATGCAGTGGATACCCCATCTCGGTCCGCAACGTGTCGCGCGCACCTAAACCACATACGCGGCCATCAAGCGAATCAACGAGTGAAACCAATTCTTTCCAAAGCTCGAGCGCATGGGTCGATGACGGCAATAACTCGAAACCAAATTCGCCGGTGTATCCGGTCCGACAGATGATGACCGGACCCCACTGTTCGTGACCAGGGATCAGTGTCTCTGTGAATGACATGTAGTCCAACGAGAGATCAAGGCCCAACTTCCCCATTAGATCATTTGCTTTGGGCCCTTGAACAGCGAGCACCGCGTAGTCATTGTGAAGATTGGTTACAACGATGCCCGCGGGGGCTGCCTTCGTGAATACAGACACCACATCCGAGCAGTTCGCCGCGTTGGGGATGATAAAGATTTCTTCATCCGACTTGAGATAAACGATGAGGTCATCGATCACGCCCCCGGCGTCATTGCACAGCAAGTTGTATTGAGCCTGCCCACTAGAGATCTTCGACATGTCATTGGTAAGAACCGAATTAACAAATGCACGCGCGCCTGGACCCACAACTGACATTTTTCCCAGATGTGAAACGTCAAAGATGCCGACTCGTTCGCGAACGGCCGTGTGCTCGGCAATCACTCCGCCCGGTCGGTCCGCACCGAAACCCTGCGCGTATTCGATAGGCATATCCCAGCCACCAAAGTCCGCCATCTTCGCTCCAGCAGAGTGATGCCAACTATCCAACGGTGATTTCATAACCTAAACCTACCTAAACCTCTCTAAATCTGTCCGAGGACTCCCGAGAATGAGCACATATGGTGGGCGGCGCATGAGGTGAAATATGCTCGTCCTATGACTTCTGCCAAATTGATCGAAAAGTTGGATGCCGCGACCAATCGAGTCGTAGTAATCGGTATCGCGCGTTCCGCCCAACAGAAACTCTCGCTCCACGCGCAGTCCGGCCTGCTGACGCCTTCGCTGAACAAATCCCTACTTTCGGCACTCGAAACCATGGGCGCAAAGGCGAATCCCGACGAAGTTACCAAGATTCCAGTTGGGGAGACTTTGTGGATCATCACAGGCTTGGGTAAAGATGCCAAGTCATTCCAGCCAGAACAGATTCGACGGGCAGCGGGGGCGGCAACCCGTCATTTGCTCATCAACGCAACCGCAACCATTGCGCTGCCGGCGGAGACAACAACCGCGATCGCCGCGGTTGCCGAAGGCGCGCTTCTCGGAGCGTATTCGAATTCCGATTATCGCGTTGCCACGAAGGCCGAGCATGAGAATTCGCTTCGCACGATTTATATCTTGAGTAACAGCGCCAAAGATCCAGCGACGAAATCCGCAGTTGCCCAAGCAGAAGTCCTCGCGGAAGAAATTTCCTTTGTTCGAGACTTGATCAATATGCCGCCAAATGACCTGACGCCGGACGCCTTCTGTCAGATGCAAAAGAAGCGTGCATCCGCGCTCGGCTTAAAGGTTGAGATTGTGAATGACACTGCGCTTAGAGAAAAGGGTTACGGAGGAATAACGGCGGTTGGACAAGGTTCTGCCGCGAAGCCTCGACTTTTGCACATCTCCTATAACCCGCCGAAGGCGAAGAAACGTTACGCATTTATCGGCAAGGGAATTACCTTCGACTCTGGTGGCCTCAACCTGAAGCCGGGCCTTTCGATGTGGACGATGAAATGCGACATGAGTGGTGCGGCGGCCGTCGTGGGCGCGATTATGGCAATTGCCAAACTCAAAATTCCGGTCGCCATTGATGTCTGGGCAGCGCTCGCTGAAAACATGATTAGTGACAACGCCACTCGCCCGAGCGACATCATCACGATGTACGGAGGGAAGACGGTAGAAGTTCTTAATCCCGATGCCGAGGGCCGACTTGTCATGGCGGATGCATTGGTGCGTGCGGAAGAGTTTGCTGCAAAGCGAGGCGGGCTGGACGGAATACTCGACGTCGCCACACTCACTGGCGCACAGGTAGTCGCGCTTGGCACGCGCACGAGTGCGGTCATGACGAATAACGATGAATTCCGAAAAGAATTTCTTACGGCCGCTGACGCCGCCGGTGAAGCATTTTGGCCGATGCCGCTTCCAGAAGAGCTGCGTGCCTCCTTGGATTCATCTGTGGCAGATATCGCGAATATCGGAGATCGCTTCGGCGGGATGTTGGTTGCCGGGCTCTTCTTACGCGAATTCGTTAACCCCGAAACACCTTGGCTTCATCTCGATATCGCCGGTCCCGCCTTTAATGAGCATGAACCTCATGGCTACACCCCAACCGGCGGCACAGGGGTCGCTGTGCGTTCGTTAGTCCGCCTGATGGAGTCGGCTGCATCACAGGATTGACCGTGAATTTGGGCAAGCTCGGGTCCTGACGGTGACCCAAATCGTGGCAGGATTGGAGAGTGCCGCTTGATTAGGCGGCGATCAGACGACGGAAACTGAAAGAGGCGCTTGTGGCTAGTGTGGCTGAATTTGATCTCGTTGTTCTTGGTGGCGGTAGCGGCGGTTATGCCAGCGCGCTCCGTGCTTCCCAACTCGGACTAAATGTAGTTCTTATCGAACAAGACAAATTAGGCGGAACATGTCTGCATCGCGGCTGCATTCCTACGAAAGCACTTCTTCATGCAGGCGAAGTCGCTGATAGCGCTCGCCACGCTGGTGAATTTGGCGTGAAGGCTGAATTTATTTCGATGGATATGTTGGCCGTCAACGCGTACAAAGATGGCGTCATCAGCAAGTTGCATAAGGGACTTCAGGGCCTCGTAAAGTCTCGAAACATCACCTACGTCGAAGGACACGGAAAGCTCGTCTCCAAGAATGCGGTAGAAGTTAATGGCATTCAGTATTCAGGCAAGAACATCATTCTTGCGACCGGCTCTTATCCCAAGACCTTGCCTGGTTTAGAAATCGATGGCACTCAAATCATAACCAGCGAACAAGCGATGTCGATGGACCGCGTTCCCGCATCCGTAATCGTTCTTGGCGGAGGCGTCATCGGATGTGAATTCGCATCTGTGTGGCATAGCTTCGGCGCCGACGTCACCATTATCGAAGGTCTCCCCCGTCTCGTTGCACTCGAAGACGAGTCTTCTAGCAAGCAGCTCGAGCGCGCATTCCGCAAGCGCGGTATCAAGTTCGAGACTGGCACAAAATTTGCCTCCGCGACAAAGGGACCAAACGGCGTAACCGTCACTTTGGAAAACGGATCGACCTTCACAGCCGAAGTTTTGCTCGTCGCTGTAGGACGCGGTCCGGTATCCGCAAATATTGGATATGAGGAACAAGGAATCGCGATGGATCGCGGTTATGTTTTAGTCGATGACAAGTGCCGCACAAATATCCCTGGCATTTGGGCAGTAGGCGACTTGATCCCCACGCTCCAACTCGCTCACGTCGGCTTTGCCGAAGGCATTTTGGTCGCCGAAGAAATTGCTGGGTTGAATCCACGTCCAATCAATTACGACGGCGTCCCACGCGTTACATACTCGGAACCAGAAGTTGCATCCGTAGGACTGACCACCGCTGTCGCGAAGGAACGCGGCTATGACGTGGTTGAGCTCAACTACGACCTCGCCGGAAACGGTAAGGCGAACATTTTGAAGACCGCTGGTTCAGTCAAGCTTGTTGCAGCCAAAAACGGTCCAGTACTCGGCATTCACATGGTGGGTTCCCGCGTTGGCGAGCTGCTCGCCGAAGCACAATTGATTTTCAACTGGGAGGCTGAAGCAAGCGATGTCGCATCTTTGATTCATGCGCACCCAACATTGTCTGAAGCAGTCGGCGAAGCGCATCTAGCGCTTGCTGGTAAGCCACTACACGCACACGGTTAATAGGAGAATAGCTAATGACATTTTCAGTCACTATGCCAGCGCTCGGAGAAAGCGTCACTGAAGGCACAGTTACTCGTTGGCTCAAGGCCGAGGGCGATTTTGTAAACGTTGATGAACCACTACTCGAAGTTTCCACCGACAAGGTTGATACCGAGATTCCTTCGCCGGTTGCCGGCACGCTTCAAAAGATTGTTGTCGGAATTGATCAAACCGTAGCCGTTGGCGCCGAATTGGCTGTTATTGCAGATGGCGCGGCTCCCGCGTCGCCAGCACCAGCAGCGGCACCTGCGCCAGTAGTTGAAGCACCCGCGCCTGTAGCAGCAACGCCTGCTCCTGTCGTCGAGGCACCTGTTTCTGCGCCAGTCGCGGCTGCTGTCGTTGCATCCTCCAACGGAACCATCGTCACCATGCCGGCGCTAGGCGAGAGCGTTACCGAAGGTACTGTGACTCGTTGGCTCAAGAATGTAGGCGACACAGTGAATGTCGATGAGGCGCTCTTGGAAGTCTCAACCGACAAAGTAGATACCGAGATTCCCTCGCCGGTTTCTGGCACGGTTCTTGCAATCGATGTACCTGTGGACTCCACCGTTCCAGTCGGCGCGCGTTTAGCGCTTATTGGAAGCACATCTGGCGCTTCTGCCGCACCGGCTACTCCTCCATCCGCGGCGCCGGTTGTTTCAGCACCGGTCGCTACTCCTGCCCCATCAGCACCTGTCGCTGCACCTGTTGTTTCCGCACCTGTATCTTCTCCGGTACCACCACGTCCAGCTGCGGCATCGAACACTGACGCATACGTAACTCCCATTGTTCGCAAGCTCGCGGCCGAACAAGGCGTTGATCTTGCACGCGTATCAGGAACAGGAGTTGGGGGTCGCATTCGCAAAGAGGACGTCCTTGCTGCTGCTCGTCCAGCCGTTTCAACTTCTACGAGCGCATCAAACAATAATTCGGCAACGTCATCGGCTAGCTCTCCTGCCGCTCCCGTCGCTGTATCACCGCTACGTGGCACAACCGTCACGATGTCTCGCCTTCGCAAGGTCATTGCGGCGCGCATGGTTGAGTCACTTCAAGTGTCGGCACAACTCACTACCGTCGTCGAAGTAGATGTAACGGCGATCGCTCGTCTACGCGATCGCGCTAAGGCTTCGTTCGAAGCGCGCGAAGGCGTCAAGCTCTCATTCTTACCATTCTTCGCGGTCGCAGTATGCGAAGCACTGAAGCAACACCCAGTGCTCAACGCATCCGTTGAAGGCGATCAAATTACGTATCACGGCGCAGAACACCTGGGCATCGCGGTTGATACCGAGCGTGGCTTGCTCGTGCCAGTCATCAAGGATGCCGGGGATCTGAATATCGGCGGCGTAGCGCGAAAGATTGCCGATGTAGCCGCACGTACTCGCGACAACAAAATTTCACCAGACGAGCTCGGTGGCGGAACATTTACCTTGACCAACACCGGCAGCCGTGGAGCTTTGTTTGATACGCCAATTATTAATCAACCACAGGTTGCGATTCTTGGACTTGGCGCGGTTGTTAAGCGTCCAATGGTTATGAAGGGCACCGATGGCGGCGAGACGATCGCTGTTCGTTCGATGGTCTACCTTGCGCTCTCTTATGACCACCGAATCGTCGACGGAGCAGATGCCGCACGTTTCTTGGTCACCCTCAAAGACCGCCTTGAAGCGGGCCGATTTGAATCCGACTTGGGACTCTAAAACGACTAACCTCTTCGCATGAAGACACTTCCTCCGCAACGGATTGCAATCACGGGCGCTTCCGGCTTAATCGGAACCAGCCTGGTTGGCCATCTCAAGAGTGAAGGCCATACTGTTCAACGTCTTGTTCGCCGCAAAGCTGTTGCCGCCGACGAAGTTCAGTGGGATCCAGCACAAGGATATGTTGATGTAGAACCGCTCCGCGGCGTGGATGCGGTCATTCATTTGGCNGGNGCAGGCGTTGGCGACAAGCGCTGGACGAAAAAATACCGTGCAGAAATTTTGAACTCTCGNCTTCTCGGCACAACCGCGATCGCAGGCGCNGTGAACGAAATCAAGCCCGCCACGTTCATCAGCGCATCGGCAATTGGTTGGTACGGCGAATCTGGCAATCGCGCCGTCGTCGAAAGCGACCGAAGCGGCGATGATTTCCTTGGCTGCGGTCTGTCGGGAATGGGAAGGCGCAGCTGACATCGCTGCTCATGATGTTCGGACTGTGAAGATACGAACTGGATTGGTCCTCGATCCAACCGGCGGCGCACTTGGAAAGATGTTGCCACTATTCCGACTGGGCTTGGGCGGGAAGCTGGGTCCCGGAACGCAATGGTGGTCGTGGATCACGCTGCACGATCAAATACGTGCAATTTGCCACCTTCTTGAATCTAAGGTTTCTGGTCCGGTTAACCTGACCTCTCCCAACCCCGTAACAAACCAAGAATTCACGGCAGCGCTTGCGCGTGCCATGCACCGGCCAGCGATATTTCCAGCACCTGCAATTGCACTAAAGATTGCCCTGGGTGGATTCTCGTCGGAGATTTTGGGGTCCAAGAAGGTGACCCCGCAGGTTTTGATGGACGACGGCTTCGTCTTCGACTATCCAAATATCGTCAACGCGCTCAGCGCTTTGATTGATTAATTTCCTAAATTAACCAAGCGCTTTAATTACTCGCTCTGCGGCGAGGCGGCCAGATTTCATTGCGCCCTGCTGCGAAGGCAGTTGTAGATAATCGCCCGCCAGATATACGCCATTGACATTGTTGGGCGCCTGCTTGTTGATGCGCGGAAGCGACTCGGCAATTTCTAGATACTGAACCAAGGTGAAATTCAACGGACCCCAGATTTTCTCCTGCTCGATTTTCANCGCTCGGTCATCCAGCTTCGAAAGCGCGGTCGTCGCAATCAGCGCTTTACCGTCTCGTTCTCGGACTACGACGGAATTCACGATGGGTCCAGATTCGGTAACGGCTAAATAAGCGGANGCCTTAACCGGGGCTGAGACCTCGTGATACCAGGTATGACACGAGACATACTCAACACCAATCNTCACGCCTAGAATTTTCTCCGTCACCGACGCGGTGGTTGCAATAACGATTGCGTCTGCCTCAAGCGATTCAAATGATCCACTGACAGATCTCGAAGTCGCTCTTTCCACTTGCTGATTGAGACGGATATCCCCAATCCCCTTCGCTAACTCCTGAGTAAACGCGGATAAACCCGCCTGCGGTTGGCCTGGTCTACCAAGAATGAAGGAGCTCTGCACGCGGCGCCGAACTCTCGGGGGGATAGATGATGGGTCCGCGAGAAATACGCCACGGAAGAATCGTTGCAACTCCTGCGATATCTTGCGTGGATTTTGAACGATAGTCGCTGAGAGATGATTAAGGCCGATTAATTCGTCGCCTCGATCAGTGACGTATCGAATATTTGGCGAGACTGATTCGAAGGCTAACCCGTCCAGGACTCTCAAACGACGAATCTCCCTGTAGCGTGGATTAATAACTTGGAAGCCACGGTCGCATCTCCAACCGTTAATCTCATCCGAACGGACTCGACCACCAATCGCGTCACTCGCTTCAAGCAGTGTGACATCGAAACCTGCGTGCTGTAAATAGCGGGCAGCAGTTAGCCCGGCAAGGCCAGCGCCTACAACAATTACCTTGGACAATTTCGGCGAAGACATATTTAGCGAATAGAGATGTCGCGCGCCTCGTCGAGAATGCGTGCAACTGCGAGTGAATCTTCAACTGGGACCGGCCACGGTGAATTTCCGGCTAGAGCTGCCTTAACCGCCAAATAGTAAGAGCAGTAATTTCCGTTTTCACTCACGATTTCCGTGAACTCTGAGCCAGTAAAGAAATATGCCGGCGTAGCAGTCGGAACGTCCCATGAACCATCCTTGGGGTATTTTCCAGAACGCAATAAGTCTTCCTGGGGGTCTAAGTCGAAGATGACGAGCGATCCCTTTGTTCCAGAAATACGGATGCGCGGACCCGGTGAACCTTGAATAGCGCTGGCCGACAGATACGAGTCGACGCCATTTGCATGTTTCAGTACAAGAACAGAATCATCGTCCGCTCCCCCACGTATTGATCGCACAGATGCAAACTTCAGCTCTGCTGGCCCAAACCAATCCAAAGCTAACGAAACGAGGTGTGGTTGTAGATCGAGAACCAAACCTCCACCCTCGGCCTCCGGAGTCGTTTCGCGCCACGAGTTCGGATTAGCTTCTGGGCGGAAGCGTTCAAAGCGTGAATCCATTCGAATAATTTCTCCGAGTAGCCCTTCTTTAAGAACGCGCTTAATAGTGAGCGCATCGCTATCCCAGCGACGGCTGAAATACGTCGTCACGGGAACGCCCGTCTCTTCCGAAACTCGAATGATTTCTTCGGTCTGCGCGAGGTTTAACGCCATTGGCTTATCCACCACGACCGGAATACCTGCACGCAGTCCAGCGATTGCTTCCTTGGCGTGCACGATGTTGGCGGTGGCTACAACCAANAAATCAATTTTTANCGCGATCAATTCTTCAACAGTGGCAACCGCAACCGCATTTGGGAAATCGCTCTTCAGGTGTTGAATGCGCTCAGGATTAGACGTGACCGCGCCAACCACATCAAAGCCAGCCCCTTTAAGTAGCGGGGCATGGAAATATCGCCCGGCGAGGCCGTAACCCGTGATTCCTACGCGTGGTTGTGTGACTTCACTCATGAGCGATCCTCCTGAATATGCGGCGCGACAGTCCATATTGGCTGCCGCTAGGCTTAACCCTATGACACTGACGGCGGCTCGAACCAAGATTCTGGTCAAGAACCTTGGTCTCGTGGAGTACTCCGCCGCACTCGAAACCCAACGCGCTCTTCATGCCGGCGTTGTCGACGGAACCGAGTCGAATTCTTTACTTCTCCTCGAGCATCCATCGGTGTACACCGCCGGACGCCGTACCGAGGCTCACGAAAAGCCTGTTGATGGAACGCCCGTGGTGGACGTTGACCGTGGTGGAAAAATCACCTGGCACGGCGAAGGACAAATCGTCGGCTATCCAATTGTGAAACTAAAGAAGTCGAATGACGTCGTGGGCTTCGTTCGTGAAGTAGAACTCGCTCTGATTGAGGCCTGTCGTGAATTCGGTATTGAGGCCGAGCGCTATTGCGACCGCACTGGAGTGTGGATTCGACAGGATGGTCGAGATCGGAAGATCGCAGCGATCGGAATTCGTGTTGCAAAAGGTGTGACCATGCATGGATTCGCTTTGAACGTGAATCCGGATCTCGCCTATTTCGATCGCATTATTCCGTGCGGAATCTCGGACGCCGAAGTTACCTCGGTCTCTAACGAGTTGGGCCGTAACGTGGAGATTTCAGAAGTCATCGATGTTGTAACCCGCCACATAGAGGCTGCGCTAGAACGAGTGGCGATATGACTATTGCCCCCGAAGGACGCAAACTTCTTCGCATCGAGGCTCGTAACGCCGAGACCCCGATTGAACGAAAGCCCGAATGGATCAAAACTCGCGCGAATATGGGTCCTGAGTACACCAAGCTGCGCTCGCTTGTAGTTAATGAAGGATTGCACACCGTTTGCCAAGAAGCGGCATGCCCAAACATTTTCGAATGTTGGGAAGACAAGGAAGCCACCTTCTTGATCGGCGGAGAACAGTGCACCCGTCGATGCGACTTCTGCAACATCGACACCGGCAAACCCGGTCCACTTGATCGCGATGAACCACGCCGCGTTGCTGAGTCTGTCCGGTCCATGGGGCTGAAGTACGCGACCATTACAGGCGTAACACGTGATGATGACTTGGATGACGAAGGTGCCTGGTTATATGCCGAGACCATTCGTCAGGTACACAACCTCAATCCAGGCACTGGCGTGGAAATGCTGGCACCAGACTTCAGCGGTCACGCACATCTTCTCAACGAAGTCTTCGAGACTAGGCCAGAAGTATTCGCGCACAATCTTGAAACCGTGCCTCGTATTTTCAAACGGATCCGCCCCGCTTTCCGGTACGACCGATCCCTTGATGTCATTAGCCAGGCTCGAGCGTTCGGTTTGATTACAAAATCGAATCTCATTCTCGGTCTCGGCGAAACTCGCGAAGAAGTGTCGCAAGCGTTACAGGACCTCCATGACGCTGGCTGCGATTTGATCACAATTACCCAGTACCTTCGTCCGACTTCCAACCACCATCCGGTCGAGCGCTGGGTGAAGCCACAGGAGTTCGTCGAACTTGCCGCTGAGGCAGAAGCAATCGGTTTTGCGGGCGTCATGAGTGGACCGCTAGTGCGTTCCAGCTATCGCGCTGGTCGGTTGTACAAGCAAGCACAGGAAAAGCGCGCGTCGCTCTAGTGCGTCGAACGGGTTGTAATGGCTGATTTGGTTTATCCCCCGGTCATCGTCGCCATTAAGGCGTTCTGGAAATACCTCGGCATTAAATTCACCTTCAAAGGTCAGGAGCATTTGCCTGCTGATGGAGGCGCAATTCTTGCGATGAATCACGTCGGTTATCTTGACTTTGCACTCATTGGTACCGCCGCCTTACCGCGCAAGCGCTACATCAGATTCATGGCGAAGAAGGAAATTTTCGATCATAAGATTTCTGGACCATTGATGCGCGGTATGCACCACATCTCGGTGGATCGATCGAGCGGCAGTGCATCCTTTGTCGCCGCATTGCGCGCGCTGCGTGCTGGTGAAATTGTTGGCATCTTCCCGGAAGGAACAATTTCGCGAAGCTTTGAGATCGCCAAGATGAAGACAGGCGCCGTACGTCTCGCCATGGGAGCCAACGTACCGATTATCCCCACGATTGTTTGGGGTAGCCAGCGCATTATGACAAAGAAGCGGAAGCCCGATTTCAAGCGAAATAAATACCCCGTCTACGTCACCTTCGGCGAAGCATTTATCGTCAACAAAGGGATGGATGTAGATGCTGCTGAAGCGGAATTACGGACGCGGATGCTCGACTTGCTTCACCAAGTGCAGGCGGAGTATCCGGATTCGCCGCAAGGTCAATTTTGGGCTCCTGCCAGACTCGGCGGAACCGCGCCTACCCCCGAACAAGTTCAATTAGAATACGAGGCTTACAAGAGCTCTCACCCGTCTGAGAAAACTGAGGAATAAGCAATGGCACTTTTCAGCCGCAAAAGTAAGTCCGCTCCAGCACCAAAGACCGCCCAGGCGGACGAGCGTCCAGGACAAATGCAGACTGTCAAAGATGCTTTCGCACTTACTCGGAAAGAAAAGCCTCTCGCGCTGCTCTTAACCGCGCTTGTCTTTGTAGTCGTATTGGTGGCCGGCGTCATTCTCGGATCGTCGTTACATCACCCGGTCTACTTCGGAATTATTTTCACTCCAGTGTCACTCTTGGTCGCATTCTTTTTCTTTACTCGCCAGGCAAACTCCGCCGCCTTCGCCTCGATTGAAGGTCAGGTTGGCGCGGGTGCTTCAGTCTTGATGTCGATTCGCCGTGGATTCACCACTACCCCCGCGGTCAACGTGGCACGAAATCAAGATATGGTGCATCGCGCGGTCGGTCGCGCCGGAATTGTTCTCGTGGGTGAAGGAACGCATGCAGTGCGTAACTTGGTCATCGATGAGAAGAAGAAGATGGAGCGATTTGTACCTGGAATCGCGATTACTGAAATTTACGTGGGAAATGATCAGGGACAGATCCCCCTCAAGAAGCTGCAGAAGAAGTTAAAGAAGCTTCCGAAGAAGTTGTCGAACGCTCAAGTTCGCGAGCTTCGCACGCGTCTTAAGGCGGTTGGTGGATTGCAGATGCCTATCCCTAAGGGTCCTATGCCAACTCGCATGAAAATGCCTCGTCGTTAAAGGCTTCTAAACCAGACGTTGTAATCGAACGACGCGTGTGTGCGTCAAAATCTCGTGATAACCGCGCCCCTGCTGAATAAATATCGCAGGTAGAACCACACAGATCATCGCGGTGCGAGCGAGGACCCGAAGTGGAGTGACCGCTCCTCCTGTTGCTTCATCCACGACGCGAAGTCGCAGCAAGTGCTGACCAAATGAAGCACCCGTGAGCGCGGTGAGCACCGACGCCTCCACAAAGAAGACCAATAATTGAAAGAATGACTGCGTGGCAGTGTGTTGCGAAACAAAGGCGCGAGTGATCAGACTCGAGGCGCCCCAATCCACGACTAATGCCGCGAAACGTCGTCCGAAACCGGCGGCTTCCAGCTCGTGTCCTGAATCTTGGGCCATGGGTGGAGCTTAATCCCCTATGGCGTGAACCCTCGACTTCCGCTTAAGGTTACGAAACATGTCCGTAACACGAGGGATATGGTCATTTCACGCGTAGGACCTACTTTTGCCCCCATACAGACCACCCCTCTGGGCCCAGTGAAGCGCCTAGTGGTTTCGACTCACCATCAATTTCAGGAGAAGCATGTTTAAGAGCTCATCAGAAATTTTTGATTTCATTAAGAAGAACGACGTCAAGCTAATCGACGTTCGCTTCATCGATCTTCCAGGCATTCAACATCACTTCAACGTTCCAGTTGAATCATTCGACGAAGCGGTCTTCACCGATGGTCTGATGTTCGACGGTTCTTCAATTCGCGGATTCCAAGCGATTCACGAGTCAGATATGAAGTTGTTGCCTATTCCAGGTAGCGCATTTATCGATCCATTCCGCAAGGAGAAGACGCTTGTCATTCTCTTCTCGGTGCACAACCCCATCGATAACACCCCATATTCTCGCGACCCACGTGGCGTTGTGACAAAGGCAGTCGACTACCTGAAGTCAACCGGTATTGCAGATACCGCGTTCTTCGCTCCTGAGGCAGAGTTCTATGTCTTTGATGAAGTTAACTTCTCGACTTCACAGAATGCTTCACATCACTTCATCGATTCAATCGAAGGCGCTTGGAACACTGGTGCTTCGCTTGAGGCAGATGGAACAGCGAACCGTGGTTACAAGACTCGTTACAAGGGTGGATATTTCCCTGTATCACCAACAGACCAGCTGGCGGATATCCGCGATGCGATGGTTATGGCTCTAGGCAAGGTCGGTCTTCTTGTCGAGCGCTCACACCACGAGGTCGGTACCGCGGGTCAGATGGAGATCAACTACCGCTTCTCCGACATTCTTTCGGCCGGCGATGATGTTATGAAGTTCAAGTACATCATCAAGAACGTCGCTTGGGAGAATGGCAAGACCGCAACATTCATGCCAAAGCCACTCTTCGGAGATAACGGTTCGGGTATGCACGTTCACCAATCACTCTGGAAGGATGGCAAGCCACTCTTCTTCGGTGATGGCTACGGCGATCTCTCCGACATGGCTCGCTGGTATATCGGCGGCCTCTTGAAGCACGCTCCATCATTGCTTGCATTCACTAACCCAACCGTGAACTCGTATCACCGTTTGGTGCCTGGCTACGAAGCGCCAGTAAACCTCGTTTACTCAGCTCGTAACCGTTCAGCCTGTATCCGTATCCCAATCACCGGATCGAATCCAAAAGCAAAGCGCATCGAGTTCCGTTGCCCAGATCCATCATCCAACCCATACCTCGCATTCGCTGCGATGTTGATGGCTGGTCTCGATGGCATCCAGAACAAGATCGAGCCACCAAAGCCCGTTGATAAGGACCTCTACGAGTTGGAAGGCGAAGAAGCAGCTGCAATTCCACAAGTTCCAGGTTCATTGTCCGAAGTTTTGGATAACCTCGAGAAGGATCACGAGTACCTCACCCGCGGTGGCGTATTCACCAAGGATCTCATCGAGACCTGGATTGCGTACAAACGCACTGCAGAAGTGGATTATGTCCGTCTACGTCCACACCCAGCAGAGTTCGAGTTGTATTACGACATTTAAGTCGTACCCCGATTACCGAAAGGCCCCCGACAACTCGGGGGCCTTTTCCTTTGAAACTATCGATCCTTTTGAACTGCGAGTGCGGTTCGAGTAGCTCACGGCTCACCCTTGAGATAGAGTTCCTTTTGCAAATCGTTTGCAAGAGGGAATTCCTCGCAATAGCTTTTAGGGGCGTCAGCCAATGAATCAGCCAACAACAACCTCGCCTCCCAAAGGGGCGTCTAAAGCCCTAGCGGGCCTTTCTGGCGATGAACGTAAGCGCCTTGGGGCGATGTTTGGCGTAATCTTCTTCCTGCTCATCGGCGGCACCCTCCTCATGTGGGCTGCGACGTCCGGTCACTACAAGCTTGCTGACGGAACACTTTTTGGTTGGGGTACCGGCTTCTTAGCTCTCACCTTGGGTATGCGTCACGCTTTTGATGCCGACCACATCTCGGCAATCGATAACACCACTCGTAAATTGATGAGCGAGGGCCAACGTCCCATGGGTGTCGGTTTCTTCTTCTCACTTGGCCACTCCTCCGTTGTGACCGCCTTAGCAGTCATTCTTAACTTCGGAATCAAATCGCTCGGCGTCCAGGTCAAGAATCAGAACTCATCGCTTCACCATTACACGTCGCTCGTTGGCACAACCGTCAGCGGAACATTCTTGATGTTGATTGCAATTCTCAACCTGGTCGTTCTCATTTCTGTCGTGACTGTATTCAAGAAGATGCGTCAAGGAATGTATGACGAGGCCGAGCTCGAGAAGCATCTGAACTCTCGCGGCTTCATGATGCGATTCTTCGGTCCCATCGCTCGACGAATTGATGCCTCATGGAAGATGTATCCGCTCGGCATTCTCTTTGGCCTCGGCTTCGATACTGCAACCGAAGTCGCCTTGCTCGTCTTGGCTGGCTCGTCAGTCATCGCTGGCCTTCCCTGGTGGGCGATCCTCTCGCTACCGATGCTCTTCGCGGGCGGAATGTCCTTGCTCGATACCATCGATGGTTCGTTCATGAACTTTGCTTATGGTTGGGCATTTTCTCGCCCTGTTCGCAAGGTGTACTACAACATCGTGATCACGGGCCTATCAGTCGTCGTAGCAATCTTCATCGGCGGCCTTGAAATTGCACAGGTATTCGCTCAGCAACTCAATCTGACCGGTGGATTCTGGAACTACGCACTCGCCTTCAACATCAATAAGGCCGGCTTCATCATAGTTGCAATGTTCGTTGGAGTTTGGGCTTTCGCTCTACTGCTGTGGCGCTTTGGAAAGATTGAGCAACGTTGGCATAACAAGGCACATGATGCCCAATTAGCCCGTGGCGAGTCCACCAACCACGTCGCCGCAGGTATCGAAATGGGCGAAATTAAGTCTGGCTTCGTCATCGACTAACGGAGAGCGCCCGTCACTATCTGTGGCAAGATTCCCCAGTGATTGCGACCCAAAGTGTTGAACTTCGAGCCGGGGCGCGCCTACTCGTAAAAGACGTCACCGTGCGTATCAACCACGGCGATCGAATCGGATTCGTCGGCCGCAACGGCGCCGGTAAATCAACTCTCTGCAAGGTTTTAGCCGGCGAGACCATGCCCGCTGGCGGCCAAATAACTCGTACCGGCAATATTGGATATCTCCCCCAAGATCCACGTACGGGTGACCAAGACGAACTCGTCATCAGCCGCATCTTGTCTGCTCGTGGCCTGGATCAAATCATGATTCGTATGCGCAAGGCCGAGGAAGCCCTCTCGACCGCCACCGGTGATGAACTCGAAGCCGCAATGGATCGCTACACCCGAGTCGACTCAGAATTTAACGCCGCCGGCGGATACGGAGCTACCGCCGAAGCAGAATCCATCGCCACCAACCTTGGTTTGCCGGAGCGAATCTTCGAAGAGAAGCTCGGGGTGCTTTCGGGCGGACAGCGTCGCCGAGTCGAACTCGCACGACTTCTATTCTCCGGCGCAGAAACCCTTTTGCTCGATGAGCCGACAAACCACTTGGACGCTGAATCGATTGCCTGGCTGCGTGAATACCTCGCCAAATATTCGGGCGGGCTAGTAGTTATCTCGCACGACGTGGCGTTGATTGAAACCGTCGTTAACAAGGTCTTCTACATCGATGCCAACCGCAACGTAATCGATGTCTACAACTTGGGATGGAAGAAATATCTTCTTCAGCGCGAACAAGACGAACACCGTCGCAAAAAAGAACGTGCTAACGCCGAGAAGAAGGCCGAAATTTTGGCTAAGCAAGGCGAGAAGATGCGCGCCAAGGCTTCCAAGGCAAAGGCTGCGCAGGGAATGTTGCGTCGCGCTGACGCATTGCTCACTGGGCTAGAAGACGTTCGCAAATCCGACAAGGTCGCGAAGCTTCGCTTCCCTACCCCAGCTCCTTGTGGCAAGACGCCGCTCATGGCGACCGGCTTATCCAAGTCTTACGGTTCGCTTGAAATCTTCACCGACGTTGATCTTGCAATTGATCGCTCCTCCCGCGTTGTGATTCTCGGATTAAACGGAGCCGGCAAAACAACGCTCCTTTCGATTCTGGGCGGTACCAATACATCAGATACCGGCGAGGTTCAGCCCGGTCATGGATTAAAAATTGGTTACTACACGCAGGAACACGAATCACTGGATTTTGATCGAACCGTTCTGGAGAACATGCTTTCGGCCGGTGACAAGATCAGCGAACAGCAAGCCAGACAGACACTCGGTTCGTTCTTGTTCTCGGGCGATGATGTGTCTAAGCCCGTCAATGTGCTCTCGGGAGGCGAAAGAACTCGTCTGGCTTTGGCCACTTTGGTCGTTGGTTCGGCCAACGTCCTACTTTTAGATGAGCCCACAAACAACCTCGACCCCGCTTCGCGCGAAGAAATCCTGGCAGCGCTGGGTGAATACCAGGGCGCCGTGGTGATGGTTTCTCACGATGAAGGCGCGGTGCGTGCGCTCAAGCCTGATCGAGTATTACTGCTGCCCGACGGTGATGAAGACTTGTGGGGCGAGCAGTATCTCGAACTAATCAGTCTGGAATAAGACCCTTAAATCAATTACTCGGAACGAAGCGCCTCGGCCAATAGGCGGAAGTCTTCTACCAAGATATCGATTTCCTTCTGGGTATGTGCCAGAGAAATCAACCACTGCTCGTCTAATCCCGGCGGCGTGATGATGCCACGGTTGAGTGACCACAACCATGACAGTTCAGCAATCTCGAAATCCGTCGCCTTGTAGTCACGATAATTACGGACCGGTTCCGGAGACCAAGTGATGCAACCCTTCACGCCGAAACCAACGGTGTGCGCAGGAAGTTCGTATTGGTCGATGATCTCTGAAATGCGGGTCAGTGCTTGAACGTTGAGCGCTTCGGCCTTTGCCATGGATTCCTCGTTGCAGATGCGATCCATCGCACGAACGCCAGCCATTGCCAGCGGGTTGCCGTTGAATGTTCCGAAGTGCGCCATTCGATTATCGGTAATCGTGTCCATCAGCGCTTTCTTGCCGCCGAAGGCTGCCAATGGCAATCCCCCGCCAATCGATTTAGCGAGACAAATCAAGTCAGGTTCAACACCGAAACGATGTGCTGCACCATGAACTCCAGCTGTCAATCCGGTCTTCACTTCATCGAAAATCAGAACGATGTTGTACTTATCGCAGAGAGCACGAACTGCTTCTAGATAACCAGCATCAGGAAGAACGATGCCAAGATTTTCTAGAACCGGCTCCAGAATAAAGCAGGCGATTGACGCGTGGTCGCGCGCGAATACCTTTTCTAGCGCATCGAGGTTGTTAAACGGAACAACGAAAATGACACCTGGGTTTGCACCGAGTGGCACGACCGCATTTGGTTCTTCTGGGTCGCCAGCCTTGGACAGCTCTGGCTTGGCGGATACCGTAAGTGGGTCGTAGCTGCCGTGGTAGCCGCCCTCTAACTTAACGATGGCATCCTTGCCGGTATAAGCCTTGGCGGTACGCACCGCGTACATGGTCGCTTCGGTACCAGAGTTAGCGAATCGAACTTGATCGATGTTGAAGCGCTTACAGAGACGCTCGGCGGCGTCGCGAGAAATCGGTGACGGCGCCACAAAGAGCATGCCCGTATTTGTCGCAGTGTTGATCTCCTCAACCACGGTGGGATTGAGGTGACCGGCCAACATCGCGCCGAATCCCATGGAGAGGTCCAATAGCTGGCGACCGTCGACATCGGTCATCCACGCGCCTTTGGCCGAAGCGATGCTGATGGGATAAGGATCCCAATACTGGAAAGACGACGTAACACCCATCGGCACAGACTTCTTGGCGATAGCGCTTTCCGCGCCTGATGCAGAAGTCTCCTTGGTGAAACGCTCCCATTCCGCCTTCATTAGCTTGGCGACAAGCTCACGATTTACTGGGCGGTGTGTCTTTGGGGTCTTACGAAATGTTTGTGAATCTAGAGTTCAGGTCATTTTGGAATAGGTACCTTTTGTTGGACTTTTATGTAGCAGTCCCTTTTTGGGTACTTACGCTCCCTTGTGTCGCAGAAGTTCTTGTGAACTTCTTATGTTCCCAAGGTAGCAGAACGCATTATTTTCCGCATTCGACCGGCGCTTTCCGTGTCGCTTCGCGTAAATTTTTGGACTTTTTTTGAAAAAAACTCAAATCCTTCCGGAATGCTCCATACTTCTCTCGTGAGTGAAAAATCAAAGCCAGTGATTCTTGCAATCCAAAATGATCCCACCGACCCCCCGCACTTAGCTGGCGCATGGTTGGAAGAATTAGGTTTTGATATTCATGTTCTACGCGCGGACGAAGGAGAATTGGTTCCTGACACCGTCCCCTCGGATATTGCGGGCGTTATGCCTTTGGGTGGACACATGGGCGCGATGGATGATCATGTGGCGCCATGGCTGAAAAATGAACGAGCGTTACTTAAAGACGCGGTCGAACGAAACGTACCCATCTTTGGAATTTGTCTCGGCGCACAGCTGCTTGCCGCGGCCAACGGGGGCGAAGTAAGTCGCGCAACAACCAGTGAAATTGGCGTTTATGAAGTAACTCCAACAGCCGAAGCTGAATCCGACCCAGTCTTCAATCTATCCGCCGCAAAAACAGCGCAGTGGCACGAGGACATCGTGACCCGCTTACCTGAAGGCGCTACTCGCTTGGCGTCCAGCCCGCTCTGCGAAAACCAGGTCTATCGTATCGGTGATGCCCAGTACGCGGTTCAGTTCCACCCCGAGATTGATCGCACCATCATTCGCGACTGGGAAGAACATGCAGACAACGCATTTTTAGAATCCGGCAAGAGCAGCGTTGAGGCCGAAGTTGCTGCCGCAGACGTCGAGCTGCAAACGACCTGGAAACCAGTTATTCAAAACTGGGGCAAGCTCGTTCTCAAATCTCTATAAATCTATATAAATCGATTTAAATCCCTATTAATGGAGAAGGGGGCCGCAAGGCCCCCTTCTTTGAGTTCTGGTATCAGAGCTGACGAATCGGCCCCTTGAACCATTTCTTCACGGACAAGTGCCACCAGATCCACAACAGGATCAGTGCGCCGCCAGTAAGAATTGGCGCGTAGTTCACCGCGGTCCAGTTAAACGCCTTATTACCAGGTGTTCCCGCTGGTGATGTTGGCAAGATGAAGTAGATAGAGATGATCACAATTTCAGCGACTGCAATCAAGTTCATCCACTTGTACTTGCTTCCCAAGGTCCATTCGCCTGCGACGAAGGAATCACCTGCGCGCCAGCGCAAGAAGATTGGGATCATGAAGGCCAGATAGAGGGAGATAACGCAGATAGAGACCACCGCATAGAACGCGGTTGGAATTCCGGCCGAGCTCTTCCACAACGCCGGCAGGGTGATAACCACGCCAAGAATCGCCGAGAAAATAACCGCTGAAACTGGAACGCCCTTTGAATCAACCTTGCTCCAGCGCTTGCTTCCAGGCACCGCACCGTCGCGTGAAAACGCGAACATCATGCGTGAGCAAGAAGTTAAACATGCAGTAACACAGAAGAGCTGACCGAGGGTGGTGATGATCATGACCAGCTTGAACAAAGCGCTGTTGTTCAACGCCGCGTTAATCAAGGTGATAACAGAGCCCATGCCGTTTGGATTGACCTTAGGGTCGGCTGAGTTCACGATATTTACCACTCCACTGTTAGCAGCAAAGAGGAATGCCATCAGCATGATGTAGCCACCGATTGCAGAGTAAAGAATTGACTTCCAGATACCACGGGCTGAGGCCATGTGCGCGCCTTGGGTTTCTTCTGCCAAGTGAGCAGATGCGTCAAAACCAGTAATGGTGTACTGAGTCAACAAGAAACCAAGCGGCAAGATGAAGTACCAGTACGCATGATTGGAGAATCCAGAGTTGTTGAAGTGCTGAGAGAACATCCACTTGAATGTTTGGTGATGGGTTGGCGTGAAGACCATAATGCCCACAATCACCGCAGTGCCAAAAACGTGCCACCAAACTGAGACGTTATTTATAACCGCCAGAAGGTGATGGCCGTATAGGTTGATAAGCGTGACAGCAACCATGATGATGATAAAAAGCACGAACTGTTGCTTAATAAAGTCGCCGCCCATGAACTTGGCGTCAAACTTAGGGAAATAAAGGCCAAGTAGGCCGTTCAAGAATGAAGTGACGCCGTAGCCAACAGATGCGGTCACTGATACCAAGCCGATGAGGTTCAACCAGCCGGTGTAGAAACCAGCCTTTGCGCCACCCAGCTTCGATGCCCACCAATAAATGCCGCCCGAAGTCGGATACGCCGATGCGAGCTCGGACATGCACAGACCAACAATCAAGATAAGGCCCGCGATGATTGGCCAGCCGATCGAGATTGCGACCGGACCGCCGTTGTTCCACGCTTGCGCGAAGGTGGTGAAGCATCCGGAGAGAATCGAAATAATTGAGAACGAGATCGCAAAATTGGAGAAACTCGACCACGTACGGCTTAGCTCCTGTTTGTAGCCCAGGGCGGCCAATCGTGATTCGTCGGTTTGATTACTCATGTTGCAAGGTCCAGCCTTTCTGAAGGTGGGAAGGCGTCCGGTTAAAGACTTGCGGATAAGTGTGGCGTGCGCCTCATGGAATCGGAAGCACTTCGGCGCACTTTTTTGAGTATTTCTACGCTTCTGATGAAGAAATGGAGCGTTGATTAGCACTTCGCCCCCAAGTAACCTGTTCCCATGGCCTCTAAAAAGCTGTCTCTGGAAGATTTGAAGCGCGAGATCGAGGGTGGACGGATCGATACCGTCATCGTCGGCGCCACCGATATGCAGGGACGGCTACAAGGCAAGCGTATCCATGCCCCGTTCTTTGTTGCGGACACCATTAAGAATGGAACCGAAGGCTGCAATTATTTATTAGCAGTCGACATCGACATGAATACCGTGCAAGGCTATGACGTCTCATCGTGGGAGACGGGTTATGCCGATATGGGCATGCATCCGGACTTCAACACGCTTCGCCTTCTCCCATGGCACCCAGGTACGGCGATGGTTACCGCTGATTTCGTCGATCATCACAAGCACGATATTTCGGTAGCGCCACGAAGCATTCTTAAGGCACAGCTCGAGAAGTTGGATGCGATGGGCATGATCGCTCTGTGCGGAACCGAGCTCGAATTTATTGTCTTTAAAGATACCTACGAAGAGGCGTGGAACAAGGGATACAAGGATCTTGTTCCAGCAAATCAATACAACGTGGATTACTCCCTGACCGGCACGGCGCGAGTTGAAAAGCTTCTGCGCGATATCCGCGTTTCTATGGATG
>TBL_comb48_EPIDRAFT_1000368_pt1 | contig 35429 bp, 26 predicted proteins | sample TroBogEpilimnion_37_FD_10681 | JGI IMG/M metagenome (IMG submission 10681) | reverse complement strand
ACGTCACCGTATTGACGAGGAAGGTAGACTGTGAAATCACCGTTGGTGTAAAATTTAGAAGTATCTCTGTCTCCGGAATCAATAGAAATTACCTTCTTTACAGTGCGTAATTTCTTTTCAGGTCTGGAGGCGGAAACTAAAACGCCATTGTAGTCAAACGCTCTGTTCATTTGTTATATTTCACATGGGAAGTTTTACAGGTCTTATTAAACCAACTACGTGCCTTGGCCGTCTTTTTTGCTTTTTTCACTAAATCTGCGTCAGTAGTGTAATGTGTCTTGCCACAGGTCAACATACTGGCTGCTCTTGCATAACCCCATTGTTGTGCCGTTGCCCCTGGTCGATGTCCCGTTCTCCAAGCCGCTAACCCGCGGTTGTATGATGCTTTCACGATAGGAAGAGGAACTCCTGTTGCTTTGGAATACGCTTCAAGAGAATGAGCTTTAGGAAACTTACGTCTCCATTCTTTCACGTATTTAGAAGTGCGAGTTTTAACACCCTTGTCAGTTAAAAAAGGTCTATATGCCTTTGGATTTTTCCAAGACATAGCTCTTCGCCTTGTAGCAGACCTTTTTCGTTGTAAGTTTTGTTTTTCGGTTAGTCCGGTGTGATATCTTGCCGGCCAATACATTATATTTAACTGATATTCATCTTTTCGAATATGTCGTTTATTTCGTCTAATGTTCCTTTTGGAAGTGTCTTTTCTATGAAATATTCTATTATCAGACACCATTCGCGATACATTTTTACATTAAATCTTCCTGTTTCTCCAATGCTATTTACAAGCTGAGTTATCAAATTATGACACGTTTTAGCCATCACTGCCTCATCTGGAGTATCTACATTTTCGAGATGCTCAAAATCCATCGTTCTATGAGTCATCAGAAGATACTCTCCGTGATATTTGAACCATTCTTCGTTTAGGTCTGTGTCGCCTTCGGTATCCCGTAATGCTTGGAGAAGAATAAGATAATTTTTATACTTCTCTTCGTCTGTTAGGATAGATCCTTCATCTATTTCCATTGTTTGTTCGCTCTCCATTATTTCATCTAATGCTTTGCTCATTTCAATATAACTTACCATTCTTTTCTTGAACTTCATTATTTTCGTTTTTATTTTTTCGTTTTTACGATAAAATTACAGACTATACATTCTGCGGATTGAATAAGTATGAAATATTTAGTCGTCAAAGGATGGTTGGGTTTTGGCGACAGATTGGAAACATTGATTATGTGTGTGAAGTTTGCGATGGATCATAACTTAACTATCCATGTTGATTGGACGGATAGCATATGGAGTCACAGCGGTGAAACTTTCTATACTTACTTTGATTTGATTAATATACCTTCAATCAAATCAATAGACGACATACCCGCTGATGCGTCTGTATATCCTCCTTTTTGGAAAGATAACTTAAAACAACCTTTTACGGAAGATCTTATATCAAAAGGTCAAAGTGTTATCCTTACTGATTTCTTAACTGAAAAAAATAATTACACTGAAGATGTAGTTGTATACTCTTGTATTGGAAGACGAACAATGTTTCCAGATTCCAAGTTTTTTGCAAACGTGTTTCGTGTAATAGATCAACGTATCCTCTTGAATATCAATGATCGTATCAGAAATAATAACTTAAGACAATCAATTGGTGTCCATATTCGTGGAACAGATCGAGTTCGCAGTTACCGAAATCGTGAACTAAGTATCCAACATTTAGCAGTCAGCGCAGTAATGAACGGAAGTCTTTCTGGAAAACCAATGATAGCAGTAGGAGACGATTCTGAATCATTAAGTATTTGGAAACGATTTTACCCAGACATCAAAGTATTAAGTAAATTATCGATGGAAAACACGAACAAAAAAGGTAACCATAATGCGTCTAAAGAAGAACTAGCTGTTTCCAAAGACGAAATGAACGTTGACTTACTAATTGATTTTTTCACTTTATCAGTTTGTGAAAGAATTATGACGACTTACAGAGACAGTCGTTTCGCAAGAGAAGCGAGACACTTACATCCATATGTTCAACGAATTTTAGGAAACGAATAATATTTAGGACAAAGAATAGAGAGTAGAATGTTGACATTACAAGGATACAAAATAGCAAAGAAGGATATACCTAATTTAGCAGAAGTAAGACGCGCACTGAACGTTAGACCTTATGTTCCGTCTGTGTTTGTGAAACCTCAATATGTAACCAGATACCCTGTATTCACTGAAACAGATCATCACTTATTTGTTCCCAAGCATTACGGGATTCAAACGTTCGGAAATATAACTGACAACAAACGAGACGTTCCTAAAACTGATGCTAAGTTCTGGGAATTCGCAGGACAAATAAGACCTGCTCAAAAAGAAGTAGTTGAATCATATTTGTGCCCTGAACCACGGGACGGTATTATTTCGTTACAAACAGGAGGAGGTAAAACTGTATGTGCGCTCTATATCGCATCTCAAATCCAGATACCTACAATCGTATTAGTTCATAACACGTTCTTAAGAGATCAATGGTTAGACCGAATCAAGACGTTTCTTCCAAAAGCAAGAATAGGAAGTATTCAAGGTGAAGTCGTGGATGTAGAGAACAAAGATATAGTTGTTGCGATGCTCCAAAGTGTTTCTTTGAAAGAGTATCCTTCTTCTACATTTCAATCGTTTGGATTTGTGATTGTTGACGAGTGTCATCATATTGCCTCTGAATCGTTCTCTCAATCGCTCACAAAAATGACTTGTAAGCATATGTTAGGATTGTCTGCGACTCCGGAACGAAAAGATAAATTAATGTATGTAATCAACTGGTTTCTTGGACCTATGCTTTATAAGTCTGATACATCAGATAAAGTAGATGAGAAAGTGCGAGTGGAAGTTTACGACTTTGAAGAAGGAGACGATGCATATAACGAAATCATATATAATAATTCTGGCGTAATGTTCACAACATTGATGATAAACAAAGTAGCAGAATATGAGCCTCGCAATCAACTTATTCGTGAATTATTAGAAGATGTATTTGAAGATGAAGACAGACAAATACTTGTGTTGACAGACAGAGTAGAACATACAAAAACAATATTCGAGATTCTTCCTCCAGAATTACAAAATCAGACTGGAATATTAGGTAGAAACGTGAAAGCAGCGGACAGAACTATAATGTGCGACACCAAGAGAATATTGATTGGAACGTATGCGATGTGTAAAGAAGGATTTGATGTAGCTACGTTGAACACTCTTGTAATCGCAACTCCTAGACCTGATGTTGATCAAATTGTAGGACGTATTCTGAGAGTTGAGAAAGAGAAACGCAAAGTAGATCCACTCATCATAGATATAGTTGATCCTGCGTTTCGTCGTCAGTTTCAAGAACGTTTAGGTCTTTACAGAAAACGCAACTACCAAGTAGAAAAAATGAAGCTTCTAAAATAATGAGGACTCGTAGAAATAAATCTTTGCGTAAAACCCGAAAGGGAGGTAAAATTTTAGCAAAAGGATACTTCGCTAAAGTCATTGATCCTGCTATTCCATGTAAAGACGGACGCGATATGTCCAAATACGTTTCTCGTGTTTCAATGAGAGAACGTGAAGAAGATATAGTTTCTAAAAATCACAAGAAACTTATCAAGAAATTAAAGGAAATTGATCCGGACCAAAAACATTTTTACTATCCTGAATACTGTGAACCAGGTGTGATGTTGGAAGAAAACAAGAAAGATGGCGTGACATACAAAAATAAGAAGTATTCCGAAATTGTTATAAAAGGTCACGACGAATGGAATCCTTTAGTTCGTAAAGATCGTTCTTGGATTGGATTTTTAAGAGGAAAGTCGACTGGTCGTAAAATCGCAGGTCCTCAGCGCACAAAAGATCAAGAAACCTATTTGCTTCAATCTATTAAGTTATTACACGATAACGATATAGTCCACGGAGACTTACATGGAAAAAATGTAATTATGGCGGACGATGGAATGCCACGTATAATTGACTTTGGTAGTTCAATTATAGATGCCAAGAAAAGTGAAATTGAAGCAGAAAAAGAATATATTGAAGATTCATGGCCTTCTTTAGATCGTGATTGGCGTGTTAGTCGCTAAGGTTCATCCATGAAAACCAAGAGTTTATTCTCTTCCAGGTTCTGAATACATTTGCAGGTTGGGGTTCACTCAAAGCAAAAGGAGTTATTACAGCCCAATCTAAAGGTTCATCTAATTTTTCCACATTAGCTTCTGGATACGATCTCGTCATCCAAGCGCAGTCACCTATACGATGAAGAACATACACTTTCTTTGTGTGTCCATCATGGTAATATACACGTCCTTCAAGATCATTTGCTTTAATAGATGAGTTTGGTTCAAACATTATTTAGATATCGCCATCATTGTCAAAATCGGTTCCTCCTGCGTAATCATCATATGGACGATAAGCCATATCTCCGTATTCACCTCTATCGACTTCAATAGGTAACCCTTTTTGGTTCAATTCTTCGTCTCCGTCGATGTAATCACGAGTTGTGAATCCTTCTTCAGGAACATCATCTGGGTTCATCAAGTTATCATTAATGTCTTCCACCACATCAAACTCTTTTGCCAACATTCTGCGATCTTCAACATTGAAAATATATTGGGCAATACCGATATCCAACAACTGTTTGGTTATTTCACGTTCACGATCAGATAATTCTTGTAATCTTTGTTTCAAAGTTTCACGTTCACGTGCACGCAAGGCATCTACTGTTTTTTCTGATTGTTCTTTCGTAAGAAGGATCATATTCATAGTTAGATCCTTATACATCGCAGTTTTGATTGCTTCAATTAATCCATCTTCGTTCTTGATATCTTGAAACAATAAGTAAATCATTCCTTTAACAGCGTCTCTTACTAACGACTTGTTTTCAAAGGTATTCATATTTTGAATGAACAAGCGAAACATAGACATTCGGTTTTGGGAATAATGAAGAGGAGCAAGGATATCGAGAATACGAGATAGTAAAACAGATAAGGCAACACCGTCTTTCTCTTTTTCCACAAACTTCTTAATTAAATCCAACTTCAGTTTATCAGGGAAACCCTTCTTCACCATATCTTCAATTTCCTTCTTGGTTGGGAACGTATAGTTGATTTTAATAGCAATCTCAGAGATATACTCTGCGTTCTTTGAAGGTTTGGTCTTGTCAAGTTGAGGAAATGATTGAGACAATGTTGGAAGACGTTTGGGAACCAAAACGTTTCGTAATTTAGGAATCGAGCATTCTGCGAAGTTTTCGGTTCCTTGACGTTCTCCTACTTTGAACTGTTCTTGATCTGGAACGACGATAGGGAAATGTATATCGTTCTCTTCCGTCTTTTCTTGGACCAACAAGTATCGTTCCTTTGCCGATTCAAATTGAGCAGCAAATTCACGTTTGGCTTGTAAAATAAACTTCATCACATCTGATCTCACTTTCTTGCGATTACTTGCTACTTCTCTTACGATTGTGTCAAATGGTTCGGCAAACCCTGTTGGTGATGCTTCCATCAAATCCTGTAAGGCAGTCAAGCAAATATCCAAGGCAGGAGCGTTCTTTTGATCATCAGTGTCTCTTGGAAATCCTGATAATTTGACTACCTTTGATCCGAACGATCTACGTGGAACCAAGAATGGGTTATGAATTTGAAGAAGAACAACCATCGCGGCTATACCTACCAATCCTTCAAATCGGTTCTTTTCCTGTTGTTTGGAAATACCTTTAGTGGCCAACGATAACTTTCTGATGTTGGAAAGAACAGGAATCAATTGAGATTCGCTTGGTAAGACTTGTAAGGCAGAAAGCAAGAAATAAACTACAGTTTCCCCTGCGTTTTTCATATTGAACACACCGCGTAATTCAGATAAGGAATTAGCAAATGTAGATGAACCATGAAAAGATTTAGAATCCGAAAGAACTTCATAGTTCAAAACTAATCGCCCATCATCGTCAAATTCATCTTGTGCTACTAAATCATCTTTATTGATATGTTCTCCACAGAAACGACATACACGAGATCCTTCGTCTGTAGTTGCCCATTTAGAATAAAAGGCAAGTCTGTTTGATGCTAAATCTCCATCAAGAATAGCAAGAGTGTGGCTACAAATCACGAACAAGTTAGAAGCATCGTAATAGATTTCATTGATAGGTGTTAGTTCCTTGATAAGTAATCTTATGTTATGAGATTGATCAGGAGGAAGCAATGTATTGTCTTTCAGAATAACGACTACGTTTTCTCTTATTTCAGATACATCTGCTTGTTTGAACTTTTCATATACCTTATCATCTTCTTGTTTGTTCTTTGATTGATGGACGTTCAACAATGAAACATAGTCTCTCAAAATTGCGTCACTTGTATTGTCTGTCCATCCTTTCTTGTTCAAGTTTATGAACTCTTTACGTTCTTGGGTGATGTAAGGTGTAGGAGCACAAACTCCTTTGCGATACAAACCAGAATTCAAGAATTCTTCAAATGTATCTGTCTTCAAACAATCTTCAGGCGTGGAAGCAGGAAGTTGGACTTGTGGTTTCTCGTGCATTAAATCGGGAGCGATAACACCAAATGATCCTGCTTCGGTCAAAAGCATTCTGGAAATAAGTCTTCCTCCGTCTTCTTGTTCCAATAACCAAAGACGTGGATCATAAGTCTTCTTCCATTTGGTAATATATAATCCTTGAACTTTATCGGAAGGCGCAACTATATCTTCTACTGGAAACACGACAGACAATACAGGAGGAGGAGACGAAATAGTTTCAACGGGAGGAAATCTTTCCTGCCATGATTTCCATCTTACTTGTTTTAGTGAAACATCATACAACTTCAAATATTTTGATCCTTCTCCATATGGGTCTTTGGTGACTGGAACTGCGTGAGACAAAATAGCTTCTATGCTTGGAAACACATCAAGTAAAGGTTCAGAACTCATAACGACATTGGATTTACTTGAACCCAAAAATGGGTGACCAGATAAAGGTTGTGGGATGTTCAAGGGACGTTCGTGGATGTAAAAACCTACTCTTCTTACATCGTCTCCTGTATTTGGAAGTTCAAGGTTAATGATTTCTTCACTTCCGTCGTCTTTAATTATGCGTTTTGTTCGGACATAGTTTCCCAAAACGTTGATTGGATTTTCTCCTTTTTCATCTACCAATTCAGACTTTTCTATGACCGGAACTCCCATAGCGCCTCCAGAAGAATAAGGTTTTGGAAGGGCATTGATCAATACTGGATAATAATTTGGAGTTCGTCTTGCTGATTGTTCAAATAAAGGCAAGAACTTTGATGCGAAAGAGTATGTTTCATAATCAAAGCTCCCATAAATAGGTTTCAACCATTCTACGTTGATAGACTTGCGTTTGTCGTCAATATGGTATGTGTCGGTCAACATGATGACCTCATCATATAATTCACGTAATCTGTCTACTTCGTATTTGATTTTAGCATACTCTGATTTCGCTACATGTTTCTTTTTGGGAACAGACTTTTCAAAGTAATCTGTCAATTGCTCTTCCAAAGTAAAAAATCGGAGTTCTTCTGGAAGTTGGACTTCCTCTTCAAACTCGAATGTTTCAATAATTTCAAACTCGGACGGTTCATACACCACTTCCATTGTTATTCTCTACAACGGAACAATATTCATCCACAATTTTCTTAACGTTTTCTAGAATTTTTTCAGGTGTTTTCTTGTTTGATGCTATACGGAGAACCATTGTAGGTTTCAAAGGGTGAGGTATGTCGTAAGATACGAACTGGACGTCTGGGTCATAGTAAATGATGGATTGCAATAATGCTCCTACAGTGTGACCTCCCATGTCTAGTGAGATACTGTAGACTCCTTCGTCTTTTTCGTGTTTGATGTTTTTGAGTGCTTCAGTAATGTATTCGTTCACTCTTGTTTTCAAAATGTTTACGGCCATACGTAAGAGTTCCTTGGATTCCAAAACACCTACACTTTCAATGTCCATTTCGTGCCAGTAAGGTCTTCCTTTTTCGTCTTTATAGAAGTGTCGTTTGACCAAGAAGTTATCAAAGTGTCTTCCTGCGTCCTTGTCGTCTTCGTGTTCCTTGATATACAATTCACGTTCTCGCTTTGCTAATTCTGGATCAACTTTCCAACCTGTAGATACGGTAGATACTTGACTTACACCATCGTTTTCTACTGCTAATCGTCCTGTAATATGAACAGTTTCACCTGCTCTTACTTTGAGGAACAATGAAGGTGTATCAAATTCAGGATCTTTCATGAGGATATGAGGATTCGCAGAACTGATTGTAAAGTCGTCGGTTGTAACTATCTTGTCTTCCTTGATGACCGGCATTAATAATTCAATTTTTGCATCTTTGATTGTCGCAGAGTCGTCTGGTCTTACATTCACAGGTAACATTTCAACACGATGCTTCATCATTTCATGAGGCATCTGTGTAGTGTTTTGAAGTATTTGGACGTCGCGAATGACCACGGTCGGTATTCCTGAAAGCAGGATACGTCGGAGGGCATTGACAAATGAAACAGGGAATTGGACAAACTCTAAATGAAGGTTCAAACCTCCATTTGAAACTTTTGTGTTTTTGATTTCTACCATCTTTGCTTTCTCCATATTTCGTTAATGTATCTTCCGTTTTTTTCCTGAAAACTCATAACATGTCCGAACAGTCTCCCTATCTCTTTTACAGCGACAGGGATCCTAACTCGAAACAGATTATTGAGACGTTGAAGGCATTGAATAAGGCGGGGTTATACAAGTTTGTCGATGCTTTGACTTTACAACCATCGCAAAGACCACAATGGTTAACAAAAGTTCCAACTCTTTACATTCCTGCTACCAAAGAAGTCATTGTAGGTAAGGATATCTACGGATACATTGCCAAACCAACAAATTCACGCAAAGAACTCCCTACTAAAAGCGAAAACGGACCTGCTACCCAAAATGCTTTTGGGGAATTAGCTGCTTGGGCATTTGAAGGAACTGGAAGATTAAGTGAATCGTATTCTTTATGGGATACTCCTAGTCAATTCGCATCGGAAGGTGGAAGTTTCTATACCTTCTTGGACGGTGGTGCTCCTTCTGGAGGTGGAGCAGGAATGCCTGCTTCTGGTGGACCTGAAACAAAGAACACAATTGATAAATCTAAATCTGCTACAAATTCAGATGTAATGTCAAGAATGGAAGCTTTACAAAATCAACGTAAATCTGAATTTGGTGGTATAGAACGCAAGTAACTTTAAGGTTATAAGATATATATCGATAATGGCATCAAAACGTGTTTTAATGAGCGCATTTTTCGACCAATTAACTGCGTTCACAAATGAATTATCACAAATGTATCCTGACGACGCAGACTTATCGTTAGGAGTAACAACAATGACCTTAATGAGAAAAACCAATCCTGCCTTGGTTGTGAATTACGTGAGAGACAATGTTTTAAAATTTGAAGAAAAAATTATGAACAAAGACGAAACCTTCTTTATGGCTTATGATTACCAAGAATACTCTTCTGACGTTGATATGAATATTTTTCAAAAAGTCAAGGACTATAACTCCCAAATGTCTCCTGCTTCAAAGGAAAACGTTTGGAAATATGTTCAAAACATTACAAGATTATGTAAGGCCATCATCCAACATTCGGAAAGTTCATAAGCACTTCTTGTGAATACGACATTGGTTTTGCAATAGTTTCAAATCCATATAAATCTTTTGGTTCCAATGACTTTAATTCTGATATAGCCTCATCGGGTTTATCAAAATTACGGAACAATATTTGATTGACTTCAGCAGGACTCCATTTATAATCTAAAGATTGGTTTGTCCATTTATCAAATTCTTTATCGTAAAAACTATTCACCATTTCTTCAAGGATTTCGCAATTACATTTCTTGAAATGAACAATCATATCAATACGACCCGGACGAATAAGTGCCTTGTCAATGCGTTCAGGGAAATTGGAAGAAATCGCAATAATACGCCCTGAAGATTCAAGTGTTCCGTCCAACAAGTTCAATAAAAATGATAAATCAATTGGTTCCTTGATTTCTTCTTCTTGGTCTAACCATGGATCTCCACTTGACTTGGGTTTTTCTTTAGTTTCAACAACAGGTTTCTTCCATTCGCGTCTCAATACTGCATCTCCCATTGCGTCAATGTCTTCAATGACATACAAGCGTTCGTGAACAGGGATAGTGTATCGTTCAGTAGTAGACCCATTATGAACATGGATTTCGTCATTAAAGAAAAGATGACGAAGTTGGGATTTAGTTTTGATTTCTGATAATTGAATGTTGATGATATGACGTCTAGCAGTATTGGCAATTGCTTTAACGCTTGAGGTATTGTGAGTGACTGTAAAATCTCCAAGTAAAAATCTATGGTTTCCGTCAATTTCAAATCCGTAATAATCACCTTCTCCCAATGGTTCAAGATGTATGCCAGTTACTAACGCATTTTTTATTTGCTGTCTGGGTTCAACTTGTTTTCTTTCTAAAATAACTGGGATTTCATCTAATCCTTCTCCGTGTATAATTGTGCGATAATAAGTGCCTTCAACGGGCCCATTCTTTCCATTAGAACAGACCTTTTTACATTCTTTTTTATACGCTGAAAATCCAAGAGACCTTGATATATAAATAATATCGTCCAATAGTGTTTCATTCACTAAACAAATATCATAACAATTACTATGATTATATCCGTCTGAATCTATTAACCCAGCAAGAATAGAAAGTTGAATGTCTCTGGAGTTATATTTGTAAATATCTGGAATATGTTTATTACCCAATAAGTTATACTGCTTCAAAAATTCTAAAAATGCGTTACAACCCTTATTTGATTGTATTGAATCGTGTAAATTATATCTATTAGAACGCATACTCCACCCATATTCATCAGACCCTTTTATAATATCCATATCAATGCTGTCTAACGATTCCTTAAAATATTCTATAATTTCTGAATCGGATGTTGTAATTTGAGATCTTGTAGAGGATCCGTCGCCTAACCAGTATCCTAATAAGTATGGGTCTATAGGAACTTCTTTATATGGGAATGATACGCCGACTTTATACCCTTTCAAGTATCCCTTTGGAGAACTTAAGAATTCACTAACAGGTATATCAATAACATCGCCATACTGCTTTCCTTTGTATGGTTTGGATATTTTTAAAGATAAAATATGAGATTTATTTACAACATACGGGTCTCCTTTGACAGGAACTACTTTATACAATTCTTCTCTTCCACGTGCTAAACTTAAAACATTTCGCGGTGTGCTGTCGTCTCCCATAATCTTGTCGCCTACAACTATATCTTGAACGAGTTTGATACGTCCGTCTGCCATAAGGATTGGTGTGTTTATTCCAAGACACTTTCCGCACCCCGGTTCGCCATGGAACATGAAACCCAAAGTGTAAGGAATTCCTTTCTTTTCATACCAATCTTTTCTAGTTAAAAAGAACTCTACATGTTTCTTGACTTTAGAGCGTTGTTCAAAGAACACGTTGTCGAAAGTTCGGGTTGTATGAAATCGGTGTTTGGTGTATATGATGTGGGTGGTAGGTAAAGGATTTTGAGTAGATTTTTTGCTCTTGTTACCCGTCATCATATCAAAGAAAAACAAAGACGTTCCTAATTTATTTGCCATACGGCGTTCATAATCAGTGTTACATCGGTCAAAGAACGATTGTAAATATTGAACTTCGTGTTCAAAGCAGAATAACTTGAAACGAATCTTTTCTACTTGACCATCGTTATGTTTCAATTCAAGTAATTGAAAGTAAATATCAGGTTCAATTTGGACAGGTTCGTATTCGTAAGGCAAGTAATCGTGATGAGTCATACAAAGAAGATTACGAATAGCAGGGATAGTTGTCACGTAATAAACTACAGAATCCATACGTGTATGACTTCCTGTTGAACCTAATTGTTGTTGCTTGTTGTTGGTGAGTTGGTGAATACGTTCGCATTCAACTGTGCATTTAGGTTCCTTGTTTGGCGGAGGAGGTGTAGAAGCAGGTTGACGTTGTCGTCTACAACAAAAAGCTTGAACTTGTGGAGCCCAGGTTTGATAATTGGCCATAAGTTTATCATACAAACTCAAGCCTATCACATTCCACATTGGCCCCATGCCTTTGGCTGCTCCAAGCGAAACATACATTTGCGTTCTCAGAAACTCCTGGAAAAAGTTCTGTGTTGGTTGCATTGTGTGTTCAATCACCAGTCTGTGAAAACGAATTTATTTACTTTTAGAAAATCAATATTAAAAATGGCAGAAATTGAACAAACCGCTAAAGCAGTAAAACGACCTAGACAAATTTATGATGACATGGATGTAGAAGAAGCACAAAGTTGTGCTGCTCTTCCTCCACCGATAAAACGCATAAAGAAGGATTATGAATGGATGGCCCTTCTTAATGTTCTTAAAGATATACTATCAAGATTAGAAGACATGGATTAAGCTCGTTTTATACACATATCTAATGTAGGAACGTTTACGTTCATAGGTTTCGACCTTTTTAATCTTAATTGTTCTGATGCTCTTTCAACTACATCGTTGGAGAGTGACACGTATTTTTTGATGTCTCTCAAAGGTCCTTGGACGTTCATAGATGGAAACAATAAACGAATAGGATGAATATCAGAAAGCACTATGTAATTATCTGTTGTAATATAGTCTCGATATTGCTCAATATCTAATGGGCCTCCAAATAAACGTAATAAAGATCTTGGTGGAGCTGGCGATAATAATCTATCTTTATACAGATCAGCATACAAATGATTCAAAAGAGCATGTCGGTTCCACTTTGAAGAATCAGTGACCTTATTGTCTGCGTATAAGTGAGCTAAAGCGCATTCGGGGGAACAAAAGTTTCCTTCACAATTGTAGATGTTGTTATACACATCATAAGAAACAGGAAGGATACATGGAATCCAATTGAATGTATGACAGCACCAAAAGCAAGCAGTTTGGGGAGAATAACGTTCTGTAGATACTGAACTCAAAATAGATTTCAAAAGTTCAGTGTTGAATCGTTCGTTGTTTTTTTCAACGGAGTTCAAGATATCCGAATAAGAAGTAGTGTTTCCCGCAGGAACGATGTCTTCGTCTTGATGTTCAGATACTTTCAAGAAGAATACAACAGGAGATTCATCAAGCTGCTGAACTTTCACTGCTGCTTTTGTTTTTCGTGGTGGCATTTGTCGTTTTAATGTGTAAAACGTCAAAACCACAAGATAAATGCGGATCGTATGTATGACAAATGAAGGTCAACTTCCAATGATGAAAAGTATGTTGAACTCCGCAAAAAAAGCAGGAATTCCTATGGAATTGTTTCATTGTTACATTCTTGGATCACAACAAGATGCGGCAACATACGGAACATCTGAATTCAGAAGCATAACAACTAGAAAACTTCAAGTTATTCGTGACAATATGTTGTTGGATAATGCTATTTTATGGGTAGACAACGATATCGTGTTTTTTGAAAACTGCTTGAATGATATTTTGAGAAGAGCAGGATCGTTTGTCATGCAAGATGATTTATGGAGTCCATGTACTGGATTCTTTTTAGCAAGAACGACTTCCATGAGCGTTGGATTGATTACAAGAGCAATACAATGGTTAATTGAAAAAAAGGATCCTCAATTAAATGACCAACATGCCTTCAATTCAGTAAGAAAACTGTCTTGGGGAAATACTATTACTTTACTTCCTCAAGATGAATACCCAAACGGAAAAGTGTATTTCCAAGACGGACGAAAATCCAAAGCAAAGATGGTCCATTCAAACTATTTAATGAACACTGCTCAAAAAGTAGAACGTTTCAAAGAAGCAGGATTATGGGATGAAAGTGACGATGCCTTTAACTTAGTCCATAAATACGCCATCTAAAACGAATTTTAACCCAGCAGGGAAAAAGGTAATACATAAGATGGACTTATCAAAGCAATATCGTAAACACACACATCGCGAACATATACTTTCATTACCCGATACTTATATCGGTAGTATTGAAAACACATCAGAAGAGCATTTCGTAGTGGATGGAGAATCGTTCAAGAACGAAACTATCACTCCTTTTAATCCAGGATTCTACAAACTCTTCGATGAATTATTAGTCAATGCTCACGATCACGTCGTCCGTCTTCGTCAAAGAAACTCAGAAAACCCAGTAAAAAACATTTCAATTTCAGTAGACGATAATGTAATTACAATAAGAAATGATGGTGATTCAATAGATGTAGAAAAACATCCAGAATACGGAGTGTATATTCCACAAATGATTTTCGGTGAATTATTGACTTCAACAAATTACGATAAAACAGAAAAGAAGCTCGTTGGTGGTAAGAATGGATACGGTGTAAAACTTGTAAATATCTTTTCTAAGAAATTGGTCTTGACTGTCGTAGACGGAACTAGACACTTGAAGTATGTCCAAACATTTGAAAACAATATGTCTAAAGTAGGTGAACCATCAGTAACATCTTGTAAGAACAAACCTTACGTAGAAATCTCATGGACACCCGACTTTGCTAGGTTTGGATGGACAAGTCCCGCAATTCCGACAGGGATTCTTCAAGTCATCCAGCGTCGTGTATTTGACCTCGCAATGACAGTCGGTAAGGAAGTTAAAGTAACATGGTGCGGCACACATATTAAATTCCGCGACTTTGCATCCTACGTTTCCTGGTATCTTCCGGAAGACGCAGTCGTCGTTACAGAGGTGCCTCATCTCGGATGGCAAGTTGCAGTTTCCGACTCGGCGGACAAGTTCTTTAGCGTGTCCTTTGTGAATGGTATTTGGACTCGTTCTGGAAAACATGTGGATGAAATCACGAACCAAATTGTTTCGTATTTTACAAGCCATTTGGAACAGAAAAAGAAAATAAAAGTAAAACCTTCCCTCGTGAAGGATTCGTTATCGGTATTTATCAACTGTATGGTGGAAAATCCAAGTTTCAGTAGTCAAACTAAAGAAGTACTGACCACAAAAGTATCTTGTAAATTGAGTGAAGATTACTTGAAGAAATTGGTATCGAAATTAGGAATCGTAGATCGTGTGATGGCACAACAAACACTAAAAGACAATAAAGAAGCAACCAAGACAGATGGAAAGAAACAGTCTAGAATTACAGGTATTCCTAAATTAGATGACGCCGTTTATGCTGGAACTCCAAAGAGTCATGAATGCACATTGATTCTTACTGAAGGAGACTCAGCTAAAGCAATGGCCTTGTCTGGTCTATCTCAAGACCAAAGAAAGTATTACGGTGTATTCCCACTCAAGGGTAAATTATTGAATGTGAAAGATACCAGCGCAAAGAAGGTTGAAATGACGGAAGAAATTGCGAACTTGAAGAAGATTATTGGTTTGGAATCAGGCAAGAAGTATCAAGATATTAAATCGTTGAGATACGGAAGAATTATGATTATGACAGATCAAGATTATGATGGATCACATATTCGTGGATTGTTGATTAATATGTTTCACGAATTATGGCACGAACTCATCAAGACTCCAGGATTCATAACGTATATGGCAACTCCAATTGTGAAGGCAACGAAGGGAAACCAAACAAAACCATTCTATAATCAGTATGCTTATGAAGAATGGCGTAAAACCGATGCCTCAAAAGGATGGAAAGTGAAGTATTACAAAGGATTAGGAACGTCTACTCGTGACGAAGCCAAGGAGTATTTCAAGACACCAAACGTGGTGCCTTATGAATACGCAAAGGAGAGCGACGAGAAGATAGATTTGGCGTTCAACAAAGCGAAGGCAGACGATCGTAAAGATTGGTTGAAGACGTATGACCGAGCAGATATCGTGCCGGATTGCAAGAGTTTGAAGTATGAAGACTTTGTAGACAAAGACTTGATCCACTTCTCAAACTATAACTTGGAACGATCTATTCCAAACATCATGGACGGTTTGAAAACATCACAACGTAAAATCTTGTATTCGGCCTTCAAACGAAACTTGAAATCTGAAATCCGTGTCGCGCAATTCGCAGGATACGTTTCAGAACATTCAGGATACCATCATGGCGAAGCGTCATTGAATGATGCGATCGTAGGAATGGCACAGGACTTTGTGGGTTCAAATAACTTGCCGTGGTTCGTTCCACAAGGACAATTTGGAACTCGGTTACAAGGAGGTAAGGATTCGGCATCGCCAAGATATATCCATACCTATCTACAACCTCATGTCCAACACTTGGTTCCTCACGAAGACTTTGATGTCTTGAACTATCGTGATGACGATGGTTTACCAGTAGAACCTGATTGGTATGCTCCTATTCTACCAATGATGTTGGTCAATGGAAGTCGTGGTATCGGAACTGGTTATTCAACATTCATTCCACAATTTGATCCTTCTGAATTGAAGAAGGCAATTGAAGAATGGTTGAAAACAGGAAAAGGATTGGAACGAGAATTCACACCTTATTACTCTAAATTCAAAGGCACGATCACGAAAGTATCAGCTCAAGATTACGAGGTAAGAGGACTGTTCAAGAAAGAAGGCGATACAGTGACAATCACTGAATTGCCGGTAGAAACTTGGACAATGGACTTCCGAGAAAAACTGGACAAGATGTTGACCGATGGAATAATTAAAGATTATACCGACACATCAACAGATACAGATGTATTAGTGAAAGTCAAACTTGGATCTGCGGGACTCGCTCCAGTGGAGAAGTTATTGGTGGACAAAATCAAGTTGACAAACATGCACGCATTCAATCACGAATGTGTCATTCACAAATACGAATCAGTATACGAAATACTTGCTGAATACGTGAACGTGAGATTGGATTTGTATCGTCAGCGCATAGAGTATATTCTCAATGATCTGAAAAGCAAGTTACCATACCACGAAAACGTAGTGAGATTTATCAGACAACAATGCGAAGATAAACCAAGACCGGAATTACGTAAGAAATCTCCAGAAGATTGTGATAAATTACTTGAAAAAGAAAAATTCACAAAAATCAAAGATTCATATGACTATTTATTGAACTTACCTATTGCCTCGTTGACATTGAAACACGCACAGAAACACGAAAAAGATTTGGAAGACTTGAAATCCCAAATTGCCGATTTGGAAACAAAAACGCCTAAGGATGTATGGTTAGCTGATTTGAAGAAACTTAAAATGGCAAAAATGGACCTGCTCTAACTCTCCATTTACTTGTTGGATTTCTAAATACACCACCTAATGTTGGATAAAAATAATCAATACCACCGATTCTTACATAAACTAACCCACAATCTATTTGAGGTGGGTTACCATCACTTCCACTAGTTTGATTTGAACCTTGAAGTATTTTATGATGACCGTTATTTCCGTCTATATGAACGACCGTTACAGCCCAATCTGAACCATTATTACCACCATCATTTGACCATGCTAGAATATACATACCATTGGTAAAACCGAGCAACACTGTGTTGGCATAAACTGTTGTATAACCACCACTAGTTGATGGTGTAATATTAGTTTGACTAAAAGAACTTGGAGTAGTAACTGTTCCTGATGTAATAGTTCCACTGGTTGTTATATTACCAGTTACTCCTAAGTTTCCTACAATATCCGTATAACCTGTTATGCCTAGGTTCCCAACAATATTAGCATTATTTTTTACACTTAAGGGTCCATATGATGTTATAGTTCCTGTTACTCCTAGAGCTCCTACGACAGAAGCATTACCAGCTACACTTAAGTTTGCGTTAGAAGTTATGCTTCCACTACCATCTATGGTAACAACGTTATTGTTTTGTGGGTTTTGAAAATACCAATTAGAGCTAGATGAAGGTGTTCCGATATATGTAGGGCCATTATTCGCAAAGTATAATCTGTTAGCACCGTCTGTGCTTGTTTGCCATGTATTAGTAACCATATTCAAAGGTTGATTAAACGTGTAAGTAGAACCGTTGTAAGACGAATTTGAATCATAAACTACTTCTTTTGTTGAAGGATTATAGAATGTATAATTTCCGGTTCCTGAATTAGCTACATTTCGAATAGGAGCAATATATGTCGAACTTGCGGTTAAAGGGCTCAAATCTGATCCAGTAGCGTTCAATACAATACTATTGTTTTGACTTTTTGAATATCCTGCCTTAGTTCCTATTACTATAGCATTTGAGTTAACACCTGTGTATCCTGCTTGTTGACCTATAGCTATGACACTGTCGTTTACAGGTCCATTTGTTCCCGCACTGTCTCCAATAACAATTGAACTATTACCAGCCATAGAACTTGCGGCTGCGTTGTTTCCTATTACTACAGAAGCTTGAGTTACACCATTTGCACCTGCGTTATTACCTATTGTCACTGAACTTGCTCCTGCTCTTGCCGTAGAGTTTGTGTTGTAACCAATAGATACAGCATAGTTGTTTAATCCAGCAGAACCTGCACTATCTCCTATTGCTACTGAACTTAAAGACGCTCCTCCATTTTTAGCTGCATTATTACCTATCGCAACTGAACCAGTTCCTCCTATTACTCCAGCACTTGCGCTATTACCGATAGCTATGGAATTTGCGAATAATCCTGTGTATCCCGCATTGTTTCCTATTGATATAGCGTTATTTGATGAACCGTAATAAGATGAAAAGTTACCGATAGCTACAGAACTTTGAGATAAAGGTAATTGTCCTCCAGAATTATTACCTATTGCAACTGAACCAGTTCCTCCTGATCCTCCAGCACTTGCGTTAGCACCAATGGCTACAGCATAAGTATACAATCCACTGTTTGCTGCGTTATCACCTATTGCTACATTACTGTCTCCTAAACGTCCAGCATTAACCGCTTGGTAACCAATAACTACGTTTTGTTTTCCAATAGGAGTTGCATTTGTTAATACACTGTCTCCAATAGCTACGTTACTATTTCCTAAAGTTCCATTTAATGAATTAGCTGCTTGGTAACCAACAACTACGTTTTGGTTTCCGACAGACGTTAAACTTCCTACTGCGCTATCACCTATTGCTACGTTACTACTTCCAATGTTACCTTTATTAGCTGTTTGATAACCAACAAACACATTTTGGTTTCCAATAAAATTTGGAACTCCTGCAGAGTTATCACCAATTGCTACGTTACTAGTTCCTATGTTTCCTGTAGTGTAACCTGCTCTGTAACCAAGAAGCACATTTTGGTTTCCAACAGAAGATGATCTTGCTCCCGCTTGATTTCCAATAACAACTGAACTACTTCCTGCACTACTAGTTGATGCCGCAGAAGATCCAATAATAACTGTGTTTGCTCCTGAACCAGCTGCGGCAGCAGTAGGGCCTACAACAACAGAACTTGCTCCAGAAGCAGTATTATACGCTGCAGCAGAACCGATAACAACTGAATCATTTCCTGTTCCAGAAGAATAACCTACTTGGTTTCCAATATTTACTGATCTAGCACCTAATTTAGTAGAATAACCTACACTGTCTCCAATTGAAACTGAACTTGTTCCTGCTCCAGCTCTTGCTGCGTAGTTTCCAATAGCAACAGAGTTTCCAGATATACCTGCACTATTTGCCGCAAAGTTTCCAATAACAACAGAGTTATCCAAAACACTATTTGTGTAGCCTGCTTGGTTTCCTATAACTACTGAACCAACACCTGCGGGTTGAAGGTAACTTGCCTTGTAACCCATTACAAGTGAATAACCTGAAGCTCCATTGAAAGACGCCTGATCTCCTACTGTGATAGAACTTGTTCCTAATGGTCCTCCAGTATTACTGTATGCTATTCTGTTTCCGATCGCAACAAAACCCGATTGTCCTCCGTTGTATGCTGCTTGGTTACCAATCGCAATAGATGAATTTCCTGTTGTTGTGCTATATCCTACTTGATTACCGATTGAAACAGAGTTTACTCCTCCACTGTTATATACTGCTTGGTTTCCGATCGCCACAGATCCTGTTGCTCCTCCGATGTATGATGCTTGGTCACCGATTAAGACTGAACCTGCACCAGCTAGACCTGTAGATCCTGCTTGATTACCAATTGCTACGACTCCTGCTCCTGATCCAAAATATGTTGCTTGGTTTCCAATTGAAATTGAACCTAATCCTAACGCAGGACCTGTGTATCCTGCGTAATTTCCGATTGCGACATAGTTATTTGTGCCGTATAATGGACTGTTATTTGCTGCTCCTTGACCTAAAACAATGTTGTTGTAAGCACCGGTCCAACCGCCACCACCGTTTCGAATGTAGGGAGTATATATTACATAACTTCCGTAAGAAGTAAGATCTGGAACACTTGATGTTCCGTTTGTTCCAGCCGGACCTTGTGGACCTTGAACTCCCTGTGGTCCTTGTGCTCCTTGTGGTCCTTGTATTCCTTGATCTCCTTTTGGTCCTGAAAGTCCTGTAGGTCCAATTGGACCTGTAGCTCCTGTGTAACCTGTGTATCCGGTATATCCAGTGTAGCCAGTGTAACCTGTTTGTCCAGTGTATCCAGTCGCGCCTACTAAACCATTACGAGCAGGTAGAGTTGTAACCAAATACGCAATAGATGTTTTGTCTGTCCATATATCTACTGCGCTATTAGATGGATAACCTCCCAATGGATCGTAAGGACGAACCCAAATTTCTACAAATAAATAATCACTTGCTTGATCTTTGATTGTTATTGGTGAAGTAACATTGATTACGGGTGAAAATACGTTCTGTGACGCATTATCTAACGTTGTAGAACTTCCTATAAGGACTGTATCTGATGTATATACATTTGTGTCACCAGTGACTGTGTTGTTAACACCTAGCTTTGCGTATAATAACAAACGTGTTGGTATATATACTGGTGCAGTTTTGGTATAAGAATAAGCAGTCAAATACAGAGTAAAAGGTCCAGAAGGAATAGTTAATAACCCTAAATACCCACCTGCTGTTTGAAATCTCGCAACTAACAAGTCGGATAAATATGCATTGTTTTGAACACTTGTAGGCAAATTAGCGGTTGCCCAGTATCCATATAAGTCAATGCCTCCAGATACACCTTGATGGTTAGAGTTGTTGCCTGGACCCGTTCCTCCGTTAAGAGTTGTATCTAATAAGAATGGACCAGTAACACCTACAGGACCTGTTTGACCAACACCGCCGATTGATGCATGAAAATAATAAGAAATACCACCAAACGATGTTCCAGCGGGTCCCGTAGGCCCAACATTTGTACAATTTTTATTTGCCAAATTTGTCAAATACTGACTCACACTAATTGACATATTTGTGTAATATACAGATTTTCATATGTTTTCACTAACATACCACAAATGAGTGGGTCATCTACACAGCCCCCTACGTATCAAGAACTATTGTCAGAAGCTTACGAGAACAACGCACTCGCTAAACTTGTTATTGATTCAGATTACGCAGACAGAGAATTAGAACCATTTGACGGTGATGATTACGAAGAGAACCATATTGATGATCCAGATGCATTCAATAGATTCCACGGCGATCGTAACAAACCAGATCAAGTTGTAATTGGTAATGCGCCTAATGATAGCCAAGCAGGTAGATCATCTTATGCTTACGATAAACAATTACGTGTTTTCGCATTGAATATTGATGGACGTTTTCGTCCTAACATCACACAAACTGTTACTGGAGGAACTCTATGTACTTCAAACAGCGCAGTTTCTATAGCACCTGCAAGTGATGCTAGTAATTTTTTCTTTCGTCTTTCGAGACAATATAAGAACGTTTATGCTGTAAAAGTTACGTCATTTGAATTTCCAAATGTGTTCTATACATTCTCTAATGACCGTGGAAATACATCACTTACTATAGTATCTTTATTGGATCAAAAAACTGCCACGGCATACATCGCAGACGGAAATTATACAGCTGACGAATTATTAATAGCAATACAAAGTGCAGTTTCAGGATACGTTTCAGATCCAGTAACTGGACCTCGTAACGGAGGACCTCTGCTTCTTTCTAGTATGTCTGGGTTCAAGGCATATAGAAATCCAACAACGGGTAAAGTTGCGTTTGCTTGCACTACAAGTGGGTTTATAATTAATTTTCCAGTTACACAAGATAGTCCTTACGGAAATGGTATAGGTTACAATTTAGGATTTTTAGGAACACAAATAGCAGCAGATATTGGAGGTCCTATCGTAACCACAAACGTAGTAAGTAATCCTTCTACCGTTACAACAACTCAAACAATAACAACGACTACAAATAGCGGAACTACGACTGCTACAGTTGTAACAGAAACAACGACTTCAACTTCAACACCGGTAATCACATATACAAATTCTGCTGTAGCAGAAGGGTTTCCTGACGTTGTTCAAGATACATATGTATATTTAAAATTGAACGATTGGGATTTGATTAAACACCAAAACGCAGACGGAAGCGAATTTACTGCATTTATGAAGATTCCTCTCACAGTTTCCAAAGGAAACATTCAATTTGACAATAACTCATTGAACACAACTGCAAAAGAGTATGTGTTCCCTCAACCTTCAAATCTCCAACTTATTCAAATTAGTATTCTGGACGCAAACGGACTTGTATTAAACATGCAAGGAGCAAACGTTTCTATGACAATGGAAGTAAGAGAAGTATTGCAGTCGGGAGTTTACGAAAATTTATTACAAGTGTAATTGTAATATGGAGAAATCAGTTCTAGAACTTATCGAGGATCCTATCGTCGAAAACCGATACAACATGACATCTACTTCCAAGCAGTATCCTGCTCCAAAACACGGAGGTCATGTTCCAAATATTAATGACCCTAAGTTTCAGGATTTCGCAGCTCGTCCTTACAAATTATACAAGGAAGGTCCAACATTGTTTGGTCAAACTGACCGTTTTGATGCCATTGGTCACATCCACCAAGAAACTCCTTTAAATACTATTTTCTTCTCTCCCGATAACTTAGAAAAGTTACAAAAGGATATTCACGATCAAGTGTTGGCAATGAGTGGAGGTAAATACAACATTGACCGACAAAACGATGATGATTTAAAAATCATTATGCGAAGTTACTATCTCATTTACGCCAAGAACAACCCAGCCGATGTAGCAAATGAATTAGCGGATTTAAATAGTCGTGTTGTAGGTTATGCCTCAGCTCGTATTTACTCTGAAGTTGATTTCCATATGTTCTACCGAAAAGATTTAGAAGATTTCGCTCCTGCTATTGCCAACCCAATGAATCCTCATGTTTACGGAACACGCACAGGAGAACTCAAATCATTCTTCTAAAGGTAGCCTAAAAGAAAAAACCATACGTCTGGAATTTCTGGATTACGTTTTAATAAACTTATACTGAATATCCATTCGTGTTGATTTAACATCGAACATACTATATATTGGTCGCTCGTAGCAGACACCTTTGCAGTATCGTATGTTTGGAGCATATCATCATATTTTTCACAGAACAATTTGATATAATCTTTGTGGTAAGCAGATACACTGCCAGCCAGACATACATCAGGAAACATAAAAAACTGTTTTTTAATAAGACGACTTACTTGTCCTACGTATACTCCAGGATTTTGTAAAATATTTCTTTTTCCAAAATCGTTTGAAAATTTTAACCATTCTTCTTTTCTAACACAACCTGCGTCAACCCATATAAACCATTGTTCTTCAGGTAATAGTTCAGATGCTTCTCTTACAAACTCTTTTTTGCTTGCCCAAATAATCCCTAGTTCAGGAGTATGATATGTTTCAATGTCACGTTCTGTTTGACGTTGCCAGAAAGAATAAGGAAATTTAGATAAGATAGGTAAATCTTTAAACTTTTTCAAAATAAATTCAACTCCTTGTGTATCTATATTTTTATCGTGAAGTTCATCTAATACAGATTGTTCAGTAAAAAACATAACCTTTTTACCTTTGAAAAATTGAAAGAACAATTTCATATACTCCATATACTTTTCATGAGTTGACTTGCTAGGGATTTTGTAATAGGCAGACACTACTACAGGCATTAAATTACTTTGCGGTGAAAGATTTAAACTCTTTTTTGATCTTAATGTCAATGGAAACTCGTTCGTTTCATGGTCGAGTGTATGGTAAACACGAGAACAAACTTTATATCTTTGAACCTACATGGGATCTATTTCGTCCAATTAAGTCTGTTGGTTGGGACGGAAAAAAGTTCAATGTAGACGACAGAGATTTCAAACAGAATATATTTAGTCCGCATTACGGATACTTAAGTCCTGAACAGAAGTCTTTGTGCGAAACGTTAACTGAAGTGACTGAATTAGGTGATGCCGTAGAAATCAAGGACCCAGTAGAGTTTTGGAAATGGGCAGGAATAACAAATACTGAGTGGTTTCGAGATAGACCTTGTGTGTTTTTAAATCCTTGTGTTCCAAGAAACTGGAGAGAGTATTTAGCTTATTTAGGCAAACGTCCGAAAACCATGCGAAGGATACCTCGTGGTTCTCGCGTTACAAGGCGTTTAGTGACTAAGTGAGTTAATGTATAAAATGAAAGTCAACATCATTTCAAATTACAAGCCCAAGACGGGATTAATGCAAGATACAGGTATTTTACGTGGTATTTTGACGGCAGCGTATGGTGAAAATGTTCAAATTTTTCGTGTACATTACGTTCAGCCTGAATGTGCCGAGGCAGACGTGAATATCTTTATGGAAGTAATTAACCCATCACTTTTTGCTTATGCCGGTGTGAATATTTGGGTGCCTAATCCAGAATGGACTTACCAAGCATGGATACCTTACATTGACCAAATGGATGAAATATGGGCAAAAACAAAGGAGTGTTATGATATCTTTTCAAAATACACGCAAAAAGTGAAACATGTTGGATGGACGTCTATAGATAAAGTTTGGAATCCAAATACAGACAAGAAGAACTATTACAAGGCAATTGTTCCTGTAGGTAAAAATATATTTCGTCATCCAAAACCTGTTTTACAAGCATACCAAAGAATCCTAAAATCTGATCCTGAAATGTATCGTAAATTACCAGTTTTACATATCACGTTTTCAGATGAACGAGTTCAAATATTTGTTCCTGAAGATATTCAATCAAAAGTTGTTTTACATCCTAAACCATTGAAAGAAGATGAATACGATGAACTTATTAAAGATTGTGGGTTATGTATTTGTTTATCTGCTTCTGAAGGATTTTGTCACGCAGTGAATGAATGTATGTCTGCTGGTTGTAACTTACTTCTTTCTCCTATTCGACCCTTTTTAGAAGATGTTGTTGGACAGAACAAAGTTGGTGTTTTGTATGCGACTGAACTAAAATCAATTGACCAACCTAACTGTTTAGGTAAATTTGTGGATGTAGATGTTCAATCTGTAGTAGATGCTTTAGAGACTTATGCAGTAGTTGAATACAAGGCAAAACGTTATGGATCTATTGTGATGCGCGAATTATACGAAAAGCACCATAAGAACTGGATAAATGGAATGAAAGAAATGCTCAAAGATGTTGTAATTCCTACTTATTGCTTGAAAGATACTATGCCAAAAGAAGATACACTTCCAGATATTTCCATTGTAACAATCACGAAAGATAGACGCAAGTTCATGCCTTTAGCAAAATATTCTTATATGATGCAATCATATCCTGAAGATAAATTAGAATGGGTGATTGTAGACGATGGAGATGATCCAATTGAAGATACATTGATTGGAGTTCCTAATGTTAAGTATGTCAAATGTGATCGAAAAATGACAATATCAGAAAAGCGTAACTTAGGTGTTGAAAATGCGATGTATGATGTTATTGCCATGATGGATGATGACGATGTGTATCCTAATAATTCAATATTACATCGAGTTGCGATGATGTTGAAACAACCAAGCAAAGAATGTGCTTTTTGTACTACAATTCCGTGTTATGATATCACGAAATATACATCATTTATGAATGTCCCACCTCAAGATTTACCACAATCCAAGAGAGTATCAGAAGCAACACTGATATTCACGAAGAAGTTTTGGGAAGAAAAGAAGTTTGAAGATAAAGTTCAAATTGGCGAGGCGGACACATTCATCCACGGTCGTGAAAAAATGTGTAGAGAGATTTCCCCTCAGGAAGTTATAGTTAGTTTAGTTCATCCGCTAAATACTAGCTCTAGAAAGGCGCCGGAAATGGACTCGAACGGCTGCCATTACGGGTTTAACGAAGATTTGTTTGCTCTGGTTACCCAAATCGGAGAAGACTTAAAAAATTCCAGCGGAAGTTCTTAGAACATTCCGAGGAATTTACGGGAACCACGACGGGTCTTGCGAGCAGTCTTCTTACCACGACGACCGGCAGTTGGGGCGGCTTCACCGGTGGCTTCTGGGGCGATATCGGCATCACCTCCCTTGAGGACAACGCGACCTTTGGCCTTTAATCCGAGATGTTTTAAAGTACGTTTAATGACTTTTGCTGAAACTTTACGTAACTTGCGATGACGACGACCACCAGTTACTGGGGCGGCATTAGCAGCAGTTCCGTTTAAGGGTCCGGCGTTGGCATATCCTTCCATTTTGTTTTATACTCTTTCTAGGAGAAATTCTTTATGCCGAGCAGGAAAGACAGGGTTCAACAGTGAATTTTTGAGCCGACGACGCGCCTTTTGTTCGTAAATAATAACATCCAGTTTTCAATCCTTGTTTCCAAGCATACATATGCATAGACGTTATCTTAGCATACGTGGGTTCGGCAAGGAATAGGTTGAGTGATTGAGATTGACAAATGAACGGAGCGCGATCGCGTGCCATATTAATGAGAGTCTTCTGAGGTATTTCCCATCCGGTTTTATAAAGATCCTGTAACTCTTTAGGTATTCCGTCAATTCCTTGAATACTTCCGTTGTTTGCAATAATTTGAACACGAATATCTGAAGTCCAAAGACCTAAGTTCACTAAATCTTCTACCAAGTATTTATTTACAACCATAAAGTCTCCTGCTAATACACGACGTGTGTATAAGTTTGAAGTAAATGGTTCAAAACATTCGTTGTTTCCAAGAATTTGAGAAGTAGAAGCAGTAGGCATAGGTGCGACTAATAACGAGTTACGAATACCGTGGTTCAAAACATCTCGTCTTAAATTTTCCCAGTCTAGACCTAGTTCTTCCGAAGGTTTAACATTCCATAAATCAAATTGAAATTTACCTTCAGACATTGGCGAACCTTGGAATGTAGAGTAATATCCTGGTTCAACATCAATGTTTCTCCAAGCTTTTCCATTTAAGTAAGCCCGTCTAACACTTGCCTTACATGCTCCGTAATATATGCTTTCAAATATATCACGGTTTAATTTTTGTGCTTCAGGAGAAGTCCAAGGTAATCTCAGTATCGCAAACACATCTGCTAGTCCTTGAACTCCAATTCCGATTGGACGATGACGTAAGTTAGAATTACGTGTTTCCTGTGTAGGATAGAAGTTCTTGTCAATGACTATATCCAAGTTATTGGCTAATATTTGCGTATATTCAACCAACTTATCAAAATCAAAGCGTCCGTCTTCAATAAATTTAGGCAAGGCAAGTGATCCTAAATTACATACTGCTGTTTCGTCTGGAGATGAATACTCCATGATTTCGGTACATAAATTAGAACTCTTGATTGTTCCTAAATTTTGTTGATTGGATTTAGAGTTTGCAGCGTCTTTATAGCAGAGGTAAGGTGTTCCAGTTTGGATTTGGGCATCCAAGATCATTTGCCAGAGTTTTTGCGCAGGAATTGTTTTGCGACCACGATCACGGCGTTCATAGTAAGCATAAAGATCTTCAAAGGCAGGTCCCCAAAGTTCGTCTAGTCCAGGACATTCGTTAGGACACATCAACGTCCAGTGCATGTTGAGTTCAACTCGTTTCATGAATAAGTCAGGAATCCAAAGACCATAGAACAAATCACGTGCTCGGTCTTCTTCTGCTCCTTGGTTGAGTTTCAAACGAAGAAAGTCTTCGATATCGGCATGCCATGGTTCCAAGTAAATTGCGAATGAACCGTTACGTCTTCCGCCTTGATTGACATACTTTGCCGTGTCGTTGAACACTTTAAGCATAGGAACTATACCTGTAGATTCACCGTTTGTTCCGTTGATTCTAGAACCACGGGCGCGAATGTTATGTATAGAAAGACCAATACCTCCTGCCCATTTTGATATTTGCGCACAGTCACCTAAAGTCTTGTAAATTCCTTTAATTGAATCGTCGCTCATTTGGATGAGGAAACAACTGGATAATTGTTGAGTTCTAGTTCCTGCGTTATACAAAGTAGGTGTCGCATGAATAAAGTATCCTAAAGAAAGTGCGTCATAAGATTCTTTTACTTTTGCGTAATTTTCGCCGTGTAAACAAATTGCTACACGCATCCACATATGTTGTGGTCGTTCCCAAATACGTCCATCTTTTCTACGTAATAAATAACCTTTTTCTAATGTTTTAAATCCAAAGTAATCAAAGTTGAAATCACGTGAATAATCTATCATTTCTTCAAATTTTTCATTCATAGCATTTTTATAGTAATCTTCATTTACAATTCCATCATCATAAAGCACTTTTGCTGAATCAGCAAGTGTTTGAGGACTTATTTTTTGATGATTGTCAATAAGAATACGAGCTGCTAACTTTCCGTAATTTGGATGATATCTAGATTGCATCATTGCACACGTTTCCGCGGCAAATTCATCTAATTTAGAAGTCAACATTCCGTCAACTAATTGGTTACAAACCTTTTGTGCTACTAAATCTGGATTCAAATGATCCAACCCATCCGACATTTTTCGGATACGTTGGAGGATTTCGTCAAATGATACAGGAACTCGGTCTCCGTTGCGTTTGGTTACGTATAAGTGGTCCATATTGATACTATACATGGTAATACTCTTATTATACTAAAATTCATTTTCAGGGTTAAGGGGATGCCAACTTTACAGATACATGCATTGATTCTAGTTCACGAATAAGTAACCCAAGTGTATATGGAGCAGATATTTGATTACCTTGTAAATCTTCAGAAGAATCCAAGTAACCAGTTTCTGGTTGAAACAATATTTCGCTCTTGTCTGAGCGTTCCATCAAACTTTCGTTCAAAAACTTAGATGTGCCATGAGAGATGAGACAATCACGTTCCATTTCACCTATTCTCAATCCACCTTCATTTGAACGTCCTTCAACTGGTTGATGTGTTAAAAGTTTTCTTGGTCCTGTAGTTCGGTAATTGATTTTGTCTTCCACCATCAACTTAGAACGAATGTAGTATGTTGGACCCATAAATATTTCTGCTTCCATCATTTCTCCAGTTTGACCGTTATACATGACTTCATGACCGTAATGATGATAACCTAATTTAGGCATCAACTCTCTCATTTCTGCTAATCGATCGTAAGTGGCAAACGCAGTAGAATCCACTAATGTTCCTAAATGAACTCCTGCTCTCGTGGAAATAGATTCAATGAATTGACCAATAGTCATACGTGAAGGAAAGGCGTGGGGATTTACAATCATATCTGGTCTTAATCCTGATTGGGTATAAGGCATATCCTCTTCGTCAATAATGAAACCACAAGTTCCCTTTTGTCCGTGACGTGATGCGAATTTGTCTCCAACCGTAACTACACGTTTTTCGGCAATTCTTAATTTTACACCTCGTAATCCGTCAGCAGTAACGTATCTATATACTGCGTCTATGATACCTGTTTGTCCTCGTTTTGGTTTGACCGACTTATCACGGAATCCTATAATTTGTCCTCCTTCTCCAGAAATAGGTGTTACCATTCCAATCAAAATTGTGTGTTCGTCAATTTCACTACCTTGAATTACAATTCCGTCTCCATCGACTTTAGTGTAATCCATTCCTTCTTGACGAACAACTGTTTCTCTAAATCTTGGATCTGTTGCGACTGATGCTATTTCCGTTGCCTTCATAACCGTGACCGATGTTTGCCCGAACCCTTTTTCTAATGCTTCTTCTTGAATATCGTAGGAATGATAGTATGTTGTGTGAAACATACCTCGTTTCAAGGCAGAACCATTGAATATAATAGAATCTTCCTGATTGTATCCTGAGTAAATTGCCAAGGCAACCATACTGTTTTCTCCGTATCCAAGACACCCATCTTTACCCATAATATGTCTCATCGTCCAAGTTTGAGATAAAGGTTGTTGTCCGTGATTTAACCAAGTAGAGATAGTATCAAATCGTTTATTGAAGGCAGTATTAAACCAAGAACAGGCTTGCTTGACTTGTTGACAACTGAACATGTTTCGTGGTGCCTGATTGTAATCGGAGTTTGGAATGACGCTTGCCGAAGCAGAGAAGATAGTTGTTCCGTGGATTTCAGATAATTGTGTATCTGAAAAAGGTGTCATGTTGACTCTCAACGATTCGGTTTCTTGTGAGTCCACATAGTCCATCAACTTGTCACGTATAGATTCCCATTTGGTTGTGCGCTTGACTTGTTCAGGTTTGACACCTTCACGATACAATGGACGGGATACTCGTCCTGCGTCTGTGGAAATAATGTACTGATTTTCAATTCGGTTCCAACAAAGAGATACAAACTTACTTATTTCACCTTCTCTGCGTTTTTGGACCATATTGTAATGAAAATCTTCAACTTCACCTGTGAATACACCTACTAAATCAAAATTGACAAACACTTTTGTCCAAACAGGACTCCACTTTGATGGATGAATTAAAGTAATTGCCTTGAACGTTTTGTAAGCAGTAATAAATGGCAGGATTTCTGCGGAAGGAGTAGCTGTTGTTAAACTACAGAATAAAGTTAAGGATTTGATCATACCTATATTACGACCATCTGGATTGTCGGTTGGACACATATACCCCCAAGAACTTCCGTGAATACGACGTGCTTCTACTGACTTTGTGGATGGATCCATCTGTAAAGTCACACGACGAAGCATAGCAATAGTTCCCAAATACGAGAAACGTGTTAATTCCTGCGATATTCCGTCCTTTGATCCCCAACGTCCTTTGAACGATTTTTCAAATTCACTTAAGAACATGTATTGTTTCCAGTAGTATTTGCTCAATGTGGCTACATCTTCTACCAACTTGTTCAATTTAGTTCCTGCGTAAGTTCCCTTTTCGTAAGTTACACGTTGATCCATACGAAGTAACATATCATTTGATACTTCCTTGTATATCCTGCGGAACTCGGTGAAACATAAATCCCCTGAAGAGTCAATTCGTTTGTATCTGTAGTGATCTCTGTCGCTCTTTGGTGTTATACCAAGTGCTACGTCCATACACAACTTTGTCATGTGACCCAACATATACGCTTTACGACGATACAGAGAAGCTGCACTTTCGTCTGGACGTAATTCACAGTGTGAGAACAAGTCATTGTATAAGTTTATGTATACCGCAGCTTGGGTAGGTGTTCGACATTGACGTTTTAAAACAAGTAAATCTGGATCTTGGTTCTTGTCTTCTTCTTTTTCCATCACTTGTTTCAAGAACGTTTTGTGACTCAATGTAAGTTCAGTAAACAATTCATCGTAAATTGTTCGTTCTGCTTCAGGAACTCCGCATAAGATAGTATCATAAATATCTTTATCGCTAGTGACTCCCAAGGCATAAAATACACTTATCAAAGGAACATGTTCTGCGAATCCAGGTAATTGAATAGTAGATAATCGTTTCTTGGAAAAGTCTGCTAAATCTTCAGCGTTACGGATTGTTTTATAATCATCGGGTTTCAAGTTCTTGGGAGGAATAACCATGAAATGGAAATATGGACCACGAGTTCCACTTTCGTTGATAGTTCTGATTCCTGCGATGTATTCATACTTTTCTCCTTTTGTTGATCCTTCAATTTTTGACTCTCCCTCTTCTTTTTCAACTTGTCCTACTGGCACAATTCTCGAGTCTGTTGTGGGAGGACGCTTGGAAGCGTAAAACATATTATCTCCCAATCGTTCTTGCGATAACAAACACTTTTCAGATCCAGTAACTACAAAGTATCCTCCTAATTCAAATTTACATTCTCCACATTCGTAAAGTTGGGAAGAAGTCATGGGTGAAAGGTAACATAAAGAACTCTTCAACATCAAAGGAAGTTTAGCCAATAAAACATCTTCAAACGTTTTGGTTTCTTTGTTAGTTTCGCTATAGACGTAATCAATATCTACAGTTCCTCTTATCTCAAAAGCGTAAGTCTTGTTATCTAATCGGCACATATGAGGCAAGATAGCAGCTCCCGATTCGTCTACTGGAGGATGATAAGTGAGTTTGTTACCGTCGTGTCCTCCAATAAAAACTTGGATTTCACGTCCGTCTTTCAAAATACGTGTTAGAGGGTTCTTTTCCTTGATATACGTTGGAATCTTCGTATTGATCAAGTCCGCGAATGAATCTAAGTGGTGTCTTACTAAAGGATTTGGAACATCATTAAAAAAAGTATCTATGACGTGCCTTGCGACTTCCATTACTTTCTCAACAGAAAAACAAGAATGAACTCATACGACATACTTTCGATCGTGTCTCTTACTGCTATATTCACGGCTGTAATACTTGTGATATACAAGTATGGCTTCAACCCCCAAACAATAGCAAAACACGTTAGTAGCACACAATGTCCAGACAGATGGACATTCAATGGTTCTACAAATGAATGCGAACCCAACTATCCAACCCAATGCCGACCATTTGATCCATCTTCTATTACTTTACAAACAGCCGCTGCTAAGTGTAATTTAGCAAACACATGCGGAACTTCATGGTTAGGTGCGTGTGAATAAACGTTTAAAACCAACTATTTTAACAATACAATGTATTCAGAAGTTTTTAGACCAACAACAATTGATGACGTAATAGGATACCATGAAGAAAAAGAAGCATTACGGAAATACCTCCAGTCGGGGAATTTCCATAAATGTATTATGCTAGCAGGACCACCTGGAATTGGAAAGACGACATTAGCATTAGCAGCTGCCAGAACATTTGGGTTTGATCCGTTAGAAATCAATGCCTCAAGATCTATCCGATCATTTGAGGACGTTGAAAAAATCAAAGACGCATGTAGGTCTGCGGTAAATATTCATTCTTTCATAAGAGGAGAAACATCTAGAAAAACATGTGTCATCCTAGATGAAGTAGATGGCTCAGATCCTCATGCTCAAAACAAGATTGTGGAATGGATTAAAGATCCTCATCGTAAAGTGCCTATTCTGTGTACTGGAAACGAGTTACCCACCATCTTCAAACGAAACGTGGATAATATAGATATTATACGTTGTTTTCCACCCAGGGCTTCAGATTTACAAAGATTCTTTCCAAAAGAAGATGTCCAAACTCTTATGCGTGAATCCAACCACGACGTCCGAAGAATGTTACATCGAATGCAGTATGGGGAATCATATATTATTCCGAAGTATGTGGCTCCTGCGACAGGGCTTCCGGTTGAACAGATGTTTGTGTTGAGGCAGGCGATGTTTGCTCTTGGTGACCCGTTTCACGAATATCGTGTCGACAGACTGGACATCGCACACTCATCGAAAACCACTGGCGTATGCAAGAACGGTGGTACTCGTGCTGACAAAAACGCAACCTTGAGCCTCCCGAAGAAATCTGTTCCTGACAAATCGCACAAGGAGAAGAAGCAGAAGAAATAGGTTCCATCGCAGAGTTAATTTGTTGAATTGTAGGTGCTACAACTACAGGTTCAGAAAATGAAGCATCGGTAGGAATAGATACAGTTAAAAGGGTGCTAGCTAAATTATTGTAAAAATTGGAAGTCACTATACGATTACATATTTCAATGAGGTAAGTTTCATTGTTCAAATATCTACTAATTACATTACCTCTTGCAGAATGATCAATAAATCGAATAGTTTCAGTTGACAGAAATTCCTGTCTTGCCTCAGCAATCGCATTTAAAAATCTCATCACTTCACGATCCATTACCATTCGTATTCGTCTTCCGTTTAAAAGTAAAAAAATAGCCAGACGGCTGTTTTTTTAGTTGTGATCTGGAATGTATTCTTCACCACATTTTACACATTGGTATTTACATTTCTCAACGAGATCTCCGTTTACCATTGTTTTAAACCATGCTACTACTTCCCAGATACTTCTATCAAATATATTGTTATGTTCTTGTTCGCACATTTTGTTATATTGTTCTTCTATGGTATACACATCTTTAACTAAACTAAATCCGTTTTATTTACGTTGTATAAACATGTCCATTGGTCCTCTCTTATGTTTAGTGAGATACGATGCGCTCATAAACATAATTGAATCCAAATCTTTTTCCTTCATTTTTAATACTTTTAATGTTGCTTCTTCTTCATCCAATCCTTCTTCACGATACTGATTATAAACGCTATCATAATCTTTCTTTTTGTAACCATCTAACTGTTCTATCGCCAAAGCAAACAGTTGTGCTACTGGATTCTGAACTTGGTTCGTAATATAGAATTCTACATCAGGTTTCAAACCCTTTTCTCTGACGTAATCTATATGTTCAATTTTATCACCTTGCTTCTTCTTGTCTTTACGATTATCGACGTAAATGAATGCTAATCTATCACCTACTTGTGGAGCATTTCCTGCGTCTCGTTCTTCCATTCGATCAGCCAATACACGATGAGCTATTTGTTCTGGATTTTTGTAATCATCTCTCAATTGTTTGGTAATCACAAACTTGTCCAAAGGAAACTCATTCTTCATCAACTTGACCAACATATCTTTCACCAACTTTTCGGCTACTTTGATATTACGTTCTTCTAGCAGAGAATCTAGCGCTCCGCCGAAAATATCTTTCACGATTGGAGCGTTATCTCGTCTTTTCAAAGCGATACCCATAGTCTTGCGTTTAGGTTTCTTTGTTGGATCATCTTCATACATCATTCCTACGTATCGTTTACGACAGAACAGAATGAAAGGATAGAATGTCTTTTCGTATTCTATTCTGTAAGGTTTACGACACAAGGCAGTAATTCGATCGGCTGCCTTCTTACCTAATTCTATACTTTCGGCTAAATCTTTGGTTTGAAACTTGATGAAGATAGAATCTGTATCTCCATACACGACTTCTCCTCCGAACTCTGTTTCTACTACATGTTTAGCATCTTGGATTCTTTGTCTTCCTGCTGCAGTAGTGCATGCTGCAACTTCAAGTTTTCGGATGGCTGAAGTTCTAGAACCACATTGACCATACACTGAATTGGCTACAACTTTATAAGCTAATTGAAGACCATTCAACACCGATTTTTGTGCGTCATCGTCTGTTTTTTCTATCAACTTACGTGTTTCCTTACGTTTCTTAAGCAGTAAATCTAAAGTCAAAGGAAGAACTCCTACAGTTCTTGGATCTTCGTTTGGTTGAACAAATCCACAAACCATTCTTCCTACTGGGTTCTTTTCGTCATCAAATAAATCGTAACTGATTTCGTCTATCTTGTATCCTTTGTTCGTGATATGTGTTGTATCATACTTTTCACCTAACAACT
>TBL_comb48_EPIDRAFT_1000363_pt1 | contig 35930 bp, 29 predicted proteins | sample TroBogEpilimnion_37_FD_10681 | JGI IMG/M metagenome (IMG submission 10681) | reverse complement strand
AAAATACGCGCGGCCGGACTGGTGGCTTTCAGCCGGACTGACGGGTTCACGCGCCCGTGTACAGATGCCACAGCCCAGGCAGGGCGAAAGGCAGCAGCACTGCCAGCAACCACAGCTTTGCCGCGGGTCGCAGCTTTTCTTCCTTTTCCCAGCGGAAGAGCTTGACCGACAGCAGCAGTCCAACGGCGGTGGTCAGAAGCAGCGCCGCGGCTCCGGGCCAGTTTGTCCAGAGCGTCTCATGGCGGAGCAGAATGGACTGCAACCCGTTCACGATATAAGCGGCAGGGACGAAGCGGCTCACCTTCAAAAGCCAGGCCGGGAACATCTGCGTTGGGAAAGTGGCGCCGCTGAGGAACAGCATGCTCATGTAGAGAACCTGCACGAGAATGCCGCTTTCCTGGGTTGAGTTCACCACAGCGCCGACAATCAGGCCGATAGAGCGAATCGCCGTCACCCCCAGCGCGATGAACACGAGCACCGACGCAAGATTCGACGGAACGTTCATACCGTAGCGCACGTGCGCCACCGTCAGCATCAATACGACGAACGGCATGTAAACGGCCAGACCTGTGACCATCGAAGCAACCAGGAGCGGAAGCGGTGTGATCGGCGCGACCTTGTAGCGCCGCAGGACGTTCGCTTCCCGTTCCTGCGCGGCTCGCATCCCTGCTCCGAACAGACCGGTGCCGAGTATGCCAATGACGCTGACCATGGTCACAACGCCGCCGATCCCGCCGCTTCGCTCCGTGCGATTGATCTCGGCGAAGATCATGAACAGTGCCAGCGGCATCAAAAGGTTGAAGAAAATGACCACTCTCTGCCGAAAGGCCAGCTTGAGATCGATGCGGATCAGGCTCAGGTATGCCTTCATTCGCGCAGCCTCTTTCCGGTCATCGCGATGAATACGTCTTCCAGCGTGGGACGACTGAGGCGCACGTCTTCGAGCCCGATTCCCGATACTTCCAGCCAGTTCAGCATTCCGGCCAGTGTCCGCGCCGGATGCGCCGAGTGCGCAGTCAGGCGGCGGCCGTCGTCGCTAAGTTCGGTTTTTGTCGCACCGGGCCATGCGGGCAGGTTGCGGCCGATGAGCGTCTGGTCGCAGAGGATCGTGACGGATGATTCCGCCTCACCTGCCTTCTGCAACTCACGAGGCGTGCCGAGGGCGACGATGCGCCCTTCATCGATGATCGCCACACGATCGCAGAGTCGTTCGGCCTCCTCGATGTAATGCGTCGTGAGCAGGATCGTGCAGCCTTCGGCGCGCAGTTGGGCGATCAGGGCGTGGATTTCCAGCCGCACCTGCGGGTCGAGACCCGATGTGGGTTCGTCGAGGAAGAGCAGCGCCGGGTTGTTGACCAGCGCGAGCGCGATGGCGAGCCGCTGCTTCTGCCCGCCCGAAAGCGTGCCGTAGAAGGCGTCGCGCTTCTCTTCGAGCTGGAGGCGGCTGAGGAGCGCCGCAGTGCCGCGGGTCTGGCTGTAGAACGATCCAAAGAGATCGAGGGCCTCGCGAACGCGGATCTTATCCGGAAAATTGGTGGACTGCAGACAGACACCGATGCGGTCCTTCAACTGCATCTTCTGTCGGTCTGGGTCGAAACCGAGCACGCGCACGTCGCCCGAGGTGCGCTGGCGAATCCCCTCGAGGATTTCCACGGTCGTGGTCTTGCCGGCGCCGTTGGGTCCGAGCAGGGCAAAGACCTCGCCGGCGGCCACTTCGAAGTCGATGCCGCGCACCGCTTCGACCTCTCCGTAGCTTTTGCGGAGCCCCCGAACCTCGATGGCGGCGCTGCTCATGCGGGCGGACTCCCGCTCTTAGTCGGCCGATTTGTCGGCGATCTCTTTGGTGATGGTCGAAATGAAGGCGTCCAGTGCCACGGCGCCGAGATCGGCACGCTTGCGATGGCGTACGGCTACCTGGCCGGCTTCGGCTTCACGACCGCCGATCACCAGCATGTACGGAACCTTGTCCAGTTGCGCGTCGCGGATCTTGAGGTTCACCTTCTCGTTCCGGTCATCGAGGACGGCACGCACGCCGACTGCTTTGAGCTTCTCCACTACTTCGCTGGCATAGCCGTTCTGTTTATCCGTGATCGGCAGGACGGCAGCCTGCACGGGAGCGAGCCACGTGGGGAAGGCACCGGCGAAGTGTTCGATCAGAACGCCGACGAAGCGTTCCATGGATCCGAACGGTGCGCGGTGGATCATCACGGGGCGGTGCGGTTTGTTGTCGGCGCCGATGTAGGAAAGGTCGAAGCGGCGCGGTAACTGATAATCCACCTGCACGGTGCCGAGCTGCCACTCGCGGCCGATGACATCTTTCACCACGAAATCGATCTTCGGACCGTAAAAGGCTGCCTCGCCGGGCTCAACGGTAAACGGCACGCCGAGCGATGCGGCGGCATCCTTACAGGCCTGTTCGGCGCGATCCCACTGTTCGGTGTCGCCGACGTACTTTTCGCTGTCGGGATCGCGCAGACCCACGCGTACGCGGTACTCGTTCATGCCGAGTACGTTGAAGATGATCTTCACCAGTTCCAGGCAACCGGCGACTTCGGCCGGAACCTGCTCTTCGGTGCAGAACAGATGCGCGTCATCCTGCGTGAAGCCGCGGACGCGCGTCATGCCGCCGAGTTCGCCGGACTGTTCGAAACGATAGACGGTGCCGAACTCGGAGAGCCGGACGGGAAGGTCGCGGTAGCTATGCTGCTCGCTGGCGAAGATGCGGATGTGGTGCGGGCAGTTCATCGGCTTCAGAAGGAAGCCTTCGATGTCGCCCTTTTCGAGCCGGTTCGCAAGCTCCCCGCAGGTGCGGCCTTCGGTCACCAGCGTTGCGATCTCTTCGCGATCGACCAGGGGCGGGAACTGCGATTCCGCGTAGTAGGGGAAGTGGCCGCTGGTCTTATAAAGTTCGAGCTTGCCGATATGCGGCGTAAACACCTGATGATAGCCCTGGCGGCGCAGGTGTTCGCCGATGAAGTTCTGCAGTTCCTGTCGGATAACCGCGCCTTTGGGCTTCCAGAGGACGAGGCCCTGACCTACCTTCTCATCGATGTGGAACAGACCGAGCTGGCGACCGAGCACGCGGTGGTCGCGCTTCTTTGCTTCTTCGAGCTTGTGGAGGTGCTCGTCGAGTTCCTTCTTCGTGAACCACGCGGTGCCATAGATTCGCTGCAGCTGTTTATTCTTTTCGTCGCCCTTCCAGTAAGCGCCGGCGATGGAAAGCAGCTTGAAGGCCTTGATTTTCGAGGTGTCCGGAATGTGCGGGCCGCGGCAGAAATCGATGAAATGTGGACCGAGCGTGTATTCGGAAAAAATGGCGTCGGCGCGCTCGGTGATGAGCTCCACCTTCATGGGCTCGTTCATGGCCTCGTACTTTTTGAGGCCTTCCGCTTTCGGGATCAGCTGGCGGTCGTAGGGAAGCGACTTCGCCTGCAGTTCCCACATTCTGGCCTCGATCTTTTCCAGATCCTGGGCGGTGAACGGCTCTGGCCGGTCGAAATCGTAGTAAAAGCCGGTATCGATGGGCGGGCCGATCCCGAGCTTGGTTTCGGGGAAAAGCTCAAGCACAGCGGCGGCGCAGAGATGGGCTGTGGAGTGGCGGTAGACTTCGAGCGCCTCGGGATCCTTTGTGGTCAGGATCTGGAGAGTCGTGTCCTCTTCGAGCGGGCGTTTGAGGTCGCGGAGTTGCCCGTTGACCCGGGCTACGATGGCGGCGTCGGCGAGGCGGGGGCTGATGCCGCGCGCGATGTCGAGCGGACTGGTTCCGGCGGCGACGCTTTTTACGCTGCCGTCGGGCAGAGTGACTTGAATATCAGACATATAGGGAAACATTCAGGTTAACATTCAGCGGGAAAGGGCTGGAAGCGACAACCCGCGCCGGCCTGGTCCGGGTCGTCGCCGCACCCCCCTCGGTTATGATTGAAAAAGAGCATCAATCCACAGTTTCCTTCACATATGCAACCGGATTCAGGCCCGCGAACGGGTGTCAATGCGTGGTTTGAAGAAGAGCTTCTGCAGGAGTTTCGGCATGACCGGGGCTCGGTGGATTCTTCATGGAAGTCCGTGTTTGAGCATGAAGGCAACGGCACGCTGACTGCGGTTGCGGATCAGGCCCCCTCGACAGGGGCAACATCGGCGGCCACCGCGAGCGACTCACCTGCGTGGTCGATGCCCGTCGCCTCAATGCCCGTTGCCTCGATGCCAGTTGCTGTTAACCCGACCACATCCGGTTCGGATGAGCTCATGCCACTGCACGGGGCGGCCGCTCGCATCGCCGAAAACATGGCGATGAGTGTGACGGTCCCCATCGCCACTTCGCAGCGCATTATTCCTGTCAAAGTCATCGACGAAAACCGGCGGCTCATCAATCACCACCGCGCATTACTCGGCAAAAGCAAGGTCTCCTACACGCACCTGATCGGCTGGGCGATTGTAAGGGCGGTGGTCGTCAATCCGGCGATGAATCATTCCTTTGCCAGCAATGCTGACGGCGAAATGTTCCGGGTCGTGAAGCCGGAAATCAACTTTGGCGTGGCGATTGACGTTCCGGGCAGGAATGGCGCGCACAACCTTCTCGTCCCGTGCATCAAAAACGCCGGGGCCATGAGCTTTATCGAGTACATGACGGCGTTTGACGACCTGGTGTCCCGCGCCCGCTCGGGCAAGCTCGGCATTGCCGATTTCCAGGGGACTACGATATCGCTCACCAATCCCGGCACGGTCGGCACTATGGCGTCGAATCCGCGCCTGGTGGCAGGGCAGGGTGCAATCGTTGCAGTCGGCGCGATGGATTATCCGGCCGAGTATCGCGGCGTTCCGGCAGAGACGATCGCGTCGCTCGGCATTGGCAAGGTGATGTCCGTTAGCTGCACGTACGATCACCGCGTGATTCAGGGCGCGGAATCAGGCCTGTTCCTCGGTGCTGTGCAGTCCATGCTGGACGGTGAGCATGGCTTTTACGATGAAGTGTTCGCCGCGCTCCACGTGCCCTACCAACCGGTGAAATGGACTCCGGACAAGACTGCCGAAGCCGTAGCCGCCGTTGCCGAACCACCCATCGATCTGGTGAAACAGACGGCGGTCACCCACCTGGTGCGTGCTTTCCGCGTCCGCGGACATCTGATGGCCGACCTCGATCCGCTGGGCGGCGAACCGGCATACAATCCGGAACTGGATCCGCTGACTTATGGTCTGACGATCTGGGATCTGGACCGCCACTTCTACACGGATTCCCTGCAGCAGGCGCTCGGCGGGCGCAAACAGGCAACCCTGCGGGAAATGGTCGACCTGTTGCGCCGCACGTATTGTGGCCGGGTCGGCTACGAGTACATGTACAACCAGCGGCCGGACGAAAAGCAATGGCTGCAGGACCACATGGAAGCGCCGCGCGAGCCGCTGAGCCGCGAAGAAAAGCTGCGGGTGATGGAAAATATCCTGCGCGCGGAGGAGTTTGAGCTTTTCCTGGACCGCCGTTACATCGGACAGAAGCGCTTCTCGCTGGAAGGTGCCGAATCGGCGATTTCCGTTCTGGCGGAAACCGCCAACCTCGCGGCCGACTCGGGCGTGCATGAACTGGTGATCGGCATGGCTCACCGGGGCCGCCTGAACGTGCTGGCCAACATCATCGGCAAGCCGCTGGGGCAGATTTTTTCCGAATTTGAAGGCAGCATCGATCCGGCCTCCGTTCAGGGCTCAGGGGATGTCAAATACCACCTGGGCGCCAGCGGCATTCACGAATCGCCGGCAGGCAACGAACTCGTGGTTACTCTGGCGGCCAATCCGAGCCATCTGGAGGCGGTCAACCCGGTGGTGGAAGGAATGGCGCGCGCCAAGCAGGAGCGGCTCGGTGACACGCAGCGGGCCCGCATTATCCCGCTGCTCATTCATGGCGACGCGGCGTTCGCCGGACAGGGCGTGGTTGCCGAGACGCTGAATCTGTCTCAACTGGAAGGGTACGCCACCGGAGGCACAATCCATCTGGTGATCAACAACCAGATCGGCTTCACCACACTGCCGGAAGATTCCCGATCCACCAGCTACGCAACGGATATTGCGCGCACCATTCAGGCACCGGTTTTCCACGTGAACGGGGACGACCCGGAAGCCTGCCTGCGGGTTACGCAGTTTGCCTTCGAATATCGCCGCGAGTTTAAGCGGGACGTTGTCATTGACATGGTCTGCTACCGCCGGCATGGTCACAACGAGGGTGACGACCCGGCCTACACGCAGCCGGTGATGTACCGCAGGATCCGAGAGATGGCTTCCGCCGCCGTGCAGTACGGACAGCGGCTGGTGGAAGCGAAGGTCCTGACCTCGGCGGAAGTCAGCGCGATGCGGAAAAAAGTTTCCGAGCGGCTAAACACTGCGTATGATGCGAATAAGGCGTCGGGCCCGTGGGTCCTGCAGCCGCCCGTCATGCCGGCGCCGGCCGGTTTCACGACGGCGATTTCACGCGACATGCTGGAGCGCGTGGTGGACGGGATCACGTTTCTGCCTCAGTCGTTCCACCTTCATCCCAAGCTCGAGACCTTTATTCAGAAGCGCCGTGAGACGCTCGCGAAAGACGGCCCGGTGGACTGGGCATACGCCGAAGCGATCGCTTTCGGCAGTCTGGTGCTGGAGGGCGTTCCGGTGCGGCTCAGCGGGCAGGATTGCGGCCGCGGCACCTTCAGTCAGCGCCACCTTGCGTTTTACGATTTTCAAGACGGCCACCGTTACACTCCGCTGGAACACATGGCGGAGAAGCAGGCGCGCTTTAAAGTTATCGACAGTTCGCTCAGTGAGTACGCAGTGCTTGGTTTCGAATACGGCTACAGCGTCTCGGATCCCCAGACGCTGACGCTGTGGGAGGCGCAGTTCGGGGATTTTTCCAACGGCGCACAGATCATCATCGATCAGTTCCTGACAACCGGTGAGCAGAAGTGGAGCCAGGTCAGCGGCCTGACGCTGCTGCTGCCGCATGGCTACGAGGGACAGGGTCCGGAACACTCCAGCGCGCGAATGGAGCGCTTCCTCGCGCTTTGCGCCGAGAAAAACATCCGGGTGGCGAACTGTTCTTCTCCGGCGCAGTACTTTCATATCCTGCGGCGCCAGATGACTACGCAGCGCAAGCCCCTGGTGCTCTTCACGCCGAAGAGCCTGCTGCGTTCGCCGCTGGCCGTCTCGGGCTTCAGCGAGCTGACGGGCGGAACTTTCCGCGAAGTGATTGGCGACGCGATGGACCCCACGCGTGTCCGCAAGCTCGTCTTCTGCTCGGGCAAGGTATATTACGACCTCAATGCGGCGCGCAGGACGGAAGATGTGGCAATCGTCCGAATTGAGCAGCTTTATCCGTTCCCGGATGACGCGGTGTGCAACATGCTGGCGCGCTATAGCCCGGGCGTGGAAATTATCTGGTGCCAGGAAGAGCCGCGCAATATGGGCGCGTGGCGCTTCATCTACAGCATGTTTAAAGGACTCGGCCACCTCATTAAGTACGCTGGCCGCGCCGCTAACGCCAGCCCCGCAGCGGGTTCGGCGAAGCGCCACGCCGAAGAACAGGCCAAACTGGTGGCCGACGCTCTGAAGTAAGCCAATAGCAGACATTGTGATCCGAACGACATACAACTCATGAAACCCACTTCTCTTCCTGCAAATCCCTGTTTTTCTTCCGGACCCTGTGCCAAACGTCCAGGCTGGAGCCTCGACGGCCTCAAGGACGCCGCCGTCGGCCGCTCGCATCGTGCCAAGATCGGCAAGACCAAACTCGCCGAGGTGATTGACCGCAGCAAGAAAATTCTCGGCATGCCGGCGGATTACGTGCTCGGCATCGTCCCTGCTTCCGACACCGGAGCGATCGAAATGGCCATGTGGTCGTTGCTCGGTGAGCGCGGAGTCGATGTCCTTGCGTGGGAGAGCTTCGGCAGCGGCTGGGCCGGCGACTGCAAGAACCAGCTGAAAATCGCCGATCTGCGCACCCTCAAGGCGGACTACGGCAAGATCCCTGACCTCTCGCAGGTTGACTGGAGCCGGGATGTGGTCTTTACCTGGAACGGCACCACTTCGGGCGCGAGAGTGCCGAACGGCGAATGGATCGCAGACGACCGCCAGGGCCTCGCTATCTGCGACGCGACCTCGGCGGTGTTCGCGATGGACATCCCGTGGAGCAAGCTCGACGTGGTCACGTGGTCGTGGCAGAAGGTGCTGGGCGGTGAAGCGGCGCATGGCATGCTTGCGCTGAGCCCGCGCGCCGTGGCTCGGCTGACGTCCTACACGCCCGCGCGCCCGCTGCCCAAGATCTTCCAGATGACCAAGAGCGGCAAGCTCATCGAGGGCATCTTCGTCGGCGAAACCATCAACACGCCTTCCATGCTGGCGGTGGAGGATGCGCTCGACGGACTGAAGTGGGCCGAATCGATCGGCGGCGTGCAGGGCCTGATTGCGCGCTCCAACGCCAATCTTACGGCCATCGAAAATTGGGTTGCCGGCTCTTCCTGGGCGGGCTTCCTCGCTGAAGACAAAGCGGTGCGCTCCAACACGTCGATCTGCCTGAAGGTTGTCGACCCCGCTTATACCGCGCTCTCGGCTGACGATCAGGCAAAGCACGCCAAGACGCTCGTCTCTCTCGTGGAAAAGGCTGGTGCCGGCTTCGATCTCGGCGCCTATCGCGACGCGCCTCCCGGACTGCGAATCTGGGGCGGCGCAACTGTTGAGACAAGCGACATTGAAGCGCTGCTGCCCTGGCTCGACTGGGCGTACGCCGAAGTCAAGGCGCAGTTCTAAACCGGCCGCGCATTTAACGGCCGCAGCGCAGCAAAAAGCCGGAGTCTTCGCGAGTCACTTCCCGCGAGCACTCCGGCTTTTTCGTTGCCTGTGCGAAATTCCGAAACGGCGCTTCACTTCACCACGAGATTGACCAGCTTGTCCGGCACTGCAATCACCTTCACGATCGCCTTGCCTTCCATCAGCGCCTTCACCTTTTCATCGGCCTGCGCCAGTTGGCCTAATTCCGCCGCGCCCGTCCCGGCTGGTACATTGATTCGCGCCCGTAATTTGCCATTGATCTGAACCGGAATCTCGACCTCGGTCTCCTTTGCCAGCTCCGCATCGAACGCGGGCCACGCCTCCCTGAACACGGGACCGCTGTTGCCTTGCTCTTCCCACAGTTCCTGTGCCAGATACGGGGCGAACGGCGCGATCATGAGCGTCAGTGTCCGGATGACCGTCGCCAGCGTTGCCTGCGAAATCCGCGCCTCTTCGGCGTAGAGTTCATTCACCAGTTCCATCACCGCCGCGATCGAAGTGTTGAAATGCCACCGGTGATCGAAGTCAATCGTGATTCGTTCCAGGGTCTGGTGCAGCTTGCGCAGTACCTGCGTGTCGGCCGATCCGTCGCCGCCCGCGGGCGCCGGAATGTTCCGCGTCGCAAAACGGTAGATGCGGCCGAGGAAGCGGTAAATCCCCTCCACTCCCGCATCGTTCCAGTCGACATCCTTTTCCGGCGGTGCGGCGAACAAAGCGAACATGCGCGCGGTATCGGCGCCGCGCATCTCCGCAATGTCATCGGCCGGCACCACGTTGCCCTTTGACTTCGACATCTTCGCGCCGTTCCGCACCACCATGCCCTGCGTGAACAGTTTCTTCACCGGCTCATCGCACGTTGTCAGCCCGATGTCGCGCATCATCTTTGTCCAGAAGCGCGAGTAGATGAGATGCAGGATCGCGTGCTCCACACCGCCGATGTATTGATCGATCGGAAACCAATAGGCGATCTTCTCCTTGTCGTACGGCACCGCCGTGTTTTGGGGGTCGCAGTAGCGATAGAAGTACCAGCTGGAATCGACGAAAGTATCCATCGTGTCCGTCTCTCGCCGTGCCGCCGCTCCGCACTTCGGGCACGCCACGTTGACGAACTCCGGCACGGCATCAAGCGGCGAGCGGCCCTTACCCGTGATCGCGACCTGACGGGGCAGCAGCACCGGCAACTGGTCATCCGGCACCGGCACTACGCCGCACGCCGGGCAGTGGATCGCCGGAATGGGTGTGCCCCAGTAGCGCTGCCGCGACACGCCCCAGTCCTTGATGCGGAACGTCACAGCCGCCTTGCCGAAGCCTTCGCGCTCGGCCCGCGCCGCCATTTCCCTCTTCGCCTCTTCGCTGGGCTTGCCACTGTACGGGCCGGAATTTTCCACCACGCCGTACGCATCGGCTGCTTCTTTCATTGTGGTGACGTCGGGCAGTTCCCCGTCCGTCGGCCGGATCACCGGCAGAATTTTAATCCCGTATTTGCTGCAAAATTCGAAGTCGCGCTGATCGTGCGCCGGCACCGCCATAATCGCGCCCGTGCCGTACCCCATCAGAACGAAGTTGCCGACCCACACGGGAACTGTTTCTCCGCTGAATGGATTCGTCGCCCGCAGTCCCGTATCGAAGCCTTCTTTTTCGACGTCGCCGGGCCCCTGCGCCGCCCTCGCATCGATCATCTTTTTCGCGTGCGCCTGCATTTCCGCGTTCAGACGAGTCCGCACGATCTCATGCTCCGGCGCAAGGATCATGCACGTTGCGCCGTAAATGGTGTCGATCCGCGTGGTGAAGATTCGCACCGGGCCATAGCCATCGACTTTGAAATCGACCTCCGCGCCTTCGCTGCGCCCGATCCAGTTGCGCTGCATCGTCAGGACGCGTTCGGGCCAGCTGCCGTCAAGAATTTCGATGTCCTTCAGCAGTTCATCCGCGTAGGCGGTCGTGCGCAGGAACCACTGATCCAGCGCGCGCTGCTCCACCGGCGTCGTCTCGTGGCGCCAGCAGCAGCCATCCACGACCTGCTCATTGGCCAGCACAGTGCCGCACTCGGAACACCAGTTCACCATGGCCTGCTTACGGTATGCGAGGCCCTTCTCCATCATGCGCAGGAAGAACCACTGGTTCCAGCGATAGTAGTCCGGCTCGCAGGTCGTCACTTCGCGGTCCCAGTCGTAGGAAAACGCAAAGCGCCGGTGCGTCAGCTTCATCTTCTCGATGTTGGACAGGGTCCACTCACGCGGCGGGCGTCCGTTCTTGATTGCCGCGTTTTCCGCCGGCAGCCCGAACGCATCCCAGCCCATAGGGTGCAGCACGTTGTAACCGCGCATCCACATGTGCCGGGCCAGCGCATCGCCGATCGCGTAGTTGCGGATGTGCCCCACATGCAGCGCGCCGCTCGGATACGGCAGCATTTCCAGCACGTAATACTTCGGCTTCGAGGAGTTCTCTTCTGCCTTGTACAGCCCGGCGCCTTCTTCGGCGGCCCAGCGCTCGTGCCATTTCAACTCGATCTGATTGTGGTCGTATGTCTTTTCGGGCATGTTGACGGGGAAACCTTTAGTTTCGCAAACGCCGCCGCTACTTTGCCTGACTCAGGCGTTTCAGCGCGTCCAGATCGCGCCGCGCCGCCTCATCGTCCTCCATTGGAGTTTCCAGAATGAACGGCTTGTCCCGCAGCGCCGGATGCGTCAGAATCCGCGCGAACCCGGCTTCGCCGATCTTCCCCGCGCCGATATTTTCGTGCCTGTCGAGACGCGAGCCGAGCGCGCCCTTCGAATCGTTGGCGTGAATCACCTTCACCATGTCCATGCCAAGCACCCGTTCGGCTGCTTCGAGCGTCTCTTCGAGTCCCGACTCGCTTGCCACATCGAAGCCCGCGGCGAAAAGATGGCAGGTATCGAAGCAGTACCCGATCGGCAATTCGCTCTCGCCCGCCGCCAGATCACGAATCCTCCGCAACTCTTCGAACCGTTGTCCGATCTGATTGCCCGCGCCCACTGTGTTTTCCAGCAGCACGGTCACGCCGCCGGAACTCGCGCCGCTCGCCGCCTCCGCCAGTCCGCGTACGAACGCCTCGATGCCCTGCTCCAGTGACTGGCCTTTGTAGCTGCCCGGATGCAGCACCAGATACTCCGCGCCGATGATGGCCGCCCGCTCCAGTTCTCCGCGAAACGACGCCACCGACTTGGCGCGTATCTCCGGATCGATCGATGCCAGGTTCGCCAGATAGTTCACATGAATCACCAGCGGCGTCAGATCGAAAAGCTCCCGCGCCGCACGCAGACTCTTCACATCCGCCGGTTTCGGCGTACCCGCGCGCCACATGCGCGGACTCGCCGAAAAGATCTGGAACGTATTCGCGCCCAGTTCATGCGCCCTCAGCGCGGCAGCTTCGAGCGACTTCACGCCCGACGTATGGAGTCCGATCCGCATATCGTGCTACTTCGTAAGCCCCGGCAATAAGCGCCGCTTCTTCGTATCGGGGGCGGCGTCGCTCAGGCCCGTCAGCGCACGCCCGACCGCATCCAGCACCAGCGGTGACATCGCCCGCAGCGCCTTCGAGTTCGGCACCAGTCCATCGTCGGAAAATCCTGTCTGCATCATTCCGCTTGTATCGACCACCACCGGATGATAGTTCAAATAAGAGCAGCCCGCTGCCGGATTCGCACAGTAGCCTTCCATCCAGCGGTTAATTGCCGCGATGTTTGCGGGCGGGTGCGTGCGCGTCATGTCGAACTTCGGATCCTGGTCTGCGTGATAACTGTTGACGGGCAGTACCGACGCAAGGATAGTCTTCATTCCCGCCGCCTTCGCCAGATCGCTCATGGTCGCCAAATTATCTTCAGTTTGTTTTGCGTCGATCCCCGCCGCCACATCGGCGCTGCCGGCAAGAATCACAACCACCTTTGGCTTGAGTGCCAGCACGTCCTGACGAAATCGCCCAAGCATCTGCTGCGTGGTCTGTCCTGCGATGCCTCGATTTACGAAGTCGCGCCCGGTAAAGTATTCGTTCAGACGCCACACTTCGGTGGTTTCGTCTCCGAGAAAGACCACTCTGGGCATCGTTCCCGGCGCGCCCAGCGCGCTGTTCACTGCAGCGTAGTGCCGCAGATCGTTCGGGTCGGCCTCCTTCTGCTGCTCGTCCTGCTGCTCGCCCCTGAGAACAGTCTCGAAGTATTGCTGCATCCGCTGTACGTCTTCGCGCAGTTCGGCGAATTGTTGTTCGGCCGTTGGCGGGAACTGTTCGGGACGCGGCATGGAATCGGCCAGCGCAACATAGGCTTTCATCTGGCTGATGAATCGCCAGATCACCGCCGGACTTCGCGGCGTGCGCTGCAGGGTCGAGTAAGTCGCCTGTGCACTCTGCTTCACCGGAGCACTGGCTTCGATCAGCCCGGGCATCGCCACGGCGGTCGATTCCAGCAACTGCAGCATCCGCGTCGCGAGTTCATCCGCCTCGCGGCCTGCCGCCGGGGCAGGCGACTGGGCGTGCAGGCACGCGGCCACGGCCAGAAGAATCGCGAGTCGCCTCATGACTTATCTTCCTTCGTCAGCCGCAGAGTGACCGTTCCGATGGTGAACTGCAGCCGCACCTGAATCTGCACCGGCAGTCGCCGGGCATCGTCGGTCAGCCAAACATGAAGGTGGCCCGGACGCCGGTACAGCACGTTGTCGAACAAAAACACTTCATAACGAATGGTCTTGCGCGGACCAAGCGGAGTATTCAGGTCTTCCCGCCCCTGTGACTCCACGCGTGCCTGGACAAACTTCTTTCCGTCGCTCACTGGTAACTGTACGGCGTTCCCCGGCTCCAGTTTCAGGCTCCGAAGCATTAACAGGCCGCCCATGACGTCGTGAACGCAGGCCGGAATGTCGACTTCCTGGGTTGCGGTCGTGTTCTTGGTGAGGTCCTTTTCGGCGTAACGGGCTTTGTGCTGGATCGGGTCGAAGGCAACGTGCGTTTCGCGGCGGCGGCTCCCTTCCTGCGCCATGGTGTCGGTGGTTTGGGCACAAAGGTTCTGATTCATCAGCACCTGATACTGGTCGTCCACGCGGAACAGCCGTGACACGAGTCCGGCGGACTGCAGATGAAGCTTAATCTCGCTGGCTGCCGAGCCGGAACGAGGTGTGGCGTTCCAGTCCAGTTCTGCCGTTCCTGCTGGTATGAGGCGCCATTCCACGCTGTACTGCAGCGATTCGTGCATGGCAGCGGGGGCTCCGGGCAGGCCGATAAGCGGCGCCCCGGGCTCCTGTTGGGCTGTGACCGCGGAAGCTGCGGCGATGAGCGCGAAAAGAACGGCTGCGCGCCGTCGGAATCCGGGCATGAAGCCGTCAGTTTCGCACATTCACTGCATCTGACGCGATGGCGCTGAGTTGGTTGCGATGACGACGCCCCGCTCGCCGGCGTACTACACCATAAAAATGACATCGAACGGCACTATGGCGCCAGAGGGCGCAACCCTTCAAACTGGAGTTTCGTCCATTCATGCCCATCGATCCGGAACGCCTCCGCCATTTGAACTCCGCTGCGCCGCGCCAGCAAGCCGACTACGTTCTCTACAGGATGCGGGCCAACCGCCGCATCGAGTTTAACCACGCCCTGGCGTATGCCGCCGAACTGGCCAATTCTCACGGTCTGCCGTTGCTGGTATATGAGGATCTTGCGTTTGACGATCCCCATGCCGGCGACCGATTCCACACGTTCGTCCTTGAAGGCGCAGCGGACAACGCCCGCGAGGCGGCAGCCATCCGCGCGGGATACTTCTTTCTGTACCGCTCTCGCCCGGAAGAACCCTGCGACGTCTTACGCCGCCTTGCTTCACGCGCCCGGACGGTGGTGACCGATGACTACCCGGGCGGATTTTATTTTTCCCCGGATACATTGGGGACGGAACTGGCTGACATTCAGTGCGTCGCCGTTGATTCTTCCTGCATTGTTCCGATGAGCCTGCGCGAAAAGCGCGAGTACGGTGCTTATACGATACGCCCGCGCATCCACCGCGAGCTGCCGCGCTTTCTGCGGCCGCTCGATTCGATCCGCCTCGCCAGGCCCTGGCGCGATGGCGTGCTCCCTCACGATCTGGCGCGACTCCGCACGCAGGTGACCGCAGCCTCCATATCTTCGCTGGTGGCCGCAGCGGCAATCCCGCACGCCGTTCCGCCCTCGACTTCCCATCACGGCGGTTCCGCCGCAGCCAGTCGCCGACTCGGCCTGTTTCTCGAACACCGCCTCCGCCGCTATGCGGGCGAAGCCTCCAAGCCGAGTCTTCGTGCTACCAGCGAACTCAGTCCGCACCTGCATTTCGGCCACATCTCGTCTCTCGAAATCGCTCTCGCCGCGCGCCAGTACGCCGAGGAGAACTCGCTGATGGCCGGGGAGTTTCTGGAAGAGCTGATTGTCCGTCGTGAACTGGCCTTCAACTTCGCGCGCTTTACTCCGAACCGCACATCGCTCGATTGCCTCCCGGACTGGTGCCGCCGAACACTGGCTGCCCACGCCTCAGATCCGCGCCCGCACATCTACGCGCCCGAGCAGTTCGAATGTGCCCAAACTCACGATGCGTTGTGGAATGCAACCCAACGGGAACTCGCTCTGCGCGGGACAATTCATGGATACTATCGGATGTACTGGGGAAAGAAGATCATCGAATGGTCTCCCACGTATGAGGAAGCGCTGGGCACTATGATTCACCTCCACGACGTATACGCGCTCGATGGCCGAGACCCCAACACTTACACCAACATCCTCTGGTGCTTCGGTCTGCACGATCGACCCTGGAATGAGCGCCCGGTTTTCGGGCAACTCCGCTATATGTCATTCGAAGGCATGCGCCGCAAAACGGACGTCGATGCCTACGTCAGACAGATCGCGTGGCTGCAGCGCCACGGTGAAGACGGTGAACCGGAGCGGTTGGTATGAAAATCGTCGTTTCCGGCGGCACAGGCTTCATCGGCAGAAGACTTGTGGAAAGGCTCATCCGCGACGGTCATTCTGTCGGGGTCTGGAGCCGCCGCCCGGGCCTCGAAAAGCGCGCCGGCGTGGCTTCATTCTACTGGGATCCGCTGAAAGAAGAGCCGCCGTCGGAGCGTGTGAACGGCATGGATGCCATCCTGCATCTGGCCGGCGAACCCGTCAATCAACGCTGGGATGAAGAGGTGAAGAAGCGCATTCGCGACAGCCGCGTGCTGGGTACGCGCCGCCTGGTCGACGCCATTGCCGGAGCGCGCCACCGTCCGAAAATCCTGGTCAGCACATCGGCCATCGGCTATTACGGCGAACGTGGCGATGAGATTCTCACAGAGAACTCAGGCCCCGGAAAGGGTTTTCTCGCCGACGTCTGCCAGGAATGGGAGGCCGAAGCGATGCGCGCCGAAGCGCTCGGGTTGCGCGTGATCCGCCTGCGAATCGGCTTCGTGCTGGGTTGCGATGGCGGGGCGCTTGGTCAGATGCTGCCTGTTTTTCGCGCGGGTCTTGGCGGCCCGCTCAGTTCCGGCAAACAATGGATGCCGTGGATTCACGTGGCCGACGTGACCGGATTGTTTGCGTTCGCGCTGGAAAGCCCCGTGTCCGCGGTGTGGAACGCGGCCTCGCCGCATCCGGTCACCAACAGGGATTTCACGCGCGCGCTCGCCGGTGCCGTACACAGGCCTGCCGTATTTCCGGTCCCGGGCTTTGCATTGAAGCTGATGTTCGGAGAACTGGGACAGCACATGCTGGACAGCGCGCGCGTAGTACCCGACGGCGCGCTGAAGGCCGGGTACAATTTCGCCTATCCGGACATCGATGAAGCGCTGGCCAGTCTCGTATTGCCCGAGCGCGCGTCTCGGCGCCCCGCGGCTTAAGCCCGCAGTTCGTAGCCCAGTCCGGTCAGCCCTTCGATGATCTTCTCTCTGACGCCGGTGATCTCCGCCGCCGTCAGCGTGTGGTCGGCTGCTCCTGCCACGACCCGGAAGGAGACGCTCTTTCTGCCCTCCGCGAGCGGCGCCCCTTCGTACTCGCGAACGTACTCGACCGCTTCCGCCAGGTCGCCCGCATAGCGCCGGATCTCCAGTTCCAGCGTTCCGGCGCGCTCGCGTGCATTGCAGATCACCGAAAGATCGAATGCGCTTGTCGGATACTTCCGCACCGGCGTGTAGCTGGCCTGAGCCGGCGCCAGTTCCAGCAGCAGCGTGAGATTGAGATCGACCACCGCCGCGCGCCCGCTTTCCATCAGGCTCGGATGCAACTCACTCAGCCGGCCGATCTGAGCGCCCTTCCACCACAATTCGGCGCACCGGGTCGGATGCTCCCACGAGCGTGGCTCGGCGGGACGCACGTGCAGATCAACAGCCAGACATTCCGCCATGCGGCGCAGTTCGAACAGACTTGCGCGCCCGTCATCCTTCGTGAAGATGGCTGCCGCCAGATGCGGTCTTTCGTGCGGAAGCCCGACCGCGTTTTTATGAATCTCGCGCCCGATCTCGAAGAGCCGGAAGCTCTCCAGATGACGCGCATTCTCCGTTACATTGCGCCAGATTCCCGGCAGCAGCGAGGTGCGCATCAGTTCCTGACCAGCGGCAATGGGATTCAGCACACGCACGTGGTCTTCGAGCGCAAGTCCGAACCTTTTCGCGTCTTCCTCACTGACGAACGAGTAGTTCGAGACCTCAGTAAAGCCCTGCGACGCAACCATCCGCCGCACACGCCGCAGGAACTCCCGCTCCGGCGGATCGTACGACGGGGCGCAAGGCACCAGCGGTGGCTTCGGCTCAATCGAATCGTAACCGACCATGCGGCCGATCTCTTCCACGATGTCTTCTGGCATCGCGATGTCTTTTGTTGCGCGCCACGTCGGAATCGTCACGTCGAGCTTCCGGCCACCGGCATTCTGCACGCCGAATTCCAGACTCGTGAGGATTTCCGTCACTGTTTCTTCGCTCAGTGAACGGCCCAGCTTGCTTTCGGCCCAGTCGATATCGAACGTCACGCGCCCTGGTTCCTGCAGCGGGCCATGCGAATCGGCCAGACCGCCGACGAGGCGAATGCCGGGCGACAGCATCGGCAGCAGTTCCAGCGCGCGCGCCAGCGCCCTCACCGTATTGTGCGGATCCTGCGCCTTCTCGAAGCGCATCGAAGCGTCGGTGCGCAGTCGCAGCGCGGCCGAAGTTTTTCGTACGCTCGAAGCATTGAAGTTCGCCGACTCCAGCACAATCGACGTCGTGCTTTCGGAAATTGCCGAATCGCGTCCGCCGATCACGCCGGCAATTGCAATCGGCCCCGCGCCATCGGCAATCACGAGGTTCGACGTCGTGAGCGCGTACTCCTCGTCATTGAGCGCTGTGATCTTTTCGCCCTCGCGTGCCGGACGCGCAGAAATGGTCTCGCCGGCGAGCTTCGCGCGGTCGAAGGCATGCATCGGTTGCGCCAGTTCGGCCATGATGAAGTTCGTCAGATCGACGATGTTGTTGATGGGATTCAGCCCGACCGCCATCAGACGATGCTGCAGCCAGAGCGGCGAAGGCTGCACTGTCACATTCTCAAATACCAGAGCGCTGTAACGCGGGCAAAGCGTGAGATCTTCGATCCCAACTTTCACCGGGCCGCCCGGCGCGGGCAGCGTCGCAGGATCGATCGGATGCAGCAGCCTTTTGCCGGTAATCGCCGCGACTTCACGGGCCATCCCGTGATGCCCCCAAAGGTCCGGCCGGTGCGTGATGCTCTTGTTATCGATTTCGATAACCGAATCGGCCGGCGGAATCTCATCCGTCTCGCCGAGTTCGATGATGCCGTTGCCGTCTTTGCCGATGCCGAGTTCCGCTGCGCTCGCCAGCATGCCGTCGCTCGCGATGCCCGCGATTGTCTTGAATCCCAGCGGTACCCAGATGGTGCGCAGACCGCGGCGGCAATTCGGGGCGCCGCAAACCACCGTACGGCGACCGTGCTGACCGGCGTCGATCAGCGCTTTCTGCAGATGGTTGCTGCCTTCGACCGGCTCGGCGCTGAGCACCATCGCAACCGCTGCATTGGCCAGCAGCGGGCTGGGATTTTCCACGCCTTCGCATTCGGCGGTCTTCATCGTGATGAGCCGCTCCAGCGCTTCGGCCGGCACATCCAGCCCGTCGACGAACGAACGGATCCACCCGTACGAGAACTTCATCTAAAACTGCCTCATAAAGCGGAGATCGCCGCTTTGCAGCCAGCGGATGTCATCGATCGCATAGCGCATCATCACCAGTCGTGTCAGTCCGAGGCCGAACGCAAATCCATTCCACTCCGCCGGGTCGATGCCGCTGGCGCGCAGTACGTGCGGATTCACCAGACCGCATGGCAGCAGTTCTACCCATCCGCTCTGCTTGCATACCGGGCAGCCGGGGCCGCCGCAGATCAGGCAGCGAATGTCGAGCTCGAAGCCGGGTTCCACGAAGGGAAAGAAGCCCGGGCGCAGACGGACCGTTACGTCGCGTTTGAAAATTGCGCCCAGCAGCGTCTTCATGAAGTAGATCAGGTTGCCGACCGACACATGCCGGTCGATCATCATGCCTTCCAGCTGGTAGAAAGTGTGCTCGTGCGAGGCGTCGACCGTCTCGTTGCGGAAGACGCGGCCTGGCGCGATCATGCGCAGCGGCGGCCCCAGTTTCTCGATGCCCCGGACCTGTACCGGCGAGGTATGGGTGCGGAGCAGGTTGCCGCCTTCGAGCCAGAAGGTGTCCTGCATGTCGCGCGCCGGATGGTCGGGCGGAATATTCAGTGCGTCGAAATTGTGAAACTCGGTTTCGACTTCGGGGCCGTCGAGCACGCTGAAGCCCATGGAGCGAAACAGGTCTTCAATCTCCCACTGGATCTGCGTAACGGGATGCAGGCTGCCGGGGCGCGGGCCGGGAGCCGGGATCGTGAGATCGAGCCATTCGGCATCGAGTCGCTTCGCCAGCGCCGCGCGTTCGAAGCTGTCGCGCCGCTCTTCCCACGCGCTTTCAAGCGCCTGCTTCGACGTGTTGATCAGCTTGCCGCGTGCCACGCGCTCTTCGGCGGAGAGCTTGCCCATGTCTTTGCTCAGCGCCGAAAGCACGCCCTTGCGGCCGAGCACTTCGACGCGCACCGCTTCGAGTTCTTCGGCGGTGGAGGCGTCGCGGATGCGCGCCAGAGCGCTGTCCAGAAGATCCTGCATAATCTTGCGGGTTATGCTGCAGGCAGAAAAATCTGCTGCTGGCCGGCAGATTCCCAGCCCAGATGGTTGATGTAAAACAGCAGCAGCGAGGCGTCGTGTTTGCCGGAAAATTCGGCCAGAACACGTTCCTGCCAGCCGTCGGTAAGGCTTTCCTTCACGTTCGCGTCCTTGGCGAAGAAACCTTCCTCGTTCGGGATCCCGAGGAAATTCAGCACCGCTGCAATCATTTCCAGATGGCCAACGAGGATGGCCTGAGCCAGATCGGTGGCGAATTCTTCGTCGTGCTCACCGAGGCGGCGCCAGAACTTCGGCGCGGACTTGCGCAATAGCTCGGTGTTCACCTTGGGCAGGTGGGTGCGGATCCGGAATCGGTCGTAAAGCTGAAATGTTCTCAGTTTCCCGATGGAAATTGCGCGAAGAAGCTGGCCCAGGCGCTCTTCACCCAGTTCGAGAAACACATCGGAAAGCTGCATAAGAGGCCAGCGTAACACAGTGCGTTACAATAGCCCCTTTGGTCGTCCCGCGCGCCTTCGGCCGGACGCGGCACGTCCTTTCACACCAAAGACTTCCGTATCTTACGCAAGCAACATCATCATGAGCAATATCATTATTCTCGGCGCGCAGTGGGGCGATGAAGGCAAGGGCAAGCTGGTTGACCTGCTCTCCCATCAGTTCGATTATGTGGTGCGCTACCAGGGCGGCCACAACGCCGGCCACACCATTATCATCGGGGAAAAGAAGTTCGTCGTCCGGCTGATTCCGAGCGGCATTCTGCAGCCGAACAAAAAGGCGGTCATCGGCAACGGCCTGGTGATTGATCCCATCGCGCTGCTTGAAGAGGCGGACCAGTTAATGGCCGCCGGCATTGATGTTGCCGGACGGCTCTTCATCAGCAACCGCGCGCAGGTGCTGCTGCCATCGCACCGAGTGGTGGAGAAGATTTCCGAAGCGCGCAAGGGAAAGACCCCGATCGGCACCACGTCGCGCGGCATCGGTCCCTGCTACGAAGACAAGGCGGGACGCCGCGGCATCCGAATGGCCGATTTGCTGGACCGCGAAGCTTTCCCGGCGCTGGCCGAAGCGCTGATCGAGGACCAGCGGATTAAGGCTCGCGCGTACGGCGTGGAAGACGCCATTGACACTGCGGCGATTGTGGCTCTCTACCAGACTGCGGCGGAGAAACTGCGGCCCTTCGTCTGCGACACTGCGAAACTGCTGAATGCGGCGGTGGCAAAGGGCGAGAAGCTTTTGTTCGAAGGCGCCCAGGGCACCATGCTCGATCTGGATCACGGGACGTATCCGTTCGTCACGTCGTCGAGCGCATCGGCCGGCGGTGCGTGTACGGGTGCGGGTGTTCCGCCCACAAAGATTTCAGGCGTGATCGGCATTTCGAAGACGTACACGACGCGCGTGGGCGGCGGACCCTTCCCCACCGAAGCACTCGATGCGGCGGGTGAACTGATTCGCAAACGCGGCAATGAATTTGGTGCCGTGACGGGACGGCCGCGTCGCTGCGGCTGGTTCGACGTTCCGCTGCTCCGTTACACGGCGGCGATCAATGGTTTCGACAGCATGGTTGTCACCAAGCTGGACGTGCTGGATGAACTGGCGGAAATCCCCGTCTGTACCGGTTACAGGATCGACGGCGTGCTGATCGACGAGATGCCCGCGACCTTCCGCGAACTCGCGAAGGTGGAGCCGGTTTACACGGTCATGCCGGGCTGGCAGACTTCCACTCGTGGCATTTCCGAGTGGAGCAAGCTGCCGCCGGCGGCACTGCGGTATCTGGCGTTCCTCGAAGAGCAGACCGCCGTGGAAGTCGGTTGCGTTTCGACGGGGCCGGAGCGCAACGAGACCATCCGGCGGGCCGGTTCGCGGTTCCTGCAGTTGACGTCGTAGTCTAAGAACATGAAAGCCGTTTGTCTGCTTTCCGGCGGACTGGATTCGGCCACCTGCCTCGCCTTCGCGCGGCGGGAAGGCTTTGAATGCTACGCTCTCTCTTTCGACTACGGGCAGCGGCACGCGGTGGAACTGGATGCGGCGCGGCGGGTTGCTGCAGCGCTCGGCGCGGCGGCACACCGGACGGCGAAGATCGACCTGCGAGTGTTCGGTCACTCAGCCCTTACGGACGACATCGACGTCCCCAAGGGTCGCGATGTGGCCTCGATGAGCGAAGGCATCCCGGTGACCTACGTGCCGGCTCGCAATACGATCTTCCTTTCTTTCGCGCTGGCCTGGGCCGAAGTGCTGGAGGCCAGCGACATCTTTATCGGAGTGAATGCGCTGGACTACTCCGGCTATCCGGACTGCCGGCCGGAGTTCATCGAAGCCTTCGAGACAATGGCCAACCTGGCCACGAAGGCGGGCGTCGAGGGGCGGACGAAGATACGGATACAGACGCCGCTGATCGCGTTGTCGAAGGCTGGAATCGTGCAGCTCGGAACCGAACTCGGCGTGCCGTTCGGTCTGACGCACAGCTGCTACGACCCGTTTCCCGACGGGCGCGTCTGCGGTGCCTGCGATTCGTGCCTGCTGCGGGCCAGGGGGTTTCGTGAGGCCGGTGTCGTGGACCCATGCGCGTAGCCGAGATCTTTTACTCGGTGCAGGGCGAGGGAACGCTGGTGGGCGTGCCCTCCGTGTTTGTCAGGACGAGCGGCTGCAATCTGCGGTGCTCCTGGTGCGATACCCCGTATGCGTCGTGGCGGCCGGAAGGGGATGAACTGACTCTCGATCAGATCGAGCAGCGTGTCGCCGCATATCCGACACGGCATGTGGTGCTCACGGGCGGCGAGCCGATGATCGCGCCGGGCGTCGAGGAACTGACGCGGCGGCTTCGCGAGCGCGGCTTACATATCACGATTGAGACGGCGGGCACGGTGTTCGTTGCAGTCGAATGCGACCTGATGAGCATCAGCCCGAAGCTGGCGAATTCGACGCCGGAAGGCCCTTTCCGGGCACAGCACGACCGTCTGCGTCTGCAGCCCGACGTGATGAAGAAACTGATGGCCGTGAGCGATTATCAGCTCAAGTTCGTGCTCGCGGAAGAAAGTGACCTCGAGGAAGCGCGCGCCGTGATCGCGAGCGTTGGGGCGTCGGCGGAGAGAGTCGTGCTGATGCCGGAGGGCATCCGCGGCGATGTGCTGAACGAGCGCGGCGCGTGGATCGCGGAGCTGTGCAAGAAGCACGGCTATCGGTTTAGCCCGCGTCTGCATGTGCATTTGTGGGGCGATCGGCGGGGCGTCTGACCCCGTTTGCCTAACACGGTGCGCCTGACCCGGCGCGTCTAACCCGGCGCGTCTAACCCTGGTAGAGATTTGGATGTGCGGCCTTCATCTCGGCGGCCGTCTCACGGGCCAGCGTGATGTTGATGAGATCCCCGCGCTCGATTCCGGGGCAGAACTTCGCCGTCTTCTGCCACTCGCGCTTATTGTCGATTAATTCGGGCCAGAACGGAAACGCTCTGCACTGGAGCGGCTTTACGGTGTGGATCCCGCAGCCGCCCCTGTCGCCATCTTTGACGAGGAACGAGCACTGGGCATGGCGCGGGACCCGCAGGCGGCGCAGGCGCTTCGTGCGGTACACGTAACGCTCTTCAAACGCTGCAGGCGTCAGACCGAGATGCGCGGCAATGCGCAGAATGTCGTCTTCGGTGAGCCAGACGAAGCCCTGCTGGTCGCAGCACGCGGTACAAAGAGGCTGACACTGGAATCGCAATCGATGGTCCCTTCGTTGCAGTGTACAGCGTATGGATAGAATCGAACACATGGCTGAAAATCAAGAACGTTCCCTGGGCTTTGCTACCCGCTCACTGCATGCCGGACAGAAGCCGGATCCTGCGACGGGCGCGCGGGCCGTGCCGATCTACCAGACCACGTCGTTTGTCTTCGAAAACTCCGATCACGCGGCGGCGCTCTTCGGACTGCAGCAGTTCGGCAACATCTACACGCGCATCATGAACCCGACGACAGCCGTGTTCGAAGAGCGTGTCGCGTCGCTCGAAGGCGGGGTTGCGGCGCTTGCTGTGTCGAGCGGGCAGGCTGCGCAGTTTCTGGCCCTGACGAGTCTGATGCAGGCGGGCGACCACATGGTCGCGTCGGCCACGCTGTACGGCGGCACCTACACCCAGTTCGACGTTAGCTTTCGCAGGCTGGGAATTGAGACGACGTTCGTGGAGCCGGACGATCCGGAAAACTTCCGCAAAGCAATTCGGCCGAACACACGGTGCATCTATGGCGAAACGGTGGCGAATCCGCGAATGAATGTTCTGGACATCGCGGCGGTTGCGAAGATAGCCCACGAAAACAATATTCCGCTGGTGATCGATAACACGCTGGCGTCCCCGTTTCTCTGCCGTCCTTTCGAACACGGCGCGGACATCGTGCTGCATTCGGCAACCAAATTCCTTGGCGGGCACGGCACGTCAATCGGCGGCATTATCGTGGATGGCGGCAAATTCGACTGGAAGTCGGGCCACTTCCCGCAGATCAACCAGCCGAGTCCCGGCTATCACGGGATGAACTTTGCCGACGTTTTCGGAGCCATTGCGTTCATCATCAAAGCGCGGGTCGACGGCTTGCGTGACTACGGTCCCTGCATCTCCCCGTTCAATTCGTTCCTCTTCCTGCAGGGTATTGAGACGCTGCCGCTGCGGATGAAGCAGCATGCGGCGAACGCGCTGGCGGTGGCGGAATGGCTGGAGAAGCATCCGAAGGTGAAGTGGGTGAAGTACCCGGGGCTGGCCTCGAGTCCTTACGGCGCGCTTGCTGAAAAGTATTTGCCGAAAGGCGCTGGCGCCGTGCTCACATTTGGAATTCAGGGGGGCAAGGAGGCGGGGCGGAAGTTTATCGACTCGCTCCAGTTGTTCTCGCACCTGGCAAATCTGGGGGATGCGAAGAGCCTGGCGATCCATCCGGCGACGACCACGCACCAGCAGTTGACAGACGCGGATCAGGCGGCGGCCGGAATTACGCCGGATTTGGTGCGGCTGTCGGTAGGTATTGAAGATGCGGAAGACATTCTGTGGGATCTGGAACAGGCCCTGGCGGGAGTCTAGCGAACGGGCAAGAATGTACAAGCAGATTTAAGGTGTTCACCCCGCGGCTCCTGCGCCATGCGCGGGAGCCCGTTTTTATTGGACTCGACTAGTCCGCCGTCTTTGTCCTGGACTGTTGTTCGTCGGCTTGTCCACTCCATTCCCCTTGCGGCTTTCATCGTCATTTGACGGCAAGGTTCCTCGCCTGTCATCTGAGGACGCCGCCGTATGCCCGAAAAGCGTTTGCATGGATCGGCGCGCCATGCCGGCACGCGCCACTTTCGTCCTCGGGGCCATCAGTGCGATGATCGTTTCTTGGCCGTTCTCATTGGATTTCACCCCGTCATCGAGGCCCTGCGCACGGGCCGCCCGCTGGAGCGCATTCTTATTGCGCGCGGTCTGGGGGGCCCCCGCATCCAGCAGGTGGTCGAACTTGCCCGCGAAGCCGCCGTACCGGTTCGCTTCGAAGATCGCGGTGCGCTCGACCGCCTGTCTGCTGCAAAGGCGCATCAGGGACTCGTCGCTCTGGGCGCCGAAAAGAAGTATGCGGAGCTCGACGATGTAGCACCCGCCGCGGACCTGCTCGTGGTTCTCGACGGCGTGGAGGATCCGCATAACCTCGGCGCAGTCGTTCGAACCGCACATGCCGCCGGTGCCGGTGCGGTCATCATTGCCGAGCGCCGTGCCGCAGGGCTGACGGAAACCGTTGCCAAAGCCGCGGCCGGGGCGCTGGAGCATCTGCCGGTGGTGCGCGCCGGCAATATCAATCAGACGCTCCGCGCTCTCAAGGATCTTGGCTATTTCGTTTATGGGCTGGACGAACGCGGAGAACTAACGTACAACGCGGTGGACTGGCCAGCGAAAACGGTCATCGTGATGGGCGCCGAGGGAAAGGGGTTGCACGACCTTGTGCGGAAGAACTGCGATGCCCTCGTCCGCATCCCGATGGCTGGTAAGATCGCCTCGCTCAACGTTTCCGTCGCGACCGGCGTCGTGCTGTTTGCCTGGCGCGCGAGCCGCGACCGCGCCACTACTTCCCCTCAATCCTGAGGTCGTTTTCGACTTTAAACGCTCCGGATACTCCGTTTGCCCGCAGGAACGCGATATTGCGGTCCGTTTCATTGGCCACCACGCCTTCCAAGCGCACATTGCCGTTCTTGACGATGATATGGATCGACGGCAGCGCGCGATAGCCGTAACGGATGGAGAGCGAGGAATCGCCGTAAACAGCCCGGTAAACGGCGCGGCGCAATTGGTCGTCCATTGGCGACAGGGGCAGCACTTCGATGTTGTTGACGACTGCCGTTACGGCTTCAATCCTTTTGATGACGCTTTCCGCATCCGCCTTGAGGGATGGCCGCGTCACCTGACCGAGCAGTGTGATTCGACCGCCCGGGCCGACGCGGAAACCGAGGTCGTCGAAGACACCGAAGTATGGCAACATCACCAGCTGGTGCCGGACTTCCTGAATCAGCTTGGCTTCATTTTCAGCACCCTGCACGTACGGGTCGATATGGTTTTGTCCGCTCGGTGCGGGCTTGTCGGCCGCTGTCGCGCCCGTTCCACATAACATCAAACCCGCAAGGAAAATCATTCCGGGCGATCGCATGTTTCAAATCCTCCCGCTCCAATAGACGCGGGCCCGAGTCAGTGGTTTCAGTTGGGCAGGCGCCGTGCGGGCCGGCTTCGCCGGGGAGTGACCGGCTCAGACCGACCGGCAGCTTTCGGGACAGCTTTTGCGCCCGGGGTGGCCGTTGCCGGGGTGGCGGCCGGTTTCGGAGTGCTGACGTTCGCGGATTCGGCTGCGATGGCATCCGCCCAGCAGACGGCCTCCACGTAGATCTTCCCGATAGTGTGCGCAGAAATGTCCAGCGCCGACGCGGTCAACCGGACGGTCTCCCAATCGCCCGCTTCCCAGGCACGGACAAGACTCAGCAGTCCGGCCAGCCGATCACCTGGGTTGGTTTGGCCCAGCAGAGGGGCGGCGAGTTCCGGTGCCAGTGCCAGTTCCTCCAGCAGTTGCGCCATCGGCCGGTCCAGCAAGGCGGGAAGCAACGAAAAAACTCCGAGCAGGAAGACATCGACGTCCGCAGCGAAACCGCTTTCTCGCCCCAGCATTTCGCAAAACCGTCCGCGAATCATTGACTGAGTGACCAGTTCCATCGGTTTGCCGGAACCGAGGCGCGAGAAGGTCGCCAGCGTTACCCAGCGGCGGATTTCCCGCTCGCCCAGGAGCACGAGCGCCTGCCGGATTGAGGAAACCGGCCCCTGGAACGTGAACATCGCCGAATTCAGATAGCGGAGCAGCCGGTGCGAAAACCCGACCTCCCGCTTGATCAGTTGCTCCAGCCGCACGAAGTCGAGTTCCGGACCCTGCACTTCCCGCATCAGGCCGAGCGCATTGTGCGCCGCCGCCGGAATCTGCTGTGTAGCGACTAAAACCGGCTGTGCGAAGAAAAATCCCTGGAAATAGTCGTAGCCGGCGCTTCGGGCCCGTTCCCATTCCTCGCGGGTTTCCACTTTCTCGGCCACGGTGCGAATCCCGCGTGCCCGCGCCCGCTCGAGAATCTTCTCCTGCGTAGCCGGAGGGATGACCAACACGTCGATCTTCAGCAGGTCCGCCACCTCCAGCAGCGGATCGAGCATTGCGTCTCCGGTATAGTCGTCCAGCGCGATGGAAAAACCCTGCGCCCGCAGCGCCGAGCACGCAGCAAGAACTTCCGCGTCCGGTTCCACGGTCTCGAGGACTTCGATCACCGTGCCCGGCGGCATCGGGAGCTGGCGCCCCATCTCACTAACCAGCAGCGACCGGTCGAAGTTGACCGTGGCCCTTCGCCCGTGCAGCAGCTTCTCAAAGCCGGGCTCAAACAAGCCGTTGGCGATGACCCGGACCGTCGCGGCTTCGCCGTCCACCTCATCGCAGTGGTCCGACAGGCCCGAACGAAACAGCAGTTCGTAGCCCCAGACGTTCAGTTCACGGTCGAATATGGCCTGGCGCGCAACAAAGGAGTCCATCTCCCAGTTCATCGGCGGTCCGCCGCCGGAACTTTAGAGACGATGTGCTAATCGGCGCCGGAAATCTGGTGCAGAACGGCATTCGCCTGCTCTGCGGTGAACGCCTCCACTTTCGCGGAGTGGTTCATGGAGCAGAACTTCGGTCCGCACATGGAACAGAACGCTGCTTCCTTGAAGCCTTCTTCGGGCAGCGTTTCGTCGTGCATGGCGCGGGCCGTTTCGGGGTCGAGCGAAAGATCGAACTGGCGGTTCCAGTCGAACTTGTAACGGGCGCGGGACAGTTCATCGTCGCGGTCCCGGGCGCCAGGCCGATGACGCGCAATGTCGGCCGCGTGGGCCGCAATCTTATAGGCGATGATGCCCTGCTTCACGTCTTCGAGGTTCGGCAGGCCGAGGTGCTCCTTCGGTGTCACGTAGCAGAGCATGGAGGCTCCGTGCCAGCCGATGATCGCCGCGCCGATGGCCGACGTGATGTGATCGTAGCCGGGCGCAATATCGGTCACCAGAGGCCCCAGCGTGTAGAACGGCGCCTCGTGGCAGAGCGCCTTTTCCTTCACGACCTGCATTTCGATCTGGTCGAGCGGAATGTGGCCCGGGCCTTCGATCATCACCTGCACGTCATATTCCCAGGCCTTCTTCGTCAGTTCGCCCAGTGTCTTCAGTTCGGCGAACTGGGCTTCGTCGCTGGCATCGGCGATGCAGCCCGGCCGCAGGCCGTCGCCGAGCGAGAAGCTGACGTCGTACTTCTGGAAGATTTTGCAGATGGCGTCGAAGTTCTCGTACAGCAGATTCTGGCGGTGGTTCTTAACCATCCATTCCGCCAGGATCGCGCCGCCGCGGCTGACGATGCCGGTGATGCGTTTGGCCGCCATGGGCACGTACTGCACCAGCACGCCCGCGTGGATCGTCATATAGTCCACGCCCTGCTCGGCCTGCTCTTCGATCACTTCGAGCAGCACGTTGATATTCAGATCTTCCACACGACGCACGCGCGAAAGAGCTTCATAGATCGGTACAGTGCCGATGGGCACCGGCGAGGCCGCGATGATAGCTTTGCGGATTTCCGGAATGTCTCCGCCGGTGGAGAGATCCATTACGGTGTCGGCACCGTATTTGACGGAATACTTCAGTTTGGCGATCTCTTCGTCGATGTTCGACGTGGTGGCCGAGTTGCCGATGTTGGCGTTGATCTTGCATTTCGAAGCCACGCCGATGGCCATCGGCTCCAGATTGGTGTGCCGGATGTTGGCCGGGATGATCATCCGTCCGCGCGCCACTTCGTCGCGAACCAGTTCCGGGGTCAGCTTTTCGAGGCCGGCGATATACTGCATCTCCTCGGTGATGATCCCCTTACGAGCGTAGTGAATCTGTGTCCGGATTGGATCGGACTCGCGTTTTGCAACCCAGGCTGTGCGCATAACGACAGTTTAGCGCCGCTACCGTATTCCCGCCTGGGCCAGCATCGTCAGAAACTGGCCGCGGGTGCGCATGTCGATGGATTCGGTCACCAGCTTTCCGTCGCGTCCGTATAGAAAAGTCTTCGGGATTCCCTCTACTCGATACAGATTGGTTACAGCGTTGTCGGGATCGATAAGCACCGGATAACTTACCGGTTTGGTCTTCAGGAACGAGCGGACCTTGACCGCCTGCTCATTGGAGATGGCCAGCACCACGAAGCCCTGGCTCTTGTACTTTCTGTAAAGCGCATCGAGGTCCGGCATTTCCTTCCTGCACGGCGGGCACCAGGTCGCCCAGAAATTGACCGCGACTACCTTGCCGATGAGGCCTCGCCGCGTCCACTTCCGGCCGTCGAGGTCGGTGAGGGTGAAGTCGGCATCGTCGCGCTCGGCATCGTCGGCGGCGAGTTTGGCCATGGCCAGGTCGAACTGGCGATTGTTGACCGACGCTTCCATATGTTCGTACTTCACCAGTTGGGCGAGGGCGACGTATGGGGCGGCGACCATGGCCACCGGCATCCCGGGGCGCGGTTCGGGCGGAAGCGGTTGCACTTCGCGCAGGCATTGTGTCAGCGTCGTGGTGACTTCCCGCAGGGTGTCGCGGCCGAAATCGCCTTCCGTGGCGAGGCTGGTGAGCCCGGCGGCGAGTTCGAGCTTGTTCGGCGTGACCGGGAGGGCGCGGACTTGCAGCGCGATTTCTCTGGTCGCCTTCGCGCGCGTCTTATCGGGCAGTTCGCGGAGGCCGCGAATCTTCGCGTAGAGAGGAGCTTCCTGGGCGTTCCAGACGATCTTCGGATCCTGCGCGGCCAGACTCGCCGCCGCCAGCAGAACGATTGCTGCCGAGCAAAACTTTCGCAACATCATCTCCCCTCACGTTACACCGATTCGCGGCCTCCCGGCTCACTCCCCGCGGGATTCCGGAATACGCGTCGGGCCGCGCACCGGCCGTCCGATTCCATCGCTATACTCAAACCGTGTGCCGTGCCTGAGTTTCCGGCATGTTGCGCACGGCGAAAACGAGCGTGTCGTCCTCCATCGCGAACAACCCGTCAGACCGCGCCGCTAACCGCGGCGGGCGAACGCGTGCGTACGCAATTCTCGTTGCGCTGGTGCTTGGATCGGCATTGCTGGGCATCTTCTTCAGCTGGACCGCGTTTGGCCGGCAGATCGACAACTACGCTTACGACTTTCTTTTTCGGCTCGAACAGCCTGCGCCGTGGCAGCCGTCGTCCATCATCCTTGCCATCGACGAAAAGACGCTGGCGCGCTACGGCGGCATTAACGGAATGCGCGGCGCGCTTGCCGAAGGGCTGGAGCGCATTCGCGACGCGAAGCCGGCGGCGGTGGCGGTCGATATCATTCTGGCCGAACCGGGCGATCCCGCTGCCGACGCGCGCCTGGAAAAGGCCTTCGCCGGAACAAAGAATCTGGTGCTCTCCTGCGATCTGCTGCCTGACGCGAGCGGGTGGGAAGATCCGATAGAGCGATTCCGGAAGTCGGCGATTGCCGTCGGTCAGGTGCATGCGGATCTGGATAAGTACGATGCCGTGAGCCGCGATATTCCGCTGGAAAAGGCTGCTGCCCGCCAGCGCCGCTGGGCCTTGTCGCTGGCTGCGTTTGCCGCGGCGCGCGGCGCCGATGTGGTGGAATCGCCGGACGATCTTACCGTCGGCGCGACGCGCATTCCTTCTTCGATTGCCGAGGGCCGCGTGCTGAGAATCCGCTACGCGCCGATCGCGATGGGCGGCATTCCGGCGGTTTCGATTGCCGAACTGGCGGATCATCCGGAAATGGCCGCGAGGTTCGCCGGCAAGGTGGTCTTTGCCGGCCTCACCGCGCAGAATGCGGTGCGGGACAGATGGATGACTCCCTATTCGAACGGCGTCATCATGCCAGGAATTGAAATGAACGCCAATGTTTACGAGACGCTGGCGCGGCAGGCGTTTCTGACGGATGCGCCGGCAGCCTGGGTCGCACTGGCTTGTCTCCTGCTGGCGAGTGCGACGGGCGCGGCTTACGCGATGACCTCCGGCTGGCTGGTCAACGCAGCTGCCGTCGCGATTCTGGCGGCCTCTCAGGCGGTGCCCGCTATCGCATTTGCCGAAGCCAGTGTCTGGCCCTGGTTGCCGGGGACACTCGCCGCCGGGTTCGCGATCGCCGCTTCCGCGGCGTGGCGCCACCTGCTTGTGCGGCGGCAACTGGCAACGGCGCAGAGCGAAAAGACGCGGTATCAGAAAGCCATGCAGTTCGTGACCCATGAAATGCGCACGCCGCTGACGGCCATTCAGGGTTCGAGCGAGATGATTTCCCGCTATGCCTCGATGCCGGAAGCCAAACGAACCCAGATGGCGCAACTGATCAACGCCGAATCGAAGCGGCTGGCGAGGATGATCGAGACCTTCCTCAGCGTGGAGCGGCTTTCGGCCGGGCAACTGGAACTGAAGCACGAACGTTTTGCGCTGAGCGACCTCGTGGAAACCTGCGCGACTCGCGCCCGCGCGCTGGCGGAGCGGAAGAACATCGAAATCGCCGTGGCGCCGCTGCCCGCAGCCGACCTGATCGGGGACCGTGAACTGATGGAGTATGCTCTCTACAACCTCCTCACCAACGCGGTGAAATATTCGCCCCCCGAGACACGAGTCAGTGTCTTCGGAGAAGATGAAAGAGGAGACCGCGTGCGCCTCTCCGTGGAAGACCAGGGGATTGGGATGGATAAGACCGAAGCCAGCCGCATTTTCGAACGTTTTTACCGCACGAAGAGCGCCGAGCAATCGGGGGAAGCCGGTACCGGCATCGGCCTCTCCATCGTCGAACAAATCGTTGTCACCCACGGCGGGCGGATTCAGGTGGAATCGGAGCCCGGCAAAGGCTCGACGTTTACCATGACGCTGAAAAGCGCGGCTCATGAGCGCACCGCATGACTGAATCGATTCTGCTGGTGGAAGACGACCCGAGCGTCCGGACCACCATTTCGACTTTCCTCGAGATGGAAGGCTTCGAAGTGGAGGCCGTCTCCAACACACGCGACGCCATACGCCGGCTCTCGGAGACGCCTTACTCGCTCGTCATTTCCGACATTTATATCGACGACCGGACCGGCATCGACGTCCTGATGGCGGCGCGGCAGCAGTACGCGAACTGTTCGGTGATTCTCATGACGGGGCGCGGCACGATGGAGACCGTGATGGCCGCGACGCGCAACGGCGCGTTCGATTACCTGGCCAAGCCCTTCGAACTGGATACGCTGCTCGAAGCGGTGCGGCGGGCGATTGCCGCGCGTGAACCGGCGGACGACGAGACCGAGGCCGAAGAGCTTCCCGAAAGCGAAATGATCGGCAGTTCCGCCGGGATGGTGGAAATTTATAAGACCGTTTCGCGCGTGGCGCCGACCGATGCCACCGTCATTATTGAAGGCGAAACCGGAACCGGCAAAGAGCTGATCGCGCGTATGATCCATCGCTTCAGCCAGAGGGCTTCGCAGCCCTTTGTGCCGGTGGACTGCTCGGCGATTCCGGCCGCGCTGCTCGAAAGCGAACTGTTCGGTGCCATGAAAGGCGCCTTCACCGGAGCGGACCGCGACCGGGTGGGCGTGTTCGAATCGGCCAACCGCGGGACGGTGTTTCTGGATGAAATCGGTGAAATTGACGCCGCGTTCCAGGTGCGGCTGCTGCGCTTCCTGCAGGAGCGGGCGATCCGGCCGGTGGGCGCGTCGCGGGAAAAGCAGGTGGATGTCCGGGTGGTGGCGGCCACGAACCGCGACCTCCAGAAGATGGTGGAAGAGGGCAAGTTCCGCGAGGACCTCTGGTTCCGCCTGAATGTGGTGCGGCTGACGCTGCCTCCGCTGCGCGAACGCCGCGTGGACGTGCCGCTGCTGACCCACTACTTCCTGAATAAGTACAACAACCGGTACAACCGCGATGTGAAGCTGACCGAATCCGGGCTTGCGACGCTGCGGGATTTCACGTGGCCGGGCAACGTGCGGCAACTGCAACACCTGATTGAGCGGCTGACGATTCTGGCGCCAAATGACCGCATCGATGCCGAGGCGGTGCATGACGCGGTTTCGGCCATGGAGCCCGGCGCGCCGGGCGGGGAAACGCTGGCCGATACGGAGACCGAACAGATCCGCCGCGTGCTGGCGGCGACGGGCGGCAACAAGAGCCGGGCGGCGCAGATCCTCGGCATCGAACGGAAGACGCTGTACCGCAAACTGGAGCGCATGAAGCTGTAAATTTCGCAGCGAATCCGGGCACCAGCGGCCGGTTTGCGGGTGACGTTGATAAAATCCCTTAAAATGCAGCGCTTTCGCATCGGAGCCATCACCGACGAGTTTTCCCAGGACCTTGTCGTGGCGGTCGGGGCCATGCGCGAACTCGGGATGAAGGGCGCGGAACTGCGAATGATCGGCGGCCGCAACATCATGGATCTCACCGACAGTGAGATCGATAGCGCTGTGGCGATCCTGCGTGATAACGGGCTTCAGGTGGTCTCGATTGCTTCTCCGCTGCTGAAGTGTACGATGCCGAAAGCGCCGGAACTCGACGCGCGCTTCGAGCATCTGCGGTTCGCCTCCGACCACAAATGGGATGACCAGCCGCAGCTGGCCGACCGCGCGTTTGAGATTGCGCTGCGAACGGGCGCGAAAATTGTGCGGGTGTTTTCCTGCTGGCGGGTGGTGCGGCCGGAGGAGGTTTTCGAGCGCGTGGTGGATTCCCTGCAGGATCTCTCCGACCGGGCCGAGAAGCACGGGTTGATTATCGGGCTCGAGAACGAGCCTTCGTGCAATATCGCGACGGCGCAGGAGACGGCCTCGATTCTGGCGGCGATTGACCATCCGAATCTGCAACTGGTGTGGGATCCGGCGAACGCCTATATCTCTGGTGAGAATCCATTCCCCGGCGGCTACAAACTGCTCGACACCAGCCGCGTGGCGCACGTTCATGCCAAGGATTGCACGCTGGAGGATCACAAGCCCGTCTGGGAACCGTTGGGTGAGGGCGATCTGGACTGGCAGGGGCAGATCGACGCACTGGCCGAGGACGGGTACGAGGGGTTTATCCATCTGGACACGCACTGGGAAGGCCCGGGCGGCGACCGGCTGGAGGGATCGCGCATCTGCACTCGCAATCTGCGGAAGCTGATCGAGGCGACGGCGCTTTAGGACGGGTAAGCAAGGTCGCGGGGCTCGGGATTGGAGCGGAAGCTGAAATCGCCGAGCGTTTGTTTTCAGATACTTCTCAGGTTCGTTTCGCAAAAATACATCCTGGCGAGGAGGCGGCAGGAGGCATCCGGCGTCCGGGTTCCTGCCGGAACGCGAGTCGCGCCCATGTGTGTTTTCAGCCACTCGACGGGATGAATTCCAATCTTTCGATTTCGGGCAGCCCCTGCGTGTGTGAGACGTTTTCGGGCGAATTGTGGCCGGGCAGGGCATTCGGCCTCATTATCGACCAGCAAAGGATGCGAACTCCGTCGAGGACGCCGGTTTTCCTTTTGGTATCAATCGTTTAGATTTCCTGAACTGTTGAACCGGGAGTGCTTCGCGATACGGTAGTCCGTGAAGAAACATCGTGCAGTCGAACTTGGCCAGCGTGAATATGGCGCTACCAGACGGTGGCGGCGTACTCGGCGCGAATCTTCCGGTCCTTGCTGATCAGATTTGCCGAGGTAGCCTGCGCATGCGCGACAATCATGCGATCGAAGGGGTCGCGGGTCCAGCCGTGGCGGTAGGATGCGCGGATAACTTCGTCGAATGCCAGCGAGCAAAGGCGCAGCCCGATATCGCGTCGCAGCGAGGCGAGAATTTCGTCGGGGCCTGCAGTGATCTGCCCCAGTTCTTCGAGCAACCGGATTTCGAGCAGCACCGCGGGTGAAATGAGCAGGCTGGAGGATTCGATCTCGCGAATGGCGGCTTCCGACAGCTTGTCGACAGCGCCTGCGTAGAGCCAGACGGCGGCGTGCGTATCGAGGTAAGTCAAATGTGAGGCGTCCACTCGCCGGACCAGTCGGTCTCCACCAGGTCTTCGGGGTCGCCAACGATGCAATCGCGCTTGCGCAGCCGGGCCAGTTTTGAGGATGGCTGGCCGGTCGCTGGCTGTTCGGCAATGATGCGCAGGATGCGACCCTTGCGAACCACCTCGACTGGCTCGCCAGAGGCCAGAACGGCGTCGAGAATGTTATAGACGTCCTCGCGCAGGTGGGAAGCGGTGATTGGCATAGCGGTAACTGCCAGTATTATCGCACGTACGACTGCGTATCGTACGTACGACCTTACTGCCCTCGCCGCACGGGCAATTTCGGATATTTGTCGATGGTCTTGCGCGCCATGTCGTCGAGTTTTGCTTCCACTTTGGAGGCGTCGCTCTTCTCCTCACGCGCAATTCCGCGCCAGACGAGCATCCGGGTAGACGGATCGCGCAGGTCGATCACAAGCGTGCCTTCGGTGTAGGGGACGCGAACCACGCGGGTGCCCCAGCCGCGCCAGCCGGCCGGATAGGCTTCGGT